>Ga0190347_1000472_pt1 | contig 12934 bp, 11 predicted proteins | sample 48721356_MG_FD_161652 | JGI IMG/M metagenome (GOLD analysis project Ga0190347, IMG submission 161652) | Hydrothermal vent microbial mat bacterial communities from Southern Trench, Guaymas Basin, Mexico - 4872-13-5-6_MG | ecosystem: Environmental > Aquatic > Marine > Hydrothermal vents >...
TGAAACCAGTAATTGCATAGCCATTATCCCTAGTGGCACAAATGTTTTCCGTTGAATCATAGTGATTTTTTCTTTGCAGACAAAAAATAAAGAAGAACTCTCTAATTTACGGCAATAATCTGCTGCCTTTTTCAACAATTCAGAGACTTCGATTTTTGAGTTATTTTCGGGTATATTTAAGGAAAAAATAGATGAAATATTTAAAAGTGGATATCTACCAAAGTTTATTGCCAACAATGTGAAACATAATATTACTAATAAATTGATATATTTCATTTATGGAATTTTATTAAATTTAATTTACCAATAAAACTTTGATGATAAAAGCTATCCCCAGCTACAATTAAATATTAGGATTATTTACCTACTTCTATATTTTTCTCTAATTTATTAACAAAGCGAAGCAAGAGCTTTTTACCGGGATAAGGAGACACTCCAGGATGAGTCTTGACTATACTCACTTCCAATCGAGAAGCCTTTGGTTGGACGGAAATAACTAAAAAATACCAATTACTTCGAATATGGGTGTGAATCAAGTCACCTGTACTAGGTCCCGAAAAGGGGAAATTATCCCCGAATCTTTTCGTTTTGCAGATGAAAGTAGCTTTTTCCTGGTCGAAATAAAAGTCTTTAATCTTCATTTCAAGCAGAGTTTTCTTGATGAGCTCCAAAATTTGTTCGCTACTTAAATCTAAAGGTAAAATAACATCCCTATTTTCAATCACAAGGGCTTGCCAAGGATTGACGGATAAATTTCCCTGGAGAGGTTGGCTAATTCCCCCCCAGAAAGCAACCACTAATAAACAGATTATAACTTTTTCTTTCATGATCATTCCCCCCTTTACTTTATTATCTTTCGACCTTTAGAGGCAATGTTTTACACTCAAGAGTATTTACTTCATAATAATGTTGGGTTAAGGTGGAGAAAAATTTCATTTTCTCACCCCTTTTGTGATAATTAAAAGATAAAAAAAAATAAGTTGTCAAGATTTTTTACCCAATTAATTTTTTGTGAGGTCAAGATATATATAAAGAATTTTCAGCTCTTTTTTTCATACCTCTTTTATGGCAGTTTTTCCGGGCGTAGTAGAGGTATATCTTTTTTATCCCTTGCTTTATTTTTGGCCTTATCCGATTATTTGGGGACTTCGGACTCTGTTTGACTTAAAGATAACCCAGCGATATAATAATAAAAAATGCCTAAGTTTCAAATAGGTGATAAAATTATTTATCCCAATCAGGGAGTGGGAGTTATCGAGAATGTTCTGGTTGAGGATTGTTATGGACAAGAAGAAGTTGTTTATCATGTGCGCATCCTGGATAACAATACTCTAGTCATGGTTCCTTCCTCGAGCATCGATAGCATGGGCATTCGCAAGCCCATAACCTCAGAGGGAATTAGCGAAATCTATGAGATCTTGAAGAATGGGAAGGTTAAGATAAACAGCAATTGGAAAGGCAGATACAAAGAGCATACTGAAATGATGCAAAGTGGAGATATTAAACAAGTTGCCCTGGTTCTAAAATCTCTTTATCATCTTCACCAGGAGAAGCCTCTTTCATTTCGGGAGAAAAAAATGATGGAAAAGGCCAAGAGATTGTTGATCATCGAGCTTTCCGAAGCAAGCCACCTTCCTCCGGCGGAAGTAGAAAAAGAACTTATGGCCAACTTAATCGCGGGTCTTGACTTTGAATCTTCCCCCTTTGGACAGTGAGCAAGTAAATAAGTACGAATGCTTATTCCAGCTTTTCTGCTTTTTTTCTTTTTTTTGGCCTTAAGTGCTTTTTTTTCTTCTTCAGAAACGGCGTTTATTGCCACTAATCCTTATAAGATCGATTATCTTCAGCAAAAAGGTTCAAGAACAGCCCGGCTGATAGCCAAAATGACCGCTAAAATTGACCGGTTGCTGGCGACTATTCTTATCGGTAACACCTTGGTCAATACAGCGGCAGCCTCAGTGGCCACCTTTATATTTGTTACCTTGATGCCTGAACAGAAAAACCAGGCGGTTGTTTGGGCGACGTTGACCACCACTGTTTTTATCCTCTTTTTTTCCGAGCTTACTCCCAAGACTTACGCTACCTATCATCCTTTATCTTTAAGTCGTTATTTTGCTCGACCGATTCGTTTTTTTATGTATCTCTTTTATCCCCTTGTTCAGTTTTTTACTTTGTTAACCCGTCGCCTTTTTCCGGCTGCCGACCGGCAAGAGAATAAGGAGATGAGTCCGGAAGAGATAAAAATTTTACTGGCCTCTGGGGTTAGTGGCTTGTCTGCCTGGAGGAAAAAAGTAGTTACTGAAGCCCTGGATATTGGCAAGCGAAATGTGCGGGAGATTATGGTTCCCCGCCCTCAGGTGAAGGCCGTGGAAGTTGCGGCTCCTCTTGAGCAATGGATCACGGTTATTGAAGAAGGATATTCTCGCCTGCCTGTTTATGAGCAGCGACTGGATAATATCATTGGGACGGTTCATGTTAAAGACTTAATCCCGTGGTTAGTTAAGGGTAAAACTCCTCCCTTGCGCGAGATTATTCGGCCCCCTTATTTTATACCTGAATCGGCCACCTTGGAGAAGGCTCTCCGCCAAATGCAAACCACTAAGAATCATTTGGTGTATATTGTTGACGAATACGGAAATTTTGAAGGAATTGTCACCTTAGAAGATATTATTGAAGAAATTGTGGGGGAGATTCAGGATGAGTATGACCGGGACTTAGAAGTGCTTATTCAAGAAGAACAGCCGGGAGTTTTTATCGTCAGAGGCCAAACCCCGCTTAAAGAGCTTAAACAAAAAATTAATATTGAGTTACCGCCTAAAAGTGATTTTACTACCGCGGCTGGCCTATTCTTGAGCGAATATGGGCAGATTCCTCAGGAAGGAGACGAAATCAGGTGGGGTGGTTTTCGCCTGGCGGTCTTAAAAATGAGTGGGCGGCGCATTCAGCTGTTGCGGTTCGAAAAAGAAAGTCGTAACATTGAAAGTCACAATGAGAGTAATCGCCACTAATAAAAAGGCCCTTTTTAATTATGAGCTTCTTGAAACCTACGAAGCGGGACTTGTTTTAACCGGAAGTGAGGTTAAGTCCATTCGCGAGGGCCGAGTCAGCCTGAAAGAAAGCTATGCCGAGATAGTCGATGGCGAAGTATTCTTAGTTAATTGTCATATTAGCCCGTATCCTGCGGCTAATATTTTCAACCATGAGCCCAAACGTCGCCGTAAGCTTTTGCTGCATAAAAGAGAAATTAAGCGCTTAATGGGACGGACTTCGGAGAAGGGCTATACCTTGGTGCCGACCAAGCTATACTTGAGTGACAGGGGTAAAGTTAAAATTGAAATAGCACTGGCCAAAGGCAAAAAAGCTTATCAAAAAAGAGAAGCCATCCGCGAGCGGGATCGGGAACGAGAAATGAGGGCCGAGCTAAAAAAGTGGCGTTAAAAATAAAATTTGCTTTTTCCGCAATTTGTTCCAGTTGCTTTAATTGATTTGGGTGGCGGGTTCATTAACTTTATTAAGATTAAGTTCGATAATGAGCGGGGCATGATCCGAAGGGGTGGGTGCCCGGCGCCGCCGGGGCCAGAGGTCGACATAACAATCTTGAACAAGCTCTAAAAATCGAGCTGTGCTAAGGCATAAATCGAGGCGCAGGCCTTCATTTCTCCAGATGGCTCCTCCGACGTAATCCCACCAAGTAAATTGTTGCTGCTGTGGGTAAAGCGCCCGAAACACGTCAAGTAGACCCAAACGGAAAAGCCTGGCTAAGGCTTGTCTTTCCTCGGGCAAAGTGCCGATGGTACCGGCTAGTTTCTTGGGAGAGAAAACGTCCAAATTGCTGGGAGCAATATTGAAATCCCCCATGACTGCCAGAGGATCCTGGAGATTGAAGGTTGTCTCAAGGAAGCGAAAAAGTTGGCCGTACCATTCCAATTTGGCTATCCCTTTCTTACTGGCTGGTTCACCACCCCGGGGAGCATAGATGTTGATTAAGGAAAAATAAGGAAAAATAGTAGTTATGATTCGGCTATCTTCCCCGGCGATCTTTCCACCAAATCCTCGCCTGACTTCTTGGGGAGGAAATTTGGAGCAGGTGGCCACACCGTTATAACCTTTCTGTCCCCAGACGGCGCAGTGGTAGCCTCTTGCCTTAAATTCAGAGTGGGGAAAATTTTCGGTCGGGGTTTTTAATTCTTGGAAACAGAGAATATCAAGATCATTACCCCGGTGAGTCAACCAGTTAAGAATAAGCTCGAGGCGAGCCCGAATGGAGTTAACATTGAAAGCAGCAATCTTGATCTTCTTTTTTTCCATGCTTAAGGAGGCGGTGACCAAAATCGAAAAGCCCAACGAATGGCTTCTTTCATGCTGGTCGCCTCAGCTTTGCCTTGCCCAGCGATATCAAAGGCCGTGCCGTGATCAGGAGAGGTGCGGATAAAGGGAAGCCCCAAAGTTACGTTGACTCCGGAAGTAAAAGCCACCAGTTTGAAAGCTATTAAGCCCTGATCATGGTAAAGAGCAATCACCATTTTTTTTTCGCGATCGAGCGCTTGATGGAAAAGGGTATCGGGTGGGAAAGGGCCATAAATTGGTAAGCCTGCTTGTTGAGCGGCTCGAACGGCGGGAATAATTTGGGTTCCTTCTTCCTGACCGAGAAGCCCTTCTTCGCCAGCATGGGGATTGAATCCAGCCACAAGGTATTCATCGATAGAGACCGAGGTTTTGTTTATGGCTTGGTAAAGACTTTGGAAGAAATTCAACAAGTTTTCCTTGGTAATCAGGGGAGAAACTTGGGCCAGGGGTAAATGGTGAGTAAAGAGGGCCACTTTTAAGGATTGGGACCAAAAAGACATTATTGCTTGCGGGTAAGATTGGTTTAGGTACTCCGTGTGTCCCTTCCAAGGAATTTTGGCCATGGCCCAGGAATATTTGGAAATGGGCCCAGTTACCACGGCCTCTAATTCTCCTTTCTCCGCAATTTTGATGGCTGATTGGAAAACGGAAAATGAAAAAAGCCCATTAGCCTTGCTGGGTTGACCTATGGTAAAATCTGGAAAGCGGGGATTGAAAGGAGAAACGATAATTTTACCCCCCCATTGTTGAGGAGAGGGATTAAGCAGTTGTTCCAGGTTGAGACCGAGCTTGACGGCCCAAAATTCAAGAAGATCGAAAGGGGCAAACAAGCGGTATTCGGCTAGAGGAAGAGATTGTTTTTCATGGAGAGCTTTGAGAGTTATTTCCGGCCCGATTCCTCCTGGATCTCCTAGACACAGGCCAATACGAGGCAAAGACATGCTGCTTAGCTGGTTTGTTTTTTGGGGCCACGCTTTTTGGCTGGAGAAGAGGTTTTCTGTTGGTCCGGCTCTTTTTGTGCTTTCTTTGCTTCGGGGGCTTCTTCTTGAGCTTTAGGTTCTAATTTGTAGAGGTACTTTATGCTTCTCTTAAAAATGAGAAGATTTGGCTTGTCTTGTCGATGAAGTTTTAAGCAATTACGGTCATACCATTCAATATGTCCTTCAACCACTTCTCCGTCGATCAAAACCACAGCCATGGGAGTTTTTTTGTGCATTTGCTTGAGGTAATAATAGTTTTCAGCATAAGTATCATAAAGAGGATGGGTTTTTTTCTTTTGAGCTTCGGTTTTCATTTTTTCTTTTATTTCAGATAGGTTGGGCCGGATAAGTTTTCGGTTCATAATGAACTTCTCCTTGAAAGATAACTTACTTAAGTCAGTTTATCAATCGACTTGCTTTTGCACTTATGCTATCACTTTCGGATTAAATTTGCAAATTTGGCCTCCCCTCCAAGATTGCCGAGAGGGATATTGAATAAGTTTCGATTTTTTCTCGAGATGGGGCCGAGATGTTTTTCTTTTAGGTAAATGCTATTGGGATTAGAGGAGGGCGCAGGAGATCTTTGCCCGTTAGCCGTTTAATTGGCTGGTGATTCTAGGTCATTTTGGGGTTGGGAGTGGAACAGAGAAAAAACAAGAGGAAGCACAATCAAGGTGACTAAAGTTGAGGTGAAGAGACCACCGACTACCACGGTGGCCAAGGGACGTTGTATTTCCGCCCCAGGTCCTTGGGCTAAAAGCAAAGGGAGGATACCAAATATGGTCGTGAAACTAGTCATCAGCACTGGCCTTATTTTTATGCTCACTCCGTGGGTTATGGCTTGCTCTAAAGGAAGGCCCTTGTTGAGGCGATCCCGGATGGCCGAGATAAGCACCAGTCCGTCTTCAAGGGCAATTCCGAAGATAGCGATGAAACCGATAGAGGCTGGTACACTGAGGTAAAGGCCAGCGATTTTTAGACTTATTAAGCCCCCTGTCAAGGCCAAGGGAATGTTGATTAAGACAATAAGGACTTCCTGGTAAGAACGGAAAATAGTAAAGAGAAGCAGGCCAACGAGAAGCAAAGTTAAGGGCATGACCAAAGCCAACCGCCGATTAGCTCTTTGTTGCAGTTCAAATTGGCCCCCCCAGCCGAGAAAATAACCCGGCGGAATCTGGATGTTTTGATCTATCTTGGCTTGAGCTTCGTCCACAAAGCCGCCGATATCTCGGCCCCGGATGTTGGCTTGAATAGTGATGAAACGTTTATTTTGTTCTCGATTAATGAGGCGGGGCCCGATGACTTCTTCCACCTGGGCAATCTCTTCTAAAGGAAGCGAACCGCCGGTGGGCAAAGGAATTAACAAATTTTTTATATGGTGAACATTATTCCGATATTGAGGCTGAAAACGCAAGAAGATATCAAACCGCTTTTGTTCTTCATAAATTTGCCCGAGAGTAAGTCCTCCGAGGGCGGCCCCAATGGTTTCCTGAATGTCTTGGATATTCATCCCGTAGCGAGCAATTTTATCTCGAAGAAGAGTGATTTGAAGGTGGTTTTGGCCAGCGAATTGTTCAACCTGAATATCGGCTGCGCCGGGAATGGTGGCCAGAAGATTCTTAATTTCCTGGGCTTTTTGAGCTAAAAGATCAAAATTTTCTCCGTAGATTTTTATCGCCAATTGAGCTTTAACACCGGTGATAAGTTCATCTAAATTGTGGGCAATTGGCTGAGTCATGTTTAGATTGAGGCCAGGGAATTTATCCAATTGGTGTTCAATCTCTTCCATTAACTCGTCAGGCGAAGAGAATCGTTTCCATTGTCGTTGTGGTTTTAATTGAATGAGAATTTCAGCATTGTTAACAAAATGGGCATGACTGCCCACTTCTCCTCGTCCGATCCGGGTTAAGACGCCAGTGACTTCGGGGGTCTTCAAAATCGTCTTTTCTATTAAGTCAGATTGCCGGATTACTTCTTCAAGACTAATGTTAGGGTCTAGGGTAACCCGCAAGTGAAAGGTTCCTTCATTGAGTCGGGGGATGTATTCTCGTCCCATGAAAGGGAGTAATCCTAATCCGGTGAGAAGAACAGCCAAAGTGACCAAAAAAACAATTTTACGATGGCGATAACATTGATAAAAAAAGGGCAGAAAAAACTTTTTGATCTTGATAATAAGCCAGGGTTCGGAACTTTTGCCTTTCCGCATTAGATAAAGAGAGAAGGCTGGGGCCGAGACCAAGGCATAGAGGAGAGAGCCAACCAGGGCGAAGCTAATAGTGTAGCCCATGGGGCGAAACATAATCCCTTCCACGCCAGTAAGAGTAAAAATGGGCAGGAAAACAATGACGATAATGACGATAGCGTAAAAGAGAGGGCGTCCTACTTCCTGGCCCGCCGCAAGAATGGCGTGGTGTTTAGGAAGACCAGAGAGCTGGTAATGGCGAAAAGTATTTTCGATGAAAATGATCGAGGCATCGGCGATGAGCCCAATGCCAATCGCTAAACCTCCAAAAGACATCAGGTCCGCGGGTAACTGCATTATGTCCATGATGATGAAGGAAAAGAGAATGGAGAAAGGAAGCGAGAGAACAGCTATTAGGGCGGAGGTGAAATGTCCCATAAAGATAAATAACACCAGAATAACGAGGAGGATGCCCACTCCGAGGTTAAGGGACACGGTCGAAAAACATTTTTTGACCAAGGCCGCTTGATTATAGAAAGGAACTAAGCGGACCCCAGGTGGCAATGATTTATTTATTTCGGCAATTCTCTCTTCTAAATCAGCAATAACTCGAGCAGTATTGGTTTGGAAAAGTTTAAGGATCATCCCGACCACTTTTTCGCCGGTTCCGTTGGCTAAGGCAGCTCCGCGCCGAATAGCAGGGAGAATCTCAATGGTGGCCAGGTCTCGAAGATAGATGGGGGTGCCATGTTGCTGGGCCACGACGATGTTTTCTAAATCCTCCACCGATTTTATTAAACCCACGCTGCGAACAATGTATTCTTCTTTTCCTTTGGTGATAAAGCTAGCCCCGGTGTTTTGGTTGTTCTTGCGGACTTTGTCCATAATATCGGCCAGGGTTAAGTTGTATTTAAGAAGTGATTGGGGGTTGACTAAAATTTGATATTGTTTAACTTCGCCCCCGATGCTTAAGACCTGCGAGACATCGGGGACAGATTTTAACTCATATTTAATGAGCCAATCTTGGATGGTCCTTAATTCCATCGGCGAGTAACCATCCCCTTCCAAGTAATAAAGATAAACGAGGCCTAATCCAGTAGAGATTGGTCCTAAGACCGGCTCTTTGGCTTGGAGGGGGAGAGAATTCCGGACTTCATGTAATCTTTCGGCAACCAATTGCCGGGCCCAGTAGATATCGGTTTTGTCTTGAAAATAAATGTTGACAATGGATAAAGCAAAGGTCGAAAAGGAACGAATGTTGACTACCTTGGGCAGACCAAACATGGCTGATTCAATTGGATAGGAGATAAGGCGCTCGATTTCTACTGGAGCCATTCCTTCGGCTTCAGTGTAGACTTGGACCAGAGGAGGTGAAGGATCTGGAAACACGTCAATAGGTAACTGGCGTAAAGCGATAAAGCCAGCGATGCCAATGATGATGGTGGATAAAATAATAAAAAGCCTTTGGCGAAGAGCAAACTCAATAATTTTGGTAATCATCTTCTTTAGAGTTTAAAAAATGTTTATCGCTTTCTTTGTTTCATTATCTTTGCCTAAGTAGCACATTTATAATGTTTAACGAGTCAAGTCAGGAAGATTTAGTTCCCGGCTCTTTTCCTCCCTTGGTTAATGGACATGAGCATGGCCGGTTGTCCCCTTGGTCAATTCAGTCTTCAAGGTGTGAGCGCCTTTAATCACAACCAGTTCGTCGCCTGAGAGTCCAGACAAAATGATTCGCCGCTGGCCTATTACCTCACCTATTTTGATGTGCTTTATGGCGAATTTATCTTCTGCCCCGGCAACAAAAACAATTTTTTCGTCGTTAAGACTTTGGACGGCTTCTTCAGGAAGGGTAAGCACTTTTTGGTTCGGGTCTTGCCAAATAATTTGTCCCTGGACAAACATGTTAGGTTTGAGCAAGCGCTTTGAATTTGGCACCACCACTCGAACCTTGACGGTTCTCAATTTTTCGTCAATTATGGCGTTAATCGTCTCAATGCGGCCGTGGAAAATCTGGTTAGGATAGAGAGTAGAAGAAATTGCTACCGAGCTTTTCTCTTTCAGATAGGGTAAGTCTTTCTCGTAAGCATCGAGGATAACCCAGAGGCTGGAGAGATTAGCAATAGTCAACAATACTTTGTCAGGATTAACCTGTTCACCGGTAATAACATCACGAAAGATTACGGTGCCGTTGATTGGAGATAAAAGAGGAAGATGGGGATTAGCTATTTGATAGAAATCTCCTTTCTGACTGAGTGCATCGCCTTTGGCGATTAAAGCTTCAAGATAGGCCGGTGTTATTCCATAAGAGTGAAGGATTGACTCTAAGACCCCATATTCAGTGACAATTTTTTCATGTTCGGCTTTGCGCCTTAAAAATTCTTTTTCTTCGATGGCCTGACTGGCCAGAAGTTTTTGGGCTCGTTCATATTCTTTTTGGCTGAGAAGTAAATTAGCTCGCGCTTGAAGGAAATTAGCTTGAGCTCGAGCAAACTCAGGGGAGTTAAGAACAATAAGAGTTTCTCCTTGCCTGACTTCTTGGCCCAGGTCAGTCTTAAGTTCCGCAACTTTTCCGGAAACAAAAGGGGTTATTTGAGCGGTTTGATTTTGGTTAAGGCTTACTATTCCCGGAAGAGTTATTATCTTTTGGAAAGGCTCTAGTTGGGGTTGGCCGAGGGAAATTAGCCAGGCTTTTTGTTGTTCTGGAGAAACATGCAGCACCTCATGGTCGTGTTCTTCGGCGTGAACCTCCTGGCCGGGCTGAGTTTGAAGCGAGGGCGACGAATTAACGAGAGCCGAATTATCTTCCGATTCGGAGGGGCCTCCGGCACAAAAGCTAAGAAAGATTATCAAGCTGAAAATAAGCAGTTTTTTCATTGGAGTTCTTCTCCGATGATTTTTTCGAGGGCGATTTTTTCTAGCTGCCATTGATACAACTGCTCAAAATAGTCATTAAGAACAGAATAATAGGTTCGTTGAGCATCGAGGTAATCAATTAGAGCAATCTCACCTTCTTGGTAGCTTACCGACGAGAGATGTAAACTTTCTTGGGCCATCTTGAGAATGTTTTCCTGGAAAAGCTGAATACTTTTGGCTACTAACTGGAGACGCCGGAGCTGCAGGCGGACTTTGAGGGATATTTCAAGTTGGAGAGCAGCCAGTTCTTGCTGTTCTTTGGCGAGGTTATATTGGAGAGAGTTAATTTCTCGGGATTTAAAATTCCACAAGGGAAGACTAAAGCTAAGACCAATTCCTTGCTTCTGACCCCCTATTTCTCGACTTGAAAAGGCGGATAAAGTTAGATCGGGGAAGCGGGCCCAGCGTTTGGCGGTTAATTCGTTTTGCACTTGTTCGACCGCGGCTTTTTTTTCTTGGAGAAGCGGGTTTTGCTGAAAGGCGAGCTGAATAAGCTCGTCTTCCCTTTGATCAAGGGGCGAGTAGGCTAGGGTTCCCTTGATTTTAAAGGCGGGCGGAAGGCGGTTATTGAGAAGAGAGTTTAATTCCATTTTGGCCATTTCCATTTGATAGTCGATGCTTTGTTTTTCATTTAGGGCTTGCTGGGCTTCCACTTGGAGTTTCAAAGCGTCGAGTGGTTTAACTTCTCCCAGGTCGGCTTTAGCTTGAATAAGAGAGGACATTTTGGTAATGGATTCTAACTTTTTTTGAGCAATTTCTAGTTGTTGGTCGATAAGGAGAAGATGATACCCGTGTTCTTTAAGCAGGGAAGTTAATTCGAGTTTAAAGTAGTCATAAGCGGCTTGACTGGCTCGCCAACCAGCGGCCACAGCTTGGAGACGGGCCTGTCGTTTGAAGGGATTTTCAATTTCCTGTTCGAGCACTAGACTTCTAGTCCGCCTCGTTAATAATTTTTCGTAAGTTTTTCCTTGTCCCGTGGTTAAGACTAGTTTGGGGTTGACCAACAGGCGAGCCGCTTGATAGGCCTTTTCTTGAGCGGCCAGCTCACTCTGGCGGGCTAATAAATGAGGGTTATATTGAAGGCCCAATTGAATTATTTCCGACAACGTATATTCTTGGGGAGGGGAGATTCCCCCGAGGCAAAGGGCTGGCATTAATATCCAGACGATTCTTTTTGAGAAACTCATTTTTCTGCTTTGGAGAGACAATGATTTACCACTATACTGCTGCCGATAAAAAATTTCAATTGCCGTGAAGTTGAGGCAAGCATTTCTAAAACCGCTATGGCTTGGGTCATAGCCATTTGCTTGAATTATAAATATTTGCTGAGCAGAAAAAAATGAAGGCCGACAAAAAAATATTTCTTTCAAATTTTTTTTACTGGGAGAACTAGGAGGAATGGTGACGGGCACTATATTAGTTGGTGGTCTTAATAATGATCAAAGCCAAAATAAGGCGCCCATCACCATTTTTCCTCGGGAATGCCCTAGACCAAAATAAGGGGCCAGTCACCATTTTCCCATTACGGCTTTGGAAATGTTTGTATTACCCATGAGTTAGGAAGCGATTCTCCCCTTCTCCGGCAAAGGGGGGAGAAAACTAACTTGATTGACAGATAAAATATTATCTTTGGTCTTTGTTGAAGTGGAAGTCTAAAGATAAGCCAGGTTCCAAAATGTTATCTTCCGTTTTTTTTCCTTCCAGGTTGGGGAATGCTTCGCCTGGGTCAACTTTAATTAATTTCTAATTTAGCTTATAACTGCTTATGAAGATGGGAAAGGAACAGCCGCCCACAAATATTTAGTAATTTCTAATCTCTTCTGCTTTGCTCAATAAGCAGCTGCGAAGGGCGGTAGCTGAAGGGACTTTCTTCTTGATGATTATTGAGTGTTAGGGATTAAGCAAGATGGGCTATTAATTGAAGTAAAATATCTTTTGATCCAGCTGGTTTAATCTTAATTGAGGAAAAAGCGGAATTAAATTCGCCACCAATAAGAAAATTTAACAAAGTAGAAACGACCTTCGATTTGATAAGTGCCGCTCTCGTTTTTGACTTGATTATCATCACATCCGACATAAAAGACTGTCCCCGGTTTTAATTCGTAGCTAAATAAAAGGCTCGTGTAAAGTTTTTGGTAATAATCGTTGAAATCCGTGATCAAGCGGATAGATAAAGTTTTCGAAATTTGGTAGCTGATTCTTTGGCTGATAATATTGACTTGGTAAACTTCTTCGCCGCCGTGGCTTTTAAAAAAATTATCGTTACTGAAGGTATAGAAAAGACGAAGGTTAGTCATCGGTCGCAGATGCAGCATCACCGAGCGGGAAGTTTTATAGCCTAAGTAGGGAGCCTCAGGGTCATAGTAGATACTATCTCCAAAGGAGAATCTGATGTTGCCGCTCAACCAGGCTAAAGGTTCAGAAGAAAAACTAAACATTAGATTTTTCTTGTAAAAATTAACTCCACCATATCTTTCTAGAGAAGATCTGAAGTTGGCGAAAAGGTAGG
>Ga0190347_1000481_pt1 | contig 12726 bp, 11 predicted proteins | sample 48721356_MG_FD_161652 | JGI IMG/M metagenome (GOLD analysis project Ga0190347, IMG submission 161652) | Hydrothermal vent microbial mat bacterial communities from Southern Trench, Guaymas Basin, Mexico - 4872-13-5-6_MG | ecosystem: Environmental > Aquatic > Marine > Hydrothermal vents >...
TTGTAAGTTTTCCAACCCGAAGTGTCAATTTCCAAATCATCATTTTCAGAAACACTATTATCTTCTACATCAGAAACATCGTCATCTAAAACAACATCATCAGGAACAGTTTCATCAACCTTCTCACCCACCACCGGCGCCTGAACAGGAACAACTACTTCCTCCTTCACAAAAACACTCCACCCCAAAACCAGCGCGGCAATCACCGCGCATAGTCCTATAAAAATAATTGGAAGTTGTTTTTTGAACATAATTTTGAAATTTTGCTATCCTTGCTTTAAAAGTAGCAGAAACTTAAGGCAAAGTCAAACATTTTTCCTTGTTGTCATTTCCATTATCTCCTGTTATCTACTGTGTTTCTGCCAGTTCTGTTTTTCAGAAAAACTGTTCTTTTTATTTTTAAAGAACGATTCCCTCCTCATTAAAACAAACACTCGCTCTGCCTGCAAATTTTTTTAGAAGGTTAAGTTTAACCTTCATTTGCAGACAGGGGGATATTTGTTTTAGGAGTCAATAAATTTAAAAGTGGAAAGCATTTGATTAAAAATACTATTCTGGAATTTTTAAAGTTGATAGTAATCGTTGATATTGATCAGCTCTTTTTTCATAATTTTCTTTTTCTTGAAAATCAAAAATTAATATATATTTCCCAGTAGCAACCATAGCGCCATAACTCAGATCACCTTTTGTTTTCTCTATACTCCAAACATATTTAACGCCATTAGAACTAACTTCTTCTTTACATTCAATAGCGGTGCTACTATCTTGCCGACATTTAATTGCTTCATATTGTATATCTATTGGCATATTTTCATAATTTAAGAGAGTGTGATTAAGATGAGAAGCATCTGGTAAATTCATAAAGAAACTATTATATCTTTTGCCGTTTTTCATGGTATCGCCCACATCATCAGGTTTTAAAGTATTCCAGTCACGAGGATATTTAAACTCAATGCCTATGATTTCATTCCTATAAGTCTTCCAATCAGAAATATCAATTTCAGAAATACCATTATCTTCTACGCCGTTATCTACATCATCCAAAACATTATCATCTTCTATACCATCAGAAACAATATCATTAGGAATAATTTTGTTATTCTCATCATCCACCACCGGCGCCTGAACAGGAACAACTACTTCCTCCTTCACAAAAACACTCCACCCCAAAACCAGCGCGGCAACCACTACGCATAACCCTATAAAAATAATTGGAAGTGATTTTTTAAACATAGTTTGGAATTTTTGCTATTCTTGCTTTAAAAGTAGCGGAAACTTAAGGCAAAGTCAAACATTTTTCTTTCCTTTCATTTCTATCGTCTCCTGTTTGTTTGGTTGTCTTGGTTATCAAAGAGCGATTTTTATGTTTCTCTGTTTCAGAAAAAAACATCTATCCTCCTTGAATCAACACTATCTTAATGACAGTGTTTCTGCCTTCTATTCAGATTACCGATAGAAAGCAGAAAGCTATCATAATTAGGGGCTGGTGATTTTTATCTATTATTTCCCAAATTTTAGACTGTCAATCAAAGAATCAAAAATAATTTCCTCTTCAGAATTCGGCGCGGTTTTATCCTTCTGAATATTGTATGTATACAGCAAAATGCCCTGATATTCTGAATTAGGATTATATATTAAATAAAATAACCCTTTGCCAAAGCAACCTCCTTCTCTACATAATTCATCTTCATATTTCACAAAATTAATGTTGTTTGAGTTTACTTTAAATTCACATTTGTTAATATTCTTATTCTCTTGGTTCTGACAAAAGTTCTTAATATAATCTTGACTATCTACATCAATCACAATATCACCAGTAAATCTTCCTCTTCCCATTCTGTCGCCGCCATTATCCGCTTCTAATATTACCGGATTATCTTTTAAATTGCCAATACTAATTCTTATTCGTGAAGGATGAATGGCATTTGCCTTTGAAAAATCTCCCTCACTTTCAAGAAGATTTTGCCATTCCGTCGGGTATTCAAAGGATATTTTTAATCTATCACTTTGAAATGTTTTGTGATTATATGACTCAATAAATTTAAAAGTGGAAAGCATTTGATTAAAAATTTTTTCATCTTCTTCTCTTAAATGGTGGGATGAGAACAGAAAAGAGTGTTTGTTTTTTTCAATACCTATTTGATAATTTAAAAATTTAGTTCCTGTTAAATTACCTATTTTAATCTTATCATTAATAGAATCATCATGTAATTTATATAAGCGATCGTAATCAGGTAATTCTTGAAGTGGCATATCAATTATTTTGATCATTAAAACTGAACCCCCCATATTTCCCACTCCGAAACCGACATCCATTATTTCAACTTTTTCTGGAGGGTAAGAAGCCTCCCAAGAAATTAATTCTTTGGGATATTTTATTTCAAACCCACACTCCTTATTCCGATAAGTTTTCCAATCTAAAGTATCAATTTCAGAAATATCATCATCTACAACATCATCCTCTACATCAGAAGAATCATCTATAACTTCATCACTCTTACCATTCTGATTATCATCATCCATCACCACCGGCGCCTGAACAGGAACAACTACTTCCTCCTTCACAAAAACACTCCACCCCAAAACCAGCGCGGCAATCACCACGCATAGTCCTATAAAAATAATTGGAAGTTGTTTTTTAAACATAATTAGGAATTACACATTTGAGCTTGTCATCCCGAGCGGAGCTTTGGAGCGTTAGCGACAAAAAGCGGAGCCGAGAGCTTGCCCTGAGCGATAGCCGAATGGGGATCTGTGAGCCCCGTTCCAAGTTCTTGCAATTATCTCTATACTTAATAGATCTTTTATCTAAACTTGGAACGGGGTGAGCAAATAAAGCGCTTATTTTAAAGTATTTCTATTAAAAGCAATTCTTGCGTTTACAGATTCCCATTCGGCTACGCTCAGGGCAGGCTCTCCGCTCGCTTCTAAAGCCTGCCCCGTACTCCGATACGGGGTCGCTCGGTCGGAATGACAGCAAACGCGTAATTTCTAATAATTTTAAACTTTTGCTATTCTTGCTTTAAAAATAGCAAAGATTAAAAGCCAAGTCAAATTTCGGAGTGTCAATTTCGGAGTGTCAAACGGGCGAAGTCCCGTTCCTGAAAGCGAACAAACGTTTGTTCGCCTTCAGGAACGGGACTGCAGCTCCACTCTACATTCCGAAACGCAATAAAATTGAAACATATAAAAGTATTCTGATTCCTGAAATCGCGCAAAAAAAAATCAGCATTCTGCTGATTGTTTGAAAGTTCTGTGGGCAATTCCTTATCCTGCGGTAACCCAGGCGATAGTGATAGCGGTACCTGAACGCGAACACATTCCCGTTATATTGCCTATTACGGGAGGAGTCGGATCATTACTATGGCAACTTTGGCAATCCTGCGGCGGGTCAACTATCACAGGACTTGAATGCTCTGGCGGTTTATACATCACTCCTTCTGGTATTGAGTTAAGCTCCTCATCGGAAAGCCAATAGACATCTTCTGAAGTTCCGCCAAGATAGGCAAGAATATCTTGATTGAAGATATGTCTTTTTACCAAATCTCCGTTTTCATTTACGGAAACAAAGTAAACTTTTATTCCTTCGCTTTCCTGTCCGATGAAAGTTCCGTATCTGACACGGTATATTTCCCCTTTATCTATATACGAATCAATCTCGGATTTGCTTACCACTTGAATATCGTCCCAGCTAAAGCCCCAGAAATCAAATGTCGCCAAATCGGGAATGTGCTTCTTCTCATTCCCCTGAATGAGATACACTTCGTCATAGCCGTCCGCTCTCATCAGCTTATAATCTATGACCAATCCTGTCGGCGCCGCGTTTGCGACTTCATCCGAAACTTTGACTGTTGGCGTATTTTCGTCATACCCATGGGAAATATAAGATTCCCAAGAAGTAAATCCGCGCTTTTCTCCGTTTTGGATTTCGTAGATTGTGCCACTGTTTTCAATCAGTGTTCCGTCTTTGAAGACGATATTTTCTCCAAGGATCATTTCCTTCCACAAAGATTTTGAAGGATTTATATAGACATCAACCACTTCGGCAATGCCATAATACCACTGCTCCTTGAACGCCTGCTCGTGGATTATCCAATTCTTGTACCAGTTATCTTGACTGTCTTCCTTAATTTCATAGATTCTGTCTATGTATGGGTCGTTTAGGTCTTCGTAGTTGAGGTATCTGAATAGGATTGGCGGTTCCAGAACTTCCGCAAATTGTTTCGGTGGATTTCCTATCCAAAGCCAATTTGTGGAATTATACGGATCAACCGCCGTTCCCCACTGTCCGCCCTTGCGAACTTCAAAGTGGAGATGGGGTCCAGACCAATCTCTATTTGGCCCCCAAGGCGCGCCAGTGTTACTGGAATATCCTATAATATCACCTCTTTCTACTGTTCCTGATTTTCTTCTAGTTTCATTAAGATGCGCGTATCTTGTCCAATAACCATTGCCGTGCTTTATGTCCACATAATAGCCGAATCCCTTAAGTGTTCCGTCGGAGTAAGCTTCTTTCATTAAATAAGCCACTCCATCTGCTGCAGCCCTAATTGGCATTCCTTCGCCTGTGTTATAATCTGTTCCTTTGTGTGTAGGATATGTAGACCAATCCCTATCTATGTTCTCTTGAGAATTAAAAAACATAGAAACATCATATGCATCCAAATCCACAGGCACGGTTAAAAACTGCTCCGCTGAAGACTCTGCGGTCATGCTGCCCAAAAGACAGATCATTATTCCTGCCATTATGGCATATTTTGCGATTCTTTCTCTCATTTCTATCGTCTCCTTGTGTTATTTTGTTGTCAATGTTCATTTATTGCTACTTCCTCCTTTTTAAGTAACAATGATCCGCCTATTTCGTTGAATAAGCGGATTGTTATTACTTAATAAATTTAAAACTGTCCATCATTTTATTGTAAATATCTAATTCGTAATCGTTTTTATTTTCTATTTTACCTGTGTGATATTCTATTTTAAATAATTTTTTATTATACTCAAAAAAAATAGATTCTTCGTACCCTAATAAATCCCCAGTTGAATAGATAGCATCTAATCCGTGAAATTTAATTTTTTCTTGTGTTATCGGCGGAGCATTGTAGATTTGAATTGACGATAGCTCTTTTGAAAGTTTTTCTAATGTGTTATTAACATCAACAGTTATTGCAATATGGTTTTTATTATCTTTTTTATAATTAAAAACTACTCGTCGTTGACTATCCTCATTAACGCTTTGGACTTCATAAAACCAATCTTTCGGATACTTTATTCTGTAACCATATTTCTCATTCTCATAAGTAAGCCAATCAGCGGTTTCATTGTTCTTACTATTCATTACCGAATTATCGCTTACCACTGGTACCTGAACAGAAACTTCCGTCTTTACAAAAACAACCCAACTCAAAACCAGCACAGCAACAACTACGCTTAGCCCTACTAAAATAATTGGAATTGATTTTTTGAACATAGTTTTGAAATTTTGTTATTCTTAAATTAAAAATAACAGAGGGTGAAAAATATGTCAAACTAAAAAGAACAATTCTCTCCTCATTAAAACAAACACTTGCTCTGCTTACAAATTTTTTTAGAAGGTTAGAACTCACATGAAGCATAACCTTCATTTGCAGGCAGGGGGATATTTGTTAGTTTAGAAATTCTTACAGTCTTACTTTGTTTCTATTTCCTTTTTTTAATTAATTAATTCAATGCTCTTAACAATATTCTCCAAAAATTCAAAGTCCGCACCGCAAAGAGACCTGAAAACATAATTATATTTTTTCCCAACCACCTCCAATTCGCCGCTATCGCACAAACCATGACTCTGAGATTCAACAACATCTAATCCATTGATAGATTTTTTAGTCGGTTTCACTATAAACAATTCAGGATCTATATACTTTTTTGCATCTTTAATTATGTTTTCTGCCGATTTTATAGGACTGAAATACAGAGCATAAGTGCGAACCCAAGAACATGCTTCAAAATTCGTAATTGAGCCGAACAGTATGTATTCTTTTCCAGATTCATTATTCCACTTCTCGTAAGGATTTATTTTATATTTTTCGTTTCCCCAATTGGAATTATAAGGAACTTCAAAAGAAATACCTTTTTCTTTGTTATAATAATCTACGGTTGTATTTGACGGATCTTGATTAAATTTCTCGGAACATTTTGGACTAGAAGGAGGATTATATTGAGAAATATTTTCTGGTGTTAGTAAAATTCTTTTGTTTTTGAAACTAGTAAATTCTAAACTATTCATTATAGATTCTAATATTTCTTTATACTCATCTTGTATTTTATTATTTGCAATATAGATATTAATATTTATTTTATATATTTTATCATCAATTATAACAAAAGCGTCATTTTGATACCCTCCAGATACCGAATTTGTAATTTCACGATAAATGCCTTTCTGATTATCTATTGTAATTTCCTTTTTAAATTTTAATTCTTGACTCACATCTATAGGATAGTTCTGCTCTACCCATTGTTCTAGTAAATCATCATCAATATCATTTAAAACTTCAATAAAAATAGATCCAAAATCATGACCTCCCATTGAATTTATTTCCGGCAATGTTTTTTCTATTTTTACCTTTCTATTTTTATCTAATTCTTCAAAATTCCAGTCCCTCGGATATTTTACCTTGTACCCATACTTTTTATTCTCATAAGTAAGCCAATTGGCAGTTTCGTCTTTAGGTTGCTCACTATTTTGAACAGGTTCCGGATGTTTTTCAATATGCTTCACAATCTGACTTGGAACATTTAAAAACAATACCACAGCCAAAGAAGTTAGTATAATAACGAAAATTATATAAAAATTTAGAAATTTATTTGATTTTTTCATACATCTTAAATGTTGTATTTTACTTTTTTATGCTAAGATAATCCCAATTCCCTTTCGTATTATTCCCGTTAGGCCAACTGCCGTCCACGCTATCCTTATCCAAAGCGTAAAACGCCTCGTCAACGACTTTCTGTCTTTCTGTCTTTTCCGCTATTGCCAAGCCAGAAAGCAATATTATTACTATTCCGGCTATTGCCAATATTCTTGTTGTTTCTTTCATTTCTATCACCTCTTGTGTTGTTGTTTTCCTTTATTTTTAAAGGAGCAATTTCCCTCCTTTATTTGAATAATATAGGATGATTGATTTGTTGTCAAATTCAATGCGCATATTGACTTTAAACTTCCTTATGCTAAATTATGGATAGTTTAAAAGTAATTTTCAAAACATGAAAAAGTTTCTAAGTATAGTAATAATATCTTTATTGCTAATTTTCAATATTTTTTTTCTTATTCAAAATCAAAATCTTGAAAAAGAGATTATTGTTTTGAATCAGAAGATAGAGGAATTAGAAAAACAAGAACAAAAACCTGTCGTTGAAAAAATCCCGGAGGGATGGAAGGAATATAGAAATGAAAAATATAATTATGCTGTTAGTTACCCCAGAACAATTGAAATAGAAGATATTAATGTACAGCAATGTGGCAGTGGTTGCCTTGATGCAAAGGAATTTTTTTACATTAGCACATTTCACATTTTCACTTACATAAAACCAGAAAATAATCTAGAAGATTACATAGAAAATATTTTTAAAAATTCGGTAGCAGATGTAAATAGTACAAAATGGATTGATGTTGCAAGGCATAAAGGATATCAGGTAAGAGCATCCGTGGATTATGAAGTAATATATACTTATGTTATTTACAAAAACTATCTTTATGAAATTTCTGTCATTAACCCAGAAAATGAAAAAGTTTTAGATGTGTATGATACAATTCTTAAAAGTTTCCGATTTATAGATTAAAAGAAATCGCAAACAAAAAAACACCTCGTATAGGTTGTTTTTTTTGATTGGGGTTTGAAGCTCAAATATTTTATCGCCTCCTCTCGGCAACAAAGTCCGCCAATTTTAATAAAGATTTCTTGCGCTTTTCGGAAATTTCCATCTCTTCAAGCCGCGCTTTTGAAAATTTAATCAACTCTTTCGCTTTTTCCGAAGAATAATCAAGAGAACCTGTCTTTTTAATAATTTCCCTGACAATGTTTACTTTGTTTAGATTTATATTTTTATTTCCAAATGATTCAGACAATATTTTTAATTGCTCCTTGTCGGCTCTTTCAAAGGCCTTGACCGATAAAAGCGTTTTCTTTCCTTCTTTAATATCCGCCCCCACCGGTTTCCCTATTCTTTTCTCGTTTCCAAAAACGCCGATTATGTCATCTTGAATTTGAAAAGCGATTCCAAGAGGAATAGAAAATTCGCTTATCGCTTTCAGGAATTTTCCGTCCGCCCCGGCCAAAATCGCTCCCAAATGAAGCGGCCCTTCAATCGTATATTTCGCGGTTTTATATCCTTGCATTTTAATAACTTCATTTATATCAGCATTTAAGCGTTTCGCCAAAATCACATCTATTGCCTCGCCTGCCATTGTGTTTGAAACAATTTGGTTCAGTTTTTCAATGGCTTTAATTTTTAAATCAGCCGGAAAGTTAGAGTGAGTTAAAATTTCATAACCAAAAGACGACGCGAGATCTCCGGTAATAATAGCCATTGAAGTTCCAAAATGCTTTATATTATTAGGGGATTTAAAGTTCCCGCTCAAATGAAAGCGAACGAACGCTTGTTCGCCTTCATTTGAGCAAGTGTTAAAATTAAATTTTTTGTTTCCATATTCTTTCTCATACCGGCAATGCATTGATAGATCGCCGCGCCTGAAGTTGTCTCTATCAATGATGTCATCATGAATTAAAAGATAGGAATGAATAAGTTCCATTGAAATTGACGCTTTGAGAGCGTTTTCCTTTTTCTCGCCTCCCGCGACAAGATAGCTGTAATAAAAAAGAATCGGGCGAATGCGCTTTCCGGAATTTAAAGTAAATTTTCTTAAATTCTTAACCATTTCCAAAAATTCTTCCGGCTTCTCTTGTTTTTTAGCTTGTTTAATTTTATCGTCAAAGAACTCGCGTAATTCTTTTTCTATTTTGTCTTTTAGTTTAAATAGCGGGTCTTCCATTGGCATATGGTTTATAAATTTAGAAATTACGCGTTTGCTGTCATTCCGACCGAGCGACAATAGGAGCGAGTGGAGGAATCTGTAAACGCAAGAATTTGCTTTTAAGAGAAATACTTTAAAATAAGCGCTTTATCCGCTCACCCCGTTCCAAGTTTATATAGGGTCTGCTGATTTTCATCTAATTTTTACAAGAAGAGATAAATTCAGAAATACTTTAAAAAATAATTTAGCTTGTTTTAACCGCTTTTTCAAACCTCTCCTAGCCTCCCCTTATCCAAGGGGAGGAATAATTGGAGAAAATCAGCAGACCCTATATAAAAGATCTATAAGTATAGAGATAATTGTAAAAATTTGGAACGGGGCTCACAGATCCCTCGGCTCCGCTTTTTGTCGCTAACGCTCCAAAGCTCCGCTCGGGATGACAAACTCAAACGCGTAATTCCTAAAAACTATTGAATAAGTTGAAAATATAATAGGGGCTGCTAATTTTCTTCAATTATCCCCCTGAGCCATTTATTCCCCTCTCAGAGAAATTAGAGACAGATTATTAATAAAATTACAAAGTTCAAAGTTCAAATTATTCCAAATTAAGCTCAAATGTCAAAGTTCAAAGTTTTTTGTCCTTTGGGTTTTGGATTTAATTTAGAATAATTTGGTATAATTTGGATTTTGGAATTACCCGCTTTACCTCTCACCTGTTCCTGAACTAAATTCAGGACAAGCTCTCTCCCAAAGAAGAGGGACTTGCTTAAACGGTTTCAGGATTATAAACATTTAGCGCGATTTCTGAATGCGATGTCCATAAGAAACTAAAAATCTACAACCTAATAAACCAAATTATGAGAAAAATAATCCTTGCCTCAAAATCAAAACAAAGAGGACAGCTTCTGAAAACTATCGGGCTTGATTTTGAAATAGAAAAAAGCAATTATATAGAAGATATGACCGAAAAATTGCCTGCTCACAAGCTGGCACAGAAATTGGCGCTGGGAAAAGCGCAGGGCGTTGCCAAAAAGCGCAAAAATGCTATTATCATTGGCGCTGATTCATTTGTTATTTTAGGAAAAGAATTCTTGGGAAAACCGCGCACTCCGCGAAAAGCAAGAGAAACTCTCAAAAAAATAAATGGCAAGAAACATCAACTTATTACTGGAATCGCGATTATAGATACAAAGAAAAATAAAACAATTACCGATTATGAAATAACTGAGGTTTGGATGAAAAAATTGTCTAACAAAGAAATTGAAGAATATATAAAAACCGGCGAGCCCTTAGACAAAGCCGGCGGTTACGCTATCCAAAAGCTCGGCTGCCTCTTCATAAAAAAAATTAACGGCGGCTATACAAATGTCGTCGGACTGCCGATAAATAAGATTTATGAACATTTACTAAAACTGGGAGTTGATATTTTAAAATGCTGAAATTAATCAGATGTTTCAATCTGTTAATTTGGCAATTTGACAATATAGCAATTTTTGATATATACTTTCAGAGTTATAAGTTATTAATTATTAGTTATATACGCACCCGTAGCTCAATTGGATAGAGCGTCTGGCTTCGGACCAGAAGGTTGTGGGTTCAAGTCCTACCGGGTGTACAAAGCCATATAAACATATAAGCATTTAAACATTTAAGCAAACTATATGCTGAAATAGTGTTTTTGTTTCAGTTTGTTTAAATGTTTATATGCTAAAATGTTTATATGGCTCTGGGTCGTTAGCTCAATTGGTAGAGCAGTTGCCTCTTAAGCAATTGGTTAGGGGTTCGAGTCCTCTACGACCCACTGGATAGAATTTTAAATTTTGCAATTTTTAATTTTTAAATAATTTCTAATAGGGTCTGCTGATTTTCTCTAATTATCCCTCCCCTCCCCCCTGACAAGGGGGGCTGGGGGGGTTTCCGGGCAGGATTGATTAAAACAAGCTGAATTATTTTTTAAAGCATTTCTAAATTTCTTTGAATTACGAAATAAGCATCCTTTTTTCTGTCATCCCGAAAGGAGCGATAGCGACTGAGGGATCTAAGAGCAAGGTTAGCCGCGTTTGCTGTATTTTATAGATTCCTCACTCCACTGCGGTTCCGTTTCGGAATGACAAAGAACGGCATTTCGTAATTCAAGAAAATTTATTTCTTCTTATAAAAATTAGATGAAAATCAGCAGATCCTATTTAATATCAAAGCCCAAATATCAAATATCAAATGAATATCAAAATCAAAATATCAAAGTTATTTTGGTATTTGAAATTTGATGTTTGATATTCAAACTAATGTTTTTGAATTCAGCTATTCTATTGAAATAATATGGTTTTTATTCCAATAAATTAGAGTATACTTCATTCACATCCTCCTGTTCTTCCAACGCTTCAAAAAGTTTTTCAATTTGCTTGATGACTTTTTCGTCGTCAATTTTAATTTTATTTTTCGCTTTCCATTCAAACCCAAGATCGCTTATTTTCACGCCGCTCTTCTCTAAATTTTCTTTTACTTTGTAGAGATTTTCCGGCTTGGTATAAACCACCACCATTTCCTCCTCCCCTAACAAACCCTTCTCTCCCTTCTCTCCCTTCTCTCCCGGCAAACCCTTCTCTTCTGACAAACCCTTCTCTTCTGACAAAGGATAATCTAATTTCTCCCCCCCTGATAAGGGGGGGCTGGGGGGGGTTAAAACATTAAAATCCTCCGCGCCGGAATCTATAATCGCCATTTCCAGTTCGTCATCGCTAATTTCCAAACCCTTCTTATTAATCTCCAAATACCCAAAACGGCTAAACATCCATTTCACGCTCCCGACTCCTCCCAAACGGCTGTTATTTCTTGACAGAATATGCTTTATTTCCGCCACGGTCCTGTTCGTGTTATCCGTCGCGCCTTCTATGATCAGCGCGATACCGCCTGGACCATACGCTTCGTACAGAACTTCTTCTATTGCGCTTCCTTCAATTTCTCCCGTTCCTTTTTTAATCGCCTTGTCAATATTATCCGCTGGCATATTCGCCTGCTTCGCTTTTTCAATCGCCAGCTTGAGAGCGGGATTCATACTCGCGTCCCCGCCTCCGTCTTTCGCCGCCAAAGTTACCATCTTGGAAAGCTGAGAGAAAATCTTTCCCTTCTTCACATCGGCAGCGCCTTTCTGCCTTTTAATTTTTGACCATTTTGAATGTCCAGACATATTTCAAGTTTAAAATGTAAAGTTAAAATTGGAACATATTCATTCTATCATAATTTCCAAAATAAAAACAGGTAAAGCGAGCGGGTAATAAAAAAAATGCTATCCAAAAAAACGGATAACATTTACGTTTTTCTTTACGCAAGGAGCTTTGGGATAAGCCCCAAAGCAACCAACCCTAACAGAAACATAATTATTGTTCCTGTTGCTCCACTATCATTCTTGCAATTCCTAAGCCAATTTTCAATGGCTTTAGAATCGCCTATAACATTCATAGTCATTTTTCGCCTCCTTTGTTTTTCTTTTTATAGCCAATTTTTATCCCTTTGTCAAGCAGAAGTTATCCACACCTGAAATTTAAACCCTAAACGCGCAAAACCTCAAACGCATTTTAATATTCCCCTCTCGGGAGGGGAATAACCAAACAACGCATTTAAAACCATAACGCAACAAAGAAATCCCGATATGAAATCGGGATTTTTTAGCGGGCAAAAAAACGGAAGAGATTTCTCTCTTCCTTATTTCTGTTTTC
>Ga0190347_1000483_pt1 | contig 12713 bp, 11 predicted proteins | sample 48721356_MG_FD_161652 | JGI IMG/M metagenome (GOLD analysis project Ga0190347, IMG submission 161652) | Hydrothermal vent microbial mat bacterial communities from Southern Trench, Guaymas Basin, Mexico - 4872-13-5-6_MG | ecosystem: Environmental > Aquatic > Marine > Hydrothermal vents >...
TCAAGCTGAAGTACACTGTCTATCTCCTCTTTTCTATCAATTATATGATTCCCAGAGGTGATAACATCAACTCCGTATCTGAAGATTTTTTTCGCAGATTTAACTGTAAGTCCAAATCCTCCAGCTGCATTCTCACCATTTGCAATTACAAAATCTATTGAAAGTTTTTCTTTTAACTGCTTTAATCTCTCAGATAAAATTCTTCGCCCAGGCTTTCCTACAATGTCGCCTATGAATAAAATAATGAATTCACTTTGCAAATTCTACAGCCCTTGTCTCTCTTATCACAGTAACCTTTATTTGGCCTGGATATTTTACTTCTTGCTCTATTTTCTTTGCTATATCTTTTGCAAGTTCGTCTGTCTCCTCATCAGTTATTTTGTGAGGCTCTACTATTACTCTTATCTCTCTTCCGGCCTGCATGGCATATACTTTTTCAACTACCTCACTCTCATTTGCAAGTTCTTCAAGTTTTTCCAATCTTTTGATATAAGCCTCGAGTGTCTCTCTCCTTGCACCTGGTCTCGAACCTGAAATAGCGTCTGCAGCCTGGACGAGAACTGCATATGGAGATATTGGCTCAACGTCTTCATGATGTGCCTCAATTGCATTTACGACAATGCGGTCCTCTCCATATTTTCTTGCAAGTTCAGCACCAATAGAAGCATGTGTTCCGTCAAATTCCTGAGAAACAGCTTTACCTATATCATGGAGTAAACCAGCTCTTTTTGCAATTATTGTGTCAAGACCAAGCTCCCCTGCCATAATACCAGCCAGATAGGCTACCTCTTTAGAATGTTGAAGGACATTCTGACCATAACTTGTTCTGAATCTTAGTTTTCCCAGTATTTTAACAATTTCAGGATGTACCCCTGGGAGTCCTAATTCAAGGACAGTTTCTTCTCCAGTCTTCACTATTATTTCATCAAGCTCTTTTTGCGCCTTGGCAACAACCTCTTCTATCCTTGCAGGATGAATTCTTCCATCCTGTATTAATTGAACCAGGGCCATCCTTGCCATTTCTCTCCTAACAGGGTCAAAGGAAGATAATGTAACAGCTTCCGGAGTATCATCTATAATAACCTCTACACCTGTAATATTTTCAAAAGCCCTTATGTTCCTCCCCTCTCTACCGATTATTCTCCCTTTCATATCCTCATTAGGCAAAGGAACAACACTTATGGTACTCTCGGAAATTTGATCGGTTGAGCAACGCTGGATAGCATAGGCAATAATTTCTTTTGCCTCTTTCTCTGCAGATTCTTTTGCCTTTTGTTTGATTTCTCTAATAAGCTGTGCAGCTTCGTGATTGGCTTGAACCTTAACACTTTCAAGAAAAACAGCCCTTGCTTCTTCCCTTGTCATGCCCGCAATTTTCTCCAGTTTTGTTGTCTCTTCTTCAATTAATTTTGTATATCTTTTCTCCTTTGCATCCACTGCTAACTCTCTGTGCTCAATGTTCCTCTCCCTCTTCATTAAATCCTGTTCTTTCCTTGAAATCACATCGGATCTCCTATCAATCATCTGCTCTTTCTCCATTAATCTTTTCTCTTGATGTTCGAGATCCCTTAATCGATTTTTTCTTTCTTTATCAATCGCATTGAGGCTTTCTCTTCTCAGTTTCTCTATTTCTCTCTTTGAATTGTCCTTATATTCCTCTGCCTCTCTTTTAGCAGCCTGTAGTATCTTCTCTGCATCAATCTTCTCTCTTTTTGCTTTAATATAGGAAAAAAGATATGAAAGAAACCAACCTATAGATATAGAAACTAACCCAACAATTATCAAAATCCACGTCATGTTTCACCCCTCTTTCGAAGGGCAAAGGCAGGGAAAACTAGGACATAATTTTTTCTAATTCTTTGACACGCTTTTTCAATGCATATAGCTCATCAGCTATGTTCAACGCCGTTAAAATCGCAACAGAAACAGGAGAGATAAACGGATTATTTTCTTTTATCTCTTTCATTCTCCTGTCCACAAAATTCGCAATCTCGGCTGCTTCATTTATATCCCTATCTGTATCAAGGGAATACTTATTCCCCAGGATTTCAACCGTTAATGTTTTCCCCACCGTTGCCCCTCATTGTGTTTACCTTTTGTACAATATCACTGACTTTCTTCAATGCCTCTTTATTTATATTTCTCAACCTCTCTACTTCTTCTTGAAGCTTTATGTTATTCTTCTTCAACTTTTGCAAATACTCAACAAACCTATCAAGCAATTTAAGCGACTCATCTATACTTTTATCCATTATTCCCTCAAAGTAACCTTCACTTCTCTCAAATTCTTTAAAATTTTCGTTACCTCTTCTTCCACCTCGGTCGAGGTAAGCGTTCTCCCTTCTGTTGCAAAAAATAACCTATAAGTAATACTCCTCTTTCCCTCCTGAATTCCCTTACCACTATAGACATCTATGGTCTCTACATTTCTAACTAAATGAGAGCTTTTTATAATTATATCAATTACTTTTTTATTTTCAAGTGCAAAAGGAACAATAAATGACAAATCCCTCTTCACAGGTGGAAATCTTTTCGTAAGTAAATAGGCTTTTTTTCTTTTTGAACCTTTCAAAAAAACATAAATAGGGATCTCAAATCCGTATGCATCAGCTTCGATTATATTTTGTCTCAGTAATCCAAAGGCGTACCTCTCACCATTGATGGAAAGCTCAAGGCTTCTTTCACTATAAAAATTAGGATTACTATTGGGAACAAATGAATATTCAGTAATAGAGAATGCTTGCAGAATATTTTCCACTATACCCTTTATATCATAAAAATCATATTGTCTGCCCCTATTATACCATAATTTTTTTTCACTGCCGACAAGTAAAACAGCAAGAAAAAGCTCTTCATTCTTATTATCAGGGAAAATAGTGCCAATTTCAAAGAGTCTTACTCCCTCAAGTTCTCGATTAAGATTCCGCAGGGCAGAATTTAAAAGACCATAAAATAAAGTAGTTCTCATTACATTTAATTCTGGCCACATTGGATTTTTTAAATAATTCATCTTCAAATTTCTCTTTTCAAAGGATGGATCCATAAAGCTGATATTCCAGACTTCATTCAAACTAAGACCCTTCAAAAAATTTTTGAAATCCCTCACCCATTTTCTTTCGTCAGTAGCTGGTTTACTATAACTGGTGTTAACCTTCTTGGGAATTCTATCATAACCGTATAACCTGCCTACTTCTTCAGCAAGATCTTCTACAATTTCGATATCCCTCCTGAAAGATGGAATAATAACCTTTTCATTGTAAACCTTTATACTCAATCTGCCTAATAACGCATCTACCTCATCATCTGATAATTCAATGTCAAGTATTCTTCTAACCTCATCCCTGTTTATTGATATCTCTTTAGTAAGTTCTATATTAGGATTTGTATCTATCACATTCCCCTTAACCTCTCCTCCGGCATATTCCAAAATTAAATTTATAGCATAAGACAGCGCAGTTAAAAGAATACCTCTATCAGCATTTCTTTCAAATCTATAGGAAGCTTCTGTCCTTATTCCAAGTTTTCGAGATCCTCTCCTGATGAGGCCTGGATTAAAATAAGCAGATTCAATTGCTATCTTTCTGGTATCTTCTTTTACACCTGAATGTTCACCGCCTATTATTCCTGCAATTGCAATTGGTTCTTTTGAGTTACAGATCAATAAGATATCCTCATCTAATGCAACCTCATTGCCATCGAGTGTTAAAATGCTTTCTCCCCGCCTACCCCTACGTACAATTATCCTATCAATGTGTGCCTTATCAAAAATATGAAGGGGATGGCCCAATTCAAGCATAACATAGTTTGATATGTCAACTATGTTATTAACTGACCTTAAGCCAGCAAATTCAAGTTTTCTCTTGATCCATTCAGGTGACTCTTTAATTTCAATGCCATCTATTGATGCAAGGATGTACCTCGCACAATCAGCTGAATCTTCAATATCAACTTCTAATTTCGGTTCACCTTTAAATGAATACTCGCTTATTCTTTTTTTAAGAGGATTACCAGTGTAAGCAGATATCTCTCTGGCAATTCCTAACACCCCAAGAAGGTCAGGTCTATTGGGTGTTATTTCAAGGTCATATACAATGTCATTGTCCTTTTTTTCAACCTTATCAACTCCAATACCAAGAGATCGCAAAACAGAGGGTAGACTATCCCAGGTTAAATCGAAATCAATCCATTCCTTAAGCCAGTTATAGGTAACTATCACCTGTATTCTTCCAGAAATTGAACTTCGTTTTCGTAGAATAACCTTATATCACTTATACCCAGGGTTAGCATAGCAATTCTTTCAAGACCCATCCCAAATGCATAACCCGAATATCCATCCAATTCCATATTTGTAAGAATTTTCCTATGAACAATGCCTGCCCCAAGGATTTCGACCCAACCAGTATATTTACACACACTGCATCCTTTACCACGACAAAAAGGACAGGAAACCTGCATTTCTGTAGAAGGTTCGGTAAAGGGAAAATAGGAAGGGACAAATTTCGTTATTGTTTTTTCACCAAAAAACTTCTTTGCGAATAAATCGAGTGTACCAAATAGATCACTCATTCTCACATCCTTATCTACATATAGCCCCTCTACTTGATGAAAAACTGGGGAATGGGAAGCATCATATGCATCTACTCTGTATGTTCTACCGGGGGAAATAATCCTGAAGGGTGGACCTCCACTTTCCATAACCCTTATTTGTACAGGTGAAGTATGTGTTCTTAACAACCTTCCATCCTCAAGATAAAATGTATCCTGTATATCCCTGGATGGATGATCGGGAGGCGTATTAAGGGCATCAAAATTATAATACTCTGTTTCCACTTCATATCCATAGGCGACTGAAAATCCCATCCCAATAAATGTGTCAACAAGTTCATTTTCGATACGGGTAAGTGGATGAATTGAACCAGAAAAACTCTTTCTGCCAGGTAATGAAAGGTCAATGGGTTCAAAAGCTCTCCTGCCTATAAACTCAGTCTTCCTATTTTCTATGGCAGAGATAATGGAATCTTTGGCATCATTCAGGGATTTCCCAATTTCCTTTCTTTTATTTTGAGGTATTTCTCTCAATTGCTTAAAGAGGAGTGTCAGAATACCTTTTCTCCCAAGATACTTTATCCTAAGAGATTCAAGTTCATCTATATCCTTTGCGCTAAAAATCTCTTCAAGCGCTTTATCTCTGACACTTTTAGGCTTCATTTACACTCTTAACAATATCTATAATATCCTTAAATACCTCGGGTTCTCTCACTGCTATATCAGCGAGTACCTTTCTATCGAGTTTAATATTACTTTTGTCAAGACCATAAATGAATCTACTATAGGAAATCCCATTTAATTTACATGCAGCACTGATTCTTGTAATCCAGAGCCTCCTGAAATTTCCCTTTTTTTTCTTTCTATCTCTATAAGCATAGGAAAGTGCCTTCATAACTGCCTGTCTTGCTATCTTATAAGAGTTTTTTCTCTTCCCAAAATAGCCTTTCGCTCGATTTATCCACCATTTCCTGCGTTCCCTCGTCTGAGGACTGTTCTTTACTCTTGGCATATATACCTCCTATCTATTGAAGAAATGCCTTTACTCTTTTCTCGTCTGCCTTATCAAGTACCGTAGATTTTTTTAATACCCTCTTTCTTTTAGAGGATTTTGCAAACAGTTTATGCCTATGATAAGCCCTAAATCTCTTTACCTTACCAGATCCTGTTTTCTTAAACCGCTTTTTGATTGTCCCTTTACTATGCAATTTTATCTTTTTCATGGATAAATCAACCTCCCTTTTTGGGTAGCAATTGAAAGGAGAGAGAGTGATCCGTAGTTTTAACTTCTCCACTCATTACAGCAAAGTCTTTTGTATCATCAATAATTCTCTTGAGAATATTCTGAGCAAGCTCAGGGTGTATCTTCTCTCTCCCTCTCATTCTTATCTCCACTTTAACTCGATGTGAATGTAAGAATTGCATTATTCGCCTTATTTTTATTTCATAATCGTTTCTACTAATTTTCGGTCTAAACATTACTTCTTTTACTCCTTGCGATTGTTGCCTTTTTTTTGCTTTTTTTTCCTTTTTTTTCTCTTCGTACAGAAATTTTCCATAATCCATTATTCTACAAACAGGTGGATTAGCGTTTGGCGCTACCTCTACAAGATCGAAACCAAAATTCTGAGCTTTTTTAATGGCCTCCTCCCTATCCACAATTCCAAATTTTTCGCCTTCAGGTCCAATTAGTAAAACCCTGGGTGCAACTATAGATTTATTTACCCTATACTTCTTTGCTATATGACACCTCCCTTGCTATTATTTTTTCTTTTAACATAACTATGAAATTTTCAACTGTAAAATTCCCTATATCACCCCTCTTATGCTCCCTTACCGACACTTCCCTACTCTCTTTTTCTTTTTTACCAATAATAACCATATAAGGTATTTTATTTACCTCAGCTTCTCTAATCTTTTTACCAATTTTTTCGTTTCTTATATCCAATTCGACCCTTATCCCAGCCTCTAAGAATTGGTTATATACCTCCAGTGCAAATTCTTCTCCATCTTCAGTAACCGTCAAAACCTTCACCTGAATTGGCGAAAGCCAAAGAGGAAAAGCTCCTTTGTAGTGCTCTATAAGTCCGCCTATAAATCTCTCCATGGAGCCTAACAACGCCCTATGGATCAAGTATACATTGTGTTTATTACCATCCTCACCTATATAAAAAACATCAAATCTTTTAGCAAGGTTAAAATCAAATTGAATAGTGGGTCCTTGCCATTCTCTACCAAAGGCATCAAGTAGTTTAATATCAATTTTAGGACCATAGAAGACAGCTTCTCCTTCTTCCCTTTTATAAGGATACCCTCGATTTTTTAGTGCCTTTGCAAGAGCGGATTCCGCCATTTCCCAATCATCATCATTGCCAGCATACTTCTCCTTATGAAGGGGATCCCTAACCGAGAGATCTATCTTATAGTCCTTATATCCAAATGTCTCCATCATAAATATTGATAAGTCAAAAACCTTCAAGATCTCTTCATTCAATTGTTCGGGGGTACAAAAGATATGACCATCATCTTGAGTAAAACCCCTTACGCGTAGCATCCCATGAAGAACGCCGGATCGTTCTCTTCTATACACAGTCCCCAACTCAGCAAATCTCACAGGTAAATCCCTGTAACTATGTATTTTACTCTTATAAATAAGAATATGCCCCGGACAATTCATCGGCTTTACAACATAATCTTCTTCGTCAACAGGAAAAATATACATATTATCTTTATAAAATTCAAGATGACCTGAAATTTCCCACAATTTACTCCTGGCTATATGTGGGGTATACACCAACTGATAACCTCGTTTAATGTGCTCATTTATCCAGAAATTCTCTATCTCTCTTCTTATTATAGCACCATTGGGATGCCAGAAGATAAGCCCTGGACCAGCCTCCTCATAAATACCAAAAATACCAAGCTCTTTACCTAAAACTCTATGGTCATATCTCTTTGCTTCTTCTTGCCTTTTAATATATTCTTTCAAAATCTCTTTTTTTCTAAAGGCAATACCGTATATTCTCTGCATAGATTCTTTCTCTTCGTCTCCTCTCCAGTAGGCAGAAGCAACTGACAAAAGCTTAACAAAGCCGACTTTTCCAGTAGAAAGTATATGAGGGCCACGGCACAAATCAACAAACTCACCTTGACTATAGATAGTCACCGAATCCCCTTCAATCTCATTGATTAATTCTATTTTAAATTTATTTTTGACAAATAACTTTCTTGCTACTCGCTTGGAAATAGATTCTCTCTTAATAGTATAGTCTTCTTTAATTATATTTTGCATTTCTTTTTCTATTCTGTCAAGGTCGTCTGGAGTAAATGGTTTCTCAAGATAAAAATCATAATAGAAACCATTCTCGATTGCTGGCCCTATGCCCGGTTTTGCATCAGGGAATAATCGCAGAACGGCTTGTGCCAGAATATGGGATGCAGAATGCCATAATACCCTCAATCCTTCTTTTTCATCAAAAGGGATAAGTTTAAATTCTCCATCTTTTACAGGAATATGGAAATCTATGATTTCACCATTTTTATTTGCAGCAATATATTCCCTGAATAAATCAGGCCTTTCCTTAGCCACTATTTCTTTTATAGTGGTTGGGCTACTACCATCAAAAACAATAGCCCCACCCTTAAAAACCAGCTTGATCAACTAAGATCCTCCTAAATAAAAGTAAAATAATGGGCGATAGAGGATTCGAACCTCTGACCTCTTGCATGTCAAGCAAGCACTCTAACCAAATCTGAGCTAATCGCCCATTCTGATTAATTATATTGTTAATAAAGAAATTGTCAATATTTATAACCCTTTCAATTAACCTATGGCTTCCTTTAACAACTTTCCAAGTCTCTTTATACCCTCCACAATTTTATCTTCTTTTGCATTTGAGAAATTAAGTCTGAAGGTATTTTCACCACCGCCATTTGCATGAAATTCGGCTCCAGGGACATATGCAACCTTTAATTTAACGGCTTTATCAAGCAATTTTTTCATGTCTATTCCCTTTGGAACAATCACCCATAAGAAAAGCCCTCCTTCTGGCTTTGTCCATTTAACGCCCTTAGGAAAATATTTTTCCATACTTTCAAGCATTACGTCTCTTCTTCTTTTGTATACCTCCCTTAGTTCCTTAACATGCGCCCTTAGTATACCCCTGTGACATAGATCCCATGCCAGGTATTGTACGAGGGTACCTGTATGAAGATCCACAGCCTGTTTTGCCTGGACAAATTTCTCCATCACGCTGGCTGGTGCAGTAATCCATCCCAACCTAATCCCAGGCGAAAGTGTTTTTGAAAATGTACTTAGGTATATAACCTTTTCCTTGAGCAGCGAAATAATCGGTGCTAAATCCTCACCTTCATAACGTAATTCACCATATGGGTCATCCTCAACAATAAAGGTATCATATTTCTTTACTAAATCAGTTAATTTTTTTCTCCTTTCGAGCGGAAGGGTAGTCCCTGCAGGATTATGGAAGTTAGGAAGAACGTAAATAAATTTTATCTTATCTTTCTTCAGTAATTTTTCAACTTGTTCAACTACCATACCCTTTTCATCCATTTTTACAGTAACATATTGAGGGCCATATGAATTCCATGCTTGGAGGGCACCAAGATAGGTGGGCTCTGAAACTATTATTTTATCACCTTCGTTAAGAAATACCTTTCCAATCAAATCAAGTGCTTGCTGGGAACCATTCGTAAGGAGAATATTTTCAGGTTCAGCAGGGACATTATATCTCTTCATATAGTCCACGAGGAAATCTTTCAAAGGAGGAAGTCCCTCTGTAACACTATACTGCAGCATTTTATCGCCTTCCCTCGGAAGCCAATATCTGGCAGCTTCCTCAAATTCTCTAACAGGGAAAAGTTCTGGCGCTGGCCATCCCCCAGCAAATGATATAACACCTGGCATTTGAGTTAATTTTAATAATTCCCTTATAGCAGATCCCTTCATACGCTCAGTCCTATTTGCCAAACAATTATTCCACATTTTGATATACTTTTTATCCATTCTTCCTCCTTTTTGTTTATTTTCTTTACTATTATAAGAAAAATAAAAATAAATTCAACCAAAATTTAAGAAAATTTTTTTTCCACTTGTATCAATCGTAGGAACAAGGCAATTAATTAGTTCTCAAGATAGCAGCTGTGAACACAAGAGATGGGAAACAAAAATAAGAAATACGGAGTATGATAAAGGATTTTTTATGTTGACAACACTAAGTTATTAGTGTATATATATAAATAATGAGAATTGGAAGAATGCTTTTAAGGGCTAAAAAAATTACCGAGTCCCAACTTGAAGAAGCATTAAAAAGACAAAGACAATCTGGAGGCAGGCTTGGAACTAATCTGCTCGAACTGGGTTATATAAAAGAGGAAGAGCTTGTAAAAACGCTTTCAGAGCAGTATGAGACACCCGGCGTTGTTTTGTCGGAATTCCCTATGGATAAGGAAGTGCTTAACCTCCTTCCACCTGAAATAGCACAGAAATACGGCGTAGTTCCTCTTAAAAGAAATGGAAAGGAATTATCCTTGGCAATGATTAATCCTAAAGATATATTTGCAATAGATGCAGTAAGATTTCGAACCGGTCTCGATATAAAACCATACATAGCAGCTGAAAAAGCATTAAAAAAAGTTTTAGAAGAGCACTATAAAACAAAGGCGCTAGAGGATGAAGTTATGGATGAAATGGGTCTGGAAGATTCTTTGGAATTAATGGAAGTAGAAGAGGAAGAAGAAAAGGAGGGGTTTAGCGATCTTGTCGCCCAGGTAGAATCAGGTCCTGTTGTTAATTATGTAAACCATATTCTACGTGAGGCTGTAAAATCAAGGGCAAGTGATATACATCTTGAGCCATATGAAAAATCTGCTAGGGTGCGATTCAGAATAGATGGAATTTTACATGAATTCAAGCCACCACCCAAAAGACTTATGAAGGCTATAATTTCACGATTGAAGGTTATGTCCAAATTAAAAATACAGGAAAAAAGGTTGCCACAGGACGGTAGGTTCGAAGCAAGAGTCAATGGGAGAAAGGTTGACTTTCGTATCTCAACAGTTCCTACTTTATATGGTGAAAAAATTGCGCTGAGAATTCTTGATAGATCACAGGTATCCTTTAATCTCAAAGAGCTCGGATTCGAAGAAGATGCCCTTAAGGTCTTTTTAAGGTCACTAAAAAATCCCTTCGGTATAATATTGGTTACAGGCCCGACTGGCAGCGGAAAAACAACAACGCTTTATGCTGCTATGAATGAAATCAACGACCCTAAAATAAACATCACATCGGCAGAAGATCCTATAGAATATAGTCTTATGGGTGTAAACCAACTCCAGGTTAACGAAAGCATAGGTTTGACATTTGCTTCTGCATTAAGGTCATATTTAAGGCAGGATCCAGATGTGATAATGGTAGGGGAAATTAGAGATAAAGAAACCACAGAGATTGCGATAAGGGCTGCGCTTACCGGTCACCTTGTTCTTTCAACTGTTCACACAAATTCTGCAGCAGCTACTGTTACAAGACTTATAAATATGGGTGTGGAACCGTTTCTTATTGCTTCTACCCTGATTGCAGTAATTTCACAGAGACTTGTCCGAAAAATCTGCCCAAAGTGCAAAACACCCCATGAAGTAAGTAACGAAGAACTTTCAAATTTTGGTATAGATCCCGCGGAAATTAAAGGAAAAACAATCTTTCATGGAATAGGCTGTGATGCTTGTAAAAATACGGGTTACACAGGTAGAATCGGAATTTTTGAGGTGTTACCGGTTACTAAAAAAATTAAATACCTCATACTTGATAGAGCCACTGACGCAGAAATTGAACAGTCTGCCATTGAAGAAGGGATGATTACCCTCAGGGAAGCAGCCGTCAAAAAAATGGTGAATGGTGAAACAGATATTTATGAAGTAGCCAGAGAAACAACACTGAGGTAATATGGCACAATTAGGTATAATTTTAAAAAATGCCGGGCTCATAAATGAAAGACAGTTGAAAGAAGGGCTGGAACTTCAGAAAAAAACGGCTGAAAAACTCGGAAGTATTTTAATAAAATTAGGGTACATAAGTGAGGATACACTTTTGAAATTCTTGAGTAAACAATTTAAAGTTTCTGCTATAACAATCGATGTACAGGATGTTGATCCCGAAATTACAAAGCTCGTTCCTCCTGATATGGCTAATAGATATGAAATTTTTCCTGTCAGAAGGAAGGGGAGAACATTGATACTGGGTATGGTGAACCCTGGTGACATATCTGCAATAGATGCTGTTAGATTCCATACAGGACTTGATATTCAACCTGCAGTAGTCGCTCACTCAAAAATGGTCGAGCTTCTTACTCGTTTTTACCAGGTTTCAAAAGATGTAAAAAGTATAAAAGCCGAAGAGACCGAATCCGAAGAATTTTATTTTGATGAATTTGAAGAAGATAATATTGAAGTTGAAGAATTTGAAGAAGAAGAGGAAGATACCTCTTCTGCCACTTCAAAACCTGTTATTAAATTTGTTAATTATCTTATTACGACAGCTGTAAGAATGGGCGCAAGCGACATCCATATAGAACCTTTTGAGAAGGTTGTCAGGGTAAGATTTCGGGTTGATGGTGTTCTTCAACAAATTGCTGAACCCCCATATGGACTGAAAAATGCACTTGTGGCAAGAATAAAAATTATGACTAACTCTATGAATGTAGCTGAAAGAAGGATCCCCCAGGATGGGAGAATCAGAATTAAAGTTGATGGAAGACCAATCGATTTAAGGGTAAGTATTATTCCGGTTATGCATGGTGAAAAGGTCGTGATGAGAATACTTGATAAATCATCTCTAATGCTTGATATGACTAAATTAGGTTTTGAGCAGGATAACCTGAGAAAATTTATTTCAGCTATTGAGAAACCTTTTGGGCTAGTTTTAGTAACAGGTCCAACTGGTAGCGGGAAATCAACTACACTTTACTCAGCGCTTGCAAGGCTAAATAAGCCTGAAATCCAGATATTAACCGTTGAAGATCCTGTTGAGTACAACATAAAGGGTATAAATCAGGTACAGGTCAAAGAAGATATTGGATTTGACTTTGCAATGGCTCTCCGAGCCTTCCTCCGTCAATCCCCCAATGTAATTCTTGTGGGTGAGATCAGAGACA
>Ga0190347_1000484_pt1 | contig 12709 bp, 16 predicted proteins | sample 48721356_MG_FD_161652 | JGI IMG/M metagenome (GOLD analysis project Ga0190347, IMG submission 161652) | Hydrothermal vent microbial mat bacterial communities from Southern Trench, Guaymas Basin, Mexico - 4872-13-5-6_MG | ecosystem: Environmental > Aquatic > Marine > Hydrothermal vents >...
GATGATCTTTGCACGTTCTCCTTGCATACATGTACATCCATCTCGGTAAGCATCGTCAGCCCGTAGTATTGCTTCCTTTCGATTATCCTGATGTATCGGCACTTATTTTTCTCGAACGGTATCTCGAAAAGCGTGTATCCTTCTGTGATCGTGTCGTCAGCGACTGTCTGCCAGTTTCTGCCATCGATGGAGGTCTGAATCTCGATCGGCATCGGTACGAACGATGGGTACACTCTCATCCGGATAGCGTCAACAACGGCAGTCTTGTTCATCTCGAGCTGAATCCAGTTGCTCTTCTGGTATCGTTTCGAGAACCAGTGCGTCCGGTTGTCACCATCGATCGCTTTTTCTGGAGAATATGCTCCGCTGTACATGGATGATGCTGTCGCGGATGACGGTTTGATCCACGATCCTGGTTCCGGTGGCGGTGCTGGGATTATTGGCTTCTCGATTGCGTATCCGTAATTGTATTGTTCCAAGACTCCGTATTTTACGTAAGCGTAGCCGTTTTCACCCCAGTATTTGCCCCACGAGTTTTTGATGATCCACGCGTTCTTCGAGTCGTTCCAGCCACACAGGATAACACAGTGATTCGCCCAGCCTACTTTGCCCTCCCAGACCGGCTCGTAGATTCCCGCCTTGTAATAGAACCAGTCGTCCGGAACTCGGATCACCACAACCATCGGACCGTAGTTCTTGAGAGCCCACTTGTAATCAGACGTGTCGACGCGGACGTAATTGCTAATCTTGTAAGAGTCGTTTTCCCAACCACCGCATGGTGTGCAGGCGCTGTTTTTTGCCTGGTACGGGAAGCATTTCTCGACTGGCACGCCGTGATCCTTAATGTATCCGAGAGCGCCGGTTGGATATCCCCCACCGCAACTTCCGGCATTGCAGCAGGACGATACAAGATGCTGTTCCGAGAGATCGATGTCGTAATCAGGATCGTTCTTCAGAATATTGCAACATGCCTCAACTGCTCCGGTGGCGCCGAAAGCCCAACATGAACCACATGATCCCTGATTGCGCACGGGGGTCATCCAGTCAGAGCCGTTGATGTTGTGCCAGTTGAAGGCTGGTGGATAAGAGACGTTTTTTGGTGCTTTGATGCTTGAGACATAGAATTGCTTGCTTATATCGATCTTTGCGCCACAGAGTGCTCGCTTTTCGGCTATAGAGAGATCGGAGACAGATGTGTGTCCAGCCTCCCACGATGCAGATGTGCCTTTCATCGCCATGCTGACTTCGGTTACGTGATCCGCTCCTGCCAATCCTACCAGAAGCAGGAGTAGTATTGCTGCGATTAGTATTTGTTTCATTTAGTGTTCCCCTTTCATTCCTATAAAAGGATCATCGTTTTGACGCATCTCGAATCGATGAGCTGTTAAAGTAGAATACAACGATTGCCGTTATCACTGGCATAAATATCTTTGAGATGTTCTCAAGCATATCTACGTCACCTCGATACACTGCCAATCCGGATATCAATATGTATCCTGTCATCGATCCTGTTGCAACTAGTGCTCGCACACCGAAGTCTCTTTTCAACTTGAATTCTTTGTCCATGATTATGTCCTCCTTTATTATGGTTAATCTTTTTCTGCGCAGCCTATATAAGCCTGCGCCAATTACTATAGCGATGAATCCTGCCATAGCGAACGCTTCTACCGCAATCTCTTCTGACGGTTCGTTGAAGGTCACACCGAAACCAGCATCGCCACGATGTACTTGAGCCTGCTTCGTGCCGTATTTACAAGTTACATTTATCAGCGTACCGTCTAGAAGTTCTCCGCGAAAGTTCTGTGTGGCAAAGACCCCAGAACCGTCCTCGACGGTAGTCAACACGAATGATTGGTTGTTGTATGAGAATGTAACATCGACTCCTGATTCTGGTTGTCCTGTCTCGTTGTTCCAGACGACCACGAATATGTCGTAGGGCTGGAATCCCGCGGATGCTATTCCGCATAAGATGAGCAGAGCGATTATTATGTGCTTCATGGCGTCCATTCTCCTGTAGAATTGCAATAAATTACTATGCCTTCATTTGGATCAACGCTATAGCTTCCAGTTGATGTATATAATTGCGATGAATTATTAAACGCGTAAAGTGACCACACGTCAAGCCCATCAGCATCCATTGATGTTTTTATGTCTGCGAGGGTCATACCTGATGACCCCGGCAAATAGCCGTAGAACCAGCAGAAGAAGAACTCGCCTCACGCTCTCACCACCGATACTCCCGATCATGTCAGTGAACGATGCCTGCTGACCAGTGCTTCGTGTAGAAACCGATTGCGATGTAGTATTTTTCGTCATGTTCGTTTATCCTGATTTGAAACCATCGTGTTCGGAGATTCACATGCTACATCCCCAATGTGCTTGTAGGTTGATCGTACCAATGTCTTCGATGCCGGGATGAGTTGTTTTATCGATGGTGATCTTCTTCTATCCTCTGCGTCCAGCGTGAGTTGCGGCTATGAGAACGACGTCGCCGTCTGCCCAATCGTCTGATACGTTTGCCATCGACTCGCTAAAGTTACTGTCTGCTTCCGATGAAACGAAAGATCGTGATCCTGTATGCGTCTCGTCCGTAACATGAATCGTTGCACCAAACACATCAACTCCGTGATATTGCACTTTCCCTGCGATCTGATATGGCTTGGTAGGTGAAGACGGTGGTGGAGGCATAGGAGCTGGAGACATTTTCGATCACCTTTTCGATCACCTCATGCTGTGAAGTAGACTTTTAGTCCGACATCGACATCTACGAGTTCAAGATTGTTTGCATCAACGAAGACATTTCCGTTAAATCGAAGATTGTAAGTCCCATTTCCATCAACCTCGCTTGCGACATCATTATCGCCTTCGATTAGCATTCCTCCTTCTTTTGTTGATGCCGCTGTGCTCCAGATGTTGTCTGGTATGTTTATCAGCGCAACGTCATCGACACCCCACGTACCAGTTGATTTCTTCACGTTTATAACTGCTGCTCCGTTAATTGCATTCACGACTGCCGCAGTGTTATTCAATGCGCGCATTCGGAGCATACCGATGACACGGTTGATTGTTGCTCCAGATGGAATGTCGGCGACAACCACATTTGGCAAGTCGACATCCGTTGTTGCGGTCGTTAGAGTGATTATGTCACCCATATCGCCCCAGAACTCCATCATTGAGATTTTCCTATTTGATCGTTGTATCATCATTTCTTTTCACCTCAATGGAAGTACGACACCATCAGTTCACCCGACGTGCTACCAGTGCGGATCGCCTTGAATTTGGCGATCTGTGCAGCGGAGTCGAGTGTGATTATGTCCCCAACGTTAACTTCATGTCCTTCGCTGTTGGTGGGGTCTGAACCGTCATCCCAGTATCTGATTTGCGCCGTCTCGAGCGTCATAAATGCCTTTGTCGCATCGAGGTATGTTCCCGATGTCAGTCCCACCGCAGAATCTTCTATATCAAGGATTTCGTGATCGAAACAGGTGAGCCCTTCCACCGTGACTTTGTTATATGCCATCCATCCACCTCGTGTTAAAAATCAGGAGATGGACGCTCATACGCCCATCGCCAAAACTTGCACCGATGTCAGTGCACTCAGATCCCGCCCATTCGCAACCTCACCAACATGAGATTGCATAGATAGTGGATCGAGTACAAAGAACGGCATTGCCAATGTCACCATAGCGTTCGTGTTATTCGTCAGCAGGCGGTTCTTTGCGGGATCCCATGTGGCGACACCGTTTGCAGCTGTGCCGCTCATGACATGTTCCCATGTAGCCGATTCGTTTCCGCCTCCGGTTTCTTCACCGACTACCTGTGTTCCGAGACCCGGAACCACAAGTGCGCGGTAACCCCCTGTGCCGTTGAAATCATACGCCTCTGATGTGAGCGATGTATCGCCGTCACCAATCGCAGCCGCAGCTGTGAAGGATGCATACTTAAGATATGTCACCTTCAGTGTATTGCCTTCGTCATCACCATGTGAGTCGATCTTTGTGTCGCCAGAATCATCGATGTCGATAACCGCTGTATGTGTTGCAGATGGTGCTTCTCCCACGGGTTCGAGCGCATCAAGTACATTATCTGTATCGTCCCATACGTATTGCACGGCTATGGCTCGATTCGATAGAGCCACTTTTGCAGCCGCTGCCGTGACCTCTTCATCGATCACAAGTGTCGCTGCTGAAAGGGGACCGCTTGTCTGTTGTGGAATGTATGTCACCTTCGCCACAGTCACAGCATCCCCCGCTAGGAATGTCAGAGCGCCGGTTGTGAAATCCACAGCCACCTGTTTCGTAAGCGGAGTCTCACCTACTGGAATAACGTTGTACGCTCCAGCAGTGGTTGCTGTTGTTGCCTGCACCGCTACGATATACAGCGGTTTATACGCAAGTTGCCCGACATGAGACGATACTGATACGACTTCTTCCTCGACCAATATCGGCACATTCTCGAATACTTTCAGCTTCTCATTTGAAGTATCATATTCGAATGAGTACCCGTCTTTCGGAGTTGGGATCACCATATTAACCCGCGACAACCCCATATTGCGTGGGGTGAACGGTTCACCACCCATCGGGTAACTGTTATCAAAATCAACCGATATGTTCCGGACGCGCTGATTTCCGAATGTCGAACGTTTATCTATTGTAGCTGTTAGAGCCATTATTAGTGTTACCTCCTAACTGAATGTTTGCGAGATGGCGCATCAGCCACTTTTTTGCCAGTCTTACCTTTTCGCGGAGTTTTGGCTTCAGGCGTTTCAACTGGCTTGATATCTGGAAAGGGGGTTTCTTCCACAACCACCTCAACCAGTTTCGGTTCAACCCTGAAAGGCGATCCGCGCTTTTCTTTCATGCGGTAGAACTCGATATCTTCCTTGTCGGTGATCTCGAGCGGTTGTTTCCGGAAGAACGTGTATTGCGCCCCCCCGGGTCTGCCGTGCACAAGAGCACCATCTTCGCCGATATATGTCACTGTAGTCATCTCGCCAACTCCTTTTACATGAGGTCTCTTAGCTTGCCTTGTGCTCTGAAGTTGAAACAGATCAACTCCGCCATCGTCCGGTACATCCCCTCATCGCCGATCTTGTCGATTCCGAACGGATCGCCTTTGCTCATTCCCGTCTCGAAGTATTGCGTTGGTTTCGCAACCTTGATCTTCAGGAAATCGGTGTTCAGGAAATATACTCTGCTGATCGTGTCCTTCGGCACATCCTTACTCGTGATGATCGGAATGTCCCGATAGGTGGCGACACTGAATCCTGCATTGATTCCCTCGACAGTCACCCCATTGACACCAACTGCAACCTGTTTGGTGTCGGTGTACCGTTGCATGGTGAGCTGCTCCTGGAGGATGCGATCAAGCGTGTCCTCACCGGTCAAAATGACGTTCGGCTTGTATCCTGAATTGACTTTGATCGTCCGGATCGCGGTGTCGAGCATGTCCATCGTGAACGTCCTGTCGGTGCCACTATTGTGGTCAACATAAGCGTCCGTCCAAGACGCGCCCGCATCTCTGTCAAGTCCGTAGATATCAAGATCGTTCGCGGTCTGCCCGACTCCATTGATCTCAGAATATGATCCCACGACTCGATCGATAGACTCAACGTTGTTTCCAGCGAGCGTGTCGTTGTCAGTGAGCAGCATCTTGTTCAGATGCTCGGCATGTTCTGCGCTGAAGTATTCCCGCAGTGCAGCCATCGTGTCTCCGATGGAATCATCCACAGTGCCCAGGAACTGCTGCACTTCGGATGCTGAGAACGCATGTACAACCGTCTTCGGTTTCGTGCTAACGGTCGCCCATGTCGGTTTTATGGTGTCAGGAATTGCACCGTCTTCAGCGACCCCGCCTGTCGGAGGTGTGTCTCCTCTCGCGGTGATTACCCGCCATCCACTCTGGTTCCAAGGAATCTTTGGAAGCACCGACCATGCATTGATCTCCTGATTGAGCTGTATCCACGTCTTCGCACCATAAATCGGGTTGTACACCCCTGTGGTAGTCGTGATGACCGGAGCATCTGTTTTCGTCAGGTACTGCCGCGCCTGCGGATCGATGTAATACATCTGTTCGAGGTCCTGGATGGTTTTGATATATCCACGCATTTATGCCACCTCCAGATGATTCAGTTCATCGAAGGATTTCTTTGCGATCTCCCCCAGTGTCAGAACCTTCGGCGTGTTGTCCTTGATTAGAGGCTTGCCTCCTTTCATGTTAGGTCTGTCCGCAGCCACGAATCCCATCTTCTGCAGTGCCTTCTCAAGCACTTTCGGAACGCTCTTCTCAAGAGCATCAGTGACTGCTTTGTCTATATCCACCGCGGGAGTCTCGGATTTCTCAACCTCGTCTTCATCATCGGTCTCCTCATTCTCGTCCTTCTTGTCTTCATCGTCCTGCTTTTCAACGGGGGCGATCTGTTCCTCGATGGAATCTACCCGCGAAGTCAAACTCTGCAACAGATCGATGACTGCTTCGAGTTTGGTTTCGATGTCGTTACCGGCATCCTCCTCCGGAGGCGCCGTTTCGTCCTGTTTCTCCACGAGGGATTCCCCTTCTGAGGCAGACGGGGTTTCCTCCGTGGTTTCCTTCTCAAGTTCTGTGTCTGCCATAATATCCTCGTTTTTTGCCATGAGCCCGTCTTCGGGCATGACTGTGATTTCTGATTTGGCGAGTTCGTTCACTGCTATGATTTTCGCCTCTTTGTTTGCAGGCTTTTCAACTGCTGAGCCCTCCCATAGCTCGATTCCGTCTATCTGGACGTAGCATCCATCCTTCCCGCAAACGATGTTTTGTTTGTCCGGCAGCGCCATGCCTCCAATCGAGAGCCCGGTATAGTCACCGCCGCGGATCTTGTTCCAGATGTCGTCATCGATGCTGTAGTCGTCATATACCTGCCAGCCGACCACGACTTCTGTGCCTTTGTCACCGTCCCGCATCCAGTATCGCAGAGGCTTCCCCACCACCTTGTTGGAGTGTGTGTCGATCAGAACGCCACGTTTCATGAAGATCGGCATCACCTTCTCGAACGCTTCCGGACTGATGCGATCGTTCTGGTTGTCTTTGATGTCTACACTGAGTTTCCCGAGAAACAAACGAGTCTCTTCCCCGTATTCCGCCTTCATCTCAGTAAGCAGATCGTCGGCGGATTTGTTCATATCAGCCTCGATCTTCCCGCAGACTTTGCGAGCGGTTTCCTCATCGTACCCTTCTTTAGCCATCATGCCTTTTACGCATGCATCGAAGTTTTTGTATCCTGCGATAGGCATCGATGTGTATTTAGTTGTCGAGATATATAAAGAATGGTGATTAAAAGTAATGTAGAAAAGTTTATAACGGTGTGCTGTAATGTAATATAATATGGATACATTGGAAGAATATACTGAGATTTGCCGGAAAGCCGATGAGATTCAAACTCGTAAGCCCACTTCCGAATCATTGAGAGATTGTTTATTTTGCACGAGTCTCGATGACGACCATGTGATCTGGCTACCGAATCAGAATCAACTGCAAGTGCTATGTGATCATGTTGCTGTGCGAGAATTTCATGATTTTTGGAATGCTGAATCCAACCGGGACTACAGAGACAACTTTCACACGCAAGAACAACTGTGGCTTGCGTACTTGATGGCGGAACGATATGGTAAACGATGGGATGGTGAAAAATGGGTGCCAGTCAATGATGTTCCATTGGGGGCGTATCCACTAATATCTAAAATCATGGCAGCAAAAGACAGATTCCTATCCGACAATCACATCCCCCGATATCTTCACTTAAACGAGAAAACATGGCGCAATTTGCTGAAGGAAATTACACCATCAATAGTCGATACCAAACAGTGTGGTTGGGCGGAGTATGTTTCGGTCTATGGGTTACAAGTACGTATTGACTCGGACGTTCCAGATAATGAAATAATGGTATATGGGAGATATAAATAAATGTCAGAACTAAAACAGCTCTCAATCAAACTGCCTGCACCTGTATTTGCAGCACTGGAAGAGGAATCGAAAAAACGAGAAGGATTGATGCCGGCGCCGACGCGGACAGCCCGTCAATTGATCACAGAGAGGTTGGAGGAACTGAAATGAACGAATATAATGAAACACAAGAACGTGCCGATATCGTATACCGAGCTATCGACAGCATCCTCAATATAGTTGGATGGCTGATGTACATCGCTGGCGCATTGATGACGCTGCTCATGATCTTTGGGGTTGTGCTACTATGGTTTGACGAAGGCTCGCTTCGGTGGGAACTTGTAGAGGTTGCGATCTATTCGCTTGCATTTGCACTGATCGGTGATGCGCTGACATCGCGTGTGCGGCACGGAATGGAGAGACAGGATCGCCTCATTGATGAAGCAGCGCAGATGGCGAGCGAGCGATTACGCGAAAGAGAGGGATCGCAGTGAGACTATTGACGTTGCTGCTGATGCTCCTATTGGTCGTGGCATCGTGTGGATGTGTCGGCACAAAGCCATCACATGACTTTGAGATCAACGAAACCAGAGAATTTGCATTCACGTATGATGGTATAGAGTATGGCGGAAATCTTAGATGGGACGGAGAGCATTTCCACATCGCATCGAACGGACACGGCTGGAAAAAGGGGCTCTTTGTTGTGGTACACATTCACGGAGTGGATAATGATGCATTGTTTCAGATATCCTCCGCCGGGATGTCACCATACGTTGAGCAACATGTGGATTTCAGCCGGACAGTGTTGCTGGATAAGATGATCAAAAATCGAGTTGATAAACCGGGAACTAACGGATCTCGCTGATCGATGCCTTGATCTCATCGTTGAGAAACTCTTTCGCCCGTACCAGTGCCTCGTTTGCAGCAGGGCGTAGGTACGGATGCGGTTCTGTTCCGTATTTCTGGATATACTTCGCGATAGCCCATGCCGTCTGCCGAGATGCTTTGCCCTTGCGTGCGAGCCCTTTCCGCACAACCCACCTCTCGATCGCATCCACAGGCGGCATCTTCTCCCGCGGATCAGTGCCAAACTCCACGTATCGAGCGTGAAGCGCACGGTAGATCACCTCTTTTCGGAGATGTTCCCGGAGAATCGGTTCTGCGCTTTTTTGCAACGTCCCCTCGTCCTTCCTTACGTATCGCTGACTTAACTCGAATATCAGATCGATGAGATCATCGAGCCCTCGATCCGTGCCCTCCTCGAGTTTTTTGGAGGTGATCGGGATGTTGTTCTTCCGCTGGACTTTTGTTTTGAGCATGTGTGTTGTGTTTTAGTTATAACTAAAAAACGTTAGACTACCCGCACCATTGAATGTCTGCACCCGATGTGTGGGAGCAGCGGACGGTACTTCCATCCCGGGGGGTTGCCTTTGATGCTCTCCTCCTTTACGATCTCGTGCAGACGTTTTCGTGACACACCTTTGCCTTTCCCTTCTTTCGCTATCCGCCGCTTGATCGCCTTGCATATCTCGGTGGTTCGATGATCATCTGCACCAACCCAATCGTACCGGAACTCATCATTCGGATCCCGCTCGGCATATCTTCGATCTCGCATGTTGTTGGCGATGCTGGTGTGCTCAGTGCGAACGATCATCCGCGCACGTTCGAAGTCAATACCAGTCTCTTTCTCGATGCGCCTGGCAATCTTATCTACAGTGTAGTCGCCTTTCTCCAGTTCATCCTCGATGATGCGCACTGTCTTGAGCGTCTCGCCGCGGGAGGTATCAGCGAAAGTCGGGACATCCTTGTGTATCTTCTCAAGTTTTTTTCGCTCGTCACGTGCCACCATCTCGGGCGATTTAGGGCGCCAGTCCAACAGATTATTTTTTTCAATGGCAGCCTTCAGGGTAGCCGCAGGAATCGTCAGATCACGCTTCCCTGTCTTCCGAAGGATCAGCGTGTTGACGGTTTTCGTGACGTCTTTATGCTTTGCCACTCCGGCAGCAAAGACCGCCTTGTGGAGTATCCAGAGTGTCTCCAGGACGTCCTTCTTCATCACGCGGCTGATCTTCTCAAGTTGTGTCATAAACGCGGGTGAGAGTACATAATCTCGCTTCAGAATGTCCATGAGCTGCGCTTTGCTCATCCGGGGATGGTAGATCATCGCATCTGGATCATCTACTTTCCGGAGGATACGCCAGAGTTCGGCATCCTTGTACCGCAAGTTGCTTCGGGGCGGCTCTCGTTCTCGCATCCCCCTGCGATCGGCTACGGGTTCATCGCAGCCCCCGCGTCCAGCGTTTGCGCCGATGCCTCTACCGCTCCCATCATGTTTCGGACTGCGCAGGATGCGCCAGAGTTCAGCGTCTGATCGTGTAGTCATGGTTTTGTTGTTATTGTTCAGCGGTGTATTCGAATATGAATCCAAGAAAGTGCACCACGGCACCAACTGTATCGGTGGCAGCACTGCCTCTGCGATAAAACCGTCCACCAACCACATCACCTTCCGCGACACTTGTTAGTGTCAGAGTGGTGTCCAGTATATCAATCTTTGCAGACACCACCGCCTCTGTAATTTCAGATGTCATTAATTGATGGGTTTGCGCACCTTCTCCGTTGCTTCCGAAATTTGCGCCGATATAATACACCATATTGCCGTCTCCAGATGAAATAATAACTGCTTTTAGAACTCCCCCCGAAACAAAATCATCCGGAACTTTGAATGTGCCATATCCGTATGTATTAGCCGCGTCAGTCATTACCGCGCCGACATAACGGATGTATGTGTCCCCAAGCCCGTCCGTACCGTGAGTTGCCGGAATCCATAATTCCCGCGGGACGTCTGCGTGCTCCGATGCCCCGTGAAGCGGGGTGTTCATTATAACCCGTCCATCCGTGATGTCTGCATTTGTGATCTGTGTCACTCCCGCCGCCACATCCACGATGGCAAGCAACACGTTGCCGGAGGGAATATCGGGTGGCTCCGGGGTTGCCGTCGCTGTACCGGTAGTTACGATCGGATTGGAGGTGTTGGAATCATACGTCACCAAATCTTTGCGATCATAAGTGGCGTCTGCCGCGGAAATAGAGAGATTCACGGTACTGCTTTCGGTGTACTTTGTGCCATCGATCCACGCATTGCCCGCAGCAACATCCACACTCATGTTTGCGCCTGTGCCTTTTTCGCTTACCGTGAGCCCGTCCAGAACACCGTTTCCATCGCACGCGGCAATGACGGCATTCATCATCACATGTTCGAAAACCTCATCGAATTGTACATTCATAGCCATTACACATCACTTCCAGTCACTAAAATTTGATAACGTAATTCAAAGGAGGCAGTTTTGTTTATCGCAGCATGTGTGATCCGATTCATCATTGTTCCGCCCGAAGCAGCATTGAATAGCCCACATTCGGTTAATACAACACCGTCTAGTTGCGAGGCGGATATGTTCATCTGGAACTGCACGGCTTTACTGGAAGGTTTTGATCTGGTGGCTATTGCGCTGCGATTCGAGCCGTCCGGATATACTTCGTGTTCCAGTGCCGTATCGTTTGCAGTCTCGCCGGTTGTGCCTGTGCCAACTGCCAGATGGCTAACTTGCGTGACTGAATCGCCATAAAGCATATCCCGCACCAATTGTAACCATGCATCGACTATCATCGTAACCTCCTTTTTATGTTATAACTTAAAAACATTCATGCAGCGCCTCCTCCGGAGTATAATACAACTGCCTGCGATCTGCGATCTCCAACTTTCGTTACACCGAACTTGCCGGAGCCAAACAGGAACGAATCATTCACATCGCGTTTTGTGATTACCACTGTGTCGGTAAGCCCGATATCCTCATAGAATTTCACGAACCGCACGATCACCGCATCATCATCCATGTTTGCGCGTTCGAGCGACATGATCCGGTTGATCAGATCAGCGATCAGCCCTTCCAGATGCTTCGCGTACCGTGCAACCTGTATTTTTGTGGAATAAGAAGGAAACTCATGCGTCTTTGTGATCACGACATAATCATCATCGATGCCGTACCGCCCAAGTGTGAGATGCATTTTTTCACCCGCGTTCAATGATGCGAGCCCGATAGTGGAGATGTTCACAATATCGAGAGTCCATGCATGTTCGGACAGGTATTCGTCTGCCACCTTCTCTGCTTCCGCTTCTGTTGCGATCTGTGTATCGATGATGCGATGTTCCTTAATCACGCCGTAATGTGACTGCGATGCCGGATCCTCTTTCATCACGGCGATCTGTGAGGAGCCTGTGCCTGCGCCGTACACTGTGACGCGATTGACGATCTCCGTTCCATGCTCCTCGATGGAGATGCTCTTGATGAAGTCACTTCCGAGCGTGAGACTGATCCCGCTATCTGAATAGCCTTTCTCTACATAATGGAAGTCCTTGTCGGTATCTGCCCAGAACCGGTAACCATCTTCATTTGCGCAATCAACACATACATCCCACGCGGTTGTTTTGAAGGTTCGCGTGATCCTGTCTGTGGGAGAGGCGGATATATGATTTCTGGTGAGCGAGGGGGCATAGTTTTCCACAATATGATCCACGATTTCGGAACGGAGTTTTGATGTGTACGATTCGATGACATACCGGTCAAGCAATTCTCCAAGATAGTCCTTACCGCTGATCTCGATTGTATTCGTGTCGAAGTCAGGCAGCATGGTTTCGATTCTGCCTCTGAAGATCACCGTACAATCGAGGAGTATTTGCACGTCATCGTATTGCTTGTATGTGCTGAGCTTCCCGTTCGCATCATCGAATACTGCC
>Ga0190347_1000486_pt1 | contig 12686 bp, 13 predicted proteins | sample 48721356_MG_FD_161652 | JGI IMG/M metagenome (GOLD analysis project Ga0190347, IMG submission 161652) | Hydrothermal vent microbial mat bacterial communities from Southern Trench, Guaymas Basin, Mexico - 4872-13-5-6_MG | ecosystem: Environmental > Aquatic > Marine > Hydrothermal vents >...
TTAGAAATGGAAATATACACATTAGGAAAATTTGAGATAAAAGAACTTAGAACAACAAAATTTTCTCAAAAAGAAACCGAAATTATTACATATATTTCCTTAAATCATCACAAAGGGATATTTAAAATCAACTTGATTAATGACATATGGTTCTACAGTGATGAAATACCTTCAAAAAATGAAATTTCAGTTTATATTTCTAAAATAAACAAAAAATTAAAAAATATTGCAAAAATAAGCTGTAAAAAATCTAAAATTTATATTTATTCAAACGAAATAACTATTGATGCAATTACTTTTGAAAAGTTATCAAATGAGTTTTTAAGTGAACAAGACACAAAGATAGGTGAAAATGCTCTTGAATTGTATAAGGGAAAATTTTTAGAAGGTTTTGATAACAATTGGATTGAAAATTTAAGATTTCTCTATGAAAATTTATTACTTAATGATATTAAATTACTTCTAGATATTGAAAATGACCCATTTAAAAAAATTTTATATCTTGAAAAATTGGCACATATAGGGACATATGAAAATATAGCAGAAATTCTTAATGATGTGTTTTTTAATAAATTTGAGAATAACGAATACATTCCATATGAAATTTTGAATTTTTTAGTGGAAAAAGACAAATTGCTCAGAAATCCAAAATACATAGTTATCGATTTAACACTTGAAAAACCTATTAATTTATTTAAATATACAAGAAAAGGTGATATTGTTTCAAAAAAAGGATATAATCACTTTGTAATTCTTTTTGAAAAAAAAGATTCCAAAAATCCTGAATTTGAAATAAAAAGTTTTATAAATAGATTGAAGAAATCAAATATAAAAATAAAAAAACTTTCATTTAAAATATAAAAAGATCCATATTAATGGACCTTTTTATATACAATAAATTTATTACCATGAAACTAATGGATAAAAAGTAAATTGAACAGGAATCGTGTAAACTCCAGCAGGTGTTTCTAAACCAGCATGATATGTAATAATTTGATCTAAATAAAATGTAACAATTCCTGAATCAGAGGGAGGTAACGTTATAATTTCACGAAAATTATTATTAAAATCCCCATATAGAAATTGCCCCACTTTATGCCCTTTACTGTAAATCGACGACATCAATTTAATGCTATCATTAAACAAATCACTTGGGAATGAAATTTCAACAATTAACTGACAATTCGATGTATAACTCATTTCAAGTAATTCTGGGTTTTTAACAAAATTTCCATGAAAATCTTCTTTTACTTTTCCACAAACATGATATGGAGTTGCTTCAATAGTAACATCTATCCATCCTGGCATATTCATTACCATATTTTCTTTTAAATCAATTCCATTACCACTTGCATGTTGATTTGGAGGGATATTTGAAAATATTAACACTGAAAATAGTAAAAGCAATAAAATTAAATGACTTTTCTTTTTATACATAATTCCCTCCTTCCCTTTTATTTCATGACACATAAACTCTAAACCAATAAAATTAAAATAAAAACTAACAAAAAATCAAAATTATAATAAAAAATATGCGATTATTTCTTGATATTAATTACAATATAAATTGGCCCCGGATGGGGCCAAACCAAAAAGTTTTTTTATTGTTTTTTAAAACGTTACTGTTGGTTCAAAAGTTATTCCAAGCTCAACAGTATATTCACCAGCAGGTGTATCAGGATCTATGTATGTAACTGCAACACCTACTAAATATGAACCATCACCAATTGGATTTGTTGGGATAAATGGATTTCCGTCTTTCTCCACATATATTGTTCCGTCAATATAAACATCAAGTCCTCCCCAATTTGCCGATGCACTAACTGTTACAGAAGCATTTGAATCAAGTGTGAATGATAAAAGATCTACATCCCATGGAAACTCTAAATCATAATCACAAATGTCAAAAAAGCTATCTATCATCCATGTATATTCTAAATCCATCCATTGATGTACATAAATCGTTATTGATGAATCTAATGTATAACTTTCAAACTCACAACCTGGAATATGAACATTATTTCCATTTGCAAACGCAAAAATTGATAATAAAGCTAATAAACCTATAAATACTTTTTTCATAAAATTTCCCTCCTTATTTTTTATTTGTTTTCGTTTTTTACCAACTAACTGTTGGACTAAATGTAAATAATACCGGTAAGTGATATATTCCAGCAGGTGCATCAGGATCTACTGTTAATGTATCCATCGAAATTATTATTTCTGCTACCATCGCATTTCCTATTGTTAAAGGTACTCCTGGACTTGTAAGTAAACTTCCCCAGTTATATGTTGCTTGTAATATACTGTTCTCGTTTTCCCCAACTTTTTCCTTTAAGAAAAATTCCAACGAAATACCATCAAGTATACTTCCTAAATCATCTTTAAAATATGGATCTGGAAAATCTACTGTTACTACCACTGTTGCATTTGAATCGTAAAATAAAGAAAAGAATATAAACCCTTCTTCTTGATATGGTTCTATATATCCATAATCACAAATGTGGTACGGAGTAGCATCCCATGTTATATCTATCCATTGATGAACCCTTACATCAACTTCATGGGTTAAATCTGTGCTTTCCCAACTACATCCTGGAACATGTAAATCCAACCCTTGAACTGAAAAAGCAAATAACGATAATACAGAAATTAATGCTAATATAACATATTTTCTAATTTTCACCTCGACACCTCCTTCCCCTTCTTTTTTTATTTTGTTTTATTTATTCTTTTATTCATTACTTAAATATTGTATTCTTTTAATATTTAAATTATGCTGAATTTCAATCAAAATATTAATTAAAAAAATTAAAAGCAATATATTTACAATGTTTTTACTTCATTTTACTATAAAGGTGGTATAATAAACTATAAAAATTAAATAAAGGAGAAAAGATGTATATAAAAACATTTGGTAAATTTGAAATCGTGGAATTGAAAAATATGAATTTTTCACCCAAAGAGGTAGAAATAATAATTTTCATTATTTCTAAAAATGGATTTAGTGTATCAACTAACAAAATAATTGATGAAGTATGGAATCCAAACGAAAATTTACCTACTTTAAACAACCTTACTGTGTATTTTTCAAATATAAATAAAAAACTTAAAAATAAAGGAAAAATAAAAACAAAAAATTCAATTTCATATTTTGAAGCTAAAGATTTAAAAACCGATTTTAACAAATTTGTATTATCAACTAATAAATTTTTTTCTGATCCTTCAAACCAAAAAGCAGCTAATGAAGCATTTGAAGTTTATAGTGGGGAATTTTTACCTGGAATTTCATCAAATTGGGTTTTAACAACACGATATTATTACGAAGATCTTTATTTCGAACTAATTAAATTGCTTGTCGAAAAAGAAAAAAGCAAAATAAAGAGGTTTGCTTATTTAAAAAAGATAATTGATGTAGGAAACAATTTTGAAAATATTCTTGAAATTTTAAAATTAATCCACGAGAATGAAAAAAATTATAAAAATTTCATCGATGAAAATATTTTTGAATTAATTCATTATAAAGATAAATTACTTAGAGAACCAAGATTTATTGCCCTTTTAATCATTTTTGAAAACCAATTTAAAATATTAAACTTTTTAAGAAAAGGAGATTTTGTGTCTAAAGTTTCGGAAAATAAATTTAAGCTTCTTTTGGAAAAAAACAAAACTAAAGATACTGAAAGTGAATTTAATTTTTTAATAAAAAGGTTAAAAAAGGAAGGTGCCAAAATTAAGAAGGTAGGGATAATAAATTAAAAAATGGAATCATTTTTTCACTTCTCTATGATTTTTTTAACAGACTCTCTTATTATCAATTGAGGTTGGAGGATTACATTTTTTGGAATATTTGAACCTTTGTTGAAAATCCTTTCAATTAACAATTGAGCAGCAGTTTGCCCCATTTCCCACCTTGGTTGTCTAATAGTGGTTAAAGGAGGAACAATATATCTCACATACGGTGCATCATCAAAACCCATAATAGATACTTCTTCCGGAACACTAATTCCATTCTCATAAAGAGCACGTAATGCCCCAGTTGCACACCAGTCATTAATTGCAAAAACCGCGGTAAAATTTTTACCAAACTTTTTTAAATGCCTATTCACTGCTTCATAACCATATTCAGGTTCATATCCTGCAATTTCACTGAAAAAAACCTTAACATCAGTATGTTTTCTTAAAAATTTTAACACACCTTTTTCTCTTTCAACACTCGCCGGTGATTCTTTGGGACCTCTAATATAAAGAATTTTTCTATGGCCACATTCATAAAGATAATTCATTGCAATCACAGAACCTTTCTTGTTATTTAAATTTACCGAATCACAAGAAATATCTTCAATATTGTAGTCTAAAGCCACTATAGGTATACCACTTTTTTGAAAGGGTTCAAGATACGTAACTCCGGTGTATAATTCACACAAGATTACACCATCAATTTTTCTCTTAAAAAATTGGTCTAATACGTATCTTTCTGATTCTGGAAGCATCTTTGGAATTGAAACAATTAACTCAAAACCTCTCCTACTAACAAAATCCTCTATTGCCATTACTATTTCATTATAATGGTCTCCAACTAAATTTGGAATTAATACTCCTACGGTATAATTTAATTCCGCTGTTTTTCTAAGAGCAGGCATAGGTTTATAACCTAACCTTTTTATAACACGTAAAACCTTTAAACGTGTTTCTTCCTTAACTTTTGGCGAACCATTGATTACTCTCGAAACTGTTGCAATAGACACTCCTGCTTCTCTTGCTACATCTTTAATGTTAACCCCATAAAATCACCTCACTTAAAAATTTATAATGTTATACGGGTCAAAACTTATAAATTTTTCAGTACTTCTTTCTTTTATAATTTCTTTGTAAATATACATAGAAGGTTTTGGAATATATGCTTTTTTAGCAAAATCAGTATATGCCAGTCCAAATCTTTTCGAATACCCCTTTGCCCATTCGAAATTATCTATAATGGACCAGTGTAAATATCCGAATATTCTGATTCCTTTATTAATAGATTTTTCAACTGCATATAAATGAGAAATAAGATATTGTGGTCTTAATTTATCTTCCTCATCTGCAATTCCATTTTCAGTGACAATAATAGGTTTTTCGTATCTTTCAAATATTGCTTCTAAAATATTATACAAACCTACAGGATAAATTTCCCAACCAAAATCACTAGCGGGTCTACCATCTAAAGAAAATCCTCTTTCCGGACAACTATACCCATATCCTGGAAGTATTTGCCAAGAAATTTCTAAATCACCTAATTTAAAAGGATTAAATTCAGAAACTACTTTTCTAGTATAATAATTTACTCCAATAAAATCAAGTTTATCTTTCACCATATCCATAAAATACCAATTTTCAAAATACATTGCTTTTTCAAAAATTTCCTTATTTTCTTTTAAAACATCAATCCAAGAAAAAGAATAAATAATTCCAACAGGTTTATTAGTATGTTTTTTAATAACATCATAAGCCAAATTGTGTGCTTTTGCTTGATTTATTAAACTTTTATTAAACCAATCAATTGAAAAATAACTAGGAGGAAAACCAGCATTGATATTTAAATAACCCAATTGACTTACTATATTCGGCTCATTTAATGAAGACCAGTAATCTACAATATCATTAAATTTCCAAGCAATATATTCGGCAAATTTTGCAAATTCAATTGAAATATTTTCATTTGCCCAACCAATTTTTTCTGTTTCTCTTCCCTTATGAACCAAAATCGGATCATGAATCCATAAAGGGAGTGTGAAATGATTTAAATTAACAATTACTGTAAAACCTCTCATTTTTAAATCTAAAATAATATCTCTATACTTCTCAACTGCTTCCCTGTTAGCTATTTTATCTAATTTTTCAAGCATATCTTCCGAGCCAAATTGAATATTTTGAGTACTATCAGGAAAAACTCTAGACCATTCAATTCCAATTCTTAGCAAATTAAAGCAAAAATCTTGAGCTAGTTGATGAATTTGGGGATAATTACTCATATAACCTGCTCCATTTTCAGGTAAATCTCCACTCACATTTCCATTTATTAAATTTTCAAAATCTCTAACCCAAACAAACCAATCAGTATTTTCGTCTATATCTTTTTTATTCTCTCCCATCTCAAATTGAAATCCGGAAAGAGATGCTCCAAATAAGAATTCTTTTGAAAACATAATTACCACCTCATTTATTTTTATCTTTTTCTTCTTCGCGCTTTTTTTTCAATAACTCTAAATTTTTCTTTTCTTTTATAACAAAATAAATCAAAAATATTGATGTAAAAATCAATAAAAATAAATTTAAATAAAATTCAAACGGCTTCGCAGGAGAAGAAATATAATAAAACAAAGTAATAATTTCTAAAATAAAAGCCCATGAAAATAGGACAATTAGTGATTTTAAAAACATCAAATATCCTCCAATTTTCTATATAATTTAGGTATACTTCCAACTAAAATTTTTGTATACTCGTGTTGAGGATTCAAAACTACATCATCTGGATTTCCATCTTCTACAATTCTTCCCTCTTTCATAACAAGTATTCTATCTGAAACATAATATGCCAATCCAAGGTCATGAGTTATAAACATTATAGATGTTCCTTGTTCTTCTCTTAACTTAAGTAAAAGTTTTATTATTCCTCCACGAGAAGAAGCGTCAATCATTGAAGTTGGTTCATCTGCTATTATAAATTTAGGTTTTAAAAGCCAACATCTTGCAATCATTATCCTTTGTTTTTGCCCTCCAGAAATTTGATGAGGATATTTACCTAAAATATCTTTAGGATCCAAACCAACTTTAACAAGTGAATCTTTAATAAGTTCCAGTGCCTCATTCTTAGAATATTCCTTATCCATAAGTCTAAATGCCTGCCACATTGTTCTTTCAACAGGATAAAAAGGATTAAAACTTGCAAAAGGATCTTGGAAGACAGCATGAAGACTTCTTCTGAATTCTTTTAACTCCTGATTTGTTTTAATATCATTCCATATATCTTTACCCTCAAAAACAATTTTTCCAGAAGTTGGATGAATTAATCTTAAAAGCATTTTTGCAGTTGTGCTTTTTCCTGAACCACTCTCTCCAACCAATGATATAATTTCTTTTTCCTTTACTTCAAAACTTATATTCTTTACAGCTTCAACATTTCTCCTGGCTAAAAATCCTATTGAAAAAACCTTTGATAAATTCTTTACTACTAGTCTACTCATGCTCTCTCCTCCGAATAAAGAAAACAAGCTACTTTTCTTTGTGGCTCTATTTCAACTAATTTTGGTTCTTTTTCTTTACAAACTGACATAGCTTTTGGACATCTTGGATGAAATCTACAACCAGAAGGTGGTTCAATAAGATTAGGTGGTGTACCTGGGATTGTAGTAATTCCTCTTTTTTTAATCTCAGGCTCAGGTGTAAGAACGGAGTTCAACAAACCTTCTGTATAAGGATTCAATGGTTTTTCGACAATTTTATCAACTGGTGATATCTCCATTATTTTTCCTGCATACATTACTAGCATCCTATCAGCAATTTGTCTAATAGTGGCAATATCATGCGTTACAAAAATAATACTTTTGACTATACCCTGTCTTTTCATTTCAAGAAGAATTTTCAAAAACACTTTCTGATTTACAACATCTAATGCAGAAGTCGGTTCATCTGCAATCAAAAGTTGAGGGTTTAATAAAGTGGCTATTGCAATCACGGCTCTTTGCCTCATTCCGCCACTAAGTTCAAAAGGATATCTATTAAGCCATTGCGGATCTAAATCAACATCTTCAAATCTTTTTCGGGCCTTTTTTAACAATTCATTTTTAGGAATTCCATGTGATTGAGCCAGATGTTCAACATATTTTGATAATTTTATTGTAGGCATTAGAGCATTCATGGCTGATTGTGGGATTAAAGACATCTCCTTTCCCCAAAATCTTTCTCTTACTTCTTCCCTTGTCAAGGAAGAAATTTCTACATATTCACCGTTAGACTTGAATAAAACTCTACCACCTACAATAGTAAGAGGTTTTATAATATTATTCAATAAAACATTAGATAATGTAGATTTTCCACAACCAGATTCACCAACTACACCAATAATTTCATTTTCCATTATTTCAAAAGATACATTGTCAACAGCTTTAACCTCTCTATTTTTTAATTTATAGTAAGCTCTTATATTTTCTATTTTTACCAATGATTCTGACATATTATTCCTCCCTCAATATAGGATTAAATACCTCATCCATTGCGGTACTAATAATCAAAAGAGAAGCAGTTACAGCAACAATTGCTATACCAGGTGGTACAAACCACCACCATAAACCTCTTCGAATTGCATCCATCATCACGGACCATTGAAGAATAGTACCCAAAGAAATTCCTTCAGTTGGACCTAGCCCAATTAAACTCAAACTTGCCTCTCCCATTATTCCACCATTGATAAACAAAACAAATGACATGAAAGCATAAGTAGCAATAGTAGGAATTAAATCTTCAACAATTAATCTAAAATCTCCATAACCAGCCATTTTAGATAAATACACATATTCTCTAGACAAAACACTCATCAATTGAGCTCTAATAGCTCTAGCAAACCAAGGCCATTGAAACAACCCTAAAATTACAGCAATCATTTCTATACTTCTCACATCTAGATAACTTGCAATTAAAATCGCTATCAGAATTGATGGTGTTGTTAATACAATATTTGTAAATGACATTAATAAGTCATCAGTTATTCCTCTTCTAACAGCAGAAAAAGTACCAACAATTGTTCCAATTACAAGTGAAATCAAAGCAGCTAAAAAGCCAACATATAATGAAGATCTAATACCATATAAAAGCTGTGCAAGTATATCCCTTCCATATGTATCGGTTCCCAAGGGATGAGTTGAAGATGGAGCTTGTTCCATGTCCCACGTCATTTCAGTAGGATCTACTCTATATATCATAGGTCCAAATATTCCTAGCAAAATGAAAAATAAAACAATCGATAACCCAATAATAAACTTTTTACTTTTGAACAATGGTTTAAACATATTTTTAAACATGTCTCATTCCTCCTGACCTAATCTAATTCTCGGATCAATTACAGCATAAATGAAATCTACGATAAAGTTTGCTAAATAAATTGATGCAATCAAAATTACAAAGATACCTTGAATCAAAGGATAATCCAAAGATGTTAAAGCTCTAAATAATAAAAATCCTGTACCAGGATAATTAAAAATTATTTCTGTAATTAATGCTCCACCAAGTGCACCACCTAAACTTAAAGCAAGTCCTGTAATTTGAGGTAGTAAAGAATTTCTAAATACATATTTATAAATTCTTTTATCATTCATACCTAAAGCCTCAGAAAACCTTACATAATCATTTCCAAGTTCATATATGACCATTAATCGCATACCAATAGCCCATCCACCCATAGCAGAAACAACTATTGAAGCAAAAGGAAGAATATAGTGTTTTAATACATCAAGGACAAAACTCCAGCTCCAATTAGGAAAGCTTCCCTGTGAATATGCTCCACCAACTGGTAAAATTCCAAGTTTTACACCGAAAAAGAATATAAAAATCATACCAAGCCAATAATAAGGAATTTGAGAAACAATTAAAGAAGTTGTTAATACCCCCTTATCAATCCAACTATTTCTTCTGTAAGCAGCTAAAGCACCTAAGGAATTACCCAAAAACCATGCAACAATCGTTGCTGGTAGTAATAGCAGTAAAGTCCAAGGCAAAACAGGAATTACTAAATCTAAAACTTTCCTAGGATAATATGAAACTGAAGTACCTAAATCTCCTTTTAAGGCATTACCTAAAAAATCAAAATATTGAACATACCAAGGTTTATCAAACGCAAATTGTTCCATTAAAGTTTTTTCAGCTGCTCTAATTTGTTCTGGATTCGCCTGAGCAACTTGAGATAATCTTGATAATATCTGATTTAAAGGGTTTCCAGGAATAACTCTTGGTAAAATAAAAACAATTGTGGTTGCTACAATATAAGTAATAAGCAAGAAAATTAAACGTCTTCCAATGAATTTCAGCATTTGTTTAGAAATCATCTAATTACCACTCCTTGTCTAAAAATACCCCCGAGAAAAGATCCCGGGGGTTATGTATTATTCTGCAGAATTTTTGAGATCATCTAATATTACTTTTGTAGGTATTGAAATACCACCTTTTTCAATTGTATTAAACCAATTTGGAATTGATTTTGGTGAATTTTTAGGTGAAATTCCAAAGAGAGTAGGTAAAGTCCTTATGTGCCATGCGGCTGGTCTTGACCAATATGGGTTGTCCTCATTTGGCCAATTTATCCAATATTTTGTGGAATATTCATACCAATGAGCTGTATAGAATGCTGGAATACTTGGCATGTCTTGATAGAATAATTCTTGTATTTTGTAATATACTTTTTTCATATGTTCAGTATCAAGAGTAGAAACAACGGAATCTAACAATTCCATAACTTCTTCATTTTTATATCTTTCCCAGTCTCCTGCCCAGTTTGAAACACCAACTGGACTTGTAAGTCTATAATCTCCAACAAATCTGTAAATATTGTATGGATGATCAAATGATGGTCCAACACTCCAGGAAATAATAAGATCAAATGTACCTTTTGTCATTTCGTCAGCCCAAATAGAATAGTCAGGAAATTCTGGTTTTACATCAATACCGATTTTCTTTAAATTTACAGCTATCATATTACACATCATCATCCAGTCAGACCATCCATATGGAACTTTTATTTTATATGGACCAAGTTTTTGACCATCTGGTGAAACTCTAATTCCATCTGGTCCCATTTTAAATCCAGCTTCGTCTAATATTTTATTTGCCATATCTAAATCTGTTGGAACTCTTCCATCTTCTGAACCCCATACTTTTTTTGCAAGGTCATAATCAATGTATTGTTTGTTGGGCTCAAATAAATCAATTACCATTGATGGGTGAGCTTGGCTACCATAGCCGAAATATGCTTTTTGAAGCATTTCTTTGTAGGGAATTGCATATGCTATAGCCTTTTTAACAGCCGGATTGTTAAGAGGTTCTTTGGTATTGTTTATATAAAGAAATCCTACACCATCAGGTAAGAAATATGGTTCGGATTTGTACCACGTTCCGATTTCTAAACCTTTCTTTTCCCAAAGTTCCCATACACTTGGAATAAATAGAGCTGCCCAATCAACATCTCCTTGTTCTACTGCTAATGCAGCGCTATTGTTATCTTTGTAAATTACATGCGCAATATATTTAGGCCTCGGCAAACCAAATATATCCTTACCCCACCAATCATCAATTCTTTCATAAACAAGTATATTTGGATCAGAGTAGAAAAGCTTGTAAGGACCTGAAACCACTTGTTCTTTAGGATCATCGTTAATAAAATCTCTTACATCCATTCCTTTTGCTTCAATTCTTTGGTAAACGTGTTTTGGAACTATTGCAGTTTGAAATGCGAAATTCAAAAATTGGAAATAATTTACATTATCTTCCCTTGCCTTAAATTCAACTGTTTTTTCGTCAATTGCTTTTACATATTCAACGTACACATCCCAACCTGTGCCAGGACCTATACCAATCTTTTTAGTTAGTTCAAATGTATAAACAAAATCATCTGCAGTAATTGGAAGGCCGTCACTCCATCTAGCTTCTGGTCTAATGTGAATTCTCACTGTCTTATCATTTAAAAATGTATAACCTTCTGCAATAAGTGGAATCCAAGCATTTTTTCCTAGATCATAAGTAAAAGCCTCCAAATACAAAAATTGATCAGTACCCCACGTACTTTGTGGACCATAAAGATTAAAAGTAGTTGCAGGTCCCCAAATTGCTCCAGCAACGTAAACTGTTTCATCTCTAGGTAATTGAATCCCTGCAAAACCCGCAAAAACAAACAAAGAAACAACAATTAAAACAAAATACTTTCTCATACGTTCACCTCCTTATTAAGTGAAATACCAAAAACTTGTAAACATTTACATCTTAAATATATCAATGTAAATAATTACACAAAAAATGTTCTTAATATTACTTAACCTGTTTTAAACTCAATTATGAACAAAAATCATATATACGCTTTTATTTATTAACATATATTTAAAATATGTTAAAATTATTAAAAAGATTAAGAGGAGGTATAATATGCTATTTGTTTCAAAAGAATTTTCTTTTGATGCCGCCCACAATCTTGTAAAGTATCATGGTAAATGTGAAAAACTTCATGGGCATACATATAAACTTGTTGTAACAGTTGCAGGAAAAAAAGATGATGAAGGGATGGTCATTGATTTTAACGAATTGAAAAGAGTTGTAAAAAATTATGTTTTAAATATTCTTGATCATTCGTATATTAATGACATTCTTGAACAACCAAGTGCAGAAAATATTGCCGAGTGGATATGGAACAAAATTTCAGACAAATTACAAACAGATCGATATTTTCTGTATGAAATAAGATTATACGAAACCCCCACTTCCTATGTCACACTTAGAAGGGATGATTTAAAATGACAAGCTTTGATAAAATTATCGAAAGAAGAGGAACTAATTCATATAAATGGGACTTTGGTCATAACACTCGTATAAAAAACCTTCTTCCTCTATGGGTTGCAGACATGGATTTCGAAACACCAAAAGGGGTAATTGAAGCCATGAAAAACAGA
>Ga0190347_1000491_pt1 | contig 12593 bp, 10 predicted proteins | sample 48721356_MG_FD_161652 | JGI IMG/M metagenome (GOLD analysis project Ga0190347, IMG submission 161652) | Hydrothermal vent microbial mat bacterial communities from Southern Trench, Guaymas Basin, Mexico - 4872-13-5-6_MG | ecosystem: Environmental > Aquatic > Marine > Hydrothermal vents >...
CAATAAAACCCTGGGCTTTGGCCTCTTTTACGCTATGGTTAATGTCGGTGCCTCTTTTGGGCCGATTGTTGCTGGCCGCTTGCGAGCTATTTCTTGGAATTACGCTTTTTTGGCGGCCGCCGTGTCTATTTTTATTATGTTAGTGGTCACCATTTTGTTTTATCGAGAACCAGAGAGGGAGATTCAAGGAGTTACTCTTGCTGAAAAACTCAAGGAAATCGGGATTGCTCTTTCAGATTTAAAATTTGCGATTTTTTTAGTGCTGTTGGGGTTGTTTTTCTGGCTGCCGTATTGGGCCTTTTTAAATCTGTGTGCCCTTTATGTCGATCGTAACTTGGACACCGCCGCTTTATATCTTGATGTGAAAAAGGTATTGGGGGTGGGCGTAGCTAACTTTTTTTCTCGCGTTGATGACCAAGGAGTGAGGCGCATTTTGGGAGAAACTATTTCCCATACGGGTTACATCATCATTCTGGGGCAAGTCTTTATCTCTCGCCTCTTAGAGAAATTTAAGGCTATTCCTGCCTTCTTGAGTGGCCTGGCGGTTTTAGCTGGAGGTTTTGTCATTCTCGGCTATGCTCGCTTGAGTGCGGCCGGATTTGTTTTTCTGGGAATATTTTTGGTGGCTGTGGGTGAGATGATGGCTTCCCCGCGGATTCAGGAGTACATTACTTGGCTGGCTCCGAAGGAAAAAGCCGGGTTATACATGGGCTCGAATTTCTTGGCCTTGGGCATTGGCGCTGCTTTGAGTGGAGTTATCTATACTACTTTATATGGTTTCTTTCGGGCGCAGGGCCGCCCCGAATATATTTGGTTTACTTTGGCTGGCCACATCGTCCTGGGGATTATTGTTTTGCTTTTTTTTACCAAGATAGGAGGAGAGTTTAGAGAACAAGAGCAATGACCTTAGATTAGGAAAACCCAACTAGAGAGTAATGGTTGAGGAAATAATAGTTTATGAAAGAGAGAGAAAACGGAAATTCCCCGCTAATGATTATTTTACCAGACGGAGTGCTTGGTGCGGAGAAATAGTCACCACCGAGGACAAAATTAGAAAAAAGCCAAGCGAAACCCCGATCCAGGAGAACTGGGGATGGACATGAAGAGTATAATCTCTCGTTGTTGTTAAAACCTAATTAAAAGGAGAAACACCATGTTAGTTAAAGAAAAAACGGATCAAGCAATTAACATTCTTAACCAGGAAAACATAGATTGTTGGCTTACATTTGTTCGCGAAAGCGCTATTATGCATGATCCTAATCTTGATTTTTTGACGGAAACCAATGTTACTTGGCCTTCGGCCTTTATCATCACCAAGGGAGGAGAAAAAGTGGCCATCGTCGGGCAAATGGACCGGGCCACTATTGATGATTTGGGGGTTTATTCCCCGGTTTTGAGTTATGTACAAGGGATTAAAGAACCTCTTCAAACTACCTTGCAACGTTTGCAACCCCGGCAGATAGCCATCAATTATTCCCGCGACAGCGAGGTTGGGGATGGGTTAACTCATGGGATGTATTTGCTCTTGATGGACTATTTGAGAGAGATTAATCTTGAGCAGCGGGTGGTCTCGGCCGAGCGAGTTGTTTCCCGGCTGCGAGCCTGTAAAACTCGGGCGGAATTAGACCGCATCAAAGAGGCCATTGATCACACCGAGGACATTTTTCGATTAGTAAAATCTTTCATTAAGCCCGGCCGGACAGAAAGGGAAATTGCTGATTTCATGTTGGCCGAAGTGAAGAAAAGAGGACTGGAAGTAGCTTGGGAAAAAGATCATTGTCCGGCGGTGTTTACCGGCCCCGAGACGGCCGAGGCGCATTACCGTCCCACCGAAAGACAAGTGGAGCCGGGTCATGTTCTTAACATGGATTTCGGGGTCAAGGTTAAGGATTATGTATCTGATCTCCAGCGAACTTTTTACATTCGTTCTCCAGGGGAAGAGACAGCTCCCCCAGAGGTGGTGCATGGTTTTCAAACCATCGTGACGGCTATTGAATTGGCTCGGCAAGCCTTAAAACCGGGAATTCAGGGGATTGAGGTGGATCGCATCGCCCGCGAGCATGTGGTGAGTCAGGGTTATGAAGAATTTCCTCACGCTTTGGGGCACCAGGTGGGGCGTTTTGCCCATGATGGGACTGCTTTACTGGGTCCGGCCTGGGAGAAATATGCCCAAAAGCCATTTGAGCCCCTTGAGCCGAACATGGTTTTTACGCTCGAGCCCCGACTAAAGGTGGCTGGCCGAGGAGTTGTTACCATTGAAGACATGGTAGTTGTTACTGAAGATGGGGCTGAATTCTTTTCCACTCCCCAAAAAGAGTTAATTCTTATTTAGGAAAAAGGTTAACTGCCTTTTGTTGAAACCTAGTGAAAGCTGGTGACAGTTCACCTATTTACCTAAAAAATCCCGCAAAACCGAAAAACGGCGGATATCGGAAAAGAAAAGGAATCCCTAAAAACCGGGAGAAATCCCGGCTATTTTCTCCCCTTAACCCTAAATATTTTGCTTCGTGAGAAGGGAGAAATGTTTTTTTCTGGAAAAGCGAAAGAGAAGGAGTAATAATTTCATGTTTCGCAATTTGATTCTTTAAGTTATTGGGAGCAAGCGAGATTGGTTGTTAATGGTAACATAAAAATGTACCTTTTAGCAGAGAACTCATTCTCAGATAGAGGGCTTGGCATGTCAGAGAGGAAGAGAGAGAATACCTCCTTCAGATCGAGGGAGGTGCGACCTAACGAAAACTGGGGACAGGCGAAAACTGGCGAAATGTGGGGATACAATACATATTTACCCTATTTTTTTAAACTAACGAAATGGGCAATACAATAAATAATAGGATTTGTCCCCAAGTGAGGGGAATGAGTTGCTACGTTAAGGCGAAGGAAAATATTTCCGCTTCGGTCGAGATTTTAACCCCATTCCTTCACCGTCCTTCTCAGCGCTGGCGAAACTGCGCCCGATCAATTCGAACCCTTGGACTTTATTCACTGTTAAGATGAGTTTCAAAACTCTAACCAAGTCGTGCTCAATAGGCGCTCGGCGCCTGCACTCGAGGCGGTCGGGTTCCTTTGAGGGACGGTTCCGGAAGGCTAAATCTTCAATGTCGCTCCGATCTTCTCCTTCGCCTTTCGTTCGATTTTGTTTCCTCTCACTTGGGGACAAAGCAAAAAAATAAGTAATTGAGCTGTTGATTTTTTTTCTTTAAGCAAGAGAGGCGGAGAAGGAAAAATATTTTAAGTGAAAAAACAGCTAAATAGGTAAACTGTCATCAGTTTTTTCCCCAAAACCAAAAAGAACCCTTGATCCGTTTTCCCTTTTCACCCCCACCATTTTTTCTTAAAGAGCCAACCATTTTAACAATTCCAAAGGATGCCTGAGAACCACGGCTGCTCCTGCCTGCCGCAGCTCTTCAGAGGTTCGAAAACCCCACTCCACTCCTACTGGCCGCATGCCGGCTCGATGGGCAGTTTCGATATCGATCTCGGTGTCTCCCAAGAAGACAATTTGTTCGCACTTTATGTTTAAGGTTTTTGCCACCAGCCAGGCTCCGTCTGGAGCTGGCTTTTTTGGTAATTCTTTTTTCTGCCCTAAAATAACATCGAACGACCATCGCCTCAGAAACTTCTCGGCAACCACCACTGTATACTCATGGGGCTTATTGGAGAGGATGTTTAAGCTTAGTTGGCGGGCCGTTAGTTTGTCTAAAAGCTCTGGAATTTCAGGATAAAGACGAGTTTTTTGGTCCCAGCGCTGTTGATAAATTAGACGCAGTTGCTGTTCCACTTGGTCGAGGAGAGAGGGATTTCTCTTAGCAGGGGAAAGGGCCCTCTCGACAAGAGGACGCAAGCCATTGCCGACCATGTATTTATAATCATCAAGGGAATGAGGAGGCAATCCAAAATGTGCCAGGGCTTCGTTCATCGATTCAGCAATGTCCTCTAGGGAATTAAGGAGAGTTCCATCGAGATCGAAAATAACAGCTTCAATCTTTTTAGGTTCCAAATTGCGAGGAAATGGCACGGGCAGTTACCCCCTGGCAGTGGGTAGGATGAGGCAAGTGGGGCCGCCACTTCCTTTGACGAATTCGGATAAGTTGAGGAGATGGATTTTAAACCCGGCTTGGTCAAGAAGGTCCGCGGTTTCTTGGCTGCTGGCCTCGACGACAAGTTCCCCTTCTCCAAAGGAGATTACATTAGCGGAGGTAGGCTCTTTTGCTGGAAGGACGTGAGTTTTGAAGCCAGATAAATATTCTTGAAAGTTCCAGTCAGAGGTGCAAATGACGTCTTCTGGGGTAAGCAAACTCATCATCCCGCCGAGGTGAAGATGAGGAGATGGGGTCGGGACAATCCGGACCTGATAGCCCGCTCGTTCCAGAATTGGCTTAATCTGACTAACCCCAGCCTGATTTGAACGAGGAGAAAAACCAACGAAGGCCACCTTGCCGGCCAGGATAATATCCCCCCCTTCTACTGTGCCGGGAGCTTGAATTCTAGCTATTTCTTCTAGGCCTAAATTAAGGAGATTTTGGGCCATCCAGTCCTCTTCTCCGCGGCGAGAAGGGAGGCCCATTCTCAGGTGAATAAACCCATCGGGAGTGACCAGCGCCGTGTCTCGGGTGAAAACTGAGTTGGGATGCTCGGCCAGCTCGGGAAGATTGATCACTTCTGCCCCTGCCTCGGCCGCTAACTCGCGAAGAGATTGATGTTGAGCCTTGGCTTCTTCAGGGTTGGCCACTGCTTCGATATTGTGGGCCTCGAGATTGTCAATCTGAAAGTACTCCTTTTCAGGAGCACAGACGATAACTTGACGAAGCTTGTCTGCCTCACATCTAACCATCAAAGCTCCTCCTCTCTCGTTAAATTTTTTTATTATCTGAATTAACGATGATTCGCGGCAAATGAGGACTTAGCCGGGTGACAACTTCATAATTAATCGTTCCTATTAGGCTGGCCAAATGTTCGGCGGGGATTGATTCTGAGCCCTGTTGGCCGAGGAGCACCACTTCTTCGCCGATTTGGATCCCGGGGATGTCGGTTACATCGACCATGATTAGATTCATACAGACTCGACCACGCAGAGGGGCCCGACGGCCGCGGATAAGCACGTAACTTTGATTGCTAAGACGTCGGTCATAGCCATCGGCATAACCCACCGGCAGCACAGCCAAACGAGTGGGGCGACTTGTCTGGTAGGTCCGTCCATAGCCGATAGTTTCCTTAGCGGGGACTAATTTTAGCTGGCTTACCTTAGTCTTCCAGGTTAACACGGGCTGCAAAACAGGTAGATTGTTGTTGACCTTTTTAATTTGGTAAGCGACCAAAGTTTCCCGGGAGGGCCAGAGGCCGTACTGGCTAAGGCCTAGTCGGACCATCTGAAAATGAGTCTCAGGGAAAAGCAGCAAAGCTGCTGAGCAGGCGGTATGAAGTTTAAGATTGGTAAAGCCAGCCTTCTGGATATAAGTTACTAACTTCTTAAAACGATTCAATTGCTGGAAGGCATAGCTATGATCAGTGGTGTCTTCGATGTTAGCGAAATGAGTATAGGCAGCTTCCAGTTGAAGCAAGGGTGATTGGTGGAGGCGAGTTAAAAAGGGTTCTAGTTCATCTGGTTTTGGCCCAATTCCTAGTCGAAAAGTGCCAGTTTCCAGCTTGAGGTGAACCCGAACGGGTAGATTTAGGCGGCGGGTTGCCTCGTCTAGTTTGGCTAACGTTTGCCCATCAAAAAGAGCTAACCTAAAATTTTCCCTGATTACCTGATCGAGTCTAGCGGGGGGGACAGGTCCCATGATGAGAATATCTTTTTCGATTCCCCAAGCTCGCAGCGCCAGGGCCTCATCCAGGGAATAGACACAATAGGAATCGACCCCGTATTTTTGGGCTAAAGTCACAATGGGCCTAAGTCCATGGCCGTAGGCGTTAGCTTTGACGACCACCGAGAGTTCTACACCCGGCTTAATTTTTTGGCGGAAAAAAGCTAGGTTATGGGCATAAGCTTTCTCGTCCAGCTCAATCCACGTCAACCAATCATTGGTTGTTTTTTTCATTTCTAAGCTCATTTTTTAATTTTTTAATTATCCTCTTTTGGCAATTCAGACGATGCTTAACTTAAGGTAAATTAAGATCTAAATTTAATTATAATAATTCTTTTTGGCCGCGGTCATGAAGATATTTCACTACGTCTCTCACTTTTTGATCCAGATCTTTACGGCAGATTAAGAGAGCATCGGGAGTGTCGATCACTACCAGGTCTTTAGCGCCGATAAGAGCGGTGAACTTATGGGGGCTAAGAACAAGACAGCCGGTTGATTCGAGCAACAAGCTTTCCCCTCGCACAGAATTTCCCTGAGCATCAGGGGGCCACACAGCCAATAAAGACGACCAGGAGCCCACATCTGACCAGCCAAAGTCGCCGGTGGTCATTAACACTTGGCGCGCTTTCTCCATGAGAGCGTAGTCAATGGAAATGGCGGGCAGTTTTTCAAAGATTTCGGCTATTCTCCGGGCATCGTTATTCTCTAGGGCGGAGATTATTTGAGGCCAGAAAGCATACATTTCGGGGGCGGCCTGAGCCATCTCGTGAGTAAAGACATCAACTTGCCAGAGAAACATCCCCGAATTCCAAAAATAGTTTCCCGCTTGGAGAAAATTTATGGCGGTGGCTAAGTCCGGTTTTTCCTTAAACATTTCTACCGGGTAAAACGGTTCACCTTCAATGTGTTGTTGGGCGGATTGTTTAAATTGAATATAGCCATAGCCAGTTGCCGGGAAACTAGGGGGAATTCCAAAGGTAACCAGACTATTTGTTTGGCGAGCAGCCCAAGCGGCGGCGGTAAGTTTATGACGGAAACGATGGGGATCGCTGATGAGGTGATCGGCCGGAAGGGCTGCAATTATGGCCTGGGGAGAACGAAGATAGATGGCGGCGGTGGCCAGTAAGAGAGAAGGAGCAGTGTTTTTGCCTTGGGGCTCGATGAGCCTGTTTTCTTCGGGTAAGAAGGGACAAATCTCCTTGATTTGGGCTGTCTGGTCGCGGTTGGCAATAGTAAAAATGCGGGAAGCGGGAATTAGAGGAAGGAGACGTTCTATTGTTTCTTCCAGCATGGTTTTCTCGCTGATAACAGGTAGAAACTGCTTGGGTTTAGCTTGGCGACTAAAGGGCCAGAAGCGAGTTCCCTGCCCTCCAGCCATAATTACCGCATAGAGGTCATCCATTTCATCCTCCTTAGTCATTTTCTACCAAATGCTCACCAGAAAAGCTAGTCCCGCCATGAGGAGGCAGTAAAAGGAGAAAAGATAGAATTTCCCTTCTTTAACTAACCGCGTCAAATAGACGAGAGCCAGGTAACCCACTCCGGCAGCGAGCACGAGTCCAGCTAAGTAAACAATAAGGCCATTGTCACCTGTTAGGCCGCCTTGCTTCACCCACTGGAAAACGGTTGCTCCGCTAATGGCGGGAAGAGAAAGGAGATAAGAGAAGCGAGCTGCTCTCTCCCGTTGAATTCCCAGTAACAGTCCGCTGCCGATAGTTAATCCCGAGCGGGATAGTCCGGGGATAATGGCCGCAGCTTGAAAAACACCAATAACCACAGCTTGCCAGGTGTTTTCTTCATGAGACCGAGGCTGGGTGTTTTTGGTCAGGAAGAGAAAAAAGGCGGTACCTCCCAAGGCAAAGCTAACCGAGCGAGGAGAAAGAAAAAGTTTTTCGAAAAAGTCAGAACCCCAATAGCCTACCATGACGATAGGAATAGTAGCAATGATTAGATGAAATAAAAGGCGCCGAGCGGCCTGGTCGGAAGCGGAAAGACTTTTTCTCCCCAGGCGGAAGAAAGCCTTGGCCAGCAATAAGAGTTCGTGCCGCAGATAGATGATGAGAGCCACGGCTGTTCCGACATGCAGAAGAGCATCGAATAGGACTTGGGGTTTTTTGAGCCCCAAAAGATATTGGAGGAGCACAAGATGCCCCGAGCTAGAAACAGGGAAAAATTCGGTTAATCCCTGGATAATTGCCAGTAGTCCAACTTGTCCCCAGGTCAATTATTTATTCTCCAGCTGCTGAATGACTTCGCGAAGAACCTGTTCTACTTCTTCCTGAATGGCTTGCTGGTGAGCTTCCGTATCAGCCTCAAAACGCAGAACTAGCACTTCTTGGGTGTTGGAGGCGCGCACCAGCGCCCAACCATGCGGGAATTCAGCCCGAACACCATCGATATCGATAATTGGATATTTTTGAGCCAATATTCTTTTTACTTGGTCGACAATCTTGAATTTAACTTGATCGGAAGCATAGATCCTGATTTCGGGAGTGGTGTAAGTTGGAGGAAGATCGCCTAGGAGTTGAGAAAGCGGTTGATTTCCTTGGGATAGAATTTCCAGCAGACGAGCCGAAGAATAGATGGCATCGTCAAAGCCGAACCATCGATCAGCAAAAAAGATGTGGCCGCTCATTTCTCCGGCTAAGAGGGCTTTCTCCTCTTTAATCTTTTTCTTGATTAAAGAATGGCCGGTTTTCCACATAATTGGCCGACCACCAAGACGTTCAATTTCCTGGTAAAGGAGTTTCGAGGCTTTTACTTCTGAAATAACTGCTGCCCCGGGATGATGAGGAAGAATTGCTCGGCAGAAGATAATCATCAACTTGTCGCCCCAAATAATATTTCCCTGGTTATCGATCACCCCAATTCGGTCTCCATCTCCATCATAGGCAAGGCCTACTTCAGCCTTGGTTTCTTTTACCCGAGAGATTAGATCTTGAAGGGCTTCCGGAATGGTGGGATCAGGGTGGTGGTGGGGAAAGTGCCCGTCCATTTCGCAATAAAGAGGAATTACCTCGCAGCCCAGTTGTTTAAAAAGAGGCACAGCTATGACTCCGGCCGTGCCATTGCCAGCATCGACAACTATTTTCAGGGGGCGAGCGAGAGAGATGTTTTTGCGGACATAGTCAATATATTCCTCGACGATCTTCATTTCCCGGCGCGCGGGAGCTTGACCGGTCGTCAATTGGCCTGATTTGATGATTTGATAAATTTCTTGAATTTGTTGACCATAAAGAGTATCTTGGCCAATCATCATCTTGAAGCCGTTATACTCGGGGGGATTATGGGAACCGGTAATCATAACGCCACTTTCTAAGTTATGGTGATACACGGCAAAATAAAGGAGAGGGGTGGGAACTGTGCCTAGATCGATCACTTGGCAACCAGTTAACTCTAATCCCCGAGATAAGGCCTCAGCCAAGGAAGGAGAGCTTAACCGGCAATCTCGGCCAAGGGCAACTTCTTTTACTCCTCGTTGACGGAAGTAAGTGCCGATGCCTTGGCCCAGGAGTTCCACCGAGTCTAGGGTTAGATCTTCCCCAATTTTGCCGCGGATATCATACTGGCGAAAAATTTCTGGCTTAAGCTCCATTTAGTACTCCTTAATTTCTTATATTAGCTTATCAAGAAGAAGAAAAAGGTTTGAATCAATCTTATCAAAGCTAATCCTCGGGAATATAATTTACTTGATTTGAGTTAGTTCCGTCAATTTTTCTTCAATTTCTTCCCACTTGTCTTGGGCCGTCAGGATAAAATCGATAAATTCTCTCACGGCCCCCCGCCCTCCAGGCTTGGTGGCGATAAAATGACAGACATTTTTTACCTGGGGATGAGCATCAGCTACTGCTCCAGCCAAGCCCACCATTTTGAGGACTTCCAGGTCGCCCAGGTCATCTCCGATATAAGCTATTTCCGTTGGTTGTAAATGGTGACGCTGACAAATATCAGCGAGGATGGATTTTTTATCCATGATTCCTTGATGAATCTCGTCGAGTTGTAGTTTGGCCGCTCTCTTTTCCAGTGCGGGTGAAGTTTTGCCAGTGATGACTCCCGTCTTCAAACCAACAAGATGAGCCATTAAAATCCCCATTCCGTCTCGGACATGATAGGCTTTTAGTTCCTCTCCAGAAGAAAAAACAAGAATGGTCCCGTCGGTAAGAGTGCCGTCGACATCCATTAAGATCATTTTAATTTTTTTTGCTCGCTCGCTATTAGTCATTGGTACTATGCCCCCAAAATTTTAGAGAGTAAATTGATATGCTCTTCAGCCATGGATAGAAATTCTCTATCTCCTGCGAATTGATATTGTAACACTGGGGAGAAAATTAAGGCAAGGGAAAACTCTGGCCCTAAAGATTGATTGATGAAGGAGGGATCTTTGACCATTACCTTAATTTTAGGTTTTGTCCCCTCCGAAAACTGGGGACAACTATGTGTGCCCCAAGTCAAGAGCCTAATAGAAATTTTTTTTAATTTTCAAAGAGCCAAGTCAGACAACTATTCGCCCTTGATAATGGCAAAGTATATATTCGAGTGAATGGCCAGCAATCACAATCTCGACTTTGAAAGTCAGTCCCCGTTCGCGGTCCATTCACCACCATCTATCTTTAAACTTGGTTCGGGTTTTAAGCATGGTATAGCTTATTACGGCCAGCTCTCTGGCCACCGCTCCTATGGCTTTCTGTGCACCTTTCTTACGGGCCACTCGGGCATAGAGCCCTGCCAGACGGACACTCTTCTTCCTGGCTATATGGGCCGCTTCCACATAGGCCCAGCGCAGCCAGGGATTACCCTGAGGTCTCAGGTGACCATAGCGCCTGCTCTTCTCTGAGATACGCACAGTCGGGACCAACCCACAGTAGCTGGCATACTTGTCAGCATTAGCAAAACGACTGACCTCTCCCATCTCGGCCATTATCAGCAGCGCATTATGATAGCCAATACCAGGAATGGTCATCAATAACTGGCAGTCCGGCGAGCCCCCGGCTATCTGCCTGATCAGTTTAGAGCTTCTCTTCTCCCGTTCATTTAAAAATTCCAGAAGCTCTAAGCACTCCTGCAGCTCTAACTGATACATCCCGCCCAGTTGTAATGACTGGAGAAATTTTAAACCCCGCCCGGTAAAAAGATTATCAAACGGATGCCTCACTCCCAGCTTGTCCACAAGACTGTGGATCCGGTTCTTGACCTTTGTCCTCATATCCACCAAAGAGGCCCGATGCCGCAAAAGTTCCCTTAACTGCCGAACCGCAGGCGAAGGAACATAACAGGTGGGAAGATAATTGACCCGCAACAACTCGGCTATCACCCGAGCATCAATCTTATCCGTCTTGACCGTCGACTCGGCAATCACCCTCATCTTATGTGGAGCTACTAACTTCAGACTATCCACCATCCCTTCCACCAGGTCATAAAACCAGTACCAGTTGCGAGTTGCTTCCAGAGCAGCCACCTTAGGCCCTTCCAGTTCAGAAAAGAACTTGATCACGGCCTCCCGTTGCGAAGGTATCCTGGCCCGCTTCACCACATCCCCATTTTGATTTAAGACCGCAAAATGGGTATAATGCTTGTGAAGGTCAATGCCTATGTAGGGCATTAGCCACCTCCTTGTGTTGGTTTTCCCCCTAAGATCATCAACCTAGGGGGTGGCACACCATTATATCACAATACATATTTACCCTATTTTTTAAACTAACAAAATGGGCAATACATGGAAGGGACAAGGGCCTTATTATAGATTTAAACAAGGAGGCTTGCCTCGATGGCTATTTTTTGAGAAAATCGCGCCGAATTATTGACTAAGCTGGAAATTCTCACCAGGCTAATTTTTTTGGGTAGCTAATTTGCCGCTAGAAATATTGGTCATAACCAAGGCGGTTACCAAAAGTAAGAGCTTATTCCGGGCCGACGTCTTTGCTCAGTGATTGAAGCTTCATTCAGAGAGATTATCTGCCCGGCGAAACTTAGGCAAAAGTGATTGAGCTTGACTATCTTTTAAACTAAGCCCGGCGATACATCCCAGCATAAAGATGGGTAAAACCCAGGCGAAAGCTTGACTAAGTTTTAAAACATTTCGGTTCGCCAGAGGTCATGGAGGTGGATGATGCCTTCGATTTTTTGGTCTTGGTCAACCACAATGAGTGAAGTTATTTTATTTTCCTCCATGATGTTTAAAGCCTTGGTGGCCAAGTCATGGGGGCTAATTGTTTTCGGCTGGGGAGTCATGCAATCTTTGGCCGAAAGGCGCATCATTTTTTCTTGGAATTGTTGAAGTTTGCGACGCAAGTCGCCGTCAGTAATGATGCCCACTAGCCGGTTTTCATGGTCAACCACACAGGTCATGCCTAATCTTTTGCTCGACATTTCTGTCAAAACAGCTATCATCGGCGTCTCTTCCAGGACGATTGGAATCTGTTGTCCCCGGTGCATTAAGTCTATTATTTTCAATAGTTTCTTACCAATTTGTCCTTTCGGGTGAACTCGAGCGAAATCGTCTTCGGTGAATCCTTTTTCGCGCATCAGGGCCACGGCCAAGGCATCACCGAGGGCTAGCGTGGCTGTACTGCTAGCGGTCGGGACCAAGCCGGTAGGTTCGGCTTCTCTCGTCACTCGGGCCGAGAGAACGATATCGCTATAACGGGCTAGACGAGAACGCGGATTGCCGGTGATACAGATCAATTTAACGCCGATACGTTTGAAAAAATCGAGCAAGTCGATAATTTCTTTGGTTTCGCCGCTGTAGGAGATAGCCATAACGATATCTTGTTTTAAAACCATTCCTAA
>Ga0190347_1000493_pt1 | contig 12548 bp, 6 predicted proteins | sample 48721356_MG_FD_161652 | JGI IMG/M metagenome (GOLD analysis project Ga0190347, IMG submission 161652) | Hydrothermal vent microbial mat bacterial communities from Southern Trench, Guaymas Basin, Mexico - 4872-13-5-6_MG | ecosystem: Environmental > Aquatic > Marine > Hydrothermal vents > Microbial...
CGGCTGCCAGCCGCATCTGGTCGAGGTTGAAGTTGCTGACGCCCACTGCACGGATAAGGCCCTCCTCGACGGCGTCGGCCATGGCTTCCATCCAGATGGGAATGGGAACAGGCGGCAATGGGTGGTGGATGAGATACAGGTCCAGTATCTCCCGTCCAAGACGCCGCAGGCTGGCTCGCAATGCTCGCCGCAGAGTCCTCCGGCTGAGCCGCCATGGGAAGGGCATGAATTTGCTTGTGATGACCAGCGGCTTTTTGACTTCCTGGGCGAACGCGCCGAGCAAACGTTCTGAGCACCCGGAGCCATAGATTTCGGCCGTGTCGAAGAAATTAATCCCCGCCTGGACACAGGTATGAAAGGCTTCGCGCGCATCCTGCTCTTCAAAATCGCTTCCGTAACCCCAATAAAAGCCAGAGCCCCAGGCCCACACACCAATGCCCATCGGGCTGACACTCAAATCGGTGCGGCCGAGGCGGATGGGTTCCCGGAACGGTCCGGGGGATCGATCGGGTTTGCTCTGGGTTGAAGCCATGGGCGATGCTCCTCACAGATCGGCTGGGGATGACTTCCGGAGAATGATCTAGGCGGGCGATGTGCGGCGATCGGGAGGTAGCCCCGCCTCGAGTTCTTGGCGGACGGCCTGGTAGAGATGCTCGGCCTTGAGTTCATGCAGGGTGTAGCAGGGACCATCCAGCCGTTCGGCGAGGGCTTGGGCCAAGCCCTGGTCGAACGCGGCGTGCTCCATATTGACAACGACAGAGCGTATGCCGGCCTGCCGGATGCGTTCGGCCACTCGGTGAGCCTCCTCCTGGGGCGGCAGATCCCCCATAGAGACGTTCCCGGCCCCATCGGTGAGCAGAATCATGAGCGGGAGCACATCGGGGTGCAGGATGCGTTCTTTGCGGAAGACCTCTAGGGCCAGATTCAGCCCGGCGGAGAGAGGTGTCTTGCCGCCCACGGGGATATCGGCCAGTGCCCGCCGCGCCAGCTGCACCGAATTGGTCGGCGGAAGGATGGTCATCGCTCGATCCTTTTGGAAGACGATCAGCCCCACGCGATCTCGCCGCTGGTAGGCATCTGTGAGCAGGGAGAAGATGGCCCCTTTAGTGGCAGACATGCGCTCGGCCACAGCCATCGACCAACTGGCATCTACGACGAACAAGATCAGGTTGGCGGCCTTGCGGACCCGGACCTTGCGCTGCAAATCAGAGGGCTGGATCGCGAAGGCCACCTTCTTTCGCTGCGCCAGCCGCTCGCGTTGGTGAGGCGCAGCGGCGCGCAAGGTGGCATCGAAGGCGATATCATCCAGGTGGTTTCCAGCGGGACGGGCCTGAATATAGCGGCCGCGCTTGCGGTCGGTGCGTGTGCGCGTGCGGCGGCCGCCCTGCCGGCGGAGAAGACGGTCGATCTTGCCCTCCAGGCGGCGGGGCACGAACGCGGGCCCGATCTTGACCTTCTCGCCACCTTCCCACCAGCGGGCGCTGAGTGAATCCGGGGCTGGGCGGCGGATGGGCTCGGCCTCGTGCTTCTTCTCGGCGGCCTCGACCTCTTCTTCGGCTAGGCCGGCCTTAGGCCTTTTTTTTTAGATTCGGGCTCCTGCTCGCCAGCCTGAGGTTCCAATTCTTCGCCGGACTGGCCGGCGTCGTGTTGAATTTGCTCCAGACGTGATTGGAGCTCCTCGATGCTGACCTCGACTTGTTGGAAGGGGCCCCGGCGCAGGCGGTGGGGCAGAGCCAGCTCCGCGGCCAGGGCGATATCGCGATCCGTGATGCGGTCACGCCCCTCGAAGGCGGCATGCGCGCGCGCCGCCTTGAGGATGACGAGGTCGGCGCGGTGGCCATCCACCTGCAACGAGGCGGTCAAGGCTGCGATGGCGAGCAAATCGCGCTTTGTGTATCCGACCTGATCGAGCAACTCCCGGGCGCGTTCGATCTCCTCGGAGAGTTTGCGCTCCTTATCCATCCAAGCGGCGCGGAAAGCCTCGGGATCGGCCTCGAAGGCCAAGTTGCGCTCCATGATGGCGACGCGGTCACGCGGGTCCTGCAGCCCGTGGATCTCGACCGAGAGGGCAAAGCGGTCGAGCAATTGGGGGCGTAGATCGCCCTCCTCGGGATTCATGGTGCCGACCAGGATGTAGCGGGCCGGGTGGCTGAAGGAGATACCCTCGCGCTCGACGATGTTCATGCCCAGGGCGGCCGAGTCCAGCAGCAGATCAACGACATGGTCGTCCAGGAGGTTGACCTCGTCGATATAGAGCAGGCCGCGGTTGGCGGCTGCAAGCACGCCGGGCTCGAAGTGGCGCTCACCCTCTTTGATGGCGCGTTCGATATCCAGCGTGCCGACCACCCGATCCTCTGTGGCGGAGACGGGCAAGTCCACGAAGGAAGTCTTGCGGGTCTCGACCGGTAGATTCTCGCCGCGCGCCACACGCTCGCGGCATTCCGTGCACCAGGTAGGCGGGTCGTGCGGGTCGCACCCAAAGCGGCAATCGGCGACGACTTCGACTTCCGGCAACAGGGCGGCCAGGGCGCGCGCCGCGGTCGATTTGGCGGTACCGCGCTCGCCGCGGATCAGCACGCCGCCGATGCGGGGGTTGACGGCGTTGAGGATGAGCGCCCGGCGCATGCGGTTCTGGCCAACGATGGCGGTGAAAGGGTAAATGGCTGCCATATGCGATCCTTCTCCGGCGGGATTATACCTTGAAGCGGCGCAGCTAGGCTGCTTAGGATGCGTCGGGATAGGCCGCTGGAGAATGTGACCTTCGACGCCGGACCGGCCAATCCTGAGCTGGGCTATTTGGGCATGAAGGTTTACAAGGCGTAGGTTCGCTTTTATAATGCGTGCTACGCCAACCAAGGGAGAACAAGAGATTCATGGAGTCCAACGAGAACACCATCGGGGAAGAGACGTTTATCGAAGCGGAGGCCCAAGAGGCGAGCGAGCACCCGATGGATGCGCTGCTCGAGGCGGAGGCCTACGAGCTGGAGACCCCTAGACGCGGGGATATTCGCACAGGAACCATCGCCAGAATTACGGATAGCGACATTCTGGTCGATATCGGCGCCAAATCGGAGGGCGTCATCCCGACGCGCGAGGTGGAGCAATTGCCGGAAGAACTGCGGGCAAACCTGGAGGTCGGCAAGGAGATCGAGGTCTACGTCGTGCGGTCCGGGGGGCGGGACGGGAACATCGTGCTCTCGATCAACCGGGCCGAGGAGGAGCAGGATTGGCGCGAGGCCGAACGGCTGCTCGAAAGCCGGGAAGCCTACGAGGGCACGATCTCTGGTTATAACAAGGGCGGCCTGATCGTGAAGCTGGGGCGGCTGCGTGGCTTCATCCCCGCCTCCCAGGTGAGCCTATCGCGGCGACGGCGCGCAGAGGGCGAAACGCCCGACCAGCGCTGGGGCGAAATGGTCGGAGAGCCGATCATCGCTCGCGTGATCGAGGTCGACCGTCGACGCAATCGCCTGATACTCTCCGAGCGGGCCGCGGCGCGCGAGTCACGTGACGCGCTTAAGGAACGCCTGATTGCCGAGCTCGAGCCCGGTGAGGTGCGCACCGGCACGGTCATCAGTATTGCGGATTTTGGTGCCTTTGTGGATATCGGCGGTGCGGACGGCCTGGTACATGTCTCCGAGCTGTCCTGGAAGCGGGTCGAGAATCCCCGCGATATCCTCAAGGTGGGCCAGCAGGTCCAGGTCAAGATCCTGGGCGTGGACCCGGAGCGCAAGCGCATCAGCCTCTCCCTGCGTGAGCTTGAGCCCGATCCATGGGACGAGATCGTGGATGGGCTGCGGGAAGGCCAATTGGTGGAAGGCACGATCACTAAGTTGACGAAGTTTGGCGCTTTCGCCGCCTTGAAAGGCACCGGAGAATATGAAATCGAGGGCCTGATTCACATTTCTGAGCTCTCCAATAGCCGCATCGAACATCCGCGTGAGGTGGTGCATGAAGGACAAGATGTCGCCATGCGCCTCATCAAGATCGACCGTGAACGCCGGCGCATCGGCCTCAGCCTGAAGCGAGTCGACTCTCCAGAGTACGCCGATGTGGATTGGCAATCGGCTGCGGCGGAGCTCGAGCGGGAAGGCCTGGAAGGTGTGGCGTTGAAAGCCGCCGATGAGGTGGAAGACTTCGATGCCGCGCTCGAGGATGTGACCGAGGACGTGGCTCCCGAGGCGGATCTTCCGGCGGAGGAGATTGCCGAGCCCGAGCCGGAGGCCTCAGTCGAGGAGCAGCCAGAGTCGGCCGAAACGGAAGCCGAGCCTCCAGTGGCAAGAGCCGAGGCCATGGCGGTGGAGGGCCCGGCCGAAGAAAAAACAGAAGGCGCTTCCGAGGTCGAGGCCTTTGCAGAGGCAGAACACCCGCCGGAGCCCAGCCCTCCCGAGAGTAATACGGAGATACCTCTCGAAGAGGGAGAGCAGGAGATATCCTGAAACCCACGGGCGCACAGCAGTGCGCCCGATTTCATTAATGCGATGGGTAGAAAAATCCCAAGCCGCGAAGTGTGAAATCAATCTTTGGTAGAATGAGGTAGGCATAGGGCAATTCAGGCCGATGCCATTGGAGGGAAAGCGGTGGCGGATAAGATGGAGCGCTTCACACAGCGGGCAAGGCGGGTCTTGAGCCTGGCGCATGAGGAAGCTGAGAGGTTACATCACAACTATATCGGGACCGAGCATTTGCTGCTCGGCCTTATGCGTGAGGAAGGCGGGGTTGCTGGCAGAGTGTTGCGCGAGCTGGGCCTGGAGCCGGCTCGGGTCAAGGAGATGGTCGAGCGCCTGACGGGCGTCGGGCGGCATACGGGCGGGCGCATCGAGCTCGCCCCGGCGACGGAGCAGGTCCTGCAGACTGCTATCGACGAGGCCCGCCGCATGGGCCACCACTACATCGGCACGGAACACCTGCTGTTGGGCCTAGTGCGCCAGGGCGAAGGCGTGGGGATCGATGTCCTCCGCCGGTTGGGCATCACTCCAGAGCAGATCCGCAGGCAAACCCGCCGCGTGCTTCAGGAGAGTCCCGGCCGGCGCATGGCGCAGAAGTCCGCTGCGGGCAAACGCAAGGAACACCCCAAGACACCTCTGGTGGATCAATTGGCCACCGATCTAACACTGCTGGCTGAAGAGGGCAAGCTCGATCCGGTGATCGGGCGGGAGATGGAGATCGAGCGTGTGATCCAAATCCTCGCTCGCCGCACAAAGAACAATCCAGCCTTGATCGGCGAGCCCGGGGTGGGAAAAACGGCCATCGTAGAAGGCTTGGCGCAGCGGATCGTGGCCGGCGAGACGCCCGGCCCGCTGATCGGCAAACGCGTCTTGCAGTTGGATGTGGGCTCTTTGGTCGCCGGAACGATGTATCGCGGTCAATTTGAGGAGCGCTTGAAGCGCGTGATCGACGAGCTCAAATCTTCCGAGGCTATTCTTTTCATCGACGAAGTGCACATGCTTGTGGGCGCAGGCTCGGCGGGCTCGTCCGTGGATGCCGCCAACATCCTCAAGCCGGCGCTATCGCGAGGGGAGCTTCAGGTCATCGGCGCGACCACCCTGGACGAGTACAGGAAATACATCGAAAACGATGCCGCCCTGGAACGCCGGTTCCAGCCGGTGATGGTTGAAGAACCGACGATCGAGGAGACGATTGACATCCTGCGCGGCGTTCGCAGGCCCTACGAAGAGCATCACAAGCTGCTCATCACGGATGAGGCCATCGAATCGGCGGCGCATCTGTCGGCCCGCTATGTCACCGACCGTTATCTCCCGGACAAGGCCATCGATTTGATCGACGAATCGGCCTCGCGAGTGCGCATGTACAAGAGTCCGGAGGCGGTGAGCCTGCGGGAGGTGATCCGGGAACTGCGGGAAGTCCGCGAGGCGCAAACCCTGGCGATCGAGGAAGACCGCCATGACGAGGCCGAGCAATTGGCGGCCCGCGAAGCAGAGCTAGAGGAACAGCTCGAGCGGTTGCGGAGCGCTTGGGATCGCAGCGAGAGCGGCCCGAAGGTGACGCAGGAGGACATCGCCGAAGTAGTCTCGATGTGGACTGGCGTGCCGGTGATGCAACTGGCGCAGGCCGAGTCAGAACGCCTGTTGAAGATGGAAGAAGCACTGCACGAACGCATCGTCGGCCAGGACGAGGCCATCGATGCCATTGCCAAGGCAGTGCGCCGCTCACGCGCCGGGCTGAAGGACCCCAAACGGCCCATCGGATCGTTCATCTTCCTGGGGCCGACGGGCGTGGGTAAGACGGAGTTGACCAAGGCGCTGGCCGAATTTCTCTTCGGCTCCGAGGAGGCGCTGGTGCAAATCGACATGTCGGAATTGATGGAGCGACACACCGTTAGCCGGCTTGTGGGGGCGCCGCCAGGCTACGTTGGCTACGAGGATGCTGGTCAATTGACTGAAGCCATCCGCCGCCGCCCTTACTCGATTGTGGTCTTCGACGAAGTTGAAAAGGCGCATCCCGAAGCGCACAATATGCTGCTGCAAATCATGGAGGAGGGGCACCTCTCGGATGCCCGGGGCCGGAAAGTCGATTTCCGCAACGCGATCATTGTGATGACCTCCAACGTCGGCGCCGACATGATCCGCCGTCAATCCCAGCTTGGTTTCGAACTGCCGCGGGATGAGCAGATCGAGGAGCGGCTCGAGTACGAGGAGATGCGCAAGAAGCTGATGGAGGCCTTGAAGAAGGTCTTCCGGCCAGAGTTCATCAACCGGGTTGACTCCATCATGGTCTTCCACGCCCTGAATAAGGAGCAGATCCGTCAGATTGTCGATCTCGAGCTGAGCAAGGTCTCCAAGCGCCTCGAGGAACATGAGATTACGCTCCAGGCAACCGACGCAGCCCGCACTCTGCTTGCGGACATGGGCTACGATCCCGAGATGGGCGCCCGGCCTCTGCGGAGGGTCATCCAGAGCGAGGTCGAGGACCGCCTATCGGATGCACTTCTGTCCGGCGAGTTCAAGCAGGGGGACACCATTCTCGTGGACGTCGAAGGCGAGCAAATCGTGCTGCGGCGGGCGATGGGCGAAATGGAAGGTGAGGAGGAACCCGCCGAAGCCATGCCTGCCGGCTAGGGCGAGTGCCGCGTAGATATCTTGGAGGCCCGACAGGCGTCGGGCCTCTTCTTGTGCGCCCGGCATGGGCGTTGGCTAGAGGGTGAAAGACCCTTACGGAGGTTGATCGCACCAACTGTTAGCTGAAGGCAAGGGCGTCGTCGTGAGGCGGGGTCTGAAGGAAGCCGGAGGCAAACCTGTGACCTGAGGGACACGAACCCCATCGGAGGCTGTGAGGCGGGGCGAGTTGGCAAGTGACAATGAAGCCCAATGCGATCAAGGGCCAAAGCAGTAAATGGGGCAGGCATGCAGGGAAAGTCAACGTTCTTACCCGGGGAGGTCTGGGCTGTGTCCCCAGAGGGACTGAAAGGACCGAGAGGTCCTTGATCGGAGCGCAGAAGTCAGCAGAGGCCGTAGTAGTCGATGGAGTGACGACCATCCGAGGCGAGTGGGGAAACCTGCTTACAGGGCGAAGGGCCGAACGTCAGGCAGGATAAGTACTTTGAGCAGATCGAGAGACGAGCGAGGAAAGCAGACTTCCCCGGGAAGGGGACCTGGCGGTCAGGCGAAAGGGGTGAAGCCCCCGGGAACTGGCCGGAGGGCTGAGCCGTCTCCGGCACGAGACAAAGGAACATCCGGCGCAGAGCTAAGGGAGGCGATCTGGGATCGAGAGAACCTGGAAAGGGCACTCAAGCGAGTAGAGAGCAACCGGGGAGGGTCCGGTGTGGACGGGATGAGGGTGGAAGCGCTTCGCCCTTATCTGAGGGACCACTGGGCGGAGATCCGGGAAGCGCTCGAAAGCGAACAGTATCGACCGAGTCCGGTGAAGCGGGTGGAGATCCCGAAGCCGGGCGGAGGGGTGAGGCTGCTGGGGGTTCCGACGGTATTAGATCGGCTCCTGCAGCAGGCAATCGCGCAGAGGCTGGTGGCGCTCTTTGAGCCGAACTTTTCAGCACAGAGCTACGGGTTTCGACCGGGGCGGAGCGCCCACGATGCAGTGAGACAGGCCCAAGCGTATGCGCAGGAAGGCTACGGCTGGGTGGTGGACATCGACCTGGAAAGCTACTTTGACCGGGTGAACCACGATATGCTCATGGCGCGAGTGGCGCGGGTGGTGAAGGACAAGCGGGTGTTGAAGCTGATGCGGAGGTATCTACAATCCGGGGTGATGGTGAACGGGGTGGTGGTGAGGACGGAGGAGGGAACTCCGCAAGGCGGGCCGCTGTCTCCTCTGCTCTCGAACATCCTGCTGGATGACCTGGATAAGGAACTGGAGAAGCGGGGGCACCAGTTTGTGCGCTACGCCGACGACTGCAATATCTATGTTCGCAGCCGCCGAGCGGGCGAGCGGGTGATGGAGAGCGTGGGCGGGTTTCTGGAGAAGAAGCTGAAGCTGAAAATCAACCGGAAGAAGAGCAAGGTGGACCGAGCCCAGCAGGTGAAGTTTCTAGGGTTCAGCTTTTACAAGCGCAAGGGCAAGGTGCTGATCCGTGTGGCGAGAGAGAGTCTGGCTCGTCTGCGGGAGAAGCTACGCTGGCTGACCCGAAGGATACGCACGGGCAAGCTGGAAGAGATCATCCGAGAACTTAATCAGCTGATAGTGGGCTGGATCGGATACTTCCGACTGGCGGATACACCGAGTGTCTTCAAGGAGCTGGACCAATGGTTGAGACGAAGGCTGAGGCAACTGGCCTGGAAACGATGGAAGCGGGGGAGAACCCGCTATCGGGAACTCGTCTCTCTGGGTGTGTCGCGCGAGCGCGCCGCCCTGGGAGCCGGAGGGAAGAGCCCCTGGCGCATGGCGAAATCGCCCGTGGTGCATGAAGCGTTGTGCAATTCCTATTGGCGATCCCTAGGTCTCGTTGGTTTCAATGAGCGATACTGTTCACTGCGTTATGTTTGACGAACCGCCGGATGCGGACCCGCATGTCCGGTGGTGTGGGAGGGGGGAGCCGTGAGGCTTTCCCCTATCCCGATTGCTGCGGGGGTCGCACAGGGTGTGCAGATCCTGCAGGTGAAGGAGAGACGCAATGGTGCTCAAGCGATTGGACGAACTCGAGGATCAGGCCCTGAAGGCGCTGGAGGAGGTGTCCGACGAGGAGGCTCTCCAGGCATGGAAGGTCCATTTCTTGGGTCGCTCGGCCGAACTGGGCCGCATCACCGAGAGGTTGCGAGACCTGCCCAAAGAAGAGCGTCCGGCGGTGGGCCGTCGCGCCAATGAGGCAAAGCGGCGCCTCGAATCGGCCTATCAGGGTCGCCTGGAAGCCTTGCAGGCAGCGGCGCTCGAGCGCAGCCTACGTGAGGAGCGGCTGGACGTGACCCTCCCGGGCAGGCCGCTGCCGCGCGGCAGAATCCATCCCGCACACCAGATCATGCGCCGGGTGCTCTCGATCTTTGTCGAGATGGGTTTCCAAATCTACCGCTCGCCTGAAGTCGAGACTGAAGTCCACAACTTCGAACTGCTGAACATCCCCGCCCACCATCCGGCACGCGACCTGTGGGACACGTTCTATACGACCCAGCCCGGGGTCCTGCTGCGCACGCACACCTCCCCAGGTCAAATCCGGGTGATGCGCGAGCGGGCTCCGGAGCCTATCCGGGTGGTGCTGCCCGGGATGTGCTACCGCTATGAGCAGGTCACGGCCCGCTCCGAGATTCAATTCAACCAGGTGGAAGGATTAGCGGTCGGCAAGCACATCACCTTTGCGGACCTCAAGGGCACGCTGGTGACCTTCGCCCAGCGCCTCTACGGTACGAAGGTAAAGACCCGATTCCGCGCCGCGCACTTCCCGTTTACAGAGCCTTCGGCGGAGATGGACATCGAGTGCTTCGTCTGCGGCGGCGAGGGTTGTGTGGTATGCAAGAAGACCGGTTGGCTGGAGGTGCTGGGCTGCGGAATGGTCCACCCGATCGTGCTGACCAACGGCGGGTATGACCCAGAGGAGGTCTCGGGCTTCGCGTTCGGGCTCGGCACGGAGCGGCTGGCGATGAATATCCACCGCATCCCGGATATCCGCTATTTCTGGGGCAACGACCTGCGATTCCTGGAGCAATTCTAAGGCTGCGCAGGGCCTGTGGCGATGGGTGAGAGAGTTCAGGCTTAGGAAGGAGCAGGGCCGATGAAAGTGCCACTATCATGGCTCAAGGAATTCGTCGATATCGACCTCAGCGTGTCTGAGTTGGCGCACCGGTTGACGCTGGCCGGGTTGGAGGTGGAGGAAGTGCGCTTCGTGGGCCTGCCGATGCCGGAGGAGTCCATCCCAGGCCACACGTCCCCGGGGCGGTCGATCGAGGCCAATGTGACCGGCCTGGCTTGGGATCGGGAGAAGATTGTGGTGGGCGAGATTCGGGAGGTGATGCCCCATCCCAACGCAGACCGTCTGGTGCTTTGCCGGCTGTTCGATGGCGACCAGGAACACACGGTGCTGACTGGCGCGCCCAATCTGTTTCCCTACCTGGGGCAGGGGCCGCTGGATCCTCCCCTTAAAGTGGCCTATGCGCGGGAGGGGGCTCGTATCTATGATGGGCATCAGCCGGGCGCCCAGATTTTCACGCTTAAGCGGGCGAAGATTCGCGGTGTGGAATCCTATTCGATGGCCTGCTCCGAGAAAGAGCTAGGCATCTCGGAGGAGCATGAAGGGGTGATCCTGCTGGATGCCGATGCCCCCACCGGCATGCCTCTGGCAGACTACATGGGGGATGTGGTCCTGGATATCACGCTGACGCCGAATATGGCCCGCGACGCCAACATTCTGGGCGTGGCGCGTGAAGTGGCGGCGCTAACCGGGGCGAGGCTGCGCGAACCCTCCTTTGACGTTCCGTGGCAAGGACCGCCCATCGGTGGCCGGGTGGCGCTCGAAATCGGCGATCCTGAGCTCAACCCGCGCTTCGTGCTCGGGCTGCTTGAGGGAGTGCAGGTGGGACCCAGCCCATACCGGATCCAGCTCCGCTTGCGCATGGCAGGCATGCGGCCGATCAACAATATCGTAGATGCGACCAATTATGCGATGCTCGAAATTGGTGAGCCCCTGCACGCCTTCGATTATGACCTGCTTGTAGCGCGCGCCTGCGGCCAGGCGCCAAGGATCATCACCCGGCTTCCCGAGCCGGGCGAGCGCTTGGTCACCCTGGATGGTGTGGAGCGCCAACTGGATGAGTTCACCATCCTGGTGGCAGATCAGGCGGGTCCGCTCTCGCTGGCGGGGGTGATGGGAGGCGCAGAGACGGAGGTCACCGAGAAGACCCGCAGGGTGCTGCTGGAGGGCGCCACCTGGAATCCGGTCCACATTCGTCGCACGGCTACCTCGCAGAACCTCATCTCCGAGGCCTCCTGGCGCTTCGAGCGTGGCGTCCACCCGGCCATGGCGGAGAGGGGTGTGCGCCGCGGCCTGGCGCTGATGCAGCAGCTTGCGGGGGGCGAGATCGCCGAGGGGCTGGTGGATGCCTACCCCAAGCCCTATGAACCCGCGCGAGTGAGGCTGGACGCCCGGGATATCCGCCGCTGGCTCGGCATCGAATTGAAGCCCGTAGAAGTTGCAGGCTTGCTCGCGCCGCTCGGTTTTGAAGTGGACATCAATGGGGAGCAGATCGAAGCGGTCACGCCCGATCACCGGCTGGATATCGGCGAGGGCATCGTGGGCAAGGCGGATCTCATGGAGGAGATCGCCCGTATCTATGGCTACGATCGCATCCCTGAAACAAGGATTGCGGATGAGCTTCCGCCCCCCCATCCGGAGCATGCCCTCGAAGCGGAGGAGGCCGTGCGTGACCAACTATCTGGCCTGGGCCTGCAGGAGGTCGTAACCTATCGGCTGACGACGCCAGAGAAAGAAGCGCGCCTATGGCCGGAAAGCGAAGGCGCGAAGGCAGGACCCTACGTGTGGCTGGAGAATCCCATCAGCGCCGACCGGACGGTCATGCGGCGAAGCCTGCTCGCCAGCCTGCTCGAGATCGCCGAACAGAACGCCAAGCTGAGGGACCGCCTGGCGATCTTCGAGATCGGGCCTGTCTTCCTGCCCGAGGCGGGGGAAGCGTTGCCGGAAGAACCGCTCTATCTAGGCCTTGTACTGACAGGACCACGGAACCTCGAAGGCTGGCAGGTCAGCGACCGGGGTTGGATGGATTTCTACGATCTGAAGGGGATCCTAGAAAGCCTGGCCGAGGGGTTGCATCTCATCCCCTTGCGCTTTGAACCCCACCAGGATGCCCGCTTTCACCCTGGGAAATGTGCCCGTGTGCTGCTGGGTGAAGCACCCCTGGGCATGATGGGTGAGCTGCACCCGCGGGTGAAGGCCAACTATGACCTGCGGGAAAGCCCGCTGATCGCCGCCGAGCTGGCGGTAGCGCCCCTGCTGGTGGCCCGCCTCTCCGCTGTGGAAGTGCGGACGATCAAAGCCTTCCCACCCGTCTATGAAGATCTGGCGGTGGTCGTGGATGAGGGTGTCTCTGCCGAGGAGGTCGTGCGTGTCATCCGGGAGGCGGGGGGAGCGTTGC
>Ga0190347_1000499_pt1 | contig 12442 bp, 6 predicted proteins | sample 48721356_MG_FD_161652 | JGI IMG/M metagenome (GOLD analysis project Ga0190347, IMG submission 161652) | Hydrothermal vent microbial mat bacterial communities from Southern Trench, Guaymas Basin, Mexico - 4872-13-5-6_MG | ecosystem: Environmental > Aquatic > Marine > Hydrothermal vents > Microbial...
CGTTGTGAATTTCGCCATTGAAGCTTTTCGAGAGGAACCGGAATTTGACCGTGTCTATTGCGTCTTTGACCGTGACAGGCATACGACATATCCGGCGGCACTGGATAAGATTCGTCACATCCGCCTTTCGGATCTAAGGAAAAATATTGAGTAGCATTGAGTAAATACTAAAGCTCTGTATTAGTAAAATCATATGCACTCTATTTTACTCATGAGTAAAATCGTGTTATATGAAAATCACTATGGCAAGCATCCGCGAAAGATATATCAAGAATCCAGTTGCAGGTGATCTGAAAGATAAGATGGTTTTTATCGGGGGGCCAAGACAGGTTGGGAAGACTACCTTCGCTCTGAGTTTCTTGTCGGAACCAAACGAAAATCATCCCGCATATCTGAACTGGGACCACATGCCGGTTCGTTCCGCCTTACTGAAAGGTGAATTGCCTTCAAGGCAGAAAATAATCGTCCTCGATGAAATACACAAATTTTCAAGATGGCGCAGCCTTGTCAAAGGATTCTACGACACCAATAAATCGAATATTTCATTTATCATTACAGGGTCCGCACGGCTGGACCACTATAGCAGAGGGGGCGATTCCCTTCAGGGCAGATATCATTATTACAGGTTACACCCCTTTTCCCTCCGTGAATTGCACCATAATCCTACAGGAGACGACCTGCAAAATCTGCTGAAATTCGGTGGATTTCCCGAGCCGTGTCTTCGGGGGGAAGAAAGGTTTTGGAGACGATGGCAAAGAGATCGCCTTCAGCGCGTCATTTATGAGGATATCCGGGACCTGGAAAACATCAGGGAAATCAGCTTGCTTGAACTTCTCGCCGAAGAGCTTCCCAATCGTGTGGGTTCTCCCTTGTCGGTCATGAAATTGAAGATACTTATGCAGGTTGCCCATGAAACCGTGGAACGCTGGCTGAGCATATTTGAAAGGATGTATTATTGCTTTCGTATTCCACCCTACGGCCCTCCGAAGGTCCGGGCGGTCAAAAAGGAACGGAAACTCTATCTGTGGGATTGGTCCGGTGTGCCTGATCCAGGGGCGCGGTTTGAGAACTTTGTGGCCTCACAGTTATTGAAATATTGTCATTTTATGGAGGATACCGAAGGCTATCGTATGGAGCTTCGATTTCTCAGAGATACGGACAAACGAGAGATAGATTTTGTTGTTTTGAAGGACAAAAAACCATTGTTTGCCGTTGAGTGCAAGACCGGTGAAAAAAACGTGAATCCTTGCCTTTTCTACTTCAAGGAACGAACGGATATCCCGGAATTTTACCAGGTGCATCAAGGGAAAAGAGACTATGTCGCGGGTGGTGTCCGGGTCCTTCCTTTGCTGACATTCCTGGAGGAATTCCGCTTACCGTGATACAAATGGACGAATCTGGAGACAGCCACAAAAAAGCTTTCATATCTTTCATATTAAGAACTGGCCTGAAGAGGATCACCCCAGGGAGATGCTCCTGGAGAAAGGCCTGGAGGCCCTGAGCGATGCGGCCCTTCTGGCGATCCTGCTCCGAACGGGAGAACGGAAGCTCCACTACGCGGAAATTGCCGATTAGGTGCGCTTACCCCAGGAAGGCTATTGAAATTGAGCGAAGCAGCACCCTGGCCGGTCTTGAAAAGGCCGCGAAACGGCTGAAGGATGGCGGCAAACCCCAAAAAGTATTGCAACTCCCGCAAAAGGATATGGCCAAGGCGGCAAAAGCGATGCAAAACGTCGGGGTAGGCGCTACCATAAAGAATATGGGGGGGGTACCAAAAGACGTTTTGTTAGGAAAAAGAAAAAATTGATTTCGCCTATATTGGATGCGGCGACAACAGCGCCATCAAGGAACGAAGTATTGTCGAATGCCTCGTCAATAGTGAAATATGAATGCTGCCTTCCAGGGCTATGATGCAGGGGGACAAAATTTGAACCCCTTGCTGAGCAGGCAGTCATCGACAATATCAAGTTGGGGGCATACTGATGTTTCTGTCTGAATTGACCATCAAGAACTTTCGCATGTTTGGCAAGGGAGAAAACGAACTGCGACTTCAATTGAAGCCTGGCCTAACCGCACTTGTTGGAGAGAATGACTCTGGCAAGTCGGCCATTATCGATGCAATACGTTATGCGCTTCAAACAAGGGACCAAGGGTTTATTCGCATCCAGCCAGAAGATTTACACATTCCTGACATCGGTCCTCCGGCAACAGAAATTATGATTAGGTGCAAATTTGAAAGCCTAAGCCTTCAAGAGCAACGCGCTTTTGTGGAATATCTGACCTACGAACAAAACGCTGCCGCACTTTACCTCAATTGGACGGCACAACACAATAAAATTAAGTCTGGTTCCCGCCACTGGTTTGATATAAAGGTTCGAAGCGGCAAAGATGCCTCCGGTCCCACGTTCGAGGCAGGTGCTCGCGCTCTGTTGTGGACAACTTATCTACGTCCGTTGAGAGATGCAGAGAAGGAGATGTCTCCAGGGCGCGGCTCCCGGCTTTCACAGATACTTTATCGCACAGAAGATATTAAGCATGGCGAAGCATTCAATCCTAAGGCTCCCACTGTAGTCGATCCCCAAAAACTCAGTCTGATAGGAATTGTAGATTTCTCAAACCATCACATTCGAAGCCATAAAGGGATCTCATCCGCACAGGATCGTCTCAACAAAGATTATATGAAGCCATTAACGTTACATGGCGATAATCTTCAGGGAGAAGTGTCTGTAGCCGGGGCGGGAAATGAAGACGTGCGGCTTCGCCAAATACTAGAGAAACTCGATCTAGGACTTCGAGATGGTCGGGATGGCAAGAAAAAAGGACGATATGGTCTGGGGTCGAACAATATCCTTTTCATGGCCTGCGAGCTCTTGCTTCTGGGAGGTGAGCCTGAAGGGTTGCCGTTGTTGCTGATTGAGGAGCCGGAAGCACATCTTCATCCTCAGAGGCAGCTCCGCCTGATGGAATTTCTTGGCAAGGAAGTCGATGAAGGAAATAAGGATAGACGGCCAGTTCAAATCCTCGTTACAACACACAGCCCTAATTTGGCCTCGAAGATTCCGCTCAAAAACATAATTCTCATTCAAAAAGGACGGGCATATCCGCTTGCGGAGGAATTCACCAGACTTGGGAAAGATGACTACCGTTTTCTGGAACGGTTTCTGGACGTCACAAAAGCCAACCTGTTTTTTGCACGCGGAGTTATGGTCGTGGAGGGTGATGCGGAGGCGATTCTAATCCCGACTTTGGCCCGGCTTATTGGCCGGGATTTTACGGAACATGGCGTTTCCATCGTAAATGTTGGCGGGACTGGCCTCAGACGCTACTCCAAGATCTTCCAACGCAAGAAAAAAGACGAGACGCCCATTGACGTTCGAGTCGCCTGTCTGGCTGACATGGATGTGATGCCTGACTGCGCACCTGAAATTTTAGGGTTGGTAGAAGGTACGGGTGACGAAAAATGGGAAGATAAATCCAAACGAAAATGGCGAATTAAAAGGGACTTTGGTGAAGGAGAAAAGAGGGAACATGAACTAAACGAAAGACGAAAAAAACTGGCGAAAGATGATGGTCAATCCGTCCGGACATTCATAGCAGACGAATGGACTTTTGAGTATGACCTTGCTCTCCACGGACTGGCCAAAGACGTTTTTATAGCAGCCAGCCTTGCTAAGAATGACACCCCTCTTAATGAAGAAAGGAAAAAAAGAAAGGACGTCGAGACTGCCGCCCAAGATGCGTTTGAAAAAATTAAAACAGAGTGCAATGACGATAAAGAAAAACTAGCCACAAGGGTGTATAGCTTGTTCAAGAAGGAAAGAGCATCCAAAGCGATTGCAGCCCAATATCTGGCGGAGCTTTTGCACAAGAAAATCGAAGATGAAAAAACATCTTCTGACATGCTCCAAAAGAAACTGCCGCCATATATAGTGCATGCAATCAACTACGTGACCGGTGAAACAAAGATGTCAGATTTCAACATCGGGGGCTAGGGTCGTGACCACTATTAACGACTTTGCGTTTCCGCATATTGAGGATGAGGATATTGATTGGGTCTGTGGTCCTGACCACCTTGATCTTGATAGTTTTGATAAACCACGCCGGGATTTCTTGAAATCAGACAAGACCCTGGATGTGGAAGCTTGTCCCGGGAGCGGAAAAACGACGCTTCTAGTGGCGAAACTCGCCATTTTGGTTAAAAAATGGACGTATCGAACGCGCGGTATTTGTGTGCTATCACATACCAATGTGGCTCGGGAGGAAATCGAGAAAAGACTGGGCAGAACTGCTGTCGGGCAGCGATTATTTGCTTATCCTCACTTCATCGGGACAATCCATGGGTTTGTTAACCAATTCTTAGCGATCCCCTGGGTTAGGTCTAATGGGTTTCCTATTGTAGCGATTGACGATGAGATTTGCACCAATGTGAGACGCAAAAAATTATTCAATTTCAATAGGTTATTTCATGCAATAAGAATCAAAGAAGAGGCCCTCCGAAAAAAAGGAGAAAATGTAGATCTCGTTAGAAAATGGAGGATTGGTGACAGATCTTTTCTAGGGGTAGATAAAAAGGGGAAAGCCATTTTTAAAGATCAAAATGGTCCAAGTGCCAAAGAATTAAGTCAACTTTTAAAGGCCGTATTTCACGAAGGTTATCATCGTCATGATGAAATGTTCATTTGGGCAGAGGCTTTAATTGAAGATTATCCCATTGTGACGGAGGTGCTTCGTCAGCGTTTCCCCATAGTTTTAATCGACGAGATGCAGGATACTACTGAGCGGCAAGCGCAAATTCTCAACAGATTATTCCCGCGAACCGATGAGCGAATAGCCGTTCAACGGGTTGGGGATAGCAACCAAGCTATTTTTAATTTTGTTGGAAGCGAGGAGAAAGCCGTGACAGATCCATTTCCCGATCTTGAAAAAAGTCAGTATATGCACCTCCCTAACAGCTATCGCTTTGGACAGCAAATTGCCGGTCTAGCTGACCCGTTTGCCGTTGTGCCGCAGAAACTTCAAGGAAATGGCCCACAGAAATGGGCAGAGCATGACGTTGCTGGGCGGCACGCGATTTTTTTGTTCACCAAAGAAGAAGTCGAATCAGTGCTCAAAGCGTATGGAAGCTACCTGCTGAAGATTTTTTCAGACGACATATTAAAAGAAGGCAGATTCACGGCTGTTGGAGCTGTCCATAAGGTGATTACTAAATGTAAGGACAAACATTATCCTAAGACGGTATGCCATTATTGGGATGGATATGACCCCGATTTAAAATTAGATCCTAATCCGCAGACCTTTGTCGAGTATATTCGTATCGCACAGACAAAGGCCTCGGCCTGTAAAGAAGCCTATATGGCTGTGGAGAAGATTGCAGAGGCATTCATACGGCTTGTGAACTTGATATGCGAGAGCACACTCAAACGTAAAGTCCGTAAGCACCGAGCACTTATAGAACGACTAAAAGATAGGGATGTGGAACAACATTCCACGTATCTTGATCTCATCGTTGGCTGGGCTGTTCGTCATGAGGAAATTTCGGTATCATCCTGGAACCAGAAACGAGATAACGTCGGAAATATCGCACACGCACTATGCGATGGAATTTGTGACCTCAGTCTGGCGAGAGATTTTCTGGCGTGGCCTGGCGATAAGAGATCCAACCACAACATTTCGCTTACGGCTACCGGCAAGGCAAAAGGTTCAAACATCTTTGAATATGACCAAAATGGGCGTAAGGTTTCCATCCATTTGGGATCAATCCACTCAATCAAGGGGCAAACACACACGGCGATCTTGTTACTGGAAACTTTCTATAAAGCGCACGTTTTCAAAAAACTCCAGCGTTGGCTTGTCGGAGACAAGCGAGGTGGAAATAATGAGGGATCAGAGAATCTGCAACACCTTAGACTAAACTACGTCGCCATGACTCGCCCAACACATCTCTTATGCTTGGCGATGCGGGAGGGTGCTATTGGAAGTGGTCAAACTTTTAACAAAAACGTAGTGAGACTTCGCGCTCGGGGTTGGCGGGTTGGCAGGGTTAATGGCCCAAATATCGAGTGGCTAGACAAGCACATCTCGCAATTAAAACTTTTTTCTTGTCATAACAGAGCATTAAAAAATGGCAGACAAGATCCGATGGGGATTGGATAACCCGCATCCGTTTTCGGAGATGAAGACGGAGTTAATCTGGGAAGGAAAATACGACGAGTACGGCAACCGGCGGATGGTGGATATTGCCGGGTGTGCCATGCCGCTGCAGAAGATCGAGACCATTGACGAACCGGCCTCCCGCGCCTATGTGCAGGGCAATTTGTTTGATCCGGTCAAGGCCCATCGGGACGACTTCCGCAACCTGCTGATCTGGGGCGACAATAAGCTAGTAATGGCCAGCCTGCTCAAGGAATTCAAGGGCAAGATTGATTTGATTTACATTGATCCGCCTTTTGATGTAGGGGCGGATTTCACAATGACTGTTTCCATTGGTGATAAGAAAGAGACCATTGGAAAAGACCAGTCCGCTTTAGAGATGGTGGCTTACAGGGATATGTGGGGGAAAGGGACGGATTCGTATCTTCATATGCTTCACGAAAGACTTACTATTATGTTTGAATTGTTGAGTGATACCGGATGCATCTATGTTCATTGTGACAACACAATGGGGCATTATATCAAAATTCTCATGGATGATGTTTTCGGTAAAGAGAGATTTCTAAATAATGTTGTATGGTCTTATCAGACAAGACATTCCAGTGATAGATTTTGGAACCGAAAACATGATGACCTTCTGCTATATAGGAAGGGGGATAAATGGACATTTAATTGGAATGACGAAGATGTCATTCAACCTCTTTCTCCTGTGACGATTGCCAAATATAAGCATGAGGATGAAAAAGGTAAATATAGACTTTGTGGTCGTTTTCTTAAAGATAGCCCTATAAAAGGGGCAAAAGATGTTGATCCAAAATGGGAGAAAACACACCCAGAACTTGTAGTACGGGACTATTTGAGGCCAGGAATACCTCCAAACGACTCATTCTTCTTGCCCATGGAAAATCAATCTTCATCAGACCGTACTGACTATGCTACACAGAAGCCAACAGCCCTTTTAAAGAAATTAATCAAAGCCTCATCCAACGAAGGCGACCTAGTCGCCGACTTCTTCTGCGGTTCCGGCACCACCGGCGCGGTGGCGGAGAAACTGGGCCGGCGGTGGATCATGGCTGATTTGGGACGATTTGCTGTACACACCAGCCGCAAGCGGTTGATCGGTATCCAGCGGGAACTGCATAAGGCCAACAAACCCTATCGTTCATTTGATGTTTACAACCTGGGCCGATATGAGAGGCAATGGTGGCAGAAGGATAAACTCAAGGGCGCGGATGACGAGCACCGGCGGGTGGTGATGGAATTCTACCGGGCCGAGCCGCTGCCCAATGCAACTGGTCCGCTGCACGGCCGCAAGGGCCAGGCCTTTGTGCATGTGGACGGCATTGACAGCATTTTTACTCGTGACGAGGTGCGGGCCGTGGTCAAAGCGGCGCGGGAGGCCGGGGCCAGAGAACTGCATTGCCTGGCATGGGAATTCGAGATGGATTTGCGGCTTATCTGCCACGAGCTGGAAACGGCCGAGGGTGTCAAGATAAAGCTGATCCCCATTCCCCGCGAGATCATGGAGAAAAACCGCACCAGCCCTCCGCCGTTTCTGGAAGTGGCGGTGCTGGAGGCTGAGCCGGTCTATCGTAAGAAAGGCGCCAAGCGGACGGTTGATATCAAGCTCACCAAGTTCCTGCCGAGTCTCGCCGAGGTGCCGAGCAAGGAACTGAAGGCACTCAAGGAGCGGGCCATAAAGAGCGGCTTCGATTTTATTGATTTTTGGGCCGTTGATTTTGACTGGCGTGAGGGTAAGCCCTTTGAGCATCATTGGCAAGACTTTCGGGCCAGGAAGGACCGCAGCCTGAAAACGGTGAGCGATTTCGGGTATGACAAATATCCGGCAAGCGGCAGATATACCGCCTGCGTCAAGGTGATAGACGTGTTCGGCTGCGACACCAGCATCACAGTGGAGGTGGAGGTATAAGGCTCTGCGTGAGAATTCTAAAATATGAGTCTACCTACAGGCAGTTTCATTTCCCGCCGGTACAGAAACCGCCGGATCGGCGAATTCCTTAAGGAACTGAATCTGACCGAAGGACGTGGGATCGGGATACCCAAAATATTGAGGGCAATGACGGCAAACGGTTCTCCCCCACCACGATTCGAGACGGATGAGGATCGGACTTATTTTGTGAGTTATTTTCCTGTTCACCCCCTTGCAGTTTCGAAAGAGACCGAACCAGTCGAGACCAAGTTCAACTCCTTGAATTTACGTGCAAGGAACGATCAATAACCGAACTTATGGAACTGTTTAAATGGAAAAACAGGACCAAGTTCAGGATCAGGTATATAAAACCACTTATTGATGCTGGCTGGCAATGACCATTCCTGACAAGCCGCAAAGCAGCAAACAGAGATATGTAACAACGGAAGCAGGGAAAATCGCATTAAAAGAGGTGCAGTGATAATAACCTGTAAGAGATTTGAACTTATGATAATGGAGAAACCATGAGCAGCCCAGTAGTCAACCTGAGTGCGGTGGAGCCGCTTTACAAACCGCATGAAGAACCGAACTTTCACCGGGTCCGATCCGAGACACCCGGAGAACCGGCCAGAGTGGTCAAGGGCCGGCGGCCTTCGCCAATAACCGTTGCCAATAATCTGCGCTCCCATGTAAAGCAGTGGCGGGAGTCCGATTACGCCGGCGCATCTGACACAACCCGGGAATTGCTCTACCATTGGTTTGAGCGCGACCATATCATGGAGACACCGGCCGGCGAGCGCATTCCCTTCCGGTATTATTTCTGCCAGCGGGAGGCGATTGAAACGCTCATTTACTTGTGCGAGGTTCGGGGGATCCGCTCCCTTTCCGGCATCATTTCCGAATTCGGCGGCGAAGACCGGGAGACCGCGGCCCTGGGCGTCAACCCGGATGATGACCGCTGGGCCAGATATGCCTTCAAGCTGGCCACCGGCGCCGGCAAGACCAGGGTAATGAGCCTGGCCATTGTCTGGAGTTATTTCCATGCCCTGCGGGAAAGCGATTCGCCCATGGCCAGGCATTTTGTGGTCATCGCACCGAATCTGACGGTTTTTGAACGGCTGAAAGAGGATTTCGGCAACGGCCTGATTTTTGACCAGGACCCGTTGATCCCGGTGGCCTGGCGTGGCGACTGGAACCTGTCGGTGGTCCTGCAAGATGAGGCCAGCGGCGCAGCCACGGGTGGCACCCTTTATCTTACCAATATTCACCGCCTTTACGACACCGGCAAGCGCAGGAAGAAGAAAGAGGCCGAGACCTACAACTGGATGGGACCGCCCGTATCCAAGGCCAATGCCCTGGATACGGGCAGGGAGCTGCGCAAGCGGATCACGGACCATGACCGGATCATGGTCTTGAACGACGAGGCCCATCACCTGTGGGATCCCGGCTCTGCCTGGAACGAGGCCATAGCTTTTCTGCACAGCGAAATATATGAGAAGACCGGCGGCGGCGTGGCGGCGCAGCTCGATTTTTCCGCCACGCCCAAGGATAATCACGGCCGGATTTTTCAGCATGTGGTCTGCGATTCGCCGCTGGGCGAAGCGGTTGACGCCGGCATCGTCAAGACGCCCATTATCGGCAAGGGTAAGGGACTTGCCGAGCGGGCTAGCAATGACGCTTCGGAGCGTTTTGAGCAGCACCTGCTCCTGGGTTATCAAAGGTGGCTGCGCTCAAAAGAGGAATGGCAAAAAAGCGGCAAGAAGCCCCTGCTCTTTGTGATGACCGAGGATACCGAGGCGGCGGACCAGATCACTAGGCGGTTGAACAGCGATCCGCTCTTTGCCGAATTAAACGGCAAGACCATCAACCTGCATACGAACCTGAAGGGCAAGATCAAATGGATAGGCGGCAGGAAGAAGGGTTATCCGGTTTTTGTGGAAAGTGAAAAAGAGATCAGCGACGATGACCTGGAGGCTTTGCGTGAATTGTCCCGTGATCTTGATTCCGGCCGCAGCCCTTATCAGTGTATCGTATCGGTGCTGATGCTCCGGGAGGGGTGGGACGTCCGCAACGTCACCACAGTGGTGCCGCTCAGACCATATACCTCCAAGGCTAATATCCTGCCGGAACAGACCTTGGGCCGGGGGCTGAGGCGTATAACGCCGCCGGGAGGAGCATCCGAACTGGTGACTGTTGTTGAGCATGACGCTTTTGTGAGCCTGTATCAGCAGGAGCTCAGCCAGGAAGGGTTTGCCATTGAGGTGGTCGATATTGATAAGGTGCCGAAAAGCACGGTGACCATCTTCCCGGACAAGGAGAACAAGGATGTAAAAAGGCTTGATATCACTCTGCCCGGCGTGTCGGCGGGCTACAGCCGGAGTCCCTCGCTGGAAAACCTTGGCATTGAAGATATCCGCAGACAGTTCGGCCGGTATAAGCCGTTGCCGCTTGGCGACAGCCGGCTAGAGGAAATCGATTATGAAGGACGTCACCTGCTGACCGATGAAGTGGTGGAAAAGATGAAGATCCGGCTGCCGCTTCTGGAAAGCGGTATTGGAGCGATTTCCTACTATCGTGAGGAGCTTGAGCATATTACCGGTCTACGCGGCACCCACAAGATCCTGGCGCCGCTTCTGGAAACCTTTCTGACCGAGATTCTTTTTGAGGAAAAGGTAACCCTGTTTGACGACCGGCTGTTGAGCCGCCTGGCGGACAGCGATGTGCGGGAACATATCCGGGCTACTTTTGTCCCGTTGATACTGGCCCGGACAACCATCAAGGAGGAACGGCAGCCCCGGGGCGAAGGGGTTTCGGTTTCAAGCTGGAAACCGTACCAGGTTACCCATTCCGAACATCATCCAGCCGTGCCTGCCGGGCATACGCTTTTTAACCTCGTGCCCTGCAACCGCGAGTTCGAGGTGGCCATGACCCAGTTTTTGGACCATGCCCCGGATGTCAAGGCCTTCTGTAAAAACAGCGGCCCGCAGGCCCTTCGCATTGATTACCTTTCACAAAAAGGAAGGCTCTCTTTATATACTCCGGATTTTATAGCCCGCCTGAACCGTAAGAAGTATGCCCTGATTGAGACAAAGGGCCGTGAGGACAGGGATGTTTCATTTAAGGCACGCGCTGCAGTAGCTTGGTGCGAAGCAGCTTCACAAGAAGATAAGAAATGGATTTATCTTTATGTACCTCAGGCAGTGTTCGAGGATCTGAGCGACAACAAGCTCAAGACCCTTACTCGGATGTGCAGACCTTCCCTGAAGCTTTTGCTGGAAGAGACAGTAAGCCTGCAATTAAACCTGCCATTTGGCAAACCTGAGCCTGAAGGACTTAGCCAGGTTTCAGCTTTTCTTTCAATGGAAAAATTTAACGATCTTCCTTCCCGTTATCAGAAAGCCGTGGAGCAAGCGGTAACCTTATATCATTTTTTGAAAAATAAGGATGATGTATCGTTCTCCCCGATCTTTACGCCACTGCTCGGTCCGATGGATGAAGCCGCCAAGGGAATGATCTTGCGGAACCTAGAAGCTGACGTTCCTGAAGATCGCTCAGAACAGTACGCCTTTTTCGATCCTGATCTGACAGGTTTGCCTCGCGGAGAGGCTAATTACTATAAGCGGCAGGCCACGAATCTGAAAAGGAGCCTGGTTGACAAAAACGGATTGATGCCTATAGGCCTTTTGCGGTGGTGCCTTAATTATGCACATACCACCAGGCGTAAGGTAGGAGGTATCTTTGAGATTGTGCGCATCCGATTTGCGGATTTATCTCGGTCTGATCTATTTTCCTCAATAGAGAGTATTTATACCTTTCGAAATGAATATGTGGCCCATCAGGATCGGGAATTGAGCGATCCCGAGCTTGCAAAGCAGGCGCTGGTTCAGTGGACGAGCGGGCTTCATCAGATATGGAGTAGCCGTTAAAATTATACTTTTGACTGATCAAAAAGGTCAAGCAGACGAAAACACTTCCTATGAATGACCGGAATGAGGAGGAGGTCCGGGGCTATCGCGACGCCCTGGCCCTCATCCACGAAAAGGCAAAAGAGGTTTCCGTTTCATGGGAATCCCCTTTGTTGAACAGTTGAGGGGATTGGGCTGGGATCACATTGAAGGTGACATTGATGTGCCGTACCTTTTGCAGCCTAATCAGTCATACGAAGACCCATGCTTACACGATTTCATAGTCAGGCACTGATTGCGCCTGGTATCTTGTAGCATGAGGAAGGTCAGGCGCAGAACTACTAATCCCCGCCGGCTCGCCGCCTCGGTCCTCCTGAAGTGGGAGGGTATCCCGCCGGCCAGACGCCCGCCCCTGGCGCAACTGACAGAGGATTTCCTTGAGAACGCGGGTCCCTGG
>Ga0190347_1000503_pt1 | contig 12420 bp, 8 predicted proteins | sample 48721356_MG_FD_161652 | JGI IMG/M metagenome (GOLD analysis project Ga0190347, IMG submission 161652) | Hydrothermal vent microbial mat bacterial communities from Southern Trench, Guaymas Basin, Mexico - 4872-13-5-6_MG | ecosystem: Environmental > Aquatic > Marine > Hydrothermal vents > Microbial...
TTGCCGGATGATGACGAGGGCCTCCAATATGTAAAAGAGCAAGAATTACAACCCGTTGATGTAAAAACCTAACCGGAAATCACTGATGGCGGACAGACCTTCATAACAGATATCAATCCTCCTCTCAGCCCCTGAAAGCGCATCCTTCAAGAGGTCTGCGAGGGGGCGTCGTCGACAATAAGTATCGCTGTGTCCAGGGCCGTCTCCTTTTACGCTCTTGTCTGCCGAGAATCGCTTTCAGGCCTTTTTGTCATAAAGAAGACCCATCATTTCCTCCAGCCTGGCTGCAAGATCCAGGATTTCGGAAGGCGGAATTTCCCTTATGACTTTACCGGTTGTCCCGTCGATTAAAGCTATTATGACATCACCGGAATTCTGGTGAATACTGAAGTGCAGGTCGACATTGTGGATCATCCTGATATTTTTTTGAGCCTCTTCAAGGGACTCTGCCAGTTGCGCGATGTCGGATTCCTTCTTTTCTTTTGAATCCGACCCGGCGGCACCTGGGGCTTTTTCTGCATCAACCTGCTGTCCCCTATATCCGGAAGGAGAGGCCTTATTTTCATGAACGACGGGGAAGTCTTTGCTCAATGTGGTTATCGGATCCAACTGCATGTTCGATCTCCCATAGCGGGATAGGCCCTTATCGGACGAGTCCCCTAATCTTTAGGAAAATTTTCAAGGAGCGGGTCAACCCTTCTTATCCAGGAATATTGGAGTTCGAATTGTCGCGGCCATGTATCTTGACGCGGCATCTCTGGAATCTCGCATCCTGATGATGTCTCTTTTGACCTTCTCCTTTTCCTCCGCAACCAGGGCGACCAGTTCTTTCTCAACAGGGGCGATGGCCTGGAGGAGAGACTTTATGTCTGACAGGTATCCATACGCCACGTCCTTCAAATTCCTTGGCTTTCCGATACCATAATCGTCTTCTTGTATGTCTCTAGCGTCGGAGGCCCTGGGGGATTCCTCCCGCCCTGATTTGAACAGTTTTTCCAGCCTCGAATCTATGCTTTCAATCCCTCGAATGCATGACTCCCGTTCAAGGACGAGTGTTTTCAGGTCGACTTCAGCCCTGCTCTTGATGTTGTCTCTCATCTTCCTTGTGATGAGTCGGTACCGCTTAAGCATAGAGAGTTTCTTCGCGAACAGAGAATGAACGTGCTTTTCCAGCCCTTTTTCTCCCATTTCCTGGCCCCTCCTTTCCCACGACTCCTCTGTGGCTTCCGGCATGGGGCAGCGGCGTATCCACCCTGAGCGCCCCTAAGAGCCTGTTGCAACCATCTTCTGCCGGCTCCATTGTTACCTGAGAGGGTTCGCCTCTTTCGCAAAGAAGGCGGCGGCTTTTTTTAAGATTTTACGATCCATCCGCAGCCGCTGGTTCTCTTCCTTCAACTGGCTGATCTGCGCCTCCGGCTCGCGGTGGGCCTTTCCCGTCTGGCTGCGTGCTGCTGGTCATCGCGATGCTCCCGGACCCAGCGCGTCAGGTTGGAGCTGGCGATATCCAGCCGCCTCCTTACAGTTGTACCCTTGCTCCAGGATCAGCCGGACCGCGTCCTCTTTGAATTCCTTGGTGAATTGCTGCCTCTTGACGCTCCCGTTCATCGAACACCTCGCTTTCTGTTGCCTGATTCCTGGCAGGGTGTCCGTTTGAATTGACCCGCATCACTGATCGTGGTTGCATGGTTTTGTTTTGATTAAGAAGGGCCGTCTCCCATGCCTCTTTGAGTTCACTGAGCATGCTTGTAATCTCACGGATCGCATCCGAATCCTTTCTCAAGTCCGCGTGGATTATCCTCCTCAGCATGTAGTTGTAAAGAGAATCGAGGTTCCTGGCTATGGCGCCACCCCTTTCAAAGTTAAGTGCGAAAAGGAGCTCTTCGATGAAATCCCTGGCCTTGGCAAGTGACTTGCTCTTTCCGTCATAGTCTCTCTGTGCGAGCTTCTTGTCTGCAATTTTCAGGTTATCTATTGCTCCCTCATAACACATCAGCACCAGCCTTCCCGGGTCAGATGTAAGGACATTGGTTTTCATATAGGCCTGTACTCCGCTTTTCACCATTTAACGACCTCCTCCCTTGAAAATTCTGTATTTGAAAGCCATGGTAGAAAGTCCCCACGTCAACACGGGGTTGGTCTAGAATAAGTTCCATCCGCCAGATATACTGTTTATCTGGCCCGCAAGCCAGTTGCTCTGGTTTTGTATCCTGCTTATTGCCAGTTCCATGTCCACGAATCTATTGATCATCCTTTCCATCTTCTGATCAAGGCGCCACTCCATCTCAACGATCCGGTCCTCGAAGTCACCAATCCTGCCCGAAACGGACTCGATCCTGAAGTCAAGATAGCCGTCCACTGAATCGGTGATATCGTACAGGGTCCTGTCGAAGAGTTCCGCCATTCCCATGGTGATCTTGACGGTTCCCTGTTCACCAGTGCCGCTGCCGGTGTACTTGATGCTGAGACCCTCGATGCTGGTCGTCTCACCGGTGCCCGGCGCATTTCCCGTCAATATTTGCCCAGAACCCGTGCATGCCTCGCCGTTGATGGCCCCTGCAACATCGACACCGCTGTAACTCTGCCCGTCGGTCATGCCGAGGTCGGAATCGCTCACCTGTATGGTGAAATCGTGGCTGCTCCCGTATTCATTATGGGTGAGGACAAGCTGATTACCGGCATTTTTTGACGCGGTTACGTCCATTGAATACCGGCCTAGGACTCCTCCTGCCATGTCTCCGAGAGCAACCCCTTTCCCGGCCGGCTCGATGATTTCTATGCCCAGGGGACTGTTGGTAGTGCCGTCCTTCAAGAGAAGACGACCGTCTTGTATTTCAGCAATCACACTTCCGCCGGCTGCATTAAAGGCGCCCTCGATCGCCGTGAGCAGGTCATCCACCGTGTCGGTTGCGATGTCTGAAATGGTGTAACTTCCTTCCACGGCCTTCCCGCCGGCCGTGTAACCGCTGAAGCTGAAAGTATCGCCCGTAGTGAGGCTGCTCCCCTGGATGCCGTCCCATTTAGTGGCTGCATCTATCGCAGTGGAACCGTCGGTCGTGTTCCTCGTGGAGGCCACGAGGTTCGAGGTGGCAACATCCCCGAAGTCCAGGCTTGAGCCGGACGGGGCGGTCAGGCTGAAATCCAGGTTGCTGTTTCCTGTCTCCCTGTCGGTGATGACCAGATATCCATAGGCGTTTATGGTGGCGGCGACCTCGTTGTCGAAGGCGGCCTCGATGGCTGAAAGAAGGCCCTGGACAGTATCTGTGCTCACATCCGTTATGGTATAGCTGCCGCTTACCTCCGTGCCGTTTCTCCTGTGCCCCGTGAAGGTGATAACATCGCCGTCGGAGAGACCTGCGCCGATGCCTCCGCTGAACACAGAGTCCCAGGTCGTTGCAGCGGTAATGGGTGAAGTCTGCCCGGCATCCGTGGTATTCTTGACATTGCCCATCAGTGCCTGTGCATACTGCCTGTCCATCTCCGAGTTTATCGTGTTCACAATATTATCAATGGAGCTGCCGGAATCAGATCTCTCCAGGATAATTGCCGCTACCTTGCCCCCTTCGGTGATGGTGATAGTGCTGATGTCTGATGCAATGCCGCCGCTCAGGTCCACCATGCCCATAGCCTGGGCCTGCTCAGGGACCTGTGTGATATTTACAGAGTATTCTCCGGGAACTGTCCCGTTGGTATGACCGATATATTGGACGTCGCCGTCGGTTGTGGAGCCTTCGGCCACAAATATCCTCCTGGTCCCGGCGAAGTTGTCCACGAGCGCATCCGTGAAATCATTATCATCAATGGAAAGCTTTCCCTCATTGTCCGATGTGATTCCGATCAGTGAAAGTGCGTTGAGGTCCGAAGGGAGGCCGGTGATCGTGCTGACGACCACGTTCATGAGGGCGGACTTGATGGAATGCAGTGTCCCGTCGCCCTGGAGAGGGCCGGATGTCCCCGAGTCCTCATCATAGGCGAACTGGGCATTCAGCTCCGTCATGACTTCGTTGTAGGTCTCCAGAAGACCTTGCACGGAAGATTTTATGGCCTCGTAATCCCTGGATATGACCAGGTTTACGGTTGTTCCCGTTTCTACCGTGAGGAGGTTGAGGGCCACACCGGGTATAACATCATCAACAATATTCGTAGGACTGGTTATGGTGGCTCCGTCTACAACGATGCTTGCGTCCTGCCCTGATCGAAGCTCCATCTGGTAGCCCTTGGCCGTGGCGGAAATAGTGCCAAAATCCAGTTGCCCTCCTCCCTCGTTATTTGCCACGAGGGCCAGGCTCAACCGGCTGTCGCCGGCAACCAGGTCCTTTATCACTATCTGTCCGGCCGTATGACCATCCGTTCCATCGCTGATATATGCATCCACGGTCCCGGGATCGAATACCGTGTTTTCAATATAATTCAAAAGGTCATTGAGGCTCTTGTATGCCCCGCTGTAAACGCTGAAACTTCCACTGACCGCTGTTCCGTCGTGCTTGGTGCCTGTTATTGTGATGGTGTCTCCAGTTGCGACATCGTTTGTGCCGTCACCCACCGTATCAATCTCGGAAAAAAGGGTGCCCCCATCAATGGGGCCTCCGCCGGCAGCGGCTGTTTTTTGATTGGCCACGCTTCCTGCATGTATTTCCGAGACGCTTTCCTGGTTCCCTTCCAGGATCCCAAGGGCCTGCAACACGTTGTTGTCATCGGTGAAGCTGGTCGTGTTCTCAATTTTCAACCTGTAAGAGGTCAGGCCGTCCCGTGTTGTTGAGACGACAGCTGCCGTGACGTTTGATCCCGCCGCCGAGGCCGCGCTGTTGATATCCGAAGCGATGTCCGTAAGGGACTTGGAGAGGTCTATCTCTATGTTGCTGACATCTCCCATGGCAACGGCGGTACCGACCCGGGGAGAGGAAATCCCCAGCAAGGAGGCAACCGACTGGCTGCTGCTTGAAAAGGCCTCTGATTGAGCCCCATTGCTGGTGAGGTCTTTGACGGAGGTCGTCCCCCCGGTAAACCCCAAGCCGCTGCTGAGGATGTTCTCCGTATCGGCACTGGCATCAAAGATATTGAAGGCGTCTTTCCCGGTACTGTCACTGGTGAGAATGAGCCGGTAGTTTTCAGATGATACGGTCAGGATGGATGCAGTAACTCCTGTTGCGTTGGCGCCGGTATTGAGGTTGTTGATCTTGTCGCGGATATCCGCCAGGTCATCACTGCTTTCCACCCGAACGGCCCTGCCGTTTATGATGAACTCTCCGGCGAGGTTGAGGGCGGTGGTAAAGCTGGTAAAGCTCTTTGAAGATATCTTCCTGGCCTGGGCGAGCCTCGAGTTCGAGGTCATGGTTATTGTATGGCTCCCGGGTACGGCCAGGGTAGAGGTGGACACGGTGAGCAAGTCAGATGCCTCGTAAGTAGCCGAATCGCTGCTAAGGCTGGATGTAAACACGTTAAAGGCATCGCTGCTTGCAAGGGTGCCGGCCTGGGTCTTCAGGGACAGGAGCTTTGTGTTGATCCCCTGAAGAATCTCGAGTTTTGCTTCGTACTCACTCTTCTGGACCTCTACGAGGTCGACCCTGCGATGTTCAACCGCTATCAACTGGTCAATCATGCCCCGCCAGTCAAAACCACTGGAAAGGCCCGCTACCAGGTTCGTGCTCAGCGCCATGTCTTCCCCCCCAGTCTCCGAAATCAAATCAGTACTATTACATGGTATCGGATAAACGTCGCGGAAACTTGAGCGGTTTTCACGCTCCTGAGGACAATATTCAGAAACCCTGGTGAAGCTTGACCCCCCTGTGCCTGGCAGGGGATTATGATGTAGTGGCATTGGAAGGGGGAGGCCCTGCCTTTAATCTTATCGATCAGGGCCTCCCGGGAGGAAAGAGGACGATACTATCCGAACAGGGCCAGCACTTGCTGCGGCGCCATGTTTGCCTGGGCAAGCATGGCCGTTCCGGCCTGGAGCAGGATCTGGTTCTTGGTGAATGTTGTCATTTCCGCGGCCATGTCAACGTCCCGGATGACGGACTCGGCCGCCTGGACGTTTTCAATGGTGGTCGCCAGGTTGGCCGCGGCGTATTCAAGGCGGTTTTGTGCGGCTCCCACGTTTCCCCGGCGCGTATTAAGGGTGCTGATCGCCGCATCGATCGTGGTCAGGAAGCCCTGGGCGTCCGTAGCTGAATTCAGTTGGTCCTTGCTTAGGTTGAGGCCGTTGGAACCAGTTCCCTTGACGCTCTCGAGAAGGATTCCTATGCGGTCATTGCCCGTGTCCCTGGGCCCCACCTGGAAGTTGGATGCAGTGGCGGAGTTGGCAACTATGCTACCGTCACTACCTGTATCGAGATGCTCATTAAATGTCACGGTAAGCCCAAGGGCATCGAACTTGACCTCCGTTGTCTCTCCGGTACCCGGAGCGGAAACACCATAGACCGTCTGGCTTACCCTCCCGCTACCCAGGGTGGCAGATATGGTAATGTCTACATCGCCGCCGCCGCTTGCTGTAGCTGCGGCAACGGTATACGTGATACCTGACTCAAGCCCTGCTGCATTGGTGAAGCCTTGGCCGGCGGTCATCGATGCGCCGGAGGATACGGTAACACCAAAGCTCCCGTTCAGGAGTTTCGAGCCCGCATACTCGGTGGAGTCTGCAATACGGTCTATTTCATCGATGAGCTTGTTGCCTTCCGCGTTGATCTTGCTCAAGTTGGAACCGGCATTTGCGGAGCTTGCCTGGGTTGCCAGCTCCTTCAGGCGAACGAGCATGTTGGAGATCTGGTCCATGGCCCCCTCGGCCACCTGAAGAAGGGCGGTCGCTTCCGAGACGTTTCTGCTCGCAGCCTTGTAGCTCGCGATGTCGGCCCTGAACTGCTGAGAAATGGAGAGACCGGCAGCGTCATCCGCGGCCCGGTTTATCCTGTAGCCCGAAGAGAGCCTCTCAAGGGACTTTGACATGCTCGCATCCGCAATTCCCAACTGGCGATGGGCGTTCATGGCCGCAATGTTGTTCTGAATCCTTAATCCCATGGTTTATCCTCCTTGATTTTATTGATTTGAATTGACCCCGGACAATGGGCCCTGCAGGCATCCATGCCTCTTATTTGTCATCACCTCCTTCCCGGCCCTATGCTTTTTTGCTCCGGTGTATTTTATCGGAGGAGATCAGGAAAACTTTAGGCTTTTCTGGGGAAAGGGAATCGCGGATTACGCGGACTGCTGGGATCGGGCGAAACAGGATCAGCGGATGAACCGGTATTAATGGAGCATGGCTGAATCCGTGTCTCGACCATGGTCCAGTATGCCCTGGAGCTCTTTACGCATGAACTCGATCCTGCCCGATTCCTGATCTTCGGCCCATGTCCCAATCCTGTCGTGCAGGTAAGATTGAAGGTCCACCGGCAACATGCGGAGCAGTTTCCGGAGTTGAGGGCCCGTCCCTTGTTTGTCCCTGAGGCTGAAATGGATATCGAGCAGGATGGAAACAAGGTCTTCCATTGACTCTATGACAATGTCCCTTCTCAGGCCGAGCTCTTTTAGCAGCATGTCGCACCAGGCAATGAAGTCCGAAACCCTGTTTTGCCTCAGTTCGATTTCACAAAGAAACAAGAGCCCCTCTATCTTAAAGGAAGGAAAATGCAGGAGCCGGTTGAAAAAAGACCTGGCCTCATCGAGTCGATCAAGGCGAAGGCTGATCTCTCCGAGCTGGAGCCAGGGCTCGGCACCCTGGGGGTTCACCTCCAGTGCCTTTGACAAGGCATCGATGGCAAGCTCTGGACGGTTGAGTTGCTTGTGGATACGCCCCATGGAACATAATGTGTGGTAATCGGCAGGATCAGATTCCAGGCGATCTTTCAATATTTTCAATGCCTTTTCCAGGTCACCGTCTTCAATGTACAAAGAAGAAAGGCGGTTCAGGACCACGGGGGCCTTGCTCCCAAGGCCCACCAGCTTTTCAAGGCAGCGCCTTTCCTCCAGCGGCAATTCCAGCTTCTTGTTCAGCTTGGCAAGCATGTACCATATGTCAGGTTCGTCAGGTGATTCCCGGAGGGCTAGGTCGAGGTAGTGACGTGAACGATCCAGGTCCCCTGATCTGTCCAGGTGAAAGGTTCCGGCATTCCACCATGCCTGCCACTTTACATCGGAGATTTCGTGGGCCCTCCTGTAATGGGACGACATCCGTTCATAGTCTTTTGCTGCATGATGTGCATGGCCCATGAGCAGGTGTATGCTCGCCCCCTCTTTCATGGTGCAGTTGATCACAACGCCTGCCTGGTCCGGGTTGTTATCAAAGAAATCCGCCAGTTCCAGATACTCCTTGCCCAGGGAGAGGACCTTTTCCCACTCACCCCTTTCTGCCGCAATCATGGTCAAGGTGTAAAACGAATCCAGGTGTCTCGGAAATCTCTCGAGGGCCTGGCGGGAATAAATCTCGGCCCGTTCCAGGTCTCCCGTCCTGAAGAAGGCGATTGCCGCGTTGTGACGTGCCCACAGGTATAAGGGATGGTCGTCGCCCCGCCTCTCGGCAAGCTCTACTGCAAGGGTGGCCTCCTTTGCCGCCTCTTCATTCATGCCCCTGGAGAGGTAGGATGTCCCGAGGTAATGATGGGGCATAGGATCGTCGGGGGTTTCCTGGATTTGTTTCTTCAGGAGCTCGGTGGTTCGAAGAAATTTTTCGTGGGCCTTTTTCTCCTCCACGTCGTAACCATAGTGCATGAGCTCGATCTTGGATGCCCTGATACAGGTCGCGCCCTCCACCCGGTTATGGACAATGCCCTCGTAGTGGATGACCCCGTTGTTTCTAAAGAGCCTCTCAAAGTTATGGCGTGCCTTCTTGGCTCCCTTGCTGTAAGTGCTTATGATGTTCACGAGTATGGCGTCGGCTTTTCCCGCTTCACGGACCGCTTGCCGGAGCTTCGGCCCGCTGTCCGGAAGCAGTTCTTCGTCGGCGTCTATCTGAAAGATCCAGTCACAGGAGGCATAGGTCAGGGCCTGGTTCCTTGCCTTGCTGAAGCTGCCCTCCCATGGATGGGAATAGACTTTGTCCGTGTAGCGTCTGGCTATCTCCATGGTCCTGTCCTGCGAACCCGTGTCCACGATGATGATCTCGTCCACGTAATCCTTGACACTCTCAAGGCACTGCTCCAGGAACGCCTCTTCGTCCTTTACTATCATGCAGCAACTGATCGTTGGAGAGACCTCGCTATCAGGGGGCCCATGGCGATCCGCTTCTTTGAGAAGGTCCTTCACAGTAGGGTCGTTTGGGTTTTCCTTTAAGGCCCTCCTGAGAAACGGGAGGGCCTTCTCGCGCAATTGCTTTTTGCTAAAGTATATTCCGATGGCCCGCAGAGCAAGGAACGGATCAGGGGCATTACCTATCCCCTTCTCGAAAAACTCATGGGCCTTTTCAGCCCGGCCCAGCTCAAAATAACCAAACCCCATCAGGACCAACATGTTCCATTCCTCGCCCAGAGAATTGGTCACGAGGGTGCCGAATCTCTCCGGGCGGGCTCTCAAGGCCTCCAACAGGGCCAGGTATTCACTTCCGTGCTCTATCAGCCTGGCCCATTCCCCTTGGTCAAAACAGACCAGGCCCAGAAGAAAATGGGAGTCTATGTGGTCGGGGAATTTTTTCAGGGCCGATAGACTGATATCTTTCGCCCTCTCCAGTTCTCCGAGGCGATAACAGGACATGGCTGCATTGCAATGGGACCACAGATATATCGGGTTCCCGTCATCCCGGGCCTCTGCGAGTCGGATCGCCCTCAGGGCGGCATCAAGGGCTTCACGCCACATCCCTTGCCCCATGTAACAGCAGCTCAGGTAATGGTATGTTAAGGGTTCATGGGGGTTGTCTTGAAGGTCCATTTTAAGGAGAGACAAGGTTCTTTGGGATTTTTCCCTGGATTTTTCCCGGCCCAGGTCGTAACCGTGGTGGATGAGGCGGACAGGGAAGACCTTTGCATTCTTGATTCCTACAAGCCTGTTGTGCACGCGGCCTTCATAATGGATGACCCCGTTGTTTCTGAAGATCCTCTCCACGCTGTGAATGGCTTGGCCCTTGCCGTTCTTGAAATGGCTCACTATCTGGACCATGATGGCGTCAATCCCGCCCTCTCTTATTGCCTCCCGCAAGGCGGGAATATCTTCTTGAACCAGTTCTTCGTCGGCGTCTATCTGGAAGATCCATTCTCCCCTGGCATATCCAAGGTAATGGTTTCGGGCCTCGCTGAAGCTGTCGTTCCATGGGTGAAAATAGACCCTATTCGTGTACTTCTTGGCGATAGAGACGGTTCTGTCCTCTGATCCAGTGTCTACGACGACGATCTCGTCCGCAATGTCCTTGATGCTCTTGAGGCATCTTTCCAGGTGTTTCTCCTCATTCCTGACGATCATGCAGACGGAAAGATACGGCCTCCCGTCTTTCCTCTCCTCCCGCGACGTCCGGTCTACGGACAGGGGGTGTCTATTGCCCTTTTTGTCTTTCTTCTTTTTTTTATGCGGATTTGCCATTCTAAGTGCCTTGCCTCCCGGTAGAACGCCCTATATTTTGCCTCTCCGGGGGATTCTCCCTGTATTGTGTTTAAGATGATTAGCAATCATGCCATTTTCCCCCGCCAAGCAAGGGGATCCCGCAGCAGGTTTCGTTCCGGGACATTTCATTATCATTGATAAAACCGACCGGGTTCCATGAGTGGCAGCCTTTCTCTATGTCATCCCGGGAAAAAAGGCCCCCGCTCTTTTTTAAGATGTCTTCCAGGGATCTTTTTCGCATATTATGATCTCTCGTGATTCATGATATTGTGCAGGCCCTTGGTTGACGCCGTGACAAGGGGGCATCGAATGAAAAGAGCGCCTTCTCACTTGTCATGTATTTCGCAGATATAAGCAATAAACATGCCATCTCTATCATGCCTTTGGCCCTCTTTGAGCCGGTCGCACCTCAATTGCTTGTTGCTACACCTTCAATGCATTGATTCAGCGGAGAAGGGACCACGGGTAACGAGCAATTTGAACCCTTCAAAAAGACGGCAAACGGGATATGTGCAACCGGAATTGTGGGAGAAAAGATAGAAGAGTCAAAATTATGACACTTGGGGCTGAAAAAATTGCCGTCCTGATGGATAATTTGTCCCAGGGGAGCATTACCCAAAAATTTTCCTAAAGTTTTCTCCGTTCCTGCCGATATATAATAACGTTACGTGGTTGGCTCATTTGTAAAAACTCGGATTTTGAAATTTTCACTACTGTAACCCATTGAAATCATTCGGTTCGAAGCCGGAAAAATGGCGTTTTTCGGACTTTTTACGAGCTTGTCATGGTTATATCCGCATATCAGGTCAATAACATCTTGAGGGTGTACGGGGACCAGCTCCGCCAGAGCATTGCGTCCAGAAGGCCAACGAGTTCTCCTGGCAGGGCGCCTGATACGGTTAGTATATCCGCAGGGGCCAAGAGGAAGGCGGTTATCGACAGGATCGCGGCCGGCATAGTCGAGAGGATTGCAAGGCACAATGCGCAGGAGGCCATGGGAGGAGAGCTCTTTAAAGATATCGAAAATGAATTTGGCGTGCAGCTCGACGTTACTGAAAGGGGACCTGCGGATCTGATATTCAAGGTTATTGACGGGCAGGGCGAAACAGTAAACCAGCTTTCCATTGAGGACTCCAAGTTTCTGCGGTATAAACTGGAGGAAATCAGCAAGGGGGAGGTAGAGCAGAACCCGGCATGAGAAAGGGAGGATTTAATCAGTAATGAAGATCGATGACAGGCTACTTAATTATGAGATTGACAAGTATATTGCAAGCCCTCAGGGCAAGCCGGCTGAAGGTATAGATGCGACTCCTTCTTCCTCCGTGGAAAAAGCTGAAAAGGCTGAAACCGAGGGGTCTCACCAGGACGCTATCGTGCATCTTTCCCAGAGATCAAGAGAGGCCCAGCAAATAAGGGATATTATCTCGTCTGAACCTGCGGTGCGGGAAGAAAAGGTCCTTGCCTTGCGGGATGAGATCAAGTCGGGAAGATACAGGATTGACTATGAGGCGGTTGCCGATAGGATTGTAGGCTCCTTCATAGAAGAGATCTCTTGATCTTTCTTGCTTTTGTCCCACAGGATCCGACCGAGATTTTGACAAGGATATCTTTGCGCCAGGAGATTTTTGCCGGACATTTCCTTCCGGTATCTATGCTGGGCATTTAATCCGAATTTCGTAAGGCTCTTAAGTAGGGGACCGTTTACGGTCCCCAAATTTTTTACAACCTAACCCTAAAATAAGCGAGTATTGACTGAAAGGAGAAGCAAATTCGGCGACCATCATGCAACAACGCCAATTGGCGCACAATGTGGTAGTTGGGGGGCGGATCAATGGCGCACCTATCCTGTATTCCCTCAAAGTTATTCTGCCAATTTTATTGTGACGGTCGATTCTACTCCTTTCA
>Ga0190347_1000506_pt1 | contig 12340 bp, 6 predicted proteins | sample 48721356_MG_FD_161652 | JGI IMG/M metagenome (GOLD analysis project Ga0190347, IMG submission 161652) | Hydrothermal vent microbial mat bacterial communities from Southern Trench, Guaymas Basin, Mexico - 4872-13-5-6_MG | ecosystem: Environmental > Aquatic > Marine > Hydrothermal vents > Microbial...
TGGCGGCAAAGGCCTTTTTGTCAAGGAGATCGAAGACGCCCTTCTCAAAGGAAAGGCGGATATAGCTGTTCATAGTTTAAAGGATGTCCCTGCCGAACTCCCGGAAGGGCTTCAAGTCAATATTTTTCCTCATCGGGATGACCCTCGGGATGCCCTTATTTCCAGGGCAGGGCTCAAGTTGGAAGAATTGCCCGAGGGCGCCAGGATAGGTACAAGCAGTCTTCGAAGGATGGCTCAGGTCAAGAACAAAAGGCCTGATTTCGAGGTGATCTCTTTAAGAGGAAATATCGACACAAGGCTTCGTAAGCTTGATGAAGGGCAGTACGATGCCATTATTTTAGCAGCTGCCGGACTCAAAAGAGCGGGGCGGCAACAGAGAATTGTTCAATTTCTGGAACCTGAAGTGATGCTTCCTGCTGTAGGGCAGGGGGCCCTTGGTATAGAGCTCAGAAGCATGGATACAGAGGTAAAACAAATTCTAGATTCTATTCATCATGAAGAGACTTCGATCTGCGTGAGGGCTGAAAGGGCCTTTCTCCTCAGGCTCGAGGGTGGATGCCAGGTGCCCATCGGCGCCTTTGGCCAAATCAGGGGACAGACACTTGAACTTGAAGGTATGGTGGGTGACGTGGCAGGAATAAACATTATAAGGATGAAAAAGCAGGGGACTATTGATCAGCCCGAAATTCTTGGGACTATGCTTGGAGAGAAGATCCTGGCTGCCGGGGGCGAAGAAATATTGAGGGGAGTTTATGGAGCGAAGTAAGCCGGATTCTTCATCCGGAAGGGTTTATTTAATAGGAGCCGGCCCAGGTGACCCTGGTCTTTTGACTGTTCGTGGCAAGGAGCTTTTGGCTGAAGCCGAGGTAGTTGTTTATGATCGTCTTGCAAGTCCGAGACTTCTGCCCTTCGCCTCTCCCGGTGCAGAACGCATATATGTCGGCAAACGTATGGGCTCACACACAGTGACTCAAGAAGATATAAACAGGATTATAGTGGAGAAGGCCAGGGAAGGGAAGTGTGTGGCTCGCCTGAAGGGAGGGGATCCCTTTATGTTTGGCCGGGGGGGCGAAGAGGCTCAGATACTTGCCAAGGCAGGTATATATTTTGAGGTGGTGCCTGGTGTGACTTCGGCCATTGCGGTTCCCGCCTATGCCGGGATACCATTGACCCACCGGGCACATACCGCTTCTGTAGCCTTTATTACAGGCCACCGTAAATTAGACAGTAAAGAGGCGGATATAGACTGGGAGGGCTTAGCCAAAGGCGTTGGGACCCTTGTCTTTCTTATGGGCATGAAAAACTTGCCCAATATAGCGGAGCGACTCATGAAATACGGGCGCAGTCCTGATACTCCCGTCGCAGTGACCCGCTGGGGAACTACTCCACTCCAGACATCAATTACGGGAAAATTGATAAATATAGCGGAAAAGATAAGGGAAGCACGACTTGGGCCCCCGTCAATTATCGTGGTGGGAGAAGTAGTGGCCTTAAGAGACAAGGCAAACTGGTTCGAAAATCTACCCTTGTTAGGCAAACGAATCCTTGTTACCAGAACCAGAGAACAGGCCAGTGATCTTGTCAGATTGCTGGAAAGGAGAGGCGCTTATTGCCTGGAGTGCCCTACTATAGAAGTCCATTGGCCAAAGGACTTAAGACCTCTGGATCAGGCCATTAACTCACTCTCCGGCTTTGACTGGGTAATCTTCAGCAGCACCAACGCAGTACGGTTTTTCTTTGAGCGTCTTTTCAAGCTGGGTTTTGATCTCAGGGCATTGGGAAACATACGTATTGCCGTCGTGGGTGCCGGTACCGGCAAGGCAATTTCTGCCCTGCACTTAAATTCTGATGTCATGCCTGACGATTTTCACGCAGAAGGCCTTATACAAGCCTTCAGTGAGATAGGTGTATCCGGAAAACGCATCCTTATCCCTAGAGCGGAAAAGGCAAGAGAGATTCTCCCTAAGCGGCTTTCAGAGCTTGGAGCAGAGATTACCCTGGTTCCTGCCTACAGGACCCTGGCTCCCGACCTTAAGCCGGAAGTCCTGAAAATCCTGGAACAGGAAACCATTGACGTTCTGACCTTCACCAGTTCATCAACTGTCAAGAACTTTTTCCATTTGCTCTCTGATGATCTGCGTAATCAGATACTTGATCAGGCAAAGGTGGCCTGCATTGGTCCTATTACGGCCAGGACGGCAAAGGCCTTTGGCCTTGAAGTAACGGTTCAACCTGATAAGTTTACAATACCTTCGCTGGTATCTGCCATAGAGGACCTTTTTAAATAAAATGATACCATATAGAAGCATTTTGTAATTTCTGTTAATCCTGTTAAAATATAAAATAATTCTCTTATGACCATTTACTGCCCAACAGATCCTCCTGAACTTGCCACAATTCTGGCCAGAATACGCAGGAAGCGGGAGGATTATGAAAAATACGGTTTTACCTACATCCAGGGAAGGACACTTAGGGCCTTTTTCGATCTGGCCCAGGAATTCGAGACCCTGGATAATTTTTACAGGGTGTGTGTCTTTGTCCCCAAGGAGTTCATGGGGTTTGATTCCTGCCTTTATCTGGTCGATCCGGACACCAAAAAACTCCATATTGCCTGCGATTCCATCAAAGGGCTGAAGGTCTGCGGCATGGATCCTCCAGAGGATATCAGGATCAGCGAGTCTTCTTATGAAACAGGAGATACGTTTGTGTCGCCTATCAGGGGTAACCGGCGGCTTTTTGTCAGGAAGCCCTTATCACAAGCAGAGGAAATTATAGGTTTATTCGCGGTTTTCCCCTTATCCGGTTTTGGAGAAAACGACAGGCTGTTTTTTGAAAAGTACGCAAACAGAATAGGATACAATCTGCACTACAAGTTGATTTCAGTACAGAGTGAAAGGCACATCAAGTTCATCAATACCCTTGTGGCAGACATCGAGCACAATGTCCTGGTGCCCAACATGAAATACAAACTCTTCCTGAACAACCTCAGAAAAAAGATCCAGGAGCTTAAAGATATTGAAAAGGACTTTGGAAAAAGGATAGAAGTTGGGTTCAGAAAAGAATGCGTTAAGACATGCCATCTGGAGCAAATACAGGATAGATTGTCCGACTTGTGTAAAGATATCCTTAGGCAGTATGAAGAAATTGATAAACACTATCAAAATACCAGTCTTTTTCTTGAGAGCCTGCTCAGACGGGATCACTTTGAGAAGGGATATCTTGTGCTGCGGCGCAAGATGTGTCGCTTCAGGAAAGAGATTTTAGACCCACAACTTGAGCGTTACAAACAACGGCTTGAACGTAGGGGCATACGTATAGACTATCATCTTGGCGGGATACCTGACGAAGATATCCCTTTGGCAGTGGATGTAGGGCTTATTTCCCAGGTCTATGCAAATCTGTTTTCCAATGCTGAGAAATACTGCCGGGAGGTAGTTAATGAGCACGGAGAATCAGTCAAGTTTATGTCCTACGGACAGGAAATAATACAAGACTTTTTCGGCCCTGGAAAGCCTGGAATCAAATTTAATGTTTATACAACCGGGCCGCACATCCCTTTAGAGGAGGCTTCCCGCATCTTTGACGAGGGTTTTCGCGGGACCGGTTCTGAAAACAAGCAGGGTGCTGGTCACGGATTACACTTTGTGAAAAAGGTCGTGGAAGTCCATGGTGGCATTGTTGGCCACGAAGCAACCAAACTTGGTAACAACTTTTTCTTTGTCCTTCCCCTCCAGTACACCATTAAAGAAATCATGGACCTCCCTCTGGTTGCTGAGTTCAATACTCCCTAATCTTATGAAAATGCCAACCGACTCCCCAGGCCCAAAAGGGGTATGTGTTGACTTTGAGCATGAACTCAACCCGGAACAACTCAGGGCTGTAGAGATCATGAATGGCCCTGTTTTAGTAATAGCCGGTGCCGGAAGCGGAAAGACCCGTACCCTGGTTTACAGAGTTGCACGGCTTATTCAGCAAGGAGTAGATCCGGACAAAATTCTGCTTTTGACCTTTACCAGAAAGGCTGCTGCCACCATGCTGGCAAGGGCTTCCCAAATTGTAGGATATCAGTGTCAGCAGGTAGCAGGGGGCACTTTTCACGGATTCGCCCATAAAATGTTGAGGCGTTATGGATACCTGATCGGCTATCCCAGCAATTTTACGATACTGGACAGGGCGGATATGCTTGACCTTCTGCACCTCCTTGCCCGTCAGCTGGAGCTCACAGGTCCTGGAAGGCAGTTTCCCCGGAAGTCAACCCTGGCCTCAATTGTGAGTAAGACTGAGAACTGCGGGGGATCCGTATTAAAGGTGATCGAGCAGGGTTATCCACACCTCATTGGGGAGCTGCCGGGGCTGGAAAGACTCATCCCGGTCTACCGCAGGTATAAAAAGGTTCACGCACTAATGGATTACGACGACCTGCTCTTAAAGTGGAGGGATGTATTGAAAGAAAATGCCGAGGTCAGAGAATCTATGGGTTCCTGGTTTCGATACATAATGGTGGATGAATATCAAGATACAAATGCCGCGCAGGCGGAGATCGTGCAACTTATGGCTTGCGGCCATGACAATGTAATGGTGGTTGGAGATGACGCTCAGTCCATCTATTCATTCAGAGGGGCAAATTTCAAAAATATTATGGATTTTCCTGATATGTTTTCCGGAACTCGAATAATAAAGCTTGAAAAGAACTATCGTAGCACCCAGCCGAATCTGGACTGCACCAACGCCATAATTGCCAATGCCAAGGAAAAATTTACAAAACGACTGACGGCACAAAGAAAGGGAGGAAACCTGCCATATATATATACGGCAAAGGAAGAGGCGGATCAGGCAAAGTTTGTTGCCGACCGCGTCCAGGAATTGTTAAAGGATGGTTTTAAACCCTCTGATATCGCAATACTTTTTAGGGCTGGTTTTCATTCTTTTCATCTAGAGACCGAATTAAGCAGACGTGGAATAACCTTTGTAAAGCGTGGAGGCCTGCGTCTCATTGAGTCTGCTCATATCAAGGATCTCCTTGCCCTGCTCCGCATTCTCATAAATCCTCTGGACCGGCTTAGTTGGAGCAGGATACTTTTATTGATTGAACGTCTTGGGCTCAAGAGCGCAGAAAAAATCTTCGCTCAATTGATTAAGAGTGAAGATCCCATGGAATGCCTTTCAACTTATAACACCAAGGCGGCTTGGGGAGAAACAGTAAGGGGGCTAGGCGGTCTATTAAAAAGACTCCATGACATGCCTGTGGGGCTTAGCGATTTGCTTTTACATCTCGAGAAGTGGTATCGTCCACATCTGAAAAGAATTCATTATGAAGATTATCCCAAACGTCTGCAGGAACTGGCACACTTGCGTGGAATAGCGGCCCGGTATGATGACGCGGTATCCATGCTTGCCGATCTGGCCTTGGATCCTCCGGAGCAAGAAGACATAGAAAAAGAAAGAGACAAACTGGTACTTTCCACCATGCACTCGGCCAAGGGGCTTGAATGGAAGGCAGTCTTTATCTTGTCACTGGCAGAGGGGCGTTTTCCCTCTCCTGCGGCTTTTTCCCATGACAAAGAAATAGAGGAAGAACGCAGGCTATTTTATGTAGCTGCAACCAGGGCCAAAGACTTTCTGTGTTTTTGTTACCCTGCCTTTATAAGCGTCTCAGGTACAGGCTTGCTCCCTGCCAGGCCATCACGGTTCCTGGAGGAGATACCTGCCGACCTCTTGCAGTTATGGAAAAGGGGAATAGATGCGGGTAAAAAGATTGATAAAAAGAATTGGCACAACATATCGAGTGACGCCAGGACACCTCCAAAGCCTTCTGAAAACATTCAACAAATAAATTCAGAAGGTATACAGGGGTCTGGTCAAGACAGTCCCTGTATCTTTACATTGGGGAAAAGGGTAAGACATCCGATCTTTGGGCCGGGTCGAATAATCAAGGACAGTGGTTCCAGGAAGATACAGGTGCTTTTCGATGTTGCAGGTGAAAAGACTCTGCACCTTGATTATGCCAAACTCAGTGTTATTGACAGCGGATAATTTAAGTGAACAGAAAAGGACAAGGCGACATTGCCGAGCCTTGCCCTTTTGAATACCCTTTTAGGGTGCGATGGTCATTGTGCCGTCTTCCGCATTTGTGGATATATGAAACTGGTCTAAGAATGTCATGCCGAGTAGTGCAGACTGGCCTTCTGAGAGATAGACTTCAACATTTTCCCGGGATAAACGCCCCTCAATTTCAATATCGACATAGCATTTATATGCCGTGATGGTGCCGCCTACTCCTCCTATCAGCACAGGCGTTTGATCGCATTTACTGTTGAGTCCGCCGGTCTCATTATCGACCAGACCGAGATAATAGGCATCATTCAGGTCAAGGAGTACGGCAAATGCCCCTGTGTCTACAAGAAAAGGAATTGCATATCCATTTACAGTGCCATTTACCCGATAGCAGTTGCAATCCGGATTAAGCGGTATGGTGACGCCCTGTTGTACTGCACTGAATGCCTGAGGAGTAAACCATATGTTTTCTCCAGCGGCCCGATAGCTCCAGAAACCTTGCATGCTACCCTGGCTAAGGTGCGTAATTTGGTACCAGTACTCAAAATTTTGTTTTGACAGGGGGCTCCATTCTGTAAAACGGAGATCATAACCTGAAACTACACTTGAATTTAAAACCACAATCCTGGACCCGTCGATTGATACTGGACCCGGTATTACGTCCGATGAATTGACATAGTTGATGTTATTGGAAGGATCCCACCAGCCAAGCCATACATTTCTCCATGCCCCTTCAAGATAACCACGAGATTCATATAAGATCAATGGCTCGGGATAGGTAAAGGTTTGTCCCATAAACTCATCTGTAACGATCCAGGTTCCTGTAAGAGGCACTACATGCAGGGTGTATTTCAAAAGACGGGTCATGCCCCAGTCACCTCCGGGCTTGGGAATGCCGACCATGCCATGGATTATGATATCGCCTTCCAGCCCGATTAAACGAAAACCGCCGAACGGAACCGTCAGCATATCCTGCTGGAGATCCCATTCACGATCCGATTGATAGGCCAAATCTTCGGCATCGGAGACAAGATGACCCCATTGACTGAAGAGATCGAGCCGACAGTCCGTCTCTTGGCCACACTCTGCCTCGCCGCAGCCCTCTTTCTCCAGACACCGGTATGCATATACCTGGCCGGGAAAGAGACTCGGGTGCTCAACGAGCAGATAGAAATTCCCGGGATTTCCATTTTCATCCAACAAGTCGTTTTGTGGAATCTGCAGGCGCAGATCAAGCCATGATGAAGTGGAAAGCGACTCTTCAAATTCCCTGGTTTCATATCTTTCAACCTTGGCCGTTACATTAATAATGGCGGTGGAATTATCTTCCAGGTTGCTGTAAATAGTGATAGTGCCATTATAGTCACCAGGTTGCATATTTTCAGAATCAATGGAGACATCGAAGCATTGACACCCTATAGAATTACAGCTGATACTGGTTGTAGGGGAAAAACCACAGCTGCTGCCGGAGTCACAGCTATGTCCGTCATATAGTAGAATCCACCAGTCACTGGCTACGGCAGACCAGACGAATTCGTCATATTCGTCTGTACTGTTGAATACCCGTAAGCTTTGAACAGGTGGCGGTTCACTCTTTTTCGCGGCAAATTCGAGATTAAGCGGGCTTACCCCTAAATCTCCACTCTTTGCAAGTTCTATCTCCAGAGTTACATCTATTGTCTGCAAAACAGAGTATGCACCCTGGGTTGCATTGACAGATACCGTACCTGTATAGGTGCCGACGGATTTTCCTATAGGGTCAATAGTCAATGTTATGCTGTCGGAATGTGTTACGTTACCGTCTGATGACTCTGGAAGCGTAATCCAGCCCTGATCTGACCATGCCTCCCATGTGAAATTTCCACCATTGGCATCGGAATCGTAGATGCTCAACATATATTCTTCGGGTTCAGGGTCGTCTTCAGAGATTACTATATAGACGGTGTCGGGACCTACTCCAAGCGGAGCTGCTACAACAGATACCGCGTGAAGTAAAAAGAGGAAGAGAAAACAGGGAATCAGAATACTTGGAGAAATAAAGCCGCCTGTATTCTTCAATGTAAAGCCCCAATTCCCCCTGTGTTTTATTAAGTATGACATTTTTATTTTTCTCCTGGCATTAACACTTTTTTATGAATCCCATGTAGCTGGATTTTCCTCTTTCTCTATCTCTTTAATTCTCTGTTGATTTTCAATGACAGGCTCATTGACTACCTGGTCCTCTGATTTTTCAATTTCTTGAGGAATAGGTGCTGAGTGGACATCGGAGATACCGGCATAATCGTTATTTGCCTGACTATTGGACAGAGCATTGGCGAGATTAACGATTAATGCACCTGCGGCCTCTTCAACGGCTTTATCAATTTGCGTTCTTACTGCCGGATCTGCCCACATTGTTATAGGCTCAACCTGTTTTTCCACCCGATTTGCCCAAACAACCCGCCCATCAATTGCGTCTTGCAGGGCGAGACTTATCTGAACTACTGCTTGGGGTACATGCCCTCCCTTGGATGCCAGATAAGCTGCCGATGCGCCTACCGCACCCCATACAGCGGCATTATATCCGGCATGATCAGAATATCCGCCTGTGCTGGTCACGGATTCTGTAGCAAAACGTGGGTGAGCCTCTCCTGATGTTATGGTCTTTTTGCGAGGAGCTGTGAAAGGCGTTTCCGCATCGCTACCCAAAAGGGCGCCAAGGCCGGCGCCTATAGACAGATCCTGCCAAAGATCGTATCTTTCAGATTCGGCAAATCCAAATAGTAATGCGGAACTCGTGTCAAAAAAGAACGGCAGGACCCCGATTTGAAGTGGATTAAGGGTATTTCCTTCCCTTATTTCATATTCAACAACACGTCCTCTCAAAACGTAATCGGCCCCAAAACGGCGTCCAATTTGTTGTATGGTGCTGGGATCAAGACCAGCTTTTGTGACTTCGTAGCCTTGTTTAGATTTTTTTAACTGCTCGTTTACTAGCACAAGCTTCTGGATTTCTTTTTGCATGGTGTCCGACCATTCGCTGCCCAATTCCTCAGTGATTGCTCTGTAAGAGCTGCTGGAACTAATGGAGGGTTTGCCGATAATTTGAATGATTTCCAGATCGACTAAATATTGCACAACGTCTTCTTTAAGGGGGACATAAAATCCCTTTTCAGCCAACCGGTACATCAGTGCTTCGTATATCTTGACCTGCCGGCGGAGAGAATCGTCTGGGCAGACTCCCATGGTATAATCCGCCAAAGGCAATACCACGATTTGCTTAGCCTCACTGTCTGGATATTGAATAGAATTATTGAGCGGTGCAACGGAATCTGTGATTTTTTGGCCGCAACCGGCAAGGCAAACCATAATTATCAGTAAAAGCAGTAAAATAAACCACCTGTTAAGCATAACTTTCCTCCCGGAATGCCTATAATTTTTAAATATTTAAAATCTAATTATATTTATCGGACTTATACATAATTACTTTAAAATTTTATAAACGTTAAACGTTCAAGGATTATTAGGTGTAGTGTTTGCAGAAATTTGAACTTTTCAAACGGCTTAATATAGCTGGCAGCCAGCGAGTGTTTCGTAAGTTATGGGTGGAGGTAATCCATTTCAAGATACAGATGCCGGCAACATTTGGAAGGAGAAATGAGATGGTTGCGGCGGGGCTAGCCGGCTCGAAAATCAGTTCGCAATGAAAGCGTGAAGGTTTCTTTAGAAAATAATACTATACAGTACCGCAATTAACCGCGTACAGCAGGGCGTTTCTGATCTCTTCTTGCAGACCGGGAGTGCCGATTTTCTGTCCTTTTTTGTCCTGTACGTAAAAGACATCCACTACCTGATCGACCTTGGTGCCTATCTTGGCCCTGGAAATATTTATGTCGAAGTCCGCCAGGGTACGGGTAATATCATAGAGAAGTCCGATTCTGTCCTCTGCGTAGACCTCTATGATTGTAAAGAAGTCTGAAGCCTCGTTGTTCAGAATAACCCGGGCCCGGCGTTTGATACATTTCTGCCAGTCGCCTGATCTTACCGGCCTGTATTTTTCTGCCAGGCGATGAGTCAACCCCAGCCGGCTGTCTAAGGCCAGATTCAGATTTTTTTTTAGGGTTTCCCAATCCTGTTCGTAGTAGCCTTTGTTGACCGATGATTTTACATCCAGTACATCAATAGCCGTTCCATCCAGTAAAGTGAAGATCTGAGCAGAAAGTATATTTAGGTTGTGAAGGGCTAAAATTCCAAATATCTTGGCAAGAAGCCCGGTTCGGTCCCGGGCCATAACCAGCAGAGACCAGTAGGACTTTTTGTCTTCAGACAAGACCAGAGAGGGTTGATTCGACAATCCGGCCTTGAGCTGTATATGCCTTTCAATGGCCTCTGGAGTGAAGCCCAGTATATAGTCATCAGGCATTATGGCGAGGCTTTCTTTCCCGTTTTTCTGAAGCCGGGAGGCTATCTGATGTTTCATCCAATCCAGGGCCTGGCTCTTTTGGTAATCGTAAAATTCTGGTCCTTCCAGGAAGAGGGTGATTCTCAGGTATAAATCATGAACCAGTGATGACTTCCAATCATTCCAGACATTTGGCCCAGTTGCCCTTGAATCCGCTATGGTGAGGAGATAGAGCATATTTAACTGTTCAATATTCTGTATTTCCTTGGAGCATTTCAATATGAGGGTTTCATCTTCAAGGTCACGTCTCATGGCAATATGCACCAAGTATAGATGGTTTTGTACAAGGAAGGAGAGACAGGCGCATTCCTTTGAGGAAAGTCCCATTTTTTTTCCGATAGTCTGAACTATTTCGCCACCGCATTCGGCGTGGTGTCCGCCGCGGCCCTTTCCTATGTCATGTAAAAGGGCTGCAAGGTAGAGTATATGAGGAGATTTTAAGGCCGTAAAAATCCGGCGTTCTTCCTTCTCCAGATCATGGAGTTCAGCAACCGTCTGGAGCAGGTGCCTGTCCACTGTGTGAATGTGATAGATATCGTGTTGGGCCAGAGACTTGATCACAGAGAATTCCGGAATGTAAGCGGCAAGAAGACCTGAATCCAGTAATGCCTCCAGGACATCCAGGGGCCTTTTGGCATGCTGAAGGATTTGCATAAATGCCTTGGCCATGTGTTTTGAAGATCTCAATTTTTCATCTACAAGATCTAAATTAGCGCTTACAAACCGCATTGTATTATAATGAATAGGCAGGCCGGTCCAGGCTGAATAGGCAAAGAGCCGCATTAAGAGATGGGGATGTTTTTCAATTAATGATGGCTCAGTCAGATGTATACGGCAATTAATGGTCTCTATGCCGGGCTCAAGAATTTTATTTTCTTTTTTACAGACTGAAAGGTCTAAGACCTCTATAACATTTTCAAAAAAAAGATCCGATGTTGTGGCTATAATTTGTAGATGTTCATGAACTTCTCTCATGAAGTGTTCTACACCCAGCATATTATTACTGTCTTTATAGCCAAGTAAAATGGAAATTTCCTCTTGATACTCGAAAAAGAGTCTGTCATTTTTGCGTGAGTTAATATAGTGGAGCCTGTTTCTTATCTGGAGCAGATAATCCCATGATTTTTCCAGTAAGTTCTTTTCCTCCCTGGTAATGAGTCTTACATCTTTAATGGATTTGATATCTTCGAGTCCAGAAAGTACCTTAGAAGTCCATATTATCGAATGGATGTCACGTAACCCCCCCCTGCTTTCCTTAATGTTGGGCTCAAGGAGGTAGGCATTGGCCCCGAATCTCCTGTGCCTTTCTTTTCTGTGGGCAATCATGTCACGCACAAAGGTCTTTTCCCTGCCTTTTAGAAAGTTTTGGATGAATTCGTGCTTCAGCTGGAGAAAGAGTGAATTAGAACCATGGATAAATCTGGCATCTAATAGGGCTACCTGAAAGAAAAAGTCTTTTCTTGCATCGATCAGGCAGGCCTCAATAGTTCTAACACCGTGACCCACCTCTAAACCGGCATCCCATAGAGGGTAAAAGACTGTTTCAGTAACACCGGGCACGATGTCTTCTAACTCCGGTTCATAGAGCAACATCACATCAATATCTGAAAATGGAAAAATTTCTGATCTTCCGTATCCCCCTAATGCTATTAGGGCCATTTTTTCCTTAGCACCTGGGCAGTTAGAAAATGCCTTTGATAAAAAGGCGTCCACAATCCCGGTGTGTTCTATTAAGAGTTCCCGGCCCTTGAGCCCCTGCTCCCAAAGGGTTTGAAGGGTCTCGCGACCGGAACGTAAACTATCTGATTTTGATAAATGATCCAACATGTGTTTTAATTATTAAAT
>Ga0190347_1000510_pt1 | contig 12308 bp, 8 predicted proteins | sample 48721356_MG_FD_161652 | JGI IMG/M metagenome (GOLD analysis project Ga0190347, IMG submission 161652) | Hydrothermal vent microbial mat bacterial communities from Southern Trench, Guaymas Basin, Mexico - 4872-13-5-6_MG | ecosystem: Environmental > Aquatic > Marine > Hydrothermal vents > Microbial...
CGGGGCCGTTCATCGGCTACCCGATTCTCATTTCGATGCTGATGAGCAAGAAACGGCGGGACGAGGCTGCAGAAGAGATGCACTCCGCGATCTTCAAGCGAGCGGCACTGCCCTCAATCGACCGCGAGTACGACTTGAACGAAATCGCGATAATCACACGTGGAATGACTGCGAAGGCGTTGGGCTTGCACGAGCACGGGAAAGGACATCTCGGCGTCGGGGCGGACGCGGATGTAGCGATTTACGACATTTCACCAGAAGAGAGAGACGCGGGGAAAATCCAAAAAGCGTTCTTGAACACGAAGTACACGATAAAAGGCGGTGAGGTCGTGGTAAAGGACGGCGAGGTCGTAGCGACGCCGGCGGGTAAGACTTATTTCGTGACGCCCGAGTGCGACGAGGGGCTGACTGAAGAAATGCTGGTCAAATTGAAGGACAAGTTCGAGCACTACTACTCGGTGAATTTCAACAACTACCCCGTGCAGGACGCTTACGTGCCGAACCCGTACGAGATAAAGGCGTCGTGGAGTGGCTGAAGTGAAGGAGTTGAAGTGAAGGAGTTGAAGTGAAGGAGGAGGAGTAAAAAATGCAGACGATAAAATTGAGGTTAAAGGACGAGGTTTCGGGTGGAGTTGGCGGAGTTGCGAGAGTTCCTGTAGAGGCGGATTCGCTGACGCCTGACAAACTTGCAGGAAAAAGCGAGGCGGAGATAAAAGCGGTGAAGGTCTGGTGGGGCAACCGCGAAGAGAAGACTGGCGACCTGTTCGAGGTGAGCGTGGAAGGAGAAGAGGGAGAGGAAGAAGGAGAAGAGGCAGCAGCGAGTGCGGACGAGGTGAAGGTTGTGTTTGAGGGCGACTTGTCGCGGGTGAAGCACATCGGAGACGGAATGAAAGCAGGCGAGATCGAGGCGAACGGGGACGTGGATATGCACTGCGGTGCGATGATGCAGGGCGGTAAAATAAAGGTAAGAGGGAACGCAGACTGCTGGGCAGGTCGTGAGATGAAAGGAGGCGAGCTAGTGATTGAAGGAGACGCGGGGGCGAACTTGTGTGCGATGTACCGCGGCGAGATGACAGGAATGACGGGCGGTAAGGTCGTCGTTGGCGGGAACGCAGACGAGTGTGCTGGGCAGTACATGGCGGGCGGCGAAATCCTGATAAAAGGGAACGCGGGAATGCTTGCAGGGCTGAATATGCAGGGCGGAAAGATAACAATTGAAGGCGACGCGGTGATGCCTGGTGCGGATATGACAGGCGGTGAAATAACGGTGAAGGGCAAGGTGCTGGACAGAATGCCCTCGTTCAGGCTCGTAGAGACGACAGTAGGAGAGGACGGCGGAGAATACAAGAAATACATCGGCGACCTCGCAATGACCGAGCGGAAGGCGAAGGGTGTGCTTTTTGTGAAGTGAGGAAAGGAGAGAGGGGTTTGTCCTCTCCCTTCCTCCTTCTTATTTTTTATATAAAATTGTGTTTAGTTTGAGTTTGGCAGTGCTGCGAATACGCATTTTGCGACTTCTTTGAGCCTGTCCTCTCTTTTGCCCAACAGCGTCCGCAAGCGTCCGCAAGTTCCATAAATCCAAAACCCACCGGTCGCTCAAACTCTACCAAAATCCCTACAATCCCTTTTTTGCGTCTTCTTTTTAGGAAAGGTATTTAAGTTTTAGGAAAGGTATTTAAGTACCATTTATTAGATAAAGACAGCGACTTGAAATGGAGAGAAGAAAAAAGAGAAAAAATGAGCGAGACGAAAGTTTGGATTGCAACGGTCTTTAGTGCATTTAGTGCAGTCCTTTTGTTTGTAGCGGTGGCAGCGGTTGCGGGTTCAGTCTCGGCTGCGGTTGCGGTGGGCGAGGGACCTGCGGTTATGATTACGCGCTACGAGGTGGAGCCGGAGGTCTTGATGCCCGGCGACAGAGGGACAATTACCGTAACGATAAAAAATATGGACACGCAGTCGTCAGAGACCGAGGAAACCGTTGAGAACCCGTCCTATACCTCAAAAAAGACGACCATCTCAACCAGAAGCATTAGTGCCGAAATAGAGACTGTTCGGCTGAGCAGCAGCAGTAAAGAGATTGAATGGCTGCGGGACGGTCTGCAACGCTCCGAATTCTACAATCTGGGCGCTCTGGGAGCCGACGAAAGCATTAAAATCTCGCTGCCGATAAAAGCCGCTGCCCACGCGCGCGGCGACCGCACTTACTTCCCCGAAGTCTGCGTAGAAGTGAAGAACGGAAGAGATGTGCGGTTTCCTGTCCCTGTAAGAGTGGACAGCAGTGGCGTGGAAATTCTTGAGAGCGACATTCCGTCGGAGATTTCGGCCAGCGAGTCAAGGCAGATAAAAATAATTGTAGCGAACAACCGACCGAATTCGGTGAGTGGCGTGAGCGTGCTCGTGAAATCTGAGAACGAAGAATTAGAATTCACGCCCGAGCGAATCTTCGTCGGAGACTTGGGCGCGTTTGAAAAGAGGGAACTGAACTTCACTCTGCAAACTTTTAGGAAAGGTTTAAGTTTGAACAAAAGCAAAAGTGGGTTTGAGTTTGAGGTGGCGTACAAGAACGGTGAAAATCGGCATTCCAACGAGTTTGAGTCGTCGGTTGAGGTAAGGAGCGATGCAGATGTGAAACTCATCCTCGTGAACGCACCCGAGTCGGTCTTCAGAGGTGAGATTGCGAAGCTAGAGTTTGATGTGGCGAACGGTATGTCGAAGGAGGTTAAGGCGGTTTCGGTAGTTCCTGTGTTGCCAGTAGCGCCAGCGGTAGGAGAAGGAGCAGGAGTAGGGGCAGACGGGGTCAGGATTCTGCCTTCAGAATGTTTTATTGGAGATATGGAAGAAGGGGATGTCTTCTCGGCTTCCTTTGATCTTTACACAGGCAGTTCGCAGAGAGGGGACTTTAAAATACCGTTCAGACTGGTCTTTAAAGATGCAGACACTGACGACAGGTACGAAAGCCCGGGCTACGAGGTGGTTGTAGAAGTGAAAGAGCCGCAGAAGAAAGGGCTACCGAATCAAATGCTCTTTGTCGTAGTTCTTGGTCTTTGCTTCGCCGCTGTGTTGCTCGGGTGGGTTGGGACGAGGCGAAGAAGGCGGAGGGGACAAAGAAGAAAATAAAGAAAAATAGAATAAGTTAATTTAATTAAAAGGAGGAGTAAAATTACTTAAAGGAGGAGTAAAATTACTTAAGAGGGAAGTAGAAAATGGGACAGGAAAGGGAGGAGATTTTAAGTGCAATTCAGCACTGCGTCAAGTGTAAGCTCTGCAGCATTGCGAATTTCCACCCGGCTGAGGAGTGGCAGCCTTTGTGCCCGAGTGGAGAATTTTACGGCTACCAGGCGTTCTACGCGCCCGGGAAGTTGGAGATTTTCAGGGAGATTTTGGAAGGCGGGCTGACCGAGTCTTCGGAGGGGCTGTTGAAGTCAGTCTACGCTTGCACGCTCTGCGGGGCGTGTTACGAGAAGTGTAGGCAGGTTACGAGCGTGGAAATGCGGTTGCCCGAACTGTTTGAGGAACTGCGGGGGGAGCTGGTGAGGAAGGGGTGGTCTCTTAGCGTTCACAGAGAAATCGCGGAGAAGATAAAAGAGACGAGGAATGCGTACGGGGAGAGGCAGAAATACAGGGACGGTGCGAAATCAACCAACGAGAATGCGGAGGTTCTTTATTTCATCGGCTGCACTGCTCGCTACCGGGTGCCGGAGATTGCAGATGCGATGTTGGAAATTTTTGATAAACTAGGGATAAAATATCAAGTGCTGGGCGAGGAGTGGTGCTGTGGCTCGGTCTTACTCAGGACAGGGCAGGTAGAAGCCGCGAAGGAACTCGTGGCACACAACAGCGAGGTGATAAAAAATAGCGGTGCAAAGACCGTTGTTTTCACTTGCCCCGGGTGTTTGAATACCTTCAAGAAGAATTATCCTGAGCTGGGTGTTGAGCTGGTGCATTCCACGCAGTTCTTGGCAGGGCTGGGAGAGGGCGAGGGAGGCAGCGACGGCGACGAGAGCAGTGGTGGCGGGTTGGAGGTGAAGAAGTTGGGAATGGCGGTGGCTTACCACGACCCGTGCCATTTGGGTAGGGATTTGGGGATTTACGAAGAGCCGAGAGAGGTTTTAAGAGAGGTTGCGGGAGAGAAGTTGAAGGAAATGAAGAGGGAGCGGGAGCAGGCGTGGTGCTGCGGTTCTGGCGGTGGTGTGAAGTCGGCGTTTGACGAGTTCGCGTTGTGGTGTGCAGGGGAACGGGTGAAAGAAGCAAGGGCAGCGGGTGCAGAAGCACTTGTCAGTGCCTGCCCGTTCTGCAAGAGGAATTTGAAGGAAGCGGCGGAGAGAGAAGCAGAGGAAAGAGAAGAGACAGAAAAAGAGGGAGAGGAGAAGGAGGGGAAAGGAATGAAAATTTATGATGTTGTGGAACTTGTGAGTAAGGGTTTGGAGGGGAGAAGGAAATGAATTTCTTAAAGCTTGTGCAGGGGGTAGTAGGAGAAGAGAACGCGACGAGCGACCGGGCGATTTGTGCCTCTTATTCGAGAGACCAGCACTGGCACTTTGTGCCTGCGAAGAATCCAGCTTTTGTCGTGCGACCTGGGGACAAGGAAGAGGTGCGGGAGGTTTTAGTGCTTGCGAACCGGGAGAAAGTCCCTGTGGTACCTTACAGCACGGGCATAAATGTGCGTGGTCTGGCGATTCCAGTGCACGAGGGTAGCGTTCTGTTAGATCTCTCGAGGATGAATCGGATTTTGGAGGTGAACCCTGAGATGAAGACTGCGACGGTGGAGCCGGGCGTAACTTTTGGGATGCTGCTGGAGGAGACGCGGAAACACAAGCTGCGACCAGCGTTTCCCGACGCACCGCTTACCGTGAGCGTGCTGGTGAATTACTACTTGCGTGGGATTTACCAGACCTCGGCTGCGGACGGGCACGACCACACGCTCTCGTACGAAATGATTCTGCCGAACGGCGAGACGCTAAAGACAGGGTCGCGGTCGCTCTCCGAAATGCCTTACTTCAGGTACGGTGTGGGTCCGGATTTCACCGGCGTTTTCAGCGCCCACCCCGGCACTTGCGGTGTGGTGACCGAACTAACGGCGAAACTCTACAGGTTGTACGACAACAGAAAAGTTTATTTTGTTGGCTTTGACGAAGTTGGAGCGGCGACGAAAGTTATTTATAATTTGATGAACGACGAGTTGGCTGCGAGCATTCGACTCGTGGACAACCAGAGCTGGCTGAAGGGCATTTGCGGGACCTTTGATTTTCCGTACGAGGAGCTGCCGAAGTTCGTTCTCTGCGTGCTCGTGGAGGGAGTAGACGGGATTTTTGAGGCGAAGGCGAAGTTGGTGCAGGAGTACTTGGCAGACTCGGCGGACTCGGGAGGGTCGGGGGGGCGAGTGCTGGAGTTCCCGGCGGAGTTCGCGAGGACTTTCGAGGAGGAGAGTTTGGGCGGTGCAGAGAAGAGTTGTATGGTTTTTGGGCTGCAGGGGCGGGGGAACTACCACTGCATCGGGCTTTACGGACCCTTGACGCTGGCTGCGGAGTACTACGCGTTGCACGAGAAGACCGCGCTGGAGGTCGGAATTCCGCAAGACCACGTCCACTTCTACATCGACCCGATTTACAGTTTTCACGGGCAACTCTGCTACTTCGAACTCGATGTTTTTTACGACGGGAGCGAGCCGGGGGCAGGGGAGAAGTTGAGGAACTACAACGCGAAGCAATTTCAGAGGCTGCTTGACCTCGGCATTTACGGCTGGTTCAGACCTTACGCGGGGATAATTGAGCCGACGGTGGAGCGGATCGGGCACCTCGCTGAGGTTTGGAAGAAGTTCCTCAGGGTGCTGGACCCGAACGAGATAATGAACCGGGGGAAACTGTTCTAATCTCACTCAAACTAAACTTTTCCTCGCGGTCTCTTCCGCAAGCCTCTGCACTTCCTTTAGCGGAACTTTCAACGCCCTCGCGACCCGCTTCGCATCCTCAAACTCCGCAGCCACGCTCAGCAAATTTCCCCTCGCGTCCCTCCCGATTTTTACCCCTACTTCTACTTCTACCTCTTTCTCCTGCTCCTGCTCCTGCTCCTGCTCCTGCTCCTTCTCCTTCTCCGTGTCTCCGATTTTCACCTTCACCTTCCTCTGCTCTCGGTCAGCAACGAACCGCTGCTTTACTTGCATAACACGAACGCCCAACGAGCCGGTCTCTTGCATTATTCGGTGAGCAATTCTGGGGGCGTCTTGCGGTGCGACGATTACTTTTACGATCTGTCCGCTTCTGCCTTTCTTCATTTGTGCAGGCACGACCGCCACATCTTTTACTCCTCCCCCTTCTGCATCGCCCTCTGCCATTAAAACCTCCACCAAATTGCCCAGCACTTCGCCAGTAACATTGTCGAGGTTGGTCTCCAGAACCTCCACCTCGTCCCTTAACAGCAGCGGCGGTGCAGGCTCCTCAACTTCACTTTCACCAAAAATCGCTCTCAAGACATTTGGGGTTCTCGGCAAGTCCTTTGACCCTGCTCCGTAGCCCGTCCTCTCGACGCGCATTCGCGGCAAGAACGGTTGAGAACGCTGAACAAAATGTGCGAAAATCGCCGCACCCGTCGGCGTGAGCAGTTCTCCTGCAGAACCACCACCCTGAAACAACAAAGAAGTGTCTTTCAAGATTTCGAGTGCTGCGGGTGCGGGGACGGGAAGAAGCCCGTGCTCGGTCTCCACAAAGCCACTGCCCACTGAAATTGGCGTGCTCACGACGGTCTCGGGGCGAAGGTCAAGGAACGCCGTGCTGCTCCCTACGAGGTCGCCGAGCGTGTCGAGAGCCCCGAGTTCGTGAAAGGTCAGGCTCTCCTTCGGCTCGCCGTGCACCCTCGCCTCGGCAGTCGCGATTTTTTCAAAAACACCCAACGAGTTCTCTTTTACCTCTTTGGTCAGTCCGCTGTCTTTTATCGCGTTCGCAATTTCCTTGTAAGACCTCTCGCTTCTGTTTCTTTTCCTTTCAGCACTGCTCTCGCCTTCACTCACAAACTCCACCTTTTTAGCCACTACCCCGCGCCTCTTCACTTCTTTCACCTCCAGCTCGAGGTCAAAACCAAGACCAGAGACAGCGTCTCTTACTTTCGACTCGTCCGCCCCCAAATCCAGTAGGCTGCCGATTACCATATCCCCAGAAGCACCCGAAAACGGCTCGAAGACCAACGCTTTCATTTCGACCCCGCAGCCTCTTCTTCACCGTTTCCCTTCTCCCTGGCTGCCCTCTTCGTATCAAATCTCCTGCCCATCTTTTACATTCCTCGCTTTTTCATCATCTTGCCCAGCGGTGCCATTCCTTTCATCATCCCCTGTATCTTGCCCATTCCAATTCCTCTCAACCCGCCACTGCTCAAACTCTTTATCATTTTTTGCATCATCTTGTGATATTTTATCAGCTCGTTCACCTCCGCAGTCGTCGTCCCCGAGCCCCTCGCAATCCGACGCAACCGCGAGCCGTCGATTATTTTCGGCTCGCTCAACTCCTGCTCGGTCATTGAATCCATCATCACCTTGAACTTCTTCAGCTTCTCCTCGGTGACCTGATACATTGCATCGTCCAACTTCAACTCCTGCCCGCCTCTGCCTGAACCGCCCAAACCCGCTAAACTGCCCAAACCCGCTAAACTGCCCAAAGGAAGCATCTGCAGCAACTTCTTCATCGGCCCCATTTTTCTCACCGCCTCCAACTGCTTGTACAAATCCTTCAGCGTGAACCTGCCTCTCAAGAACTCCTCAGCGTCCAGATCCTCCTCCTTCAGACTCTCCTCCGCCGTCTCAATCAAGCCCTTTAGGTCCCCCATTCCGAGCAGGCGAGAGAGAAACCTGTCGGACTCGAACCGCTCCAAATCGTCCACCTTCTCACCTGTCCCGATAAACGCAACCCCTGAGTTCGTCTCCGAGACCGCGGAGAGAGCCCCGCCGCCCTTCGCAGTCCCGTCCATTTTGGTAATAATTATGCCGCTGATTCCAACCGCGTCGTCAAACGCCCTCGCCTGCACCGCCGCCTGCTGTCCAATGCTCGCGTCAAGAACAAGAAACCGCTGCTCCGGCTTTACCGCCTCCTCAATTTCGCGTATTTCATTTATCATCTCCTCCTCAAGTGCGTGCCTCCCCGCGGTGTCAATTATCCTGACATCGTACTTCCTAAACTCTTTCACCCCCTCCTTCACTATGCCCAGCACATCTTTCGCATCAAGAAGACCCGCACTGCCCGCACTGTCTGCACTACCTGCACTACCTGCACTGTCCGCACTACCTGCACTGCCTGCACTGCTGCCGTCGTAAAACGGAACGCCGATTTTCTCGCACAACTGCCGCAGCTGGTCAGACGCTGCGGGTCTGTAAATATCCGCGCAAACAACCGCAGGCTTCAAGCCCTTCTTCTGAAAATACCGCGCAAGCTTGGCGCAGGTGGAGGTCTTTCCAGCCCCGTTCAAGCCCACCAGCATTATCTTCTGCGACGCCAACGGAACCGTCACTCCCCGCCCAATTATCCGAACCAACTCCTCGTAGACGACCTTAATCACGTGCTCTCGCGGGTTCAGCACCAACTTCTCCTTCAACGCCCGCTCGCGGATGTGAGCTGAGAGTTCCTTGACCAGCGAAATCTTGACATCCGCCTGAATCAGTGCCCGCTGAATGTCCCGCACGAGCTCGTCCACTGTCTGCTTGTCAATCCGCTTCGCCTTCGCTATTTTCCGAAAAGTCTCCTTCAGCGAACTGCCTAACTTTTCTAACATCTTGACACCTCCTAAAACACAGGAAACTCAGAACGCCCATTCCCCCGCTATTTTCGTGCTCATATTTATCGTCACCTCTGCAATGTCGGTGCAGTACTTCGCGATTCTGCCCAGACTGTCCAAAATCGAGAGGACCTGTATTTTATCGGTAACGCTCAGCTCTTCTTCTGTCTCTGCCAGAACCCGCTCGTTTAACCGCTCTAACTCCGCTACCAACGCATTCGCGTCCCTTATCGTCTCGTTCGCCGTTTTCATCGCCTCTCTCTGCGACAGATCTATTTCTGACAACGACGACAGCGTCTTGGCAAAGAGGCGTTCAGCACGCGAGCCCGCCTCTTTTACGCCTTCCAAAACCTTCAAAGAAGACACAGACAGGGAGGAGGGAAACAATGAATTCCTCGCAATGTTCTCCACGTGGTCACCAATTCGTTCCATACTTTTCACTACAATCCTGTAACCCAGGCTGTCTCGCTGCCTGCCCACGCCAATCTTCTTCGCAAGTTCGGGGTCGCTCATCGCAGCCTTGAGCTGCCTCACAATCAGCAGGTAAAACCTGTCAACCTCGTTGTCCCGCTCAGCAACATCCTCCGCAAGTTTCGGGTCGCGGTTTTCAAGCGTCGAAATCGCGTCGCCCTGCATTGAGAGAATTATTTCTGACATACTCCGAATCGCGTCGCGCAGCGTAAAATCCTCGTACTTCAAGAAACTTTGGAGCACGATTTCCCTTGACGACTCGCCAACGACCTCCATTCCAATCAGCCGTTTCCGCACCTCCTCTTTTATCCGCTTCCGCTCTTCCGCCTTGAAACCGCTGGGTGTCAAGAGCCTCACGAGGTCGTAGCCCACGAGGTAGTAAGCAATGAGGTACCTGAAATTGTCCTCAAAACACTCTGCCGTCGAGAGTTCAAGTTCTGCGGATTTAAATTTCCAGCCCTCCTTTTTAGTAGGCGTTAAGACCAAAGACTTGTCGCTGCGTTGAATCAAGGAGATTTCGTCGCCCTGTTTTATCCCTGCTTCTCTCGCCCATTTTATCGGAAGCGAAACGGTGAGCGTAGAACCGCCGGTTAGTTGTACTTTTCTCGTCTCTTCTTTCATCCTACTTACTCCTATTCTTTCTATATATTATAAAATCTTGAGATAATTAGATTTTTATAAACTTAACTCTTTTTTAGAGAGGAGAGAGAAGAAGAGGGAGAGTAGAGGGAGGAGAGAGAAGGAGAGGGAGTGTAGAGGGAGTGTAGAGGAGAGTAGAGGGAGTGTAGAGGAGAGTAGAGGGAAGGAAGAAGGAAAAAAGAGGAAAAAAAGAAAAAATGGAAGAGAGGGAGGAATATATTCCAAGATACGAGTACGAGCAGTTGGAGAGCGACTACAGGCGGCTGATGCGGAAGTACGAGGAGACAGAGGCGTACAAGGCGGATTTGGAGCGGCTTGTCTCGAAAGCGAGGTCGCCGCCTCTGGACTGCGGGTTCGTGGTTGAAAAGACAGAAGAGGGTGCGATTGTGAATTTGAACGGTGCTTTAAAGGCTTTACCTTACGGCACGCTTACTGCGAGGGAGGTTGCGGAGTTGGAGGAGGGGAAATATGTTTTCATTGGACGAATTCCAGACCGTAACAGCCCAAACGGGTTCAGTGTGGGCATCACGAAGGTGTACGACAGGTTTGTGGATTTGGAGGTCGGAGAGGTAGAGGAACTGCGGAAGGACGAGGACGGCGACGACGACAGCAGTGGCCGCGGACGCGGCGGCGGAGGTAGCGGCGGAGGTAGCGGCGGAGGTAGCGGCGGTTGGGTAGCGGAAATCTCAACAGGCAGGGGACGAGGCAGGATTTTCAAAAGGCTGACCGAAGAGCAGCAGGAGGGACTGAAAGTAGGGACGAAGGTAGGACTTCTGCCTGGCACGTTTGACATAAAAAGGAGTTTCAAGCAGACCGAGATTTCACACTACGAGGTCACGAAGAGTCCGGGTGTGAGTTTTAACGAGATTGGCGGGTTGAAGGAGGTGAAGCAGGAGTTGGTGAAGAGCGTTATTCTGCCGATGCTGAACCCCGAGGACTACGCGAAATACGGGGAGTGCTCGCGGCGGATTTTGATGTACGGGCTGCCAGGCTGCGGGAAAACGATGTGTGCGAAGGCGCTGGCGTCGGCGCTGCCAAACTGCGAATTCGTGAAGGTGGGGGCAGGCGAGCTTTTCAGTATGTGGCTCGGCGAGTCGGAGAAGAATGTGCGGATGATTTTCGAGTCGGCGAACGCGAAATTGGTGGAGGGCGAGAACGACTACGGCGTGATTTTCTTCGATGAAATTGACGCACTTGCACAGGAGCGAGGAATGTACTCGGGCTCTTCAGGGGCGCCTGAACGGGTAACGGGGCAGTTGCTGGACTTGTTAGAGGGCTTTCACGCCTTGCACCCGCACCTCACGGTGATCGGAGCGACGAACAGGCTGCACCTCATCGATTCCGCGTTCAGGGCGAGGTTTGACAAAATAATCGAGGTTCCGAAGCCTGACAAGGAAGCGGTGCGTTCTATCGCCTCGCTCTACGCCAGAAAGATTCCGATTGACCACCTCTTGATAAAGGAAGCAGGAGGAGGAGAAGAAGGAAGAGGAGGCGAGGGTGCAGGAGAAGAGGGAAAGGGAAGAGCAGAAGGAGCGGGAGAAGAAGAGGCGAGGGCGCGTTTGGTGAGCGAGATTGTTGACTATATGTGCAGTGAAAATTATGTCGAGACCGAAATAGGAAGGATAAAGCGGGCAGACACAATTACCGGACGGTTCATTGCACAAATATTCAACTACGCACGCGACAAGGCGTTGGAGGAGCGGACACTGCTGATGCTGAAACGCGGGGCGATCAGCAACGACGAGAAGAAAGAGGAGATTAGAAAAATGTGGGACAAGGAAGGAATTGCGGCGATATTGGACGCTGAAAGGAAGACTGCGGATTTGGAGCGGCGGTACAAACGCGTGGAGGAGATTGGCGTGAATATGCGGCATTTGAAAGAGGGTTTTGACAAGTTCGTGCAGCGAAGGGCGGAGGAGATTTTGGCGTCGGGCTACGGCGAGATGCCTGACGAGGAGACGGGAATGCATTATTAAAAGCTTTTCTTAAAGTTTTTTTTCTTAACACTTTTTCTTAGGAGGAAAAGCTTTAGTAAAAGAAAAATGGGAGGAAAAAAGGGGAAAGGGGATTTGAGCAGGTGGCAGGGGTTGGAGCACGAATTCAGGGTCGGAATAAGTTCGGAATCGCCGGGGTTGTACAGGTACGCCAGATTTTACCACGTGGACGAAGTGATTCGTGCGCTTGAGAATTACTCTTTTTTTGACGGCACGGCAGCGGTCTGCTCGAAGCTGCGGCGGCGGAACGACGGGTTCTTGCGGAACGGCTCGCGGATTTACATCTGCACTGGAGGTCACCTTGAAATCGCGACGCCGGAGTGCAGGGACGCGTTTGAGGTGCTGAAGTACGACAAGGCGGCGGAGTTGTTTATGCAAATCGGCGTTGAGGAAGCGAACGAGAGGCTCAGAAAGAGGCTGGGGAAGCAGGGACAGGGACGAGGGAGAGGG
>Ga0190347_1000512_pt1 | contig 12271 bp, 8 predicted proteins | sample 48721356_MG_FD_161652 | JGI IMG/M metagenome (GOLD analysis project Ga0190347, IMG submission 161652) | Hydrothermal vent microbial mat bacterial communities from Southern Trench, Guaymas Basin, Mexico - 4872-13-5-6_MG | ecosystem: Environmental > Aquatic > Marine > Hydrothermal vents > Microbial...
TTTAACGGAAGCCCCCGTAGTTTTCCCGGCTTTTGCTGTGGGGGAAACCGCATCGCCTTAAGCGCAGCGTAAGGCGAATGCAGAGGGGGCAGGACATCCCCCATGTCAAAAGCCTTATATTTACCATCCAATCCCTATGATTGTGCGAGCATGGACTCGACAATCTGCTTCACATCTTCCAAGCGGTCCTTGTGGGCGACCAGGGTCTTCACGCCGGCACGGACTACCACCACATCGCTGACGCCCACCAGGGCCAGCGTCTCATGCGGCTGGTCGCAGAATACCAGATTGCCCTGGGCGTCCAAGGCGTGAACCCGGCCCTTGATATAATTCCCGTTCGCATCGCATGCCAAAAAATCCTGAATCGCCAGCCACCCGCCGACATCCTTCCACGAGAATTCACCGGTCACACAGCGGACATCACGCGCCTTTTCCATAACGGCGAAATCGATGGAAATTCGTTTGAGCGCCGCAAACCGGTTTCGCAGGGCCTCGTCCCATTGCGCCGTTCCCATTTTCTCAACGGCCTTGTTCAGGTGCTCGACATATTCTGGAAGATGCAACATCAATTCACCAAAAATGGCGTCAGCGGTCCAGACGAACATGCCCGAGTTCCACAAGCACCGGCCGGATTCCAGATACCGGCCGGCGGTTTCCGCGTTTGGCTTTTCCTTGAACGAGATGAGACGAAAATGCTCTATCCCGCCGTCCTCGGCTGTTTTTTCGCCGATCTCCAAATAACCGTAACCTGTGGCCGGATAGGTCGGCCTGATCCCGAAGGTATAAAGCGCGCCGGTTTTTCGGGCCGCTTCAACCGCCGAAAGCATCGTCCGCTGAAACAGATCGACAGGCTCTATCAAATGATCCGCTGTCAACACGATGATCACCGGATTGCCGAAGCGCTTCATGGCGACCAGGGTGCCGAGACAAACCGCGGCGGCGGTGTCCTTTCGCTCGGGCTCGCCGATGATGTTTTGAATGGGCACTTTGGGAAGCTGCTCGCTGACCAAAGGGGTAAAATGCTCATTGGTCAAAACGATGATTCGTTCATCCGGAACGATTCCCGCCACGCGGTCGTAGCTTTTTTGCAGCAGGCTCCGCTCGTCGAAGAGCTGGATGAACTGCTTGGGTTTCTCGTGCGTGCTGAGCGGCCAGAAGCGCGTTCCCACGCCTCCGGCCATGATGACGGCCACCAGATTCTTATCAATGTTCTCCATTATCTCACCTCACCTGGCTCAAAGCGCGGGACGGGGATTTGAGAGGCACAAATCCACCAAATCCTCAATCATCGCGGTTCCGACGCACATAACCGAATCCGCTCCGCCCCAATAGATCTTCAGCGTCCCGTCGTCTTCCGCCACCGCTCCGCAACAGAAGACGACGTTATGGACATAACCGCTGACTTCCCAAAGGTCTTCGGGTTGAAGAATCCAATCGTCCGCCACCCCGAGGACCCTGGAAGGGTCATGCAGATCATGAAGCGCCGCGCCGAGCCGATAAACGGCCCCGTTCATGGTTTTAAACACACCGTGAAAAATGTTCAGCCATCCCTTTTCGGTCTTGATGGGCGTGGCGCCCGGTCCGAGCTTCATTTCGTCCCAATGATAGGCCAAGGGCTTGATGACGACCTTGGCATCCCCCCAATGAACCAGATCCGGCGAAAAGGAAATCCATATGGACCATGGTGATATTTCGGAATGGGGTCGATCCAGGCGGGCATAGCGACCGTTGAACTTCTCCGGGAAGATGACCACGTTACGATAGTCCGCCTGGGTGATCAATGCGACGCGCTCGAGACGCTCAAAGTCTCTTGTCTTGGCCAGGGCCACGCGTACACCGTATCTGGAATACGCAGAGTAAGTGATCAGGTACTCGCCCTCCATAGCACAGATCCGCGGGTCTTCCACACCATATTCCTCATAGGTTGCGAACGGCTCGGCCTTGGCCGGGATTATGAACGGCTCCGGTCTGACCGCAAAACGCAACCCATCCCTGCTTTCCGCCAGACCGATGATCGATCGGCCGTTTCGCAGATGGGATCTGAAAAGCATCTCGTATACCCCATCGTGCTTGACCACGCCGGCGTTGTGCACCGTCTCCACCGGATAGGGCACATCGTGCCTGGTCAGGATGGGGTTTTTCCCGTAACGCTTGACAATCGGATCTCTATATTCTCCCGTAGTCATCCTCCGACCTTTCAATATCATCCTCGCCGAAATAATCGCCGGTCTGCACCTCGATGAAGACCATATCCTCAGTGCCCGGATTCCGGATGCGGTGCCATGTCCGCACAGGCAAATCAATGGCCTGGCCGGATATCAATTCGATATCTTCATTGTTTTTTGTCACCACCGCTTTTCCTCTGATAACATACCAATGCTCGGAGCGCCGGAAATGACGCTGGTAACTCAGACGCTGGCCTGGGTAGACGGTGATCCGTTTGACCTTGTGATCCGCGCTGTCTGAAAGAATCTCATAAAAGCCCCAAGGCCGGTGGTCCTCACGTTTGGTCTGCTGGATGATCCTTTCATAAACCCTGACATAATCGGTTATCATGCGGTCCGCGCTGAACCGCTCCTCGACCCATTGGCGACACTTCCGGCGGTCAAGGTCTTTCACCTTTGGAACAAACCGGGCCATTTCCTCGGTATCAGCGGTCAGGTAACCCGTCACACCGTCGGCGACGATTTCCGGCATGCTTCCCCGGGAAAAGGCGACCACCGGTGTGCCGCAGGCCATGGCCTCCACCACTGAAAGACCGAAAGGTTCGTCGAAACTGATGGGATGCAAAAGGGCAAAGGCGCCGCCTAAAAGTTTGTCGCGCTCTTCCGGTCCGGCGCTGCCCACATAGCGGATGCGGTCATTGTCCAAATGGGGGCTGATTTGTGTCTCAAAGTATTCCCGATCCTGAACAATGCCGGCCAGAATAAGCTTCATTCCGGTCAGCCTGGCCACATCGATACATTCCCGCACCCCTTTTTCAGGATGGATGCGGCCGAAAAAGAGAAGGTAATCCCCATGGTCCGGTTGGAACGAGAATCGATGCAGATCAATGCCGTGATGGATGGTGGCAATGTAATCCAGATCCGGAGACTTGTCAGACTCGCTGATGGCCACGTAGAATGTGTTTTTGTTGTACTTTTGATACACCGGCAGGATTTTGGGCGACGAGAATCCGTGAATGGTGGTCACCACCGGTGTCGTGGTCATGCCCGTATAGGTCAGCGGCAGATAATCAAAATGGTTGTGAATCAGGTCGAACCGTTCACCCTGCTCAAACACCTCGGATATGTGCAAACACTCCCACACCTTTGGCAAAAGATCGGGGTCTTCTTCATACCCCCTGGGACAAACACTTCGCAGTCGGCCCTTGGTTTGTGAATCACCGGTGGCAAACAAGGTCACCTCGATACCGCGGTCCACCAGGCCCTCGGTCAGCAGGGAAACCACATTCTCCCAGGGACCGTAATGCCTCGGGGGCGTGCGCCAGGCAATGGGCGAAAGCATAGCGATCTTCATAAGACTAACTCCAGACCCTCCTTTCCTGTTGATCGTGCTTCTCAAGCCAATCTAAAAGTTCCGGCACACGTGCCATGGCCAGAGCGATGCATTTGTCAGCACAGCCGTAGTAGAGCCGGACATCGTCTCCCTCGGTCACCCAACCGCAGGGAAAGATCACTTTGTCGACGTCACCGGCTACCTCGTAATCTTCTTCCGGCGCAAAAACCCATTCGTCGGATCGCGCCAACAGCCTGGTCGGATCTTCAAGATCCAGAAGCGCCAGGCCCAGGCGGTAGATACAGCCGCCGGCCGTGTTCCGGACCCCGTGATAAAGGACCAGCCAACCTTTTTCGGTCCGCAGCGGCGGCGGGGAAAGGCCGACCTTGTTGGCATCCCACCATCCGCCCTTGCGTGCCGGAATGAGAATTTGATGATCGCCCCAGTGCTTCATGTCCGGGCTGAAGGAGATCCAGATGTGCGCCCCGACACCGGCAAATCCGGGAACCGGTCGATGGAGCATGGCCCAGCGGCCGCTGAACTGCACCGGAAAGAGGGCGGCGTCCTTGTCTTCCGGCGGCATGACAACCCCCTTGCGCTCGAAGGTCTTAAAATCTCTCGTGGTTGCCAGGGAGACCAGCGGCCCGCCTCTGGAATAGGCCGTATAAACTACGGCCCATAAATCCAGGGTTTCGATGCGCGTGACCCTTGGATCTTCAATCCCCCAGATTTCTTCGGGATAATTTTGCGGGCTGGCCGGCAGCGTTGGTTCGGCATCGATCCGCCACTCGGTTATACCGTCCCGGCTGCACGCCGCTGTAAGATGTGAAATCCCCCTGCGGTCTTCAACGCGCATCAGCAGCAAGGTGTCGTCGCCGACACGGGTAGCCCCGGCATTAAAAACCGAGTTGGCCTGGTAGGGGATATCCCTTGCCTGGATGATGGGATTGGCGTTGTACCGTGTAAAAAGCTCTTTGAAGCATGTGTTGCCCATTCCTGACGATCCCTTTTCGAATTCTCAGACTCTACGTCAATTCGGACCTGGCCTTGTCGATCACGGCTTCCACCAGACCTCTGATTTCCTGAAGCCGCGATTCAGTCTCGGCTTCAAAGCGCAAAACGATGACAGGACTCGTGTTGGACGCCCGGACAAGCCCCCACCCGTCAGGGAAAACCACCCGCACTCCATCGATGTCGATTACCCGATGTTTACCTGAAAGCATCTGTTTTACTCTTGATACAAGTTGGAATTTCTTTTCTTCAGGGCATTTGACACGGATCTCCGGTGTATTGTAAGTGCGGGGAAGGTCTGCAAGATAAGCCGACAGGGGTTGTCTGCCCCTGGACAAGATCTCCAGTAAACGACAGGCGGCGTAAATGGCGTCATCAAATCCGAAATAACGGTGCCGAAAGAAAAAGTGGCCGCTCATTTCTCCTGCCAAAAATGCTTGTTCCTCCTTGAGTTTTTGCTTGATTAGAGAATGTCCCGTCTTCCACATGATGGGTATGCCGCCATTGGCCTTGATCTCGTCGTACATGATCTGAGAACATTTCACTTCTCCGATGAATTTCCCCCCTGGATTGTCCTTCAGGATATCACGGGCGAAGAGTATCATCAGCATGTCGCCATAGAGAATTCTCCCCTCTTCATCCACAACGCCAAGGCGGTCGGCATCCCCGTCAAAGGCAATACCCAACTCCAGGCCTTTATCGACAACGGTTTGCGACAGGGTGGCCAGATTCTGCAGTACCGTCGGATCGGGCTCGTGATTCGGGAAAGTGCCGTCCGGCTCCATAAACAGCTCCACCACCTCACAATTCAGGCGTTTCAGGATGGGGCCGGCCGCCAGGCCGCCGGTGCCGTTGCCGGCATCCACAGCCAGGCTGACAGGGCGTTCAAGCCGGATATTGTTGACCAGATAATCACAATAGGCATGCATAATTCCGTATTCATCAAGCGAGCCGTTTCCGGATGAATACTCCCCGGATTCGATGATTTTTCTGAGCCTCTGAATCTCCTCTCCGAAAATCGTATCGGAGCCTAAGCAAATCTTGAACCCGTTATACTCGGGAGGGTTATGACTCGCCGTGACCATCACACCCCCATCGGCTTTCAGCTGCCGCACCGCAAAATACAAAACCGGCGTAGGGCACAGTCCCACATCGATCACGTCTGCTCCGCCTTTCATCAGCCCCTTTATCAAGGCATCCCTGATTTCCGGTGAACTCAGACGGCAATCACGGCCTACCGCGCATCTCCTGCCGCCGTGCCCGGCAAGGTAAGTTGCATAACCGCGGCCGATTTTCTCCACGTCGCCCAGGTTGAAATCCTTTTCCGCGACACCGCGAATATCATATTCCCTGAAAATCAAAGGATTCATTTTCCCGCATTCCTTTCCCTTTTCCCAGCTTCAGAATTCCAGATCCAAGGCTATGGGCTGACCGGTTTGGACGGCCCTTCGCGCCAGATTATAAGCCTCGTTGTACTGTCCGGCCACCACTTCCCAACAGACCACACGGTCCAGGTAGCGCTTCAGGTTTTCCCCCAGTTCCAGACGCAATTTCTCATCCGTCGCCAGCTTGATCACCTTCTGCCGGAGCATCTCCTTGGTGGTGAACAAAAGGCCTCCCTCGCTTTCCAGGGTCTGGGCGGTCAACCCCTCCATGGGCGCGGTGGTGATATAGGGCTTGTTCAGCGCGATGATGCGCGCCAACGTGCCGGACTGGGTTTCGTCGGTCGAGGGCAGAACAATAAAATCGCAGATCGCCATAATTTTATAATAATCTTCTCCGCGCGGGATAAATTCATAATAGTGGGCCAGTCCTTTACTCTCCAAGAGCTGAACTTCTGACTTCCACTTTTCATAGTCCTGCCTGTGCCTGGGGTCGCGCATGGCGCCGGCGGCCAGTAAATCCCAGTCCTGGTCTGTACGTGCCTTTATTTCGTTATGAATATCCTCCCACATGGAGAGCAGGATGTCCCAGCGCTTGTTGGACTGAATCCACCCGATCATGCCCACCACATGGCCGGCCAGACCGATCTTGTCCAGACCGAACTGTTTTCTCAGCGCCGGTATCTCATGCATCCCCCAGCGCCTGTCGGACCGTGCCCCGTGGGGCACCACCATGATGTTTCGCGGCGTCGGCCAGTCTCTGCCCCGAAAGGTCCAATCCAGTCGCCACTTCTGATAGTGGCACTTGAACAGCACCAGGTGGCTGCGCTGGCACATCTTGTAAATAAAATCGGCCTCGAAGTCCCTTAACCGTCCGTGAACCGTATGGGGCTCCACGACAATGGGGAAGTTCCCGATCGCCTCCAGCAGATCGAGAAAGCCGCTATTGCCGTCTCCTATACCCCTTGGGTCCCGGTACTCGTAGAGGCCGTATTCATGCTCGATATGAACGGCATAAGGATCCAGTTTTTCAATCTTCCTGACCACGGGCTTCCACCAGTCGTACCGTTGCATATCGATAATGGGAAACACGCCCTCGCCCCGGCCGTCGGTGTGGCTGATCACCAATACCTCGCGGTCCGGGTTGGCTTTTTGAATGAACTCCCGCGCCTCCTCGCAAAAGGTCGCGATGCCGCACAGCCTGGGCGGATAGGAGCTGATCATGACAATAGGTCTATTGACCATGAACCATGACCTCCCGGTAATCTTCCGAATCCGTTACTGTGGTGGCCTCCACTGAAATTTGACGGCTGCGCAACTGATTGAGATTGAGCAGCGACAGGAAGCAGACCAGGGTCGATTCAGCGCCCTGGTTGCGGTTGGGGCCGTCAGCCTGCAGGCCATCGCAGCACCCGCCGGTTTTATGATTATACAGCGGCGCGTTCAAATCATTGCGCCCCAGAAACCACTCCATGCAGCATTGTGCATGGGTAAGCCATTTCGGATCGCTGGTGACCATATAAGCCTCGCGACAGGCCTCGATCATATCCAGCGCCTCAATGGGCTGCTGATCGAACCGCGCCTTTTCACCGCCCCTGGGATACCAGCCGTTGTTGCCAACCGGAACGAAATGCCCCTTCACGTCCGTCTGAATCTCCAGAAGCCATTCCAGGCTGCGCAATCCCGCCTGCAGCATCTCGTCATTGAACAGCCACCGGCCGGACATGATAAGCGCCTGGGAGATTTTGCCATTGGCATAGGTGACCATGTCTTCGATCCAGGGCCAGTCCTCGCTGGCGTTTTCCAGGTATTTCCGGAACAGTTTGCCGGCCAGTTTTTCACGGATGCGCCGCACCTCGCTGTCGCCGCTGTACCGGCGCAGATAGGCGTGGATGCCCACCAGTGCAAAGGCCAAGGTCCTGGGAAAATTAAAATCCGTCAGCACAGGCAGCGCTTTTTCAAATACGGCCTGGGCCGCGGCCCGGATATCGTCCGATTCGGCCAGGGCCACCGCTTCCCCAAGGCCCCAAATCGCGCGTCCATGGCTGTCCTCGGACCCCTGCTCTTCCATCCACCTCCGGTCATAGCTCATGAAATTGCGAAACCGGCCGCTCTCTTCGTTGAAGGCATAGTGCAGAAAGCTGAGATAGGTGCACGCCAAGTTGGTGACGGCCTCACCGTCGGCAATCATATCCTGGGCCATCAGTACTGCGATAAGCGCCCTTGCATTGTCATCCGTGCAATAGCCGTGATGACGGTCCGGCACGATGAACCTGGCATGCTGGACAATGCCCACATCATCCGTGAGCCGGATGATGTGATCCAGCTTGGGCTGGGGGACTTCACGAGGGACGGACCCTATGGTCTTTGCGCGGAAAACCGGCCTTGGCGTGCTTTCCCTCTCCCGCTTCACCTCGCCGAAGACTTGCAGATATCTTCGCGCCGCCTCTTTCCAGACCATTTTCCGGCAAAAGGTGTAGGCCCGCTTGCGCATGGCGTGCCGCTCCACCTCGTGAGTTAACAGGTCATTCACCTGCTCGGCCAGCGCTCCGGGATCTTGAAAGGGAACGATCCGGCCACGGCCCTCGGCCAGCATCTCCTCCGCATACCAGTAAGGGGTTGAAACGGTCGCCTTGCCGCTCCCCAAGGCATAGGCGAGCGTTCCCGAGACGACCTGCTCCCGGTTCAGATAGGGAGTGACGTAAATGTCGGCTGCTCCCAGGAATTCACACAACTCCCTTGAATCGACGAAACGATTGTGGAAGATCAGGTGGTCGCCGACCCCCAACTCCCTGGCCCGGCGTTGCAACAAAAGGCGGTAGGCTTCACCCTGTTCCTTTTTCACATGGGGATGGGTCGTACCTAAAACGATATAGACGGCTTCAGGATGTCTCCTGACCACCGCCGGCAAGGCATCGATCATGGTTTCAATGCCCTTGCCGGGCGAGAGCAGTCCAAATGTCAAGATCACCTTGCGGCCCTCGACGCCGTATTGGTCTTTGTAGTAATTGGGGTCCACAAAGGGAACGTCGGGAATGCCGTGGTGAATCAATGCGATTTTTCCTGCCGGCACCCCGTAGACTTTTTGAAGTATTTGTTCCGCCTTCCGGCTCATGACCACCAGCCGCTCTGACAACTGGGCGATGCGTTTAATGACGATCATCTGTCCGGGCGCGGGCGCCTGAATCACCGTGTGCAAAGTAGTCACCAGGGGCATGCGCAGGTTGCTCAACAAATCCAGCACGTGCGCGCCGTTCTCACCGCCGAAAATCCCGAATTCATGCTGGAGACAGACTACCTCCACACGGTTCATGTTCAGGAAATCCGCTGCCAGATGATAATCCGCCAATACACGTTGATTGATCTCGAAACGGACCCGGCAAGGATATCGATACCCTTCCGGCACATCGTTCATCACTATGGCCCAGTGTTCGCCTGCTGGATTTTCCTCGGCCAGGGCCGTCAACAAGTCGGTAGTAAAGGTGGCGATACCGCATCGGCGGGGAAGGTAATTCCCGATCAGAGCAATTTTGCGCGGATGCGAATGGTATTGTCCGGACTGAAGCATGTCAGTTCTCCTGTCATTGTTCCTGGTAAAGGGACTTGCTCGCTGGATTGGGGTTATACAAAGGCTCCTCAAACGGACCTCTTGCGCCGATTCCATAAAAAGCGTTTTTCATTCCGCCGGCCTCAGCCTCACTGCCGGACGATTCGGCGCTTGCAAGAACCTCTACGGAATCGCCGTCCCGAAGAGGCTGATCCATGGCGGCGGCTTTTCCGTTCACCTTTACTATCGCGCCCTTGTGGACTTGAACGTTGGCGATATTCAGATAATCACGAACCGTGGCTTTTTCGGCAAGGCGAACAATGCGGCCGCCGTTTCCGAAAACCACCAAATGATCGTGGAACACCTGCCGGTGCAACAGGTCGATAAAGGCCTCGGCGCTGTCCGCCTTTTCGTGCTGGCGCGCGAGCCCTTCCATCCACTGCGTTCTGTAGTGATCCTGCGCCGCTGCCGCTGTCCCGCTCTTGTAGCGCCAATGGGCCGCCGAGCCGTGCTCGGCCTCCATGTGCATCAACTCGGTGCGTATCTGGAATTCAATGGGTTTGTGGGAGATCTCGCGCACGGGGTAGACGCATGTATGCAGGGACTGGTAGCCGTTGTCCTTTGGAAGGCCGATATAGTCGTCGAAAGTACCTGGAATCGGCCTGAAATGGGTGTGCAGCAGGCCCAGGACCGCATAACACTCTGGAACCGTTGCCACGATAATCCGCAGGCCGATCCGGTCCATGATCTCTTCCAGGGTCTTGCCCGTGCGCATCATCTTGCGGCGGATGCCGTGCAGGCTTTTGGTCCTGCCCTGGACGCGGGCCTGGATACCGTTGTTGCTGAGCAGGCGCTGGACACCGGACAGCAGGATCCGGAGACATCTGTCGTCCTCGGCCTGGATAGGAGTGACTTTTTGCCTCAAGCGCTCATACTCCGCCGGCTCCAGGATATGAAAACACGCGTCCTCCAATCGGCGGCGCAGCTCACCCAGGCTCAACCGGTCGGCGATGGGTACGTAAAAGTCGAGGGTCTCCCGGGCCATTTTCCGGACACCTGCTTTGCGGAACCCGGTCGCGTTTTCAAGGGCCAGCAAGCGAAAAGTGATTAAAAGAAGGGCCTTGTGTGGGACACCCCCCATGGAGGCCAACAGGGCGCGGACATCCTTCCGGCGGTACCGCCTGGTACCGGAGTACGAAATAGAAGGGGAACTCAGGTCTTCAAGCACAGCGGCAACCGCCGGTCCGAAGCGTTCCCGGATGTCACTGGGATCGGCGAGGTCTTGCCATATAAGCGGGGCTAACAAGGCACCGGCGACAGTAATCGCGTCGGCGTCCTGCTCAAGAAGCAGACCGGCGGCCTGAAAAGGTGTTGGATCAACTCCACATGCTCTTTCTCTTGAAAAGTCATATGCCCTGGTCACCAGGTCGGCATCCGCTGCCGTGAAGGCTTGTTTGATTCTTTCAATAGATAGGCTGTCATGAGCCAATTCCGGAATATCTCGTCCCATTTGCCCGAAATGTCCAGAATCAACAATATGTCAACGTATTTAAGAAAAATCCTCCTGACTCGGGTCGATCCGAACGCGGATATCCTCAGATAAGTATCAGGAACTCATGGCGATTTGTCTATAAAGATCATCCCTCTGGGACACGATTCGACCTGTCCCAGGGAAAGAATTCAAGTAAATATTCGGTGAACCGTGGTCCGCTGCGGAAGTTGCCATCCGTGCCCTGCCGCAGGAGCGGTTTGCCTTTTGCAGGGTTTCGATCGCGGGCCGGATTGCACTGCCTCTCCGGTCTGCGATGAGTGAGCTTTGAAACCCGGAAAAAGGTGACCGCTTCAAGGCAGGATATAACGGGTTCACCGGATATTTACGAATTCAATAAAAAATATAATGCACGATACGGAATGTGCAAGAAGAAATGAACATTTTTCATGCCTCAAAATCGAGCCTGAGCCTCGGACAGCATCGCTTCCCAGCCCTTTGGTCTGCAATGAGTGAGCTTTGAAACCCGGAAAAAGGTGACCGCTTCACCGGATATTTACTCCGTAACAGACTAAATCTCACCGGATGTCACCATGTTGCAGAGTAATTCCCTGTAATTTATGCCGGCCTCCTTGAACCCCTTGGTACCGAAATTCATATTCGCCTCAAGGATAAAAACTTTCCCCTGGTGCTCACACATATCGAGACCCACAAAGTCGAAATTGCACCGGACAGCAATGTCCAGTGCCAGGTCCAGGATATCTTCAGGGACAGGATCCAACAGGATCTTCCCCCCCTTGGCCACATTGGTGCGGAATTCTCCCGGAGCTGATTCCTTCCAGTAGGCATGGACAATGCGTTTGCCCAAAATCACTACCCTGGCGTCTCTTTCCATGGGTATATATTGTTGAATATAGGCTATCCTGGTCTTGCTGAGATACGCCTCCAGGTCATCCTCGGTCTTGATCAGAAAAACCCCCTCCCCTTTTGAAGATCCGACAGGCATCTTACCTACACAAGGAAGATCAAAGTGATCAAGGATCTTCGTCTTCCGTTGCCTGCCATAGAACAGCCGGGTCTCAGGCATAGGCACGTCCAGGAGACGGAAAAGAAGCGTCTGCTTGATCTTATCTCCCAGATGCCGATAGCACTGCACGCTGGGAAAAGTCTTCTTGCCCATGGCATCAAGGGCATCCGCGAAGAATATGGTCGGGAAATACACCTTGGAGGCATTCCGGATCAGGGCCCTATCCTCTGGTGAATAGTCAGCAAAGTTCATCCTCACTCCGAGAGAAAGAACTGACGGGCAACGCCTGAGCTGGTAGCCCAGGGCAATCAGCAAAT
>Ga0190347_1000518_pt1 | contig 12200 bp, 14 predicted proteins | sample 48721356_MG_FD_161652 | JGI IMG/M metagenome (GOLD analysis project Ga0190347, IMG submission 161652) | Hydrothermal vent microbial mat bacterial communities from Southern Trench, Guaymas Basin, Mexico - 4872-13-5-6_MG | ecosystem: Environmental > Aquatic > Marine > Hydrothermal vents >...
GAACGCCAGAAAGTCTTCATCGCCGCCGCGCTCGCTCAGGGAGCGAAAGTTCTTCTTCTTGACGAACCCACAACCTTTCTGGACCCTAAACACCAGGCCGACGTTCACAGGTTGCTGGAACGAGCCAATCGTGAGCACGGTTTTACCGTGCTTTCTGTAACCCATGACATCAATAACGCAATTTTGACGAGCCGGCGTATACTGGCACTTAAAGATGGCGCAGTTGTCTTTTGCGGTCTTACAGACAAATTTATGAACAATGAAATCCTCAATAAAATATACGAAAAATCATTTCTTTTTGTGAAGCACCCTCAAACGGGCAAGACCCTTACCGTACCGGAAGTGCCATGATGAATACAGGCTCAAGACACAACAGATCAATACCAATGGCCCTTCTTTTTGTCCTGACCATTATTGTCTTTTTGTGCGCACCGATAGTCGGAATGAATACTATATCATTTAGTGCCATTTTACATCCCGCATCCGGCAACATGGAGTCGGATATCTTCTGGAAGATCAGGGTACCGAGAGTATGTATTTCTTTCCTCGCAGGGGCTGGCCTTGCAGTGAGTGGCATGGCCTTTCAGGCAATGTTTCGCAATCCGCTGGCCACCCCGTTTACCCTCGGCGTGGCCAGCGGAGCGTCTCTTGGAGCGTCGATCTACGTTCGCCTCGGTTTAGTTTTTAGCATACTTGGTATTTCCGGCATATCCATTGCCGCATTTGCAGGGGCTATTCTCTCCATTCTGCTGGTATATGGTCTGACCAGGGCAAGGAGAGGATTTTCTATAACCACAATGCTTTTGGCTGGAGTGGCCATCAGCTTTTTCTTCTCCAGCGTCATCCTCTTTACCCAGTATATGAGCGATTTTTCGCAATCGTTCCGCATTTTGCGCTGGCTGATGGGAGGACTCGAGGCCGTCGGGTTTGAGTCCGTTCTGAATATGGCTCCATTCGTAATCAGCGGAAGTGCAATAATCATCTATATGACCTATGAGCTGAACTTGATGATGACAGGGGAGGAAATCGCTGCCAGCCGTGGAGTCGGTGTGCGGAAAACAAAAAAGATCCTCTTCTTTGCGACATCGCTTATGGTAGGAGGGGTTGTAGCTATATGCGGGCCAATCGGTTTTGTGGGCATGATGGTCCCTCACATTTGCAGGCTGCTTATCGGTGCCGATCACAGGTACCTGACACCAGCCACCCTCCTGTTCGGCGGGGCATTTCTGACCCTTTGCGATATGCTTGCCAGGACGCTCATTGCACCTGCCGAAATACCAGTAGGCATCATTACGGCCCTGCTTGGCGGTCCTTTCTTTATCTGGTTGCTCCTTGGGAAAACCTCTTCAAAAAGGGGGATAATATGAGCGGCTCCAAGCTGCAGAGTGAGGTCTGTGTCGTCTACCCGTGATTGCAATCCTGCGTACCGCTGTTTCTGCATCATTAAAAGGGTAAAAACAGAAATATTGCGACTTCTCATATCTTTCTAATGACAAAACCGGTGTCTTTCTGTTGGATGTTTTTACTATAAACTATTGCGTTTCCTCCTGTTATCTGGTCTAAATGCACACCTTTACAGTTAATATAACAGTCTCTGGAGGCAGGGAATACAAATTTTCTAATTCCATATAAAGCCCTGTCTCAAGTAAAACCGTAACCTAAAAATTATAGGGACCTTTTTCATGATAGATAGATACAGTCGGCCCGGGATGGCAGCTATATGGATCCTTGAAAATAAATACAAGACCTGGCTCGAAGTGGAAATCCTTGCGGCAGAGGCGTGGGCTGAGATTGGGGCAGTACCCGAAAAGGCCGCAAAGGAAATAAGGAGAAAGGCTGCCTTTGAAACAGAACGAATAGCGGAAATCGAAGAAAAGACCCGTCACGATGTAATCGCCTTTCTTACCAATGTGGCAGAGCATATAGGGCCTTCTGCCAGGTACCTGCACTGGGGTCTTACGTCGTCTGATATGATTGATACAGCCAATGCCGTAATATTTAAGCAGGCCCTGGAAATCATTATCAAAGACTTGGATGCCCTGATAGATGTAATAAAAAGACGCGCCTTTGAACACAGAGATACTGTGATGGTTGGAAGGTCTCATGGTATTCATGCCGAGCCCATTACCTTCGGTCTGAAGCTTGCGATCTGGTACGATGAGATGCGGAGAAACCGCAGGCGTATTGAAAATGCAAAGGAGACGATTTCTTATGGCAAGCTGTCAGGGGCTGTCGGCACGTTTGCGCACGCCGATCCCAGGATAGAATCTTATGTATGTGAACACCTGGGGCTTAAACCGGCTTCCGCCTCCAACCAGATCATACAGCGAGACAGGTATGCGGAGGTATTCTGTGCCCTGGCAGTACTGGCAAGCTCTATTGAAAAAATAGCAACCGAGGTGCGTCATCTTCAGCGGACAGAAGTGCTTGAGGCAGAGGAGTACTTCAGGCCGGGGCAAAAGGGCTCTTCGGCCATGCCGCATAAGCGAAACCCGGTCCTGTCGGAAAACCTGTGTGGTCTTGCCCGGCTTGTACGTTCCTATACGATTCCTGCACTTGAGAACGTGACGCTTTGGCATGAGCGTGATATCAGCCATTCATCAGTTGAACGTGTGATCGGTCCTGATGCCTTTATCGGGACGGATTTCATGCTGAGCCGGCTTACTGGAATATTGGATAATTTAATAGTATATCCTGCCCGGATGAAACATAATTTGAATATGCTCAAGGGGCTTATCTTTTCACAACAAGTATTGCTAATACTTACACAAAAAGGGGTCAGCAGGGAAGAATCCTATAGAATCGTGCAGAAACAGGCCATGGAGGTATGGGAAGGAAACGGCACTTTCAAAGAGAGACTCCTGGCGGACCGAGACCTGAGCAAATATCTGAGTCCGGAAGAAATAGAGGCAATATTTGACATAAATTATCACCTTAAACACGTAAAGACCATATTTGAGCGGGTCTTTGGTGGTGAGTAATGGCATTTATTAACTTTCCGTGTAATAGGGCAGGCGGTTACGAATAATGATTCAAAAAGACTGGGAAAGACTCAGACAGATAATATTTGAGCTCTCATACAGAGAGGGGACCTTCAGATTAACCTCCGGTAAGGAGAGCGACTTCTATATAGACTGCAAGCAGACCACGCTCTCCTCAGAGGGGGCCTATCTATGCGGCAAGCTGTTATACAATCGCATTTTGCAGTCCGGCATAACTGTTTCAGGGGTCGGTGGAATGACCCTGGGGGCCGATCCTCTGGTTACCGCCGTCTCTATAGTAAGCTTTATTGAGGGGAGGCCCATACCCGCCTTTATAATACGGAAAGAGGCAAAAGGACACGGTACGGGATCCTGGATAGAAGGAAAGTCCAACATCCCCCTTGGAAGCAGGGTGGTCATAGTCGAAGACGTGGTTACCAGTGGCGGAACCCTTATCAAGGCAATTGAGAGAACCAAAGAGGAGGGTTACACAGTAGCCCAGGTAATTACCCTTGTTGACAGGGAAGAAGGTGGAAAACAGGCCTTGATAGATTCAGGCTATGAACTTTCAGCGCTGTTTACGCGTGGAGATATCGTGACGGCAATTTAAAAGTAAAGGGTGGATATTTAAAATGATAAAAGATAGAGTAAAGGAGGCACTGGATAAGGTGCGTCCAATGCTGCAGCAGGACGGAGGGGATGTAGAGTTGGTGGAAGTAGACGAAGACAGCGGAGTAGTCAAGGTCAATTTAACCGGTGCCTGCAAGGGCTGCCCCATGAGCCAGATAACCCTTAAGTCCGGAATTGAGAGATTTCTTCAGGGTGAAGTCCCGGAGGTAACCTCAGTAGTTGAGGCGTAAATGAATTTTATATCAGGGCATAAATACAAGGGATCACCATTGAACTCATACCTTCAATGATGATTACACTGTAAAATTCCTGAAATATTATCCCGCTCAAAATGCCCAAGATGCAAGTCGCAAAATTTTTCAGGAATGAGATGTACTTATTATCTTTACTTAATGATAACTGAAAATTGAAGCAAATCCGCGGATTGGAGTTTTTCTGCAGGATCTTCAATGATGGTAGGGTTCGGAGGCCTTGATGGTAAAGGCCCTGTAGATCTGCTCTGCCAGTATGAGTCTTGCCATGTCGTGTGTAAAGGTCATTGGAGATAGAGATAACCTCATATCTGCTCTGTTAATTACTTCAGGTGCCAGCCCGAAGGCGCCGCCTATAAGAATGGCCACATCTCTGACTCCTCTTGTCTCCAGGTCTGTAAATATATCGGCGAGTCCGGGGGAGTCCAACATCCGGCCCCTTACGTCCATAGCGACCGTAAAGGCCCCTTTTGGCAGGGCCTTTATAATGGATTCGGCTTCACACTTCATGACCTCATCGGGCTTCATCTTTCGAACAGAGCGAACGCCGCGAAGCTGGAGGACCTGCACACAAATGTAGTGCTCAATCTTTTCTATATAATGCTCGATACCGGTTTTTAGCCAGGTATCACGGGTTTTATCCACCCAGATTAAAGAGAGACGCAGCATGGATTATTCAAAATCTCAACAAGAATTTTTACGCAAGCTTCCCAAGGTTGATGAACTTATACAGACATTATCCAATGAAGTCCCCAGGCGGGTCAAGGTAACCGCCTGCAGAGACGTCCTTGACGGACTGCGCTCATATATCCTGTCCTCCCGAGAACCTGACCCCGAATCAGTAGAATATCAAACCATAAAAAAACAAATCGAAATACGTCTGGCATCACTGCTGATGCCATCCTTGAGGCCTGTTGTCAACGCCACAGGCGTGGTTATACACACAAATCTGGGACGCTCCCTTCTTCCCAAAGAGATCTTCCGGCACATGCTGGATATAGCGGGTCGATACTCAAATCTGGAGTATAACCTGGAAAAGGGTATGAGGGGAAGCCGGTACAGCCATGTGGAGGGGTTGCTCTGCGATCTGACCGGGGCGGAATCCGCCCTGGTAGTGAACAACAATGCCGCCGCGGTCCTTATCACACTGGAAACCCTGGCCAAGGGCAGAGAGGTGATAGTTTCCAGGGGTGAACTGGTAGAGATTGGCGGTTCCTTCCGCATCCCTGATGTAATGGCGAAAAGCGGGGCCATCCTGAGAGAGGTGGGGACCACAAACCGTACTTACTTGAGTGACTATGAGTCTGCCATAAGTGACCAGACCGCTCTGCTTATGAAGGTTCATCAGAGCAACTTCCAGATGGTAGGCTTTACAACGGCCGCATCCGTAGCGGAGCTGGCAGAACTCGGCGCAAGATACGGTGTCCCTGTGTTCGAAGACCTGGGCAGCGGCAACTTAATGGATTTTTCCAGATACGGAATAATTCATGAGCCAATGGTCCAGGAGTCGCTGTCTGCCGGGGCGGATCTGGTCAGCTTCAGCGGCGATAAACTTCTGGGCGGATCACAGGCGGGAATAATTATCGGGAAGAAGAAACTCGTTGACCGCATAAAGAAAAATCCCCTGAACAGGGCGGTACGTATAGACAAGCTCACCCTTGTGGCGCTGGAAGGTGTCCTGAGGCTATATCAAGATCCGGAGCAAGCGGTCAAGATTATACCTACGCTCAATATGCTGTGTCTTTCCATGGACAGTCTCAAGTCCAGTGCCCGACGACTTCGAAGAAGACTCAGGGCGCTGAAACTCCCCGGCGTATCTATAGACACCGCAGAGACCGTTTCCCGTGTTGGAGGTGGCGCTTTGCCTCTGCATCAGCTCAAGTCCAGGGCAGTAGTTATCGTTCCGGAAGACAAGACATTTTCTGCGGCGCGAATCGAGTCTGAACTCCGCAAAAACGAACCGCCAGTGATCGCAAGGATTGAAGAAGACAAGGTGCTCATGGATATGAGGACGGTCCAGGAGGAAGACTACGGGGTTATTGTTCAGGCGGTGGCTTCTGCCCACGCACAGCTCCTTTCAGATTCAATGAGTCATAAAATTCCCGAGGATTCCAGGGAGAGATATCAACAATGATTGATCCTGTGTTACACTTGGTCCCGGCGGACCTGGAGCGCCTGGGCGAACGGGTCGTTGAATGGCTTGGCAAAATCTTTACTTTTTCAGAATGGACATTTTGCCCTGTTTACGATCATGTCAAAGGTCTTCCTCCAATCAGGCTTTCAGAGCGCCAAAGGCAGAGGGCCTATAATGCCCTGTCTGAATGCAAAGGATTTTGGGACCGCATAGGACAGCAGATCCTGATACCAATCAGGGATCATGCGGCAGTGCCGGATCACCAAATCACGCTCGGCACCATGGTATTGTTTAAAAATGACAATTCCATCGGACCGGAAGAGGCTGAAAGGTGGATGCCTGTGCTGCAGTCCTGTATAGAAAATAGACTCGAGGTGTTGCGCCTCAAGTACTCTTTTTCAAGATCAGGGGAAATTCCGCCATATGCATATCTTGCCCTGGAGGCTATTTGCAGGAAAAAGGCGCCTTCGATCTCTCTGTTGCATCTCAAACAAAAACTCAAGGCGAATGCCGGTCACTGCAATCGTGAAACTGCAGTCGATTTGTGCTCAATGCTTTGGAGAAATTGCGATTTTGAATGGCTGGGGGGGAATTCAAGGGATTCCTGGATACTTCTGCCCGGAGTGGACAAGGACGAACTGTCTTGCGGCCTTAAACAGATGATTTCAAAGGCCCGGGCATTTAAGATACCGATCTCAAATGCCTATGGCCACCATATTCTTTGCCCTTTTGATATTGGTCTCATGGACAAGGATATCTATGCCCTTGAAAGGTTGGCTGAGGAACTGGGTGTTGCGGTTTTTTGTACTGAGGATCAAAGGCTTCTCGAAGACCGCTTGGGTATTGAGGGACTTGTAACAAGACTTGATCAGGTAAAAAAGGCGGTCAGGGGTAAGTCAAAATGTGCCGTTGCTTATGTCAAACCTTTGCCCCATGATCTCCGAGGCCCTTTCGGCCAAGGCATTTCATTAATTCCAGGTGAGAAAGATAATGCCTTTTTAATAAAGAGGTTTGACACAAGACCCCGGGGACCTGATTTGGCCCGATGGGGCGGTGAGATCCAGAAACTATGCACAGCCGCTCGAGGCGGGCCTTCGACCATAGGCATCGCTGCCGCGGGTCAGCCTGCGGTGCGGCACTTTCGAACACAGGTAGCTGCTCTGTGGGCCTTTATACATGCGGATCTTCTGGGAAATGGTTCGGTAGTTGTCCATGATGGCGTGACATGGAACGTCAGGGGAGATGAAATCTTTTCCTGGGGAGATCTTTCGGGTGCGTGCAGGAGCTACAGGCGCGGTCTTCAGGCCGAGCCATCGAATGCCAATCTGCTAAACAGCCTGGGGGTATGTCTTGCGGAGCTGGGAAGGACGAAAGAGGCTATTGGTGCCTTTTCCCAGGCTGCAGACACCCCTTCCGGAAACTTTATGGCCCTGTATAACCTTGGTGGCATATATTTTAAGAAAGGAGACCTCGAAAGCGCTGAAAAGGCCCTGAAAAGGGCATACGAACTGAAACCGGGCGACATGCACCTGGCAGGCCGCATGGCTGAAGTGCTAATTGAATCCGATCGGGCAAAAGAGGCCTTAGAGATTCTGGCGCCTTTTGCAGGTAGACCTGAGCAACCGTTACCAGGGGCCATTTTCAGGATACTCGGCAAGGCCTACCGAGCCCTTAATCAATGGAAGAAGGCCAAGACATCATGGCAGCAGGCCATCAAGAAAAACCATGAAGATTCAGAGTCCATGGCACTCCTGGCCCTTGGTTATCTTGAGGAGATAAATGACCGGGAAACAGCGTCAAAGCTAAAAAGACAGGCCGAGGTATTGGGTAACAGAACCAAACAAACCCGCACTATCTTAGAACGACTGAACAGGAAGCTGAATCCCCTCGATCTTCAAAAATAGCCATGGTTCTCAAATCAGACTCTTGACAAGAGAAAAACTAACGTGTTAACACACTCTATCTCGATATTAAAAAAGTTCCATTTGGGGACGCAGATGAATGCGGATTTTCAAATACATGAATAATATATTTGCATATCCGCGAAAAGCCGTGTCCTATTTTTTGAAGCACTTTTTACGGTCGTTTTATGTTTACATAGTATTAGGGTCTCCTTAGCTGATTTTTTACTTTTCAGGTAAGGTGATTATTATGGGCCTTACTTTGCCATCTGGAATACACTAATGGGAGATTTATCCAATGAAAGAAGTCAGACTTCATGGCCGGGGCGGGCAGGGAGCTGTTACCTCAGCTGAACTCGTTGCAATTGCAGGCATAGACGAAGGGAGATTCGCACAGGCCTTTCCTAGTTTCGGTCCGGAAAGGAGGGGGGCCCCGGTGACGGCCTTTATAAGGATGAGTGACTCCCCGATAAGAACCAGGGAAAAGGTTTACCGCCCGGACATAGTGATAGTACTTGACTCGGCGCTTCCTTCTTTGGTCAGGGTCTCAGAGGGCCTGCATGAAGACGGAATCGTAATTTTGAATACCCACATGGAAGAATCAGAGGTCAGGGAGACGTTCGGGCTGGACAGCAAACTTGCCATGGTAGATGCCAATACCATAGCCAGAGAAATCCTTGGGTTGCCCATAACCAATACCACGATGCTCGGTGCGTTGTTGAAGGCTACTGGTATTGTCGGCAAAGAGGCATTGGAACATGTATTAGATCGCAGGTTTGGAAGACTTTCCGAGAAAAACAAGGATGCTATGCGCAGGGCAATTGAGGAAACAATAATTACTGGATAATTTTATGACCAAGGCTTACTGCAAAGAGGCAAATAGTCAGGTTTTTTCATTGTGTTCTTAATGCGGTGAACTAAAAAACTTAATTTATTACCAACCCCTTAACACCTCATGAAATATAAAGGAGTAATAAAATGGCCAATACGGACGCCATTGTAGGTTGGAAGACAATAACCTTTGGATGTCACGTGATGGAGCCGGGCAGCTCGGCCAAATTCAGGACGGGCGATTGGCGATCTCAAAGGCCGGTCATTGACAATGAAAAGTGTATCAAGTGCGGTATGTGCTGGATATACTGTCCTGACATGGCCATCATTCAAGCCGAGGACGGCTTCTTTGAGGTAGATCTAGAATACTGTAAAGGTTGTGGCATATGCGCTCATGAGTGCCCCAAAGATGCCATAACAATAATTCCGGAGGAGGGATAATCATGGCCAAACGCATTGGAATTGAAGTTTCAATTGCACTAGCTGAGGCGGTGAAGCTGGCGAACGTAGACGTGATCGCCGCATACCCCATTACCCCTCAAACCCATATTGTGGAACACCTTTCTGAAGTAGTGGCAGATGGAGAAGTCGACGCTGAATTCGTCCCGGTGGAATCTGAGCATGGGGCGATGAGCTGCTGTTGCGGTTCTTCAGCAGCCGGGGCAAGGACCTTTACTTCAACAAGCTCGCAGGGGCTTTTGTTGATGAGCGAGATCCTCTTCATACCCGGCCCGATGAGATTGCCCATAGTCATGGCCGTTGTAGACCGTGCATTGTCCGCGCCTATAAGTATCTGGAACGATCATCAGGATATAATGAGTCAGAGGGATGTGGGCTGGATACAGACCTTTGCGGAAAACGGCCAGGAGGCCTTTGATCTGACACTTCATGCCTTCAGGGTGGCTGAAGACAGGCGTGTATCCCTGCCGATGATGGTAAATATTGACGGATTCACCCTGAGTCATGTTGTCGAGGCCGTAGAGCTCTTGAGCCAGGAAGAGGTGGATCAATACCTTCCTCCCTTCAAACCCCGCTACCGTCTGGATCCCAGGAAGCCCATAACCATGGGTCCCGTGGGTATTCCAGAGGTATATTCAGAGGCAAAGGTTGCTCACAATGAAGCACTGAAGGCATCCAAAAAGGTAATACTCCAGGGATGGAAGGAATTCGCAGACCTCTTCGGACGTCAGTATAACCCTGTTGAGACTTACCGCTCAGAAGATGCCGAGGTCCTGCTGGTTACCATGGGCAGTATTTCAGAGACGGCCATGACGGCGATAGACACCATGCGGGAAAAGGGACAAAAGGCAGGGCTGGTAAGAATTCGTCTGTGGCGTCCATTCCCAGGACCGGAATTTCGAAAGGCCGCCGGAAAGGCAAAAGTGCTGGCGGTAGTCGACCGCTGTCTGCCCCCTGGCTCAACTTGCGGTCCGGTGGGTGCTGAACTCAGGTCTCTTTTCTACAAGGTGCCGGGGTCTCCTAAAATTTTCAATTTTGTTGCCGGTCTTGGTGGACGGGATGTAACAGTTGAGTGGTTCGAAGAAATGGTCGAAAAGGCCACGGCATTTGCCAAGAGACGTCCAAAGGAACTCTATGAAGTGATCGGGGTGCGTGAAAAATGATATCTGAATTCGAAAAATTCAAACGATTTAAGGCGAAAAATCTTCCCAGGAAGGAAATGCTTGCCCCGGGGCACAGGGCGTGTCAAGGTTGCGGTGAGGTTCTGGCCCTTAGAATGGCTATGAAGGCCCTGGGGGAAAACGTTATCGTGTGTATGGCTACGGGTTGTATGGAGATCATTACGACTCCATACCCACAGACTGCATGGAAAGTGCCATGGATCCACATCGCTTTTGAAAATCCGGCATCCGTGGCGTCGGGCATAGAATCAGCGCTGAAGGTCCTGAGACGCAAAGGCAGGGTCCCCAAGAAACATATAGACATCCTGGCAATAGGAGGAGACGGTTCAACAAGTGACATAGGTATCGGATGGATCTCAGGTGCCCTTGAGAGGGGACACGACTTCACTTATATATGCCTGGATAACGAGGCATATATGAATACAGGGGTTCAACGCTCCAGTTGTACCCCATACGGCGCCATGACAACCACCAGCCCTCCGGGGGAAAAGAGCTTTGGTCAGGTTACCTGGAAAAAGAACGTGCCTGGAATAGCAGTAGCGCATAACATACCCTATGTAGCTACCGCATCACCTGCCTATTTCCTGGATCTCATGAATAAAGTAAAAAAGGCGGCCCTGGTCAAAGGACCTGCTTACATACACATATATTCACCCTGTCCGACAGGTTGGGGATCGGCACCTGAGCGCTCAATCGAGTTTGCAAAGCTGGTAGTAGAGACAAGGATCTTTCCTCTGTATGAAGTCATCGAAGGGCGATACATCATGAGCCGCAAGATAACAAAGCCGAAGCCCGTTCAGGAATACCTGAAAGGCCAGCGTCGATTCCGCCACTTGGATGAAGAACATATTTCTTACATCCAGCAGCGCGTGAACGCCGACTATGAGAAACTGATCAGGTTATCAGAGATGACCTAGCATTTTATTGGATTGCCTGAATAAAAAAGGGCGTTTTAAAACGCCCTTTTTTATTATTTTCAACCTTACATATTTTAGTTCTGTGCTTCTTCAGCGGCCTCTTCCGCAGCCCCCTGCATCTCTTCATCTGACTCGTCTGCAGTCTCCTGCGCATCTTTCGCGGCCTCTTCGCCAATCCCAGGCAAACCTTCAGCCGCGCCTTTTATTTTTTCCCCCATGGCCTTGACTCCCTCCTTGGTAGCCTCGGCACCTTCCTGGGCCATTTCGCTCACATCCTGGATGACCTCTTCAATGCTTGATTCTTCTTTTTTGTCACACCCGATGAGAGTGAATGCCCCGACCATAGTCAACGCCAAAATCCAAATTGTGATCTTCCGTTTCATAAGCCCATTCTCCTTGTTGAAAGTTTACACTATATCTAAATGGTATTATACCCTATAACCCCTGGCGACGGTTATTTGTATGCGTTCGCAGATTATGTTAAAAATTAACATCAAACCTCTAATGTCAACCTGCGAATTAAAATTTAATATTCAAATATTTCATGCGTTTGTTAAAAAGGCTGACACTGAAGTGGCCATTGCCAGGCAGAATATAGTGGAAGTCATGGTTGAAAATTGAGTATCAAATAAGTCATCAGCCAGTCAAAAAAGCTACTAACAGTTAATCCGTGTTTAGAGTACGTATTTTTCTCCGTTATTATTTCAAATAAGACCGAACGCGGAATCTCCATACTATTTTGGCTATGGCCTTTTTCGAGATATCTAGTTCTGTGCTTTTTACATACTAGTTCAATATCCTCCGGCTGTGCTGAAATGCAAGGGATAGTTGATGATTTTATCCATATGTATAGAAAAAAATCCATCTTAATCATTTGCCTTTTAATAATAATCGTCTCCTTTATTCTTTACCGGA
>Ga0190347_1000519_pt1 | contig 12191 bp, 9 predicted proteins | sample 48721356_MG_FD_161652 | JGI IMG/M metagenome (GOLD analysis project Ga0190347, IMG submission 161652) | Hydrothermal vent microbial mat bacterial communities from Southern Trench, Guaymas Basin, Mexico - 4872-13-5-6_MG | ecosystem: Environmental > Aquatic > Marine > Hydrothermal vents > Microbial...
CTTCCATCGGCTGGCGCATGACCTCCAGGACCTGGCGTCCGAACTCAGGCAACTCGTCCAGGAAGAGCACGCCTCGGTGGGAGAGCGAGATCTCGCCCGGACGGGGCCAATTTCCACCTCCCACCAAGCCGGCATGGGAGATTGTATGGTGCGGTGCCCGGAAGGGACGCGTGTGGATAAGGCGTGTATCGGGAGGAAGCCGATCCGCGACCGAGTAGATGCGGGTGACGTCGAGGGCTTCTTCGAAGGTCATGGAAGGCAGAATCGAGGGGAGTGTGCGCGCAAGCAGAGTCTTCCCCGCTCCGGGTGGGCCTGCCATGATGAGATTATGCCCGCCTGCCGCCGCCACCTCGAGTGCCCGCTTGACATGTTCCTGGCCTTTCACCTCCCGCAGATCGGGTCCAGGATGAGCCTGATCCCTTCGAATATCGACCGGCTCTGCCGGGGGGATTGGGACCACTCCTGAAAGATGATTGACTAGCGCTGTGAGCGTCGGGACCGGGATCACCTGCAGATTCTCCACCAACGCAGCTTCGGGGGCGTCCACTTGCGGCACGAAGAGCGTCCGAATTCCCCGCTCGCGCGCCACCACGGCCATGGGGAGCACGCCACGGACGTGGCGCACCGAACCGTCGAGGGACAACTCACCCACCGCCATGATCTGCTCAAGCCTTCCAGGATCCACCTGGCCCGAGGCGGCGAGCACGCCCAGCGCAATCGGCAGGTCGTAGGCAGGGCCTTCCTTGCGAAGATCGGCCGGGGCCAGATTCACCGTGACCCGCTGGCGCGGAAACTCCATGCCGGCGTTCTTCACGGCGGCTTGTACCCGTTCGCGGCTTTCCTGCACGGCCGTGTCGGGAAGTCCGACGATGGTGAAGGAGGGGAGCCCGCGTGCGGTATCCACTTCCACTTCCACGATCTCCCCCTCCAGCCCAACGACGGCTGCGGCGTGGACCTTGGCGAGCACACTCTCAGTCTACGCGCGATAAGCTCAAAGGTCAATCGGCGCGGCGAGGACCTCCGTCTCGGGCGGTAGCCAGAGTCCCTGCTCGTCCATCGCCCAGCTGGGGTAGGATTGCCGGGCAATGAACTTGGCTGCATACAGGGCGGCCAGCTTGGCGAAGTATTTGTCGGTTCCATAGAGCCGGCAGCCGTCCCTCGTCTGCTCGGCCCGGGCGAGGTTGGCGCCAAGGTCGCTGCCGCCCTGAGTCTCCGTCATCCATGTGGCGCCCCACCGCTCTCCAGCCAGCAGGGCCTGCTTCCAGGCATCGTGTTCCGGCGCATACTTGTGGATGGCATAGGCCGTCTGATTGGTCACGATCAGCGTGCAGTACAGCCCGGGGTCAGCCAGCAGATATCCCAGTGCGAAGTGCTCATGCCAGGATCCGCCTTCATACGGGGGACGATTCATGGGAGCCAGCCGCCTGAGCAAATCCATGTGCGCCGGGCACAATTCCACCCGATCCACACGGCGTCCATCGAGGTCGTGCATGCGGTGGATGGGCAGGGCACCGGCATCGACATGCATGGCCACCTCGTAGGCCTCGCCGCCGCACAGGCGGCCAAAGGCGCCTAGATGCTCCTTGTGTTCGGAAAAACCAGGCCAGAAGTGAGAGAGGACAGCCGGCAGGTCTGGATCCAGGGCGAAATGGTCGTGACCATAGGCATAGGACTGATGGCGCATGAGACCCTCCGGCGGCCTTTATTCGCCTCCAAAGGTCCTTTGCATCGAGCCCGGGGCTGTCCAGGGATCAGGTCGCGGAGAAGCGCATGCGTAGCGTTCTCAGGAGCTCCGGGACCCAGCGGCTAAGGGGGCCGAAGGCGCCCTGTGATTGCACCTGGGGGGCCATGCCGAGGGTGAGGAAATGCCGTCGGTCAAGCGCCACAATCAAGATTTGCGCCGCTGAGCCCATCACCGTGACGTAGCGCAGCTTGCCCGCTTCCATCTCTTCCGCCAGGCGTCGCGAGGTGAGCACCTGCGCGGCCGTCATGCCCGCAATCCGGTCCTGCGAGACCGGCGGCGAGGCTGGATGGCACGCGATCATCAAGCCATCATCATCGACCAGAGCCACCCATTCCAGCTGGGGAAATTCCTGCGCCAGAGCACCCAGGATACGCAGCAGTTCGGACTCTCGTGTTACCATGCGTTGACCTCAACTATGCCGGGCTCGTCTACCTTAGGGTACTGGCAGATGAACGCCCTTGCAAGCGGCATCGCCTCGCCGCCGATCGTTCCGCAACTCCACGGCCGGCGGCCAAGAGGGCAAATCATGCAGAACCCCGAATTTGCAGGCACCGTGAGCGGGCGAGGCGGCCGAATTCGCTCTGGTTTGGCCGTGGCATGCGTTTGGGATACAATCGACCTCCGATGGAGAGGATCCCGTTTCACCGCCGCCCTTCTGCCGTTCTCGCGTTTCTCCTAATCGTTGCAGGCGGGCTGTATTTCTATTTGCTCGGCCTCACGAGCGAGCCTTACCTGCGCGGTGGGCTCTTCGCTCTGATTCCGTTGCTGGGCTTCGCAGCTGCAGCCTATCTCTTCGCGCTCAGCCTGCATCTCCTGATTACGCTTCCAGCCTCTTTCGGTGCCCTGGTTGGCAGGCTGCTGCGCACCGGGACGCTCTTCGCAATCCTCGGCCTGCACGCGCTGGCCTATGTCACCGCGGAGCCGATCCCGGACCTGCAGATGCTGGTGGTCGATTTGGATCTGGCGTTCCTCTCTGGCCTGGCGATGCTGGCCCTGGCCGCACAATTCGTCTTGCCGGTAGAGTCCTGGCACGACCGCTGGCTGGTAATCCGGCGTCTGATCGGGCATCTGCTGGGGGAGCGAGGACCCGTCACCTTCGTGCATGAGGGGCGCGCCATCGAAGCCTACCGGGAGAACCGTCGGCGGGGACCGGGCGTCTTTCTGGTGGATCCCACCAGCGCAGTGGTATTCCGGACGGATGCGGCTTTTACCCGCGCCGCCGGGCCGGGCGTGGTCTTCACCCGCCCAGGCGAACGCCTGGCGGAGGCGCTCGATTTGCGCCGGCAGGAGCGCCGCATCCAGGGCCGCCCACCTAGCGGCCAGGAGGAGGTGGCCTCGGCCCAGTCCATGGCCATCACCCGCGATGGCATCCCGGTCTCGGCAGACCTATCGGTCACCTTCATCCTCGATCCCGGCCACGAAGCCGAACCCAGAGAGGGCCGCATACCGGAGAAGCCGCCCTTCGAGTTCTATGCCCCCTCGGTCGAACGCGCGGTATACGGGCATGTGTTCGGCGAATTGGAAGATCTGCCTTGGACAGAGTTGCCGCTGCGGCTGCTGGTCGAATTATGGCGTGAGGAGATCAAGCGCTGGGATCTTAGCGAGCTGCTGCGCAGCGACCCGGAGGCCCGCCCCCTGCAGTTGATCAGCGATGCCCTGCTGAGGCGCCTCGTGCCACCCCGCGAACCCCTCGAGCAAGGTTCCCAGGAGCCTCAGGAGCGCGAGATCCTGCGCAGCCGCGGCGTGCGTGTGCTGGATGTGCGCATCGAGAATCTGCAGCTCCCGGGGGATATTCAGCACGAGCGAGATTACCATTGGCGCGAATCCTGGGCCGGCGCCGTGCAAGAGGGGCTGCGCAAGGCCACCAGCGAGGTCGAAGAGCACCGCCTGGAGGGCGAGTTGGAGGCCGAGCGCTACCTGGCCATCGAACTGACCTCACGCCTGCGTGAGAACCTGCTCGAGGGGAGACGCATCGGCCGCCGGGAGGCGCTTGCCCTGATCTTGTCCGATGCCATCCGTATCTATGGCCACCGCGAACTCACCCCCGAGGCCGCGCAGCTCGCACGCCGTCTCGAAAGCATGGCCGAGGCGCTCGCCAGAGCTGACGGCGGCTTCAGGCCCAGCGGAACCTGACACAGCATGGATGCCTGGACGACCGACCACCCTAGCGATCTGGTTCGCACATTCGGCCGCTCGATCGTCGAGTTGATTTTGGGACGCGACATCACGGCGGCCATCGTCCGCTTGCTTCTCCTGGCCGGCTCGCTGGCGTTCGCCTGGCTGCTGCTGGTCGTGAGCTTCAATTTTCCGGGCCAGGTCCCGTACTTCTGGCTCGAGAATCTCCCGCCTCTCACCTACCCGCTGCTCAACGTGCTCAGCACCTTCTTTCACCCCGATGTTCTGCTCCACATGCTGCCGCTGACCGCGGGCATGCTGGCCAGCCTCATCATCGCCGCGGCCTACCTGGCAGACCTCTTTGAGCTCGAGTCGGTCTGGATTGCCTTCAGCTATCTGCTCGGCGCCATCTTCGGCCTAAGCTATCCCCGGCTGCGCATCGATCGCAGCGATGTGAGCAGCCTGGATCCCTCCAATCCACTCAAGCGCATAGGCGGGCCGGGTTTCATCCGAATTCACCTGGGATTTGCGGCCGTCTTCGAGGACAGACAGGGAAGGCCCAAAGTATATGCGCTCTCATCCCCCGGGGCGGATTCCTCCAGCCACGAGCCCACGCAGTCGACCTTCTTCATCGAAGGGTTTGAACGCCTTCGGGACGTGGTCGATCTTCGCGACCGTCTTGCGAAGGTCGATTTGATACGTGCCGAGACGGCCGAAGGCGTTCGCATCTACGCTCGCGATGCCCAGATGCTCTTTCGTATCTGCGCCGGCGAGCAGGAGCGCAGCCTTGCCAATCCCTATCCCTACACCGAGGAAGCAGTCCGGCGCCTGGTATACGGACGGCCGGTCGTAAACGGCAAACCCCAGGCCCCAGAAACCATCCTGGCGGAGGTCCTCGAACGTGAGATCCGGGAGTTCGTCTCCCAGCACACGCTCGAGGAGATCCTCGCCCTGCAGCCCTACCGCATGGGCGAAGCCGCCGTCCAGCGCGCCACGCAGGCCAGCTTCCAAATCCCTCGCCGGGAGCTGACCGCCCGCTTCCATACGCCCGAAGTCCGGGCCCGCCTGCGCGATAAGGGCCTGGAGTTGGCCTGGGTGGGCGTTGGCACCTGGGATCTCCAGGACCCTGTGGGCCAGGAACGCAACCCTGGCGAAGCCCTCATCACCACTTGGCGGAATTTCCATCGCCTGCAGCTCTTCCGCGATCCAGAGTACATCGCCCGCCAGCAAAACTTGCGTTATCAGGATCGCCTTTTCGAGATTCCTCAGGCCTGGGTGCGGACCTGGGGTTCCCCCGATTTCCCAGGCGCCCACCGCGACTTTGCGCTGCTCTCCTTGATCCGCGAGCAACTGCGAAGCATGCACAAGCGCATCGGCATGGACCTTGAACCCGGGATCCGCCAAGGCCTGGAGAGTGTGCTCTCATTGCTGGAGACGCTGGTCGAACCGCGCGTATTCGGGGAGGCGGAATGATGTCGGAATGGTCCTTCCAAGATGGGCCTGTTCTCGTGATCGGATCCTCCGGAATCGACCTGGTCGCGCGCCCCTTCGACGCACTCCAGACAGGCACATCCAACCCCGGCCAGATCCGGTACTCGCCCGGCGGCGTGGCCCGCAACGTGGCCGAGAATCTGGCGCGTTTGGGCGCGGAAGTGATCTTGCTCACCGCCGTGGGCGATGACGACCAAGGTCGCCAGCTCCTGGAACACGCCGCCCATGCCGGCGTTGACATCGAGCATACCATCCGGGTTCCGGAGCAACCCACCGGAAGCTATCTCGCCATCTTGGATTCACAGGGCGCTTTGCACACCGGAATCGACGACATGCGCGTCATCGACGCCATGCCACCCGAATTTCTCCGGGAGCGGCGGGAACTTTTCCGCCAGGCCTCGGCGGTTTTTGTGGACGCGAATCTGCCAGAGCGGACGCTGCGCACCGCCATTTCACTCGCCTTCCGCTCGAAGACCCCCATCGCCGCCGATCCCACATCGGTCAAGTTGGCGCCCAGACTCTGCCCTTACCTGGAACGACTCTGGTTGATCACGCCCAATGAACCCGAGGCCGAGAGGTTGTGCGCGCATCCCGTGCCGCATGCCGACCCTGCGAGCGCCATTGCTGCAGCCCGGCATTTGGTGACGGAAGGCGTCAACATCGCCATCATCACTATGGCCGAGTTTGGAGTCGGCTACGCCGCCGCGGAAGGAAGCGGACATATCCCGGCCATGAAGACCGAGATTGTGGACCCGACCGGCGCCGGCGATGCGCTCACCGCCGCCGTCATCTTCGCCTTGATGAACGCGATCCCTCTGGATGAGGCCGTCCGGCTCGGAGTGGCGGCCGCGGCGCTCACCCTGCGGGTGCCAGGCACCGTCGTCGCCGATTTATCCCTGGAGCGCTTGTATGAAGAGCTCTAATCTTGCCAGCCGCCCCGGCTCGGTAATCCCTCCGGCGCCCCGTGGCGACAAGGAGCGGTGATGCCCCCCCGACCAAGACCTCTTCCGGATGGATTTCGCCTGCATCCGCGCCTGCGGGAAGCACTCCAGACCGGGGAGCCCGTCGTGGCGTTGGAATCCACCGTGATCACGCATGGATTGCCCAGACCCATCAACTTGGACCTGGCCCGGCGTATGGAAGCCGAGGTCCGCGCCGCGGGCAGCCTGCCCGCGACGGTGGCGGTGATCGAGGGGGAGGTGCGGATCGGCCTGCAGGAGGATCTCCTGGAGCGCCTAGCGATGGATGCTGCCGCCATCAAAGTGGGCCCGCGAGATTTCGCCACCGCCCGCCTTCGACGGCTCTCTGGCGGCACGACGGTGGGGGCCACGCTCAGAGCCGCTCATGCCGCCGGCATCCAGGTCTTCGCCACCGGTGGGATTGGTGGCGTCCACCGCGGCGCACGCCACGATGTTTCCGCCGACTTGCCAGCCTTGGCCCAGCACCCCCTGATCGTCGTCTGCGCTGGCGCCAAGGCCATCCTGGATTTGCCAGCCACGCTGGAATGGCTCGAGACCTATGGCATCCCGGTCCTGGGGTGGCAGACGGATGTCTTCCCTGAATTCTTCAGCCCTGGCACGGGGCTCCCCGTCTCTGCGAGGGTGGAGACGCTCGGCGAAGTTCGCATATTCGCCGAAGCCCACTGGAAGCTTGGCGCAGGGTCTGCCATTCTGCTTTGCGTCCCGTGCCCTGCAGACGAGGCGATCCCCGCACAAGAGCTCCACAGCGCTCTGATCAAGGCCGAGCGCCAAGCCGAGGAGCAGGATATTCGTGGTCAGGCGCTGACCCCATTTCTTCTTGAGGCCATGGCCCAATTGACAGGTGGCGCCACCTTGCGGGCGAACCTGGCATTATTGCGAAACAACGCACGGATCGCCGGGGAGCTGGCCAGAGCATGGAAGGGCCCCTAAGCACCGCCCGCATCCATGTCTGGGGCGGGCCTCGGAGCTGACCGGCGCTCTTGCTTGGATTGCAGGCATCACCCCCGGATAACCACGAGCGCGCCCACAGGCCTGAAGAATCCCGACCGCAGCACCACATTCACTAAATTACCGTCGTCAGGAGAACCCACCTTGAAAACCACAAATCGCCGCAGCCTGCTTCTGCTCTTCCTCACCCTTGTGGTCGTCATGATGGGCTTCGGGATGGTTATCCCGTTGCTCGGCTTCTACGTGGATCACTTCGGCGCCGGTGGGTGGGCGCTCGGTCTACTCATGTCCAGCTACGCCGTGATGCAATTTATATTCTCCCCCATCTGGGGCAGCCTCTCGGACCGGTATGGCCGCAAACCGATACTTGCCCTCGGGATTCTGGGCAACGCCTTGGCCCAGCTGCTCTTCGGCATGGCAACGCAGCTCTGGATGCTCTTCGCGGCCCGCATCCTCGCAGGGATTCTCTCCTCGGCCACCTTGCCGACCACGTTGGCCTACATTGGCGATGTCACATCCGAGGACGAACGCGGCGGCAGCATGGGCGTTCTGGGCGCAGCCATGGGGATCGGCATGGTCATCGGGCCCGGACTGGGCGGTTTGCTGGCCGCCGAGTCGTTATCCACGCCCTTCTTTCTGGCCGCGGCGCTTTCTCTTGCCGCCTTTCTGCTGCTGCTCGCCTTCCTTCCCGAATCCTTGCATCCAGACCAACGCAAGGCCGGCGTCCTCCTGCGGGGGCCGCAATGGCGCGAAATGGGTCAGGCGCTGCTCGGGCCGCTGGGAGCCCCGCTGCTTTTGGCGGGGATCATGAGCTTCGGGCTCACCAACTTCGAGGGCGTCTTCAGTCTCTACGCCCTCCAGCGCTATGGCTACGGGCCCGAACGGGTGGGGTTTATCCTGATGCTTATCGGCCTGACCTCGGCCGTGATGTAAGGGGGGTTGACAGGCATCCTGAGCCGGTCAGTCGGCGAAGTCTGGATTCTGCGCGGCTCGCTGCTCACAAGCGGATCGGGCTTTCTGGCCATGACCCGGGCACAGCGCTATACCGAGGTGATCCTGGCCACGCTCTTCTTCGTGTTAGGCAACGCCTTGCTCCGGCCGGCGCTGGCCTCGCTCATCTCCAAGCGCACAACCTCCGGCCAGGGCATGGCGATGGGCCTCAACAACGCCTTCATGAGCTTGGGCCGCATTCTTGGCCCGGCGTGGGCCGGGGCGGCCTTCGATTGGGGGATCCAGATCCCCTACTACAGCGGGGCGATCATCATGGGGTTTGGACTGCTGATAAGCCTGCGCTGGATGGAGCCACGCCAGGCCGCGGCAGCCGAGAGGCCTCCGGCCGCCTAGGGACTGCCTTCCTGCGCCCTGACCCGCAGCCGCACATCCAGCGCCAGCGCGCCTCCGCCCGGCCCCGGCAAAGCTCGTAGGGGATTGACCTCGAGCTCCACCACTTCCGGCAGCGCGTCGGCCAAGTGCCCCACCCGCAGAATGACCTCGGCAACGGCTTCACGATCAGCCGGAGGCATATTGCGGTACCCGCGCAAACGCCGGCCGGCCCAGGTGCTATTGAGCATGGATTCCGCCTCCGAGCGGCTCAAGGGCGTGAGCTCGAAGGCCACATCCCCGATCACCTCCACCTCAACACCACCCGATCCAAACATCACCAGGGGCCCGAATTGCTCATCCCGTACCATGCCAACGATGACCTCCTGGCCTTCCGCCAGGAAGGGTTGGAGCAGGACACCGCGACTCTCTACCGCAGGCAGGGCCTCCGAGACCCGCTCGAGCAGGGCATGGTAGGCTTCACGAATCTTCTCCGGCGAATTGAGGTTGAGTGCCACAGCCCCCAGGTCTGACTTATGAGGCAAATCTGGCGAGTCCACCTTCATCGCCACCGGGTATCCCAGGCGTTCTGCCGCCTGCACCGCCTCCTGCTCGGATTGAGCCAGTTCGTGGGGAGGGATCGGAATCCCGAAAGCCTGTGCAACCTCCAGGGCTTCAGTCGCTCCCAGGAAACCATCCTTGCCAGGCCGGGCGCGGGACAGGATCTCCCGCGCGGCTTCCAGATCGATATCGTCGAATGCTACCGGCTCACCCTCCTCCCGCAAGAGCACGCTCGATCGGGCATAGAGCACACGCATGGCGGAGGCGGCGCGCTCGGGGAAGCGATAATCCGGGATATGCGCCCCGCGCAGAAGGCGTGCCGCGTGGGCGATGAGCTCTTCGCCCATCAGCGTCACCACAACCGGTTTCTCGCGGGATCGGATGACCGGGATGATGGCCCCCGCCACTTCGGCCGCGGTCGTCACAGGCGGCGGCGGCAGGATCACGATCACGCCATCCACACCATCATCTGCAAGGAGCAGCCGCAGACTATCAGCGTATTCGCGGGGGCCAGCGCCCGCAAGCATATCCACCGGATTCTTGAGACTGGCTGCGGCCGGAAGGAGAGTCTGCAGACTCTCACGCGTGCTCTCTGAGAGGGCCGCAAGTTTGAGGCCGTTGGCGTCCAGTGCGTCGGCGGCGATGGCTCCGGGACCGCCGGCGTTGGTGAGAACGGCCACTCTCGGTCCCCGAGGCGGCGGGCACCATGCCAGCGCCCGCGCCCAATCGAACATCTCCTCACTGTGGCGGGCGCGGATCACTCCGGCCTTCCGGAAGGCGGCATCAAAGGCCTGGTCCCTTCCGGCCAGCGCCCCGGTGTGCGAGGCCACAGCAGCCCGCCCGGCTTCCGACTGCCCGACCTTGATCGCTACCACGGGCATTGATCGCGTCACCGCCTTCGCCTGTTCGATGAAGCGCCGCCCATCGCCGACGCCCTCCAGATACATCGCCACGACACGCGTGTGCGGATCATCGGCCGTGGCGGGCAGCAGGTCACCCTCGTTCAGGTCCATCTGGTTCCCCAGGCTGACCAGCCGTGAAAGCCCGAATCCCTGTCCCCTGGCCCAGTCGATGACCGCTTCGCAGATCGCGCCCGAGTGCGAGAGGAAGGCGATATCACCCGGGATGGGACCCGGGAGCGGCAGGAAGCTGGTGTCGATCGGCAGATGCGTGTCCAGATACCCGATGCAATTGGGGCCCAGCACGCGCAGGCCATAGCGCCGGGCGATTTCAAGGCAGCGCCGCTCGAGGGCCGCCCCCGCATCCCCCGTCTCCCGGAAGCCGCCAGCCCCGACGATGGCATAGTGGATTCCGCGCTCGCCGCACGCTTCCAGCGCCTCGGGAACCGAGGGCGCGGGGATCATGATGATCGCCAGATCCACCGGGTCGGGGACACTTTGAAGATCGGGGTAGAGCGGGCGGTCGAAGAGGCGGCCGCCCCGCGGGTTCACGAAGTGGATGGCGCCCGGGTATCCCGAAACGACCAGGTTCCTGGCAACGCCATAGCCCAGTTTGGTGGGATTGACCGAGGCGCCCACAACCGCCACGCCTCGAGGCGAGAACAAACCTTCCAGCATCGAGCCTTTCCCTCCCTGCTCCGTCTGAGGGTTGAAGAATATCAGGCTTCCGCCCATTCGGCGAGCATCTTGCTTGTATCGAGCTGCCTGCCGCCCATGTTATAATCCGGCCAGATGATCGTTGGAGGCTTGCAGGATGGTAGAGGTCGTGATCGACAGCATCCGCGTCAGCCTGATGTCTCAGCAGCGGATCGTGATCCTCAAAGAGGTTGGCTCGGAACGGTTCCTCCCTATTTGGATCGGGCCATATGAGGCCGAGGCCATCACCCTTAGCCTTCAAGAAGTCGAGGTCGTCCGCCCTCTCACCCACGACCTTCTCCGCAATGTCCTAGAGGAGCTGGGGGCCCAGGTCCTACGCATCAACATCACCGAGCTGCGCGACGATGTCTTCTACGCTCGCATCATCCTGCGCGTAAACGGCCGGGAGATGTCCATTGATTCCCGCCCCTCCGATGCACTCGCACTCGCCGTGCGCGTGCATGTCCCCGTCTTCGTCGCCGAAGAGGTGATGGACGAAGCGGCCACCGTCCCGGAGCAAGACCTGGAAACAGAGGCAGAGACCGAACAGGAATCTGAGGAAACCGACGAGCGCCTGGAAGTCTTTAAGGATTTTGTCGAATCCCTCGACTTGGATGACCTCGAGTCGGAGGAAGGTGACGCAGAGGAGTGATTCTCCCTCGGCGCCCCCAAAGGCCTTCGCAACCTATCTCTCGAGCCTCGCCCGGTACCCCGGGCCGCAAGCATTCAGGGTGTGCCCATGAGCGACCAACTGCCGCCTCCAGCACCTGAGAACAGCCCCACCCAGCAGCTGCCCCACGACCGGGGTGCCGAGGAGGCTGTGCTCGGCTCGGTTCTCGTCAACCCCGAGGTCTACTATGACATCGCCAATTTCCTCTCTGCCGACGATTTCTTCTTGCACCGCAACCGCTGGATCTGGGAGGCCTTCACCGCCCTGCATGAGCAACGCCTGCCGGTGGATATTCTCACCGTTTCAGAGGAGCTGGAACGTCAGGGCCGGCTGGAAGAGGTCGGCGGCCCTGCCTACCTCACAACCCTGATCAATAACGTCCCCTCCTCCCTTCACGCCGAGGCCTATGCACACATCGTGGAGGAAAGCGCCACCCGGCGGCGCCTCCTGGCTGCAGCCACCGACATCGCCCGCTTGGCCTACCAGAGCAGCTCCGCCATCGAGGACGTTGTCAATGAGGCCGAAAAATCAATCTTCGGAGTCAGCGAGCGACGCCTGACCCACCAACTCCAGCCCATCAAGCATGTGCTCAGCGAATATTACGACCGGCTGGATTACCTGGCGCGGCACCGCGACGAGACTATCGGCGTTCCGACCGGCTTCGTGGACCTGGATCGCTTGCTTGGCGGTTTACAGCCCAGCGATCTCCTGATCATCGCCGGCCGCCCGGGTCAAGGCAAATCCGGTTTTTGCATCTCCGTGGCCAA
>Ga0190347_1000520_pt1 | contig 12178 bp, 8 predicted proteins | sample 48721356_MG_FD_161652 | JGI IMG/M metagenome (GOLD analysis project Ga0190347, IMG submission 161652) | Hydrothermal vent microbial mat bacterial communities from Southern Trench, Guaymas Basin, Mexico - 4872-13-5-6_MG | ecosystem: Environmental > Aquatic > Marine > Hydrothermal vents > Microbial...
CCCAACACCCTCCTCCTAAACGCACCCACGCCCAAAAAGACCAAGACCGAGAGCAGAAGGTAGAACGCGGAGAGTCCAATGCTTCCGTGAATTTGGGTTGCAGCAACGAAACTGAACGGCAGTCCGACGCCAGCCAGAATATCAAAAATATTGCTTCCGAGTGCGTTAGAGACCGCCAGGCTACCCATTCCGTTCCGCGCCGCCTGCACCGAGACGAAGAGGTCTGGAATTGAGGTCGCCACCGCCACGACGACGAGGCTAAAGACCGATTCCGAGAGCCCTAACGCCTCCGTAACATAAACTACTGACCGCACCATCACATCTGCACTCAACGCGATGCCCACGACTCCAAGACCGCAGTAAAGAACCGCTCTCTTCATCGAGAGATATTTGTACTCTTCTCTGTGAACGAACCGCCCGTTTACCGCGTCCCTGAAGAGCCAGGCGAAGTAGACGATGTAAAGCAAGAACCAAGCCAGTGCCTCCCAGCGCGTCAGAACCCCGTCCAAAATCCCAAGAATCGTAACCAGCACAACGAGCAGGTAGAACACACCGTCCCGCTTGAGCACCTTCTCGTCGAGAACGCATTTCCGCACCCAGACCGAGAAGGCGACGAGGAGCGAGATATTAAAAATCGCCGAGCCCACGATTGTGCCAATTCCGATGTCGGGGTGCCCTTTCAGAACCGAGAAGCACGAGGCACTCATCTCCGGCGCACTGCTCGCCATCGCAGCCACCGAAGCGCCCGCAACCGATTCCGGCACATTGAAACGCTTGGCAAGAGTCCCCAAACCGCTGACAAAAACATTCGTTAAGTAGAAGAACGACACAAAACAGCCCACCAGCGCAAGAACCGCAACCCCTAACTCCCACTCGTAACTCAACCAATCCTCTCCCCTTTATTTTTCATCCCTGCTTAAACTTTTATGTAATTATAAAATATTAGCCGTGCCGAGCTTAGCCGTGCCGAGCTTAGCCGTGCCGAGCGGGACGAGAAACTATGCAAAAATTCCTTACCAAAGTCGCGAACCTGAGGCAGCGTCGTCTTTTTAGTAGAAAGGAGAAGTTGGCTGCGCTTGAGCGTAGTTTTGAGCGACGGGCGGAGAGGGAGCGGGAAGAGGAGGCAGAGCAAGAGGACGCAGCAGTCGAGGATGTGGATTTATTTTTGACAGAGAAGGCGGACGCACCGATCGAGACAATTGATGTTACCTACCCTGTTCGCCCGCCCTTTCAGTTTGCGAAGATAAAATACGACGCGGATTTAATGGAACTCGTTTACACGCCGATTGACGTAACACTGACCGAGCAGGAGAAAGAAAACCTGAACGCAATTTCCCTGCTGCTTGACAACATTCGCCTCGACCCCGCGATTTTATTGAAGGGCAAGGAGGAGCATCTTCGCGAGAAGGTGGTGGAGATTATCGAGAAGTACGGCATTGAGTTGAAGCGATTTCAGCGTGAGAAGGTTCTTTACTGCCTGCTGAAAGATTTCACGGGCTACGGCCCGATTGAAGTCCCGATGAACGACCGCTACATTGAGGACATTAATTGCGACGGACCCGGCGTTCCGCTCTACATTTACCACCGCATCTTTGAATCGGTTCGCACCACGGTCTGCATTGACGAGTTAGAGTTGAACCGGTTCGTGCTGCGGCTCGCACAGCTCTGCGGGAAATATATTTCAATAAGCCAGCCGATCACGGACGCCTCGCTGCCCGACGGCTCTCGAATAAACCTGACGCTTGCTAAAGAGGTAACAAGAAAGGGCTCGACATTCTCGATTCGGAGGTTCAAGCAGGTGCCGATTTCACCGGTTGAACTCTTGAAATACGGCTCGGTGAGTGCGGAGCAGCTCGCTTTCTTCTGGCTGCTACTTCAGTACAACAAGTCAATCCTCGTCTCTGGCAGCACGGCAGCCGGGAAGACAACGCTTCTCAACGCCCTCTGTATGTTTTTAAAGAACTCGGCGAAGGTCGTCTCGATTGAGGACACGCCCGAGATAAATATTTACCACAGCAACTGGATTCAGGCGGTAACGCGGGTCGGGTTCGGTCGAGTAGCAGGCGTAGGGAGTGCGTCGTCAGGGTTAGAATCAGGACTCTCTGGATTTTTCGGCATCCTGAAACGACCAGGCGACATCGTTCTTTACGACCTGCTCGTAGCGGCTTTGAGACAACGCCCTGACTACATTCTCGTCGGTGAAGTGCGGGGCGAGGAGGCTTACACAATGTTTCAGGCAATTTCGATCGGGCACCCCTCACTCGGCACGATTCATTCAGGCTCGCTGCTAGAACTGCTGGCACGCGTAGAATCACGGCCGATGAGCGTGCCGAGACCGTTGCTTGCTTCTTTAGATTGCGTGGCTTTTACCGCAATCGTCTCCAGCGATTCGGAGTCAGATTCAGAGTCTCGGCGGAAGGTAAGAAAGGCGAGAGAAGTGGTAGAAATCCTCGACCTCAACCTAAAGACCAACGAACTGCGGACAAATGTGGTCTTCTCGTGGGACTCGCAGACCGACAGATTTATATTTAAGAAAAGTTTCTTGTTTGACTCGATCGAGCGAGATTTTGGCGTAAAAACAGGGCTTCTCAGGGAAGAGATGCAGCGACGGGCTGCTTTGCTCGACCGCCTCTGCAGGCTCGGAATCACCGACTACAAAAAAGTTACACGAGCCATTCAATCCTACTACCTCCGTCCAGACGAGACCTACGAAAAATTTTTGAAAAAGAGCGATGAAGCGAGAGTTGTGTGAGGGGTGCTTAAGGTTCTGCTACCGGCTCGGGAAGAGGTTGGCTGCGGAAAAGCAGAGAAGAGCGTTGCAGAAGAAACTCTCTCGTGCAAATGTTACCGAGGTCAGCACCGAGACTTTCCTGGGGCTTGAGGTAGTAACGCCGTTGGTAAGTGCTGCGTTTGCGTTCTGCCTTGCTCTTCTCCTGCTGCGAGATTTTGCCGCCGCAGTCTCGGTGTCAGGGGTAACGGCGTTCGCAGCACTCGGCTCTTTCCCCCTGCTTCTACACATAAAAAGTTACAACCGTAAGGTAAGCATAAATAGGGAACTTCCTTTTACGCTCGCACATATGTCGATTCTAGCGGGAACCGGTGCAACGCCGCTCAAGACCGTCGAAGAGATCGCAACCTCTGACTACGCCGAGGTCTCAACCGAGTTCAGGAAACTGCTTTACAAGACAAATCTGCAGGGAGAGGACGCGGTTACTGCACTCTACAACTTGGCGAAAGCCACGCCGTCGCCGGTCTTCAGCGACTTCTGCCTTGACTTCGCAAACATTGTCCATTCCGGTGCGCCGTTAGAAGACTACTTTGCGGACAAGTCCTCGTGGCTGCTGGAGGAGCGGAGGAGAGCGGAAAAGCAGTTTGCGGACTCCTTGTCGCTGTACGCGGAGTTTTTTGTCGGCGGGGTGCTAATGCTTGTTACTCTTGGAGTCGTGGGAATTCTAACACTGGGCACGCTCGGCATGACCCCGTTTGGACTGCCCACCGAGACGGTCTTCAGGCTTTTTATTTACGGTCTCGTGCCTGCGGTGAGCGGTCTCTTCCTGCTCGTGTTGGAGTTGATGTACCTTGATTAAACGGAGTAGACGGAGTAAACTTGAGGGCTTGAGGATAAAATATCGTAGGTTGAGGTTGAAGCAGGGGGTAAAGCGGGAGTATTTTACTGTTCTGCTGCCGGTTTTAGTTGCGGTTCTTTTGGTGCTTCTAAGCCTGTGGTCGGCTCTTTCGCCGTCTTCTCCTGCGGCTACTGTTCATGTGGGAGCGGAAAATGTGGGAGCGGAAAATGTGGGAGCGGAAAATGTGGGAGCGGAAAAGTGGGCGAAGAAATACTTGGACCACCTTCTCGTCTCTGCGTTTTTAATCGCTGTTCTTCCGTATTCAGTTGATTCGTTCCTCGAGCGAAGGCGGCGGCGGAAGTACGAGGAAGAGTTCAGCGAGTTTCTCTTTGAGGTCTCGGAACTGCTCAGGAGCGGAATTGACCCACTGAAGACGCTGGTAGAGATTTCAAAGTCAGCGGAGTCGGCAGAGTCGGCAGAGTCGGGGGGAGGTGAGTCGGCGGCGAAGAGAGGCGTCTTGAATCTTCCGAAGGCGGAGTTGAAGGCGCTCGCACCGCTGATAAAAAACGCAGCGGGAAGCCTTACCGTAGGCAGGTCGTTCGAGAGCGTGATGAAGCGTGTGGCGAAGGAGACAAAGAGCAAGTTGATTGAGAGGTATGCCTTCTTGGTGGTGACGGCGACCTACATCGGCGGAGAAGTGTCTCACCTCATTTTTACAACCTCGCGAGATATGAAGACGCATTTGAAAATACAGCGGGAAAAGGAGAGCGAGCTGCGGCAATACTCAATCATTTTTTATATTGCCCACGCGATCCTTGTTGCGATGCTGTTCCTGATAAGTGACCAGCTCCTGCCGCTCATTAGCGGTCTTGGAATTGGTGGCTCGACCTGTCTGACTGGCCCGGTTGTGCTTGGCGGGGGTTTGGAGGGTCTTGAACTGGAGCGTTACTTCTACCATTTGGCGATGATTGACGCGTTGATTGTTGGGCTGGTGATTGGGAAAATCCTGCACGGGTCGGTCAAATACGGCCTGCTTCACTCCTCGGTCCTGATGATTGCGAGCTGGGTGGCCTGCGTGCTGCTAATTCTTCCGAGCGGGTTTTGAGGTAAAAAACAACTACTAAACAACTACTACCTAAGTCGCCACTGCCACCTCTTCCGCTTCTTCCCCACCAACTTGCTTATTTCGTCGCTCGTTACCATTCCGAGAACACGCCTGCCCGCGTCCACGACCGGCAGAGCGGAGATGTTGTGTCGCTCCAATTTCCGAATTACCAACTCCAGACACTGCTCCAAATCCGTGGTCACCACCTTCCGCGTCATTATTTCTGCCAAGCCCTCCTCTCGCTTCGCCACCGCGGTTGAAATGTCCCAGGCGGTCACGATTCCCACGAGTTTTTCATTTGCCGAGACAACGGGAATGTGCGTAGTTTGAGACTCGGTAATCAATTTCGCAGCGTCTGCAATGCTCGCTCGCTCGCTTATCGTCGGCGTCTCCCTCAGCATCACATCCTTGACCAACGGCAGCTCCTCCGTCTGTTTCATCGGCTTGAAGACGCTCTCCGCAGGCGTCGGCAGCCGCTCAACCGGTACCGACAGCAAGAACTCCCCTGCCTCAATTCTGCTTTTCAACTCCTCTGCAACCCGCTTCGCCATAAAAAAACTTGAAAGCGGCGAGGTCTTCACCTCCTTTTCCGTGCCTCCCTTGCTCCCCTTGCTCCCCTTGCTCCCACGCCCAATTCCAATCTCAATCGCTCCCGACTTCAACTCCTCGTAAGTAACCCTACGCAGCACCGGCCGCTCCCGCCTGCCGACGCCAAAATCCACCACTTCTGTCTCGATTTCCGCGTCGCTCACTCCCGCCTTCCTCGCCACCTCCGCATTCAGCACAGGAATCGGAACGCCAAGCCCAACGTACAAACTCACACCGTAGCCGTAGAAAGTAGCACCTCTTAAGAATTCCGTGCTCATTTCCTTCAGGTTTCCAGAGACTGCCAAAGTACCAAAACGGTTAGCAGGGTCGTGCTGCGTCCCGGCTCCGACCACGTAGCCAGTAGCGCCGCAGAGGAAAATCCGCGTGCCGACGCCAACGGTCTCGAAATCCGGGTCGTTGCAGAGCGGCGAGAGCGAACCCGCCCCGCAGTAGTTCGCATTTCGGTAGTTCGGGAGCAGCGTTCCCATATAAGTGTAGAGCGTTCGGTCAGTGGAGTTCGTCCCGACCTCGTGTCTCTGAAACGCGTTTCTCGGGTTCAGCATTACCGCCTGATTCAGGTCTTCGAGTGTGATTGTTGTTTCTACTTCTTTGCGAGGGTAGCAGTCCGTGCCGTAGCCGACCGCCTTCACCTCCACCGCCCTGCCCGCCACTAAATCCTCTACCACGCAGCCACCGCCGTACTCCGCACCCCGCTCTTCAGAGAGCTGCGTCGCACCCAAGTAAGCGTCCACCGCTGCGACCCCAGTGTACGCTTCGACATCGTTGAGCCAGACCCGCTGCATTTTTATCGGCGGGTCGGCGTGCCCGAAGTTGAGGAAGACGCCCGAGGAGCACATTGGACCGAAAGTTCCCGTAGTTACGACATCTACTTCCTTCGCCGCTTCTTCTGCGCCCAACTCGCGCACGATTTCGGTCATTCTGTCCGCGGTCACCACGCGAACACTGCCGTCCCCGATTCTTTCGTTTATTTCGCCGACGCTTTTGGTTTTTGCTCCCATCTTCTTTCTTTATTTTGTTGTGTTATCTTTTGTGATTATTGCTGATTATAAATTCTCCAGTGAAAAAGCCTTCTCAATTTTGGAGCTTCGGAAAAATTCTGCTCTGTTGAATCTGTTTTGAGGAGAGGGAGGAAACGGGAAAAAGAGTAAAAAGCAGATTACAAACACCCCTCGCCACCTTTCACAAAGCCCCACCTTTCACAAAGCCAAGCAACTTCGCCGCATCTCCAACATCCACACGCCCGTTTTCGTTGAAGTCCGCTCTCGCTCTTAAACCCCCGCCCCAGTCAACCGTTCCCACGACCATTCCCGCAACCAAATGCAGATCGCTCATCGTCGCAGAACCGTCGCCGTCTAGATCGCCTTTAACCCACACTGTCAGCCAAATTGCTGTTGCGCTCTTCGCCCCGTCGTTGTCGGTTACCGTTAAATTCACACGGTACTGCCCGGCGGAAGAGTAACGGTGCGTTGCCCAGTTTTCTGTCGTGCTCGTCGTCGTGCCCTCGCCGTCGCCAAAATCCCACTCGTAACGCACGATAAAACCATCTCCGTCTGTTGAGTTAGAGCCGTCGAAGGTTACCGTTTCGTTCACTACCGCTGCGTTTAACGGCGAGTAGGTAAATGCTGCGACTGGCGGTCTGTTGGGAACGCACTTGCAGGCAGGGCTGCATTTGTAGCCAGCCCCCGCACCGCCGCCGCACGCGTCGCCCGGCTTTTTACCGTCGCACCCCAAATCCGCACCGCAGTAGGTCGTGTCGCAGACCCCTGTGTCTAAACAGACGCCTGCAAGGCATTTCTCCAGCGTGCTGTTTGCGGTGCAACCGCAGACGGTACCGTCGGGCTTGTTTACGGTCCGCGTTCTTCCGGTCTCTACCCTTTTCGTCTCGGTGACTTTAAAGGAGCATTCTCCGGCGGTGCAGAAGAAGTCGCGGAATTCCTGCTCCTTCTCCTCTTTCTGCTCTGTCCGGCAGTCGTACTCTTTCGTCGTCACCCACTGAGTCTTGCCTGTGTCCTGCCAGCAGTCGTAGTCGCTGCAGTTCTCGACCAACTGGTCGTCCGTCCAACTCCCGTGGGTAGTGCATTTTCCTTCTTCGCAGTAGTAGTCGTGGAACCGCCTGTGCCTCCAAACCTCGTCCCCCTTGCACCCCTTGCAGTACGAGACCCAGTTTCCGTAGTAGTCCGTGTGCTGGTTTGTTGTGGAGTGCTTACACTTTCCGCCCTTACAGAAGTAGTCCCGCTCCTCGCACCCGTTTCCGTAGCGGTAGCAGCCGTCGTGGTCGTCGCAGTTCTCCAGACGGACTTTGAAATGGTCTGCAGGACCCCAGTTGCCTAAATTGTTCCTCGCCCTCACGTGGAAGAACCAAACGCCGTAACTCAAGCCGGCGTAGGATCTGCTGTTTCCCGTTGTGTCGCAGGTTTTGTCTGGCGGTGCCGTTGAAGAGTGGTCGAGTGCGAGGCTGTAGCAAGAGATTCCCGAAGCCGAAGGGTCCGAGGGCGTCGTCCAAGAGAAACTCGGATTTCTGTTGCAGTACCACACACGCTCGTCTGGGTGTGTGGGTGAAGAAATGAGTGGTGCAGGAGGAGGAGTTGGAGACGGTGTTGGAGTAGGGGACGGCGTAGGCTCTGTCGTGTCGTCAACCACGAGTGCGTAGTCGTACTGCTCCAAATCGCCGTACCTAACTTTGCCGTAACCTCCCTCCCCCCAACCCGTCCCCCAACTGTTCTTGACGACCCAGTAGCCCCCTGCGTCGTTGTAGCCAACGAGCACGACCGCGTGGTTCGGCTCCTTCCCCCAACCTTCGGACGACAGCACGGGCTCGAATATTCCACCGGTGTAGTAGAAGAACTCGTCAGGCGCGTGCAAGACAACGACCAGCGGACCGTAGGTTTCAAGCCCCGACTTGTAAGCAGCCGTCGTGCTTGGCGAAATCCAGAAATAATTCCCGACCGTCCACGCTCTGTCCTGCCAGTCCGAACAGGGCGTGCAGGAGCCGTTGGAGGCTCGGTACGGGAAACAGCCCTCGTCAGGAACGCCGTTGGTTGAGAGGTAAGCCAAAGCCAGTTCCGGATCTCCACCACCACAATTTCCACACTGCACGCAGCAGTCCGAGACCAAGTGCTGCTCGGACAAGTCCTTGTCGATTTCGGGTCTGTCTCGTTCAATATTAATCACGGCTTCGAGAGCGCCCAAAACCGCAAACGCCCAGCAACTCCCGCAACTGCCCTGCGACTTAACCGAAGTCAGCCAGTTCTCTCCGTCCTTGTTCCGCCAGTCGAAAGTTCCACGCGTGGCAGGGGAGGTGGCATTTGTGAGCGGGATTTTTGCTCGTGTTGTGTTGCCGAGCTTAAAACCACAGAGTGCCTTCTTCTCCTCCGCAGAGAGACCAGAGACCGATGTTTTGCCCGCGGTCCAGTTAGCTCCCTTCTCTTGAATCGCTCTTTGTATTTCTACCAATTCCGCAGCCTCTGCCGCCGCGGTGGCAGCAGCAGTAGCGACCGCTGCAAAACAGAGAAGAAGAACGCAGAGTCCTTCAGAGACGAGAGTTTTGTAGTTCATTTGCTCTGCTGCTGCCTGGACTGAAACCCGTGAAACAATGAGAACCCCTCCGCCCACTTCTGCTCCTGCTTCACATCAAACGAAACCTCCTCCGAGTACAACGCGTTCGGCGACGCTCTGCCCACCACTCTCGCAACACCCTTGCACAGCCGCACCCAGACCGTGCCGTTCACTCGCTCCTGCGTCTTGTCCACAAAAGCGTTGAGCGACTCGTAGAGCGGGTCTTTCACCAGCCCCTCGTAGACCAACTCGCTCCACGCCCGCTCAACAGACGCTTTAAACCGCAGTTCGTTCCTCGTCAAAACAAGTTGCTCGAGGTCGCGGTGCGCGGTCAGCAAAATCGTAGCAGCAGGGTGCTCGTAGTTCTCGCGTGCCTTAAACCCGAGAACGCGGTCTTCGATTATGTCGGTTCTGCCGACGCCGTGCCTGCCTCCCGTCTTGTTCAGCCACCGCAGCAGTGAAACGCCCCCTTTCTTCTGCCCGTTCAGCGAAACCGGAACGCCCTGCTCAAACCCGATTTCAACAACCTCCGCCTCCGCAGGTGCGTTCTCCTGCGAGACCGTCCACTGAAAAATCTCTTCAGGCGGGAAGAACGAAGGCTCTTCCAACTCGCTGCCCTCCACGCTCCTGCTCCAAATGTTCTCGTCCACGCTCCACCTCTTGCTCTCCTCCTCTACCACTGCCTCTGCTTCTGCCTCTGCTTCTGCCTCTGTCTCTGCCTCTGTCTCTGCCTCTGTCTCTACGGTCTCAAAAAAAATGCCGTGCTCCGCCGCGTACTGCTTCTCTTCCACCCGCGTCAAACTCAGCTCCCGCACTGGTGCGACTAAGACCAAGTCAGCAGCGGCACGGAAGACGGCGTCGAACCTGAGTTGGTCGTTCCCCTTCCCGGTGCAGCCGTGAGCCACTGCCTCCGCTCCCACCTCTCTCGCAACCTCCACTACCTTCTCCGCAATCAGCGGTCTCGCGATCGCGGTCCCGAGCACGTAGCCCTCGTAGTCGCCGTTCGCTTTTATCAGCGGGAAAATGCAGTCCTGCACGAACTCTGCTTTCGCGTCCACCTCCCTGTAAGCGTCGCTCAGCTTCTCGCCCCTCGCCCTTGCCTCTTTCAAGTCCGCCTCGGGCTGCCCCACGTCCACAGTCACCGCAACCACCTCGTCGTAGCCGTAACGCTCCCTCAACAAAGGAATGCAGACCGAGGTGTCCAAACCACCCGAATACGCAAGCACTACTTTTTTCATCGTTTACAACTTTCTACGAAAAAGACCTGTGCTAAGAAAGAATACTTTAAAAAACACAAAAAATAAAAAAAGCAGGGTTAAATTAATAACCCCTCTTCCTCTTCTTACCTCTACTCTTCTTCTCTTCTCTATTTTACCTCTCCCACCTCATAATTCCACTCTGCAGTGTCGCTGTCTACGACCTCGTGTGTCACTGGGTTGAGCAGTTCAACAGACCAAGTGGCAGTGAAATCGGTCGTCCCCCAGCCGTCTACAGGCGTCCCAACTGGGAAGGAATAGTCGGCACCCGCTGGTAAGAGCACAGGAGAAGGTTCTACGATTGTCGTCTGATTGCCTTCGCCAGATATTTCCAAGTACCACGCAACCAGCAGCAGTTGAGCAGTAGGCGTCGGATTTTCCAAGTCCAGCGTAATCTGCATCGTCTCGCCGGGCTGGTAGGTCCCCTTGTCGGTTGCGATTCCGACCGTCGGTTTCAGTTCCACCGAGACAGCCTCAAAAACGCTCTCCATCGAGAGACACAAAAACTTATCCTCCAAGACCTCCTTCAACTCCTTGAACGCCTTCTTCTCCTCGGGCGTCGCTGTTTTGGTCTTGCACTTGTTTTGGTCTTCCGTACCTTGCACTTGCACCCGCACCTAACGGTGTGTAAGAAACGAAGTACCGACCGTCGCTGGATTCAACAACTGACCGTTCCATTTCCACGCCTTCTACGAATGCCCGAGTTCTCGCCGCCAAAGCAGATTCAGGCAGTTCCTCCCGTAGCCCAAGCACGTACTCAATTCTCAACCGCCTCGTGAATGACGATGAAAAAACACCCTTCCAGATTTCAACACTCTTTTAGACTACTCGTACCGCACGGCTTCAACGGGGCTCATTTTTGACGCCTTCCTCGCGGGGTAGAAGCCCGAGAGAACGCCGACGACCAAAGCGACCGCCACGCCGGCGAGCAGAACCTCGGGCTTCACAATCGCCGCAATTTCCACGCCAAATCTCGCACCGATTCCGAAACTTATTCCCTTCGCAGCGGCGACGCCGAGCAGACAGCCCGCCACCCCACCTACCACGCTCACCAGCCCCGCCTCGGTCAGAAAGAGGAAGAGAATATTCCTGTTCTTCGCTCCGATCGCTTTCATCACGCCAATCTCGTGCGTCCGCTCCATCACAGCCATCAGCGTTGTGTTCATTATGCCCATCGAAGCAACGACGAGCGAGATCGAACCGATGGCGAGCAGGAAAACCTGAAGAATTCCTAAAACATCTTCTAACGCTTTTATCGCACTGCCCATCGTCATTGCCGATGTAAAATCGTCCAATTTGTGGTTCTCGTCGATTCGCTCCTCTATTTCGTCCGCAATCCGCTCCGCGTCCTCAATGTCCCACAGCCGCACGAAGATTTTTGAAATATCTCGAGTCTGAAAAATATCTACCGCGTCCTGTTTCGTTACATATATTTCTGAATCAACATTTGACCTGAACCCGCCCTGCTCTTCCAGCACGCCAACGACCCTGAATTTACTGCCGTTTATCGTCAGCCGGTCGTTCTGCCCAATCTCGTCGTCAAAATAATCCCACGCGACGCGGTGCCCGATTTCACAGGTTCTGTGGTCGTTCTCTTTTAACCACCGCCCCTCCTCCAATTTCACCACCTCACCAAATACCGTGCTCATTTCTCTCGGCTCTGTCCCCACGATATTTATCATAATTTTATCGCCGCGGTACTCAACCTCCTGCATCCCGCCAAGCATTCCCGCCGCCTCTTTCACCCCGCTTATCCTTTCTACATCTCTCAAATCACGCTCGTCAAAACTGCCAAGTTCAAGGTAGCCTGTCTCAAGACTCATCCTGCCCGGCATCACAATTATCACATCCGCCATCTCGCTCAACTGCCCGGTTATTGATTCCTGCATTCCGTAGCCGAGCGAGGTCAGCGCGATTACGGCGCCGATGCCGATCGCAATGCCGAGCCCCGTCAGTGCAGCACGAGCCTTCCGCTCTTTTAGATTCCGATAGACCAGCAGAAATGCGTCCTTCATTTTCAAACCTCCCTTCTTCCCCGCTACCCCACTCCCCGCTACCCTCTTTCCACTACCCTCTTCCCACTACCC
>Ga0190347_1000530_pt1 | contig 12076 bp, 9 predicted proteins | sample 48721356_MG_FD_161652 | JGI IMG/M metagenome (GOLD analysis project Ga0190347, IMG submission 161652) | Hydrothermal vent microbial mat bacterial communities from Southern Trench, Guaymas Basin, Mexico - 4872-13-5-6_MG | ecosystem: Environmental > Aquatic > Marine > Hydrothermal vents > Microbial...
GGCTAAATAATAAATTGACAATTGCAAATTATTGTCAACATCGTTTTGCGCGGGGAGATTTTTGGAGGTTTTGTAATCTATAATCTCAAAAGTTCCGTCTTCCAAGCGATCAATCCGATCTATTATCCCGGCGATTGTTACCTCGTCCGTTATTTCCAAATTAAATCTTGTTTCCAAATCAATAATATTAAAATTTTTCGGATTATTGTTTTTATAATATTCCTCAAGAATTTTAACGCCTCCGTTAAGAACCGCGACCTCCTCGTCTTTGCTTTCATAAACATTGCTATTCCAAAGGTTGTTGTAATATTCCAAGATTTCTTCAATTGTTGGCGGAACGGGACGCGGCGTATGCAAAAATTTCAGGGTACTGTGAATAATCGTCCCAAAAACCGCCTCCTTTGATTTAGGGACTTTTATTTTATCTATTTCCTGGAATTTATATTTCAATTGGCATGTCTTGAATGTATCAAGCGCCGAATACGAAGTTCTCATAATTTTTTGTTAGAATTCTAATAATATTCTCTATGAAAGCGAACAAACGTTTGTTCGCCTTCGTTAATTAAATATTACCTTATAATTGCAAATTAGACAATGCGCTTGCGGAATTCTGTCTAATTGTTATAATACCAAAGTAGAAAAGAAATTGCGGGTATCGTATAATGGTTTATTATATCAGCCTTCCAAGCTGAGGACACGGGTTCGATTCCCGTTACCCGCTCAGATTCATTTGAACATTTGAACAATTTAGCATTTTAACAATTATCTTAAAAACTTCTTTGCGGAAACATAAGATACAAGGAGACAAGATACAATAACCAAAAAATTCCAATAATTAATAATCAAATTCCAAGTAGTTTGATTATTGGAATTTGATGTTTGATTATTTTTTGATATTTATATTTTGTATTCTTGTATCTTGGTCGCAATTTTTCATCAGCAATTTATTTAAGGTCTGCTGATTTTCATATATTTTTTATAAATAAAGAAAATTAAATTTAAAACAAAATCTATAACAAAAAATGAATCCCGCAAAAACAAAAAATGTAAATTTTACTAAAAAGGAGGCGGTAACGGTTTTGGGACAAAAACTGTTTTTTTGCGTTATTTTTTTATTGACAATATCCATAGCTCAAACGACTAAAGCCGATAGTATCGGAGACAATAAAACATTTTTAATTGACGCTTCTTATGATTATAATGATCGTTCGGAAATAACGGCAACGCTCAAGAAAGTTGGATTAAACGCGTATTTTTATGTTGAGGACGATTATTACAATAATTTGTCAAGCGGCTCCAAATTAAATTTTGACTCGCATTTGAATTCCTTATCTTCAAATTTTGACAACACAGTCTATCCAAAAACGAGAGAGGTTTTCGGTTATGAATGGAGTCCGGGAATTGACAATGACGAAAGAATTACAATTCTTTTCACGGAAACAAAAGAAAATGTCGGCGGATATTTTAATCCAAACGATGAATACAAAAAAGAGAATATTACTGAAGGAAAAAGCAACGAAAGAGAAATGTTTTATCTGAATCCGTCTTTTATAGGCGACAAAAGAATAAGAGGTTTTCTCGCGCATGAATTCCAGCATATGATCACCTGGTATCACAAAATGAAACTGAGAGGAATTTCCGACGATGTCTGGCTGAATGAATGCCGATCAGAATACGCTCCAACCGCGATTGGCTATGATGACAGTTATCCTTCCAGCAATCTTAGCGCGAGAATTAAAAATTTTCTGCTAAATTCTGATGATTCGCTGACGGAATGGAAAAATGAAATAAACGATTATTCGTCCGTCAATTTATTTTCCCAATACTTGGCGGACCATTACGGGGAAGCGATTTTCAAAACAATGATTGAAAATGATAAAACGGGAATTGAAAGCATCAACAAAGCTCTCGCGAGTTTGGGCTATTCAAATGTTGACTTCAGAAATGTATTCACAAATTGGACCATTGCCAATTATTTAAATGACGCGAAACTTTCCGCCGACAGCAAATATGGATACAAAAATCCAAATCTTCAGTATGATAATTTGCATCTTAGTCCGACAGAAAGTTATATTGTAAACAACAGCAATGCCGGAAAATTAACAGCCGAAATAAAGGACTGGAGTGTTAAATATTACGAATTTGAAATAGCGGAAGATGCTCAAGAAAACAACATTATTGAAATTGATTTTGACGGCGAGAACTCGGGAAATTTTTCCGTTCCTTATGTTGTTTATTACAGCGATGAAACAAAAAGGGTTAACAAATTGGCGTTAAACGACAATCAAGATTCAAAAATTCGCGTTAATAATTTCGGAAAAAACATCTCATCTGTCTTAACCGCTCCAAGCAGCCAAAAGCGAGAAACCGGATTCGGAGATAATATTGAAAGTTATTCGTTTTCAATTTCCGTGAAATTGACTGAAGTTAAAACATATCCCGATGGATCCCTTTTAAGAGCAAGCGACAGTGAAAAAGTTTATCTTATTGAAAACGGCAAAAAAAGGTGGGTGGACAGCTCCGCCGCGTTCGTGTTAAACGGCTATCAATGGGATGATGTTATTTTGGTTGTTTCCGATGAATTGAAACTATATGAAAACGGAGAAAATATAAGTGTTTCAGATTTAAAGGATGATGGGAGTTTGATAAAAGGAACAGGAGATAAAGTGTATCTTATTGAAGACGGCGAAAAGAGATGGATCACAACATTGCAGGCGTTTATTTTTAACGGATATAGTTGGGAGAAAGTAATCACTGTTTTTGATGAAGAGCTTGATTTATACCCGGACGGAAAAAATATTTACGCGCCAAACATTAAAAGTGGAGATCTCGTGAAAATCAACGATGATGAAAAAGTTTATCTTATTGAAAACGGTAAAAAAAGATGGATTACAACGGCTGAGGTTTTTGTTTTAAGGGGATATAACTGGAAAGATATTGTTATAATTTCCGAGAAGGAATTAAGCATGTATACTGAAGGGCGGGAGATAAGATAATTTTTTAGAATAGTCAGAATGTGTTTAAAGAGATTGTCATTGCGTGTTTAGGGTTTGTCGTTTCCTGCAGACACTAGGTAGTTCGTTAATAAAATGATATTATTTAAAAAAAAGAAAAAAAAATTATGGCGGAGCCGACCAAAACCAAGAAGAAGTAAGTTCACTTTTCTAAAAAGAAAAAATGGCGCGGTAAATGTTTTTAAAAAAATAATTGCCGCGGAACTTGTTTTTTTTGTTGTTTACTTTTTATTTTTTTCCGATTTTTTTCTAATAAAAAATATAGAAATAAACGGAAATAAAAGCATTAATTCCGATGATGTAAAAAGCGCCGCTATAAACGAAATGTCAGCTCCGGAATTCGGTTTCATTCCCGGAAATAATTTTCTTTTTAATAAAAATGAAAAAATAAAATCCGCGCTGATCAAAGAATTTTCGGAAATTAAATCAGTGGAAGTAAAAAAAAGTTTCCCGAATATTCTGGAGATAGAAATCATAGAAAAAGAGCCGACCGTTATCTGGTGCCGATTTAATGACTGTTACTATGTGGATAACAGCGGCATAGTTTTCGCGCGCGCTAATGACAACTCTAATATAAACAACGGCGAAAAGATTATAAAAATAATTGAAGAAGAAATAATAAAAGAAGAAGAAATAACAGAAGAATTGGTAAAAAAAGAGGAGATAAAAAAAGAGAAAGAAATAAAAAAAGAAGAGGAAATAAAAATAAAAGAAGAGGAAATAAAAAGTTCCCCCCCTGATAAGGGGGGGTTAGGGGGGGTAAATCCCATAAAAATAAACGATAAAATTTCAGATAGCGACTTCATTGATTTTGCCCTTGACATAGACAAAGAAATAAGATATAATACTCAGTTGAAAATTAAATTCTACAAGACCAAAGGAACATATACAAGAGAATTGATTGCTTACACTGATAGAAATATTCGCCTTTATTTTAACACAATGGAAGACGCAAATTTGCAGGTGGAACATTTAAAAGATTTTTTGCTAAAAGGAGTTAATAAAAACGAAATAGATAATTTGGAGTATATTTATTTTAAAGCAGGAAGGAAAATATTTTATAAATAGGGTCTGCTGATTTTCTCCAATTATTCTCCCTTTGTAAAAGGGGGTTAGGGGGATTTCCGGGCAGGATTGGCTAAAGCAAGCTAAATTATTTTTTTAATATTTTCTGAGTTTATTTCTTTTTATAATTATTAGATGAAAATCAGTAGCCTTCAAATAAGATTTTGCTGCGTGCTATTGTTAATAGCTTATAAAAATGCTATAATTAAAGCAAGAAAGTTTTAGAATAAAATTATTATGAATGACGATGCGATAAAAAAGCAAAGGCCAAACGATGGAAGTTATATTGGCAATTCTCAAAACGAAGATGATGAATACGGACTTAAAGAATATGGATATGACCTTGATAAAAATAAAAAAGATGAAACAGATAAACGGAAAAAAAGCGGCGATGAAGAAGATGGCGATGAAGATAGTAAAATGCGCAAAGAGGACGAGGAATATAATAAAAGATTAGATGAATTGGAAAAAGCGAGAAAAGCGAGAGAAGAACAGAGAGAAGAAAAAGCTAAAAGAATACGTGAAGAGATTGAGGAAAGAAAGAAAAAGAAAAAAGAAAGAGAAGAAAAGTCTAACAGGGAAAAAGAGGAAAAAAAACAGAAAAAAGTTATAGCTGGACAGGAAATACAGCAGAAAAAAGTTTTTAGCCATAAAAAAGAAGAAGGAGTTTTTAGGCATAAAAAATTAATGAATTTTAACACTGGCAAGAAAATAGATAAAGCGCTTAAGAAAATCCACGGAATTTCTTTGAAAAAAAAGCAAAAGTTTGTAGAACTTCTTAAATCCTATAATCCAAACAAAACTACTTTGCGCAAGAAGGACTTTGATGATTTTGTTAGAAGATTTAAGAGCAAAAGATTTACCGGACCCAATTTTGACAAAATGAAAAAAAAAATTGATTTAAAAAGCGCGAGAAAGGAGTTTGGAAAAAGAGATCTTGATAAACTGAGAAGAGGCATAACCGGAGAAGAGGATCCTCATAAATATCAAAGAAGAACTTCAACTCGGGGAAGCTCAAACTCAAGGGTAAAATAAAGAATAAATTTAGCTAATTTTTCTATATGGATTTATTGTTTTGGATAGGAGCGTTCATTGTAAGTTTAATGGTTTTAATAAAATCGGCTGATTTTTTTACTGAAAGCAGCGAGAAAGTCGGAATAGATTTGAAAATTCCGCCGTTTATAGTCGGAATCGCGATTGTGAGCATTGGAACTTCTTTACCTGAACTAGCGACATCCGTGACGGCCGCGCTAAAAAACGAAACCGAAATAGTCGCGGCTAACGCTGTTGGATCAAACATCGCGAATATTCTTTTAATTGTCGGAGTTGCGTCCATTGTCGCCAAGAAGATGAGCATAAAAAGAAGTTTGATTAATCTTGATCTTCCGCTTCTTGCTTGCGCGACCACCTTGGCGATTTTTATTCTACTTGACGGAAAAGTTGTTTTTATGGAAGGGATTGTCTTGCTTCTGACTTATGTGATTTATTCTTTTTATATAATTTCATCGGGGAAAGAAAGGGAAATTTTGAGCCATGCCGCGCATCATGAAGATGACGCTCATAAAAGCCATCGTCACAGAGAAACAAAATTAAAAGCTTTTAAAAAATTTTGGAATTACAAACCAAAAGTTGAAATCGGAGTTATTTTAACATTGATAATAAGCGCGATTTTCATATGCCTTGGCGCGAACTATACGGTGGAATCTATTGTAAAAATTTCCGAAATACTGAATATTGGAACATCTCTTGTCGCTATGAGCGCCGTTTCCATTGGAACATCGCTTCCGGAATTGGTTGTTTCTGTCGGAGCGGCAATGAAGAAAAAGTATGAAATAGCTCTGGGAAATGTTTTTGGATCAAATATATTTAATACTTTGGTAGTCATTGGAGTTCCCGCGCTGTTTAGCGACTTGCAGGTTGATGATGTTACATTTTCCATAGGCATTCCATTTCTAATCGGAGCGACGATTTTATATGTTTTTTCCGGGATTTCAAGAAAAATTTACAACTGGGAAGGGATGATGTATTTGGTAATTTATGTTTTATTCCTGATTAAGATTTTCGAGGTGGCGTAGATTGGATATTGGTTTAATTTAAAAAATGAAAATGAAAGAATCTTATAATAATAAAATCAAACCGCTGGTTTCCAAAATTGTTGACAAATATCATCCCGATAAGGTTTATCTTTTCGGTTCTTACGCGTGGGGCAGCCCAACTGTTGACAGTGATGTTGATTTGTTTATTGTGAAGAAAGATGTAGATAAGTCCCAAAGGAAACGCCGCCGAAAATTGCGCGCCTTGCTTTTCGGAGGTGGCGTCCCCTTTGATTTGTTTGTGTATACTTCGAGCGAGGTTGACGAGCGGTTGGAATTAGGAGATTTTTTATTAGGAATATAATAGAAAAAGGGAAGGTTTTGTATAAAATAAGAAGCGTTTGACGCCGCTTTAAAAATTAAAAATTTGTTTTAGATAAATTTTAATTGGTTTAATTTAAAAATATGAGAAGTATAGAACTTGGAGGAATAGAAATAAAAGGAGCAGATTTTAAAAACGAAAAAATAGTTGAGATAGCCAAGAAAGAAAATAAAATTGCTTATCTAGAAGATAAAAAACCAAATGGATGGAGAAAAAAAATAAAAGAAATAAAAAAGGAGATTAGGGAGCTTGAAGCTGGAAAAGATGATAAAACTAAACAGGAAAAGCCAGTAATAAAAGAGGTAGAAAAAATGGAAAGTGAAATTGCAGAAGAGGGTATTGCTAAACAAGTTGAAGAAGCAGAAAGTTTTATTAAGGTGAAAAATATTATTTTAGAGAACAAGGAAGCTTTTCGGGATGAATATCCAATGAGGGACGAGGTTTTCAATTCACTATTGACGAGCAGAAATGCTAAAGAATTTGCCAAAGAGAAAATGATTGATTATTTCCCGGAATTTGTAGCGTGTAAAGTTAAGGAATTAGCGGGAGAATTGGAAGAATTAATAGCAGAACAAGAAGAGCCGACATCAACAAAAGAACCAGCTAAAGAAGCGGAAGAAACATTTTTTGCTCCCGCAGAATTATCTATGACAGATGAATTATTGGAATCGCCAGATGTTTCATTAGAACAAATTAATGCCATTGTAGCGGGACTTAAAAATGCTAAGGAAGCGTTAAAAGAAGAATTAAAAGAAAAAAAAGGGAATAAAGAAGTAAAAGACAAATTAGAAAAAATAGAAGGAAAATTGGAGAAAGCAAAAGAAATCAGAGAGAAAAAGCGGGCGGAAGAGGAAAAGGCGAAACCAGAGAAGACAGTGGCAGTGAAAGAAGTTGGTGATTATGGTGAGTTTATTGATAAATTTTCATTATCTGAAGAAGATTGCCAGAAGATGGTAAATAAAATAAAAGAGACGGAAGAAAAACATGGAGGAAAAGTAGAAAATGTGGAAATAAAAACATTTGAAAAAGAAGGAAAACGAGATTTAGTAATAACTGTGAATACGGAGAAAGGACCAGTTTCAAGGATAATACATTTAGAGGAAGATGAATTTAAACCTTTTGATAAAGAGCCGGTAGGGGGTGAGGTTTTGAAAGGGGGAGGAGTTCCGGGCTTTGAAGGCGAGGAAGAAGCTTTGGTTATTCAATCTTTGAAGGAGATTAAGGCGATGAGTGTTGAGGATTTGGATAGAGAGATAGAAAGAGTAAAAAATTATTTAGGTAGTTCTAAGTTTAATTATGATAGAAGGCATCAAGAGGCGGAAGGTAAGGACGTGGTTCTTGTAGAGGATGCCGTGGATGAAGAAGGTGAAAAACAACGGGAACAAAGTAGAAAAGAGTTTGCGGATTATAATAATTACTTAAGAGTGTTGGAAAATGAAAAAACAGAAAGAGAGAAGCGGGAAGGAATAGTGGAAAAAGAAACACCGAAGGAAATTCCCGCTGCTGAGATTAAATCCCGAGAGGAAATTGAAAGTTGGGAAATAGAAAGATTAGATGAAGAAATAGATAAAGTTAACAAGTTTTTAGAGAAAATTAAACAAGAAGCCGAAGACAGAGGGCTTTTTGAAAGTGTTTCCGAGAATGAAGAATATCAGAGAATTGAAGAATACTTAAAAGATCTTAATGACGCTAAAGAAAAACTAAAAAAGGAAATAAAAGAAGAGCCAGCGAAAATTGAAAAAGAAAAAATTGAAACTCCAAGGGATTTAATAGAAGCGATTGAGACAATACAGAAAAGTAAAATTGAAGCGCAGAAAGGAATAGCTGAATTGTCTAAAGATAAAGAAGCTATAGAAACCAGCAGAAAATACAAAATAGGCGAAAAGTTAAGCGACGAAGAAAAGAAAGTTGCGGAAGAAGTTGCCGCGACGGAAAATTATGCGTTTACGACAAGTAATTATAACTTAGGAGGCCGCTTAGCCGCAACCGAATATATGCCTCCCGCGGAAAGAGCAAGAGAATTGGATAATCTTACGAGAGAATTAGATTTTATCCTTAAAAAAGAATTGGGAATATTAGAAGTGTACTCAGAGAGACGAAAAGAAAGGATGGAAATAGAAGGTCGTGGAGAAAGAGTTGGAGCAATTAATAATTTTGAAGGAGCGACTAAAAAAGGAATAGGAAAAAGAGTGAAGGAGTTTATTTTTGGAAGCGGGAAAGAAGAAAAAGTTGGGGAAAGCGCTGGAGTTGAAGCGCCGCGGGCGGAAGATGAAGAGAAAAAGAAAGGGAGAATCGGAAGATTTTTTGATAAGTTAAAGCCAGAAAAAAGAACGCCGGAAAGTATGGCAATAAAAGCGAAAGAAAGAATTGCAAGCGCAAAAAATATAGAAGAGCTTGTGAAAGTAGCGGAGGATATAATGGCAGAAAAATCAATGTTGAAAAAGGAAACAAGAGAGCTTTTTAATTATTTTAAGGAAAGATTTTTAAATAAGGAACATCATAATTTAGAAAGAGAAAAGATGTTGGAAAATTGGATAAGAAGTATGGGTGATACTGAAAACGCTAGCGATAATTTCAAAGGTTGGGTTGAAGGAGTTAGTGAAGAATGGAGAGGTGTTGCTAAAGAACTGTTAAATCGCATTGAGAGTTTTGATGCTGATGCAAATTTAGTAAATAATTCTCAGGAAATTGGCAACATAATAGAGGAAATAGACAAGCGGGTTAGTGAAAATAAGTTGGAAGAAAAAATAGGAAGCGTAGAAGGATCAGATGATCTTGAATTAGCGTTTAATTCGCTGAGAGAAACATTAAAAAAAGCGACTGAAAATAAAAAAATACCTGAAGAAATGAAAAATGTCTTAAATATAGTTAACCCAGAGAGTAAAAAAGAAGGATTGAATTGGTATGTGTATGCTTTAGAAACAGAAAGTGGAGATGACGAACGAGAAAAAAATAATAATAAATTTAAAGAGTATTTTGCAAGAGACAAGGAAAAAATAGAAAATCTTAAACCAGGCGCTTTGAAAGATTTTATGGAAAAACTGTTTGATAAAATTGACGGGTTAAGGAAAGAGAAATTTGAGAGGGTAGATGTTATGGGAGATAATATTGAAAACGGGAATGAGAATGAAATGAATCCAAAAATAACAAATGCTGAAAAGAAAGTTGTAGAATTTGTGAACAGCATAACTACTGATGTAGAACAAATAAAAGCTGTTTATGATGAATTGAAAAAAATAAGAAAAAATAACAACGAATCTTTCGGCGACTTTGTCAAAAAAATAGGCAATTCTCATATAAAAGATTATTTAGAAAAAGATGATAGAATATCAAAAATAAAAAATATGAAAGTGAGCGAAGTTTTTAATGGCATTGAGAAATATATAAAAGGGAAGGAAAAATAATTATTAGGTTGGAAACTAAGTTCCGAAGCTTACGCGAGGTTTAACTTGATAACAAAAAAAACATATGAAACTAATCAACGATAAAATAATAAGCGACCTTGATGAATCGTTGGGATTGAGATTTTTATCAGAAGAAAAAAGAAGCGAAATTTTAACAAGAGTGTTGGAACTTGTCAGCAAAAGGGCGGGAATGAGAATTGTGGAAAAATTCAGCGACGAAGAAACAGCAGAGTTTAACAAAATTCCAAGAGACGATCTGGAGCAAATGGAAGATTTTATGGCTGCCAAAAATCCCGACGCGGAGAATATTTTTGAAAACGAAGCGGAGAAAGTAAAAGAGGAATTATTGAACGCGAAAAATTCATTCTAAGACAAAAAATGAACAAACTAACCGATGAAGAAAAAATTGAGAAGTTAAAGAGTTTGTATAATAAATTTCACTCTAAAATAGTTGTGTTGAAGAAAAGGCAATTGGAGTTATTAGAGAAAGCGAAAAGATTAGTTAGAAAGAAAAAATTAAAAGAGGTTAGGGATGAGATTAAGAAAAATTAATGAATAAAAAATGTTTAAAATTGAAAATATGACAAATGATAATTTAAAGAATGTTGAAAGTTCCGAAAATACTGAAAGTTCTAAACTGGAAAATAATCCTGTTGAAAAACCGGAAGAAGTAAAAGAGAAAATTTCAGAAAAGATTAAAAAGGAAGTAGAAAGAATAAAAAACGGAGATCAAGAAATAAACGATAGTTTGTGTGAAGATAATAGTCTGGAAGCTGATGGGGTTAGAGAAGAAAGCAAAGAAATAGTTGACGAAGGCGAAGATATTGGAAGCAGCGCAAAAGAAGAAGCTAATGAAATAATAAGTGAAGGAGAGCTGATTAAAGCTGAAACCGATGTTTCAGGAATTGACACTGATAAACTAAAGAAAGAAATAGAAGAAGGAATGAGAAAAGATGAGCAAGAATATAAAGATAGAATTGCCGAAAGAAAGAAAGAATGGGAAGAAAAGAGCGAGGAAGAAAAGAAAAAAGAGATAAAAGAATATAAGGAAGAAATAGAAAAAGATCCGCGGATGATAGAAGTCCAGGAAAAAATGAAAAACGAGGCGAAAACTATGGAAGAATATATAGAGAAACTGCGGGAAGAAACGGAAAATATTGTCAAAAATAGAGCGTCGGCGATGGTGGCAATTCAAGAACAATTAAACCGAGGAGTTAACCTTTCTGAATTAAGCGGGATTGATCAGATTGATCAAAAAGAAGCGAGAGCGGCTTTGGGCGAAATGTCGCGAATTGCCAATAATAGATTAACAAACGAAAAACTTAATTATTTATTGCAATTTGAAAATGATTTTGGGGATTTATTAAACGAACATAAAAATCGCGAAATCACAATAGAAAAATTTGAAGAAATAGTTAGGATGATAGAAAATTTTGAAGAGTGTTTGAGAGAATTTGAAGAAATGGGAGAAGAAGAACAAAAAGAAGCGAGAGAAGAGATAGAAGGTCTTATCGGCTGGCTAAAAGAAATTTATAGAAAAAATCCGGAATTATGGAAATATTTGTTAGCGACCGGACTGGTAGCAGGAACTATAGTTTTAGCTTCAGTGTTTGGAGTGCCGGTAAGCGGATTAGAAGTGCCATGGAGAGATATAGCGATAGTTGGAACTGGTTTAGTCGCAGCCGGATCCGGATTTTATCTCGCTTTCTCAAAAAGAATGGCCGGGACCAGAGGCAAATTAAAAAAAGGCGGAAAACTTCTTTCGGGCGGTTTGCTTGGCGGGGCGCTTTTACTTGCGGATTATATGTTAAAAGGAGAAAATTGGGATAAAGGCATGGAATTTGTTACCGGCTTGAAAGTTCATCGCTGGGCAAGGAGTGAACCGGAAAAAAGCAGTTAATGTAATTTTATTCAAATAGCTTTCTGTTATTACATCCTATAGACATCACATCCAGAAACCGCGCAAACATTACCTTACATCAAAATTCACTTAAAGCGTCTTTCTTCCTGTGGGAGAAGACAGATGAGGGGAAAAAGACAATAACCATAAATCCTGTTTTAAACTGTTTAATTATGGGATTAACGCTTAACCCATTTCACCCCTCACCTGTCCTCTCCCAAGGGAGAGGGACTTGCTTAAACGGTTTTAGGATTATAACATTTAGCGCGGTTTCTAAA
>Ga0190347_1000531_pt1 | contig 12052 bp, 10 predicted proteins | sample 48721356_MG_FD_161652 | JGI IMG/M metagenome (GOLD analysis project Ga0190347, IMG submission 161652) | Hydrothermal vent microbial mat bacterial communities from Southern Trench, Guaymas Basin, Mexico - 4872-13-5-6_MG | ecosystem: Environmental > Aquatic > Marine > Hydrothermal vents >...
TTCTATGCCATAAACGATCACCTTCGCAGGCAATTGGCCCAATGCGCGCGCCAGCTCTATCGAGTCCGCAAGGCTGAAAGAATGAGTTGACACAGAAGCGAAGGTCTCCCTTGGCAGGGGGTGGTGGGACGCATCGAAGCGAAAAATCGTACCGGCCTTCGCGCCCGAGAATACCGCGTCCACCAAAATGACCTCAGCGGCGTCTTTCCAGGTGTCCATTAGTCCTGAGACATCGCCGTTCGCTTCGATGAGTACCGTACCTGGAAGGTCTCTCTCCCGGAGCATCGCCGCGAGGATCAGCCCTGCGCCGTCATCGCCACGGAAGGGGTTTCCGATGCCGATAACCAGCTTATTCTTATTATACACCCAAATCCACGTTAACTATATGTTATCACACGTCTATTATCTTTTTCAGACTCTTTCGATATTCAGTTTTAGAAAGTGGCAGGAGCAGGAAATGCAGGGATCGTAATTGCGGATTAACTGCTCGCACTGCCAGGTCATCTTGTCCGTTGGTAAGTCCACGTTCTTCTGTGCGAAGTCGAATAGATCGCTTTCGATGATCTTTTGATTCTGAGACGTCGGCGGGATGATTCTGGCGTTGCGGATAATGCCGGTATCGTCCATAGTGTAACGGTGGTACAGGATCCCGCGCGGCGCTTCAGTACACCCGTAACCGGTAGCTCCGTGTGGATGAACCTCAGTCTTCGGTTCCGGCGGCGGCTGATATTGCTGGATGATTCGCAATGATTCCTCACAGGCGTAGAGAGTTTCCACAGCCCGGGCGATGATGCTTTTAAAGGAGTTGCCACAAATGGGCGTAAACCCGGCGGCTTTGGCTTCCTTCTGAGCCAGCGGGGTCAGCCGGTCGAAGTTGAGGTTGAAACGAGCTAACGGCCCGACAAAGTAGGCTCCTCGGTCTTTGATGACGGCGTGAAGAGAGGTGGAGTGTTTGACGTGCTCTTCCTCGAAGTAATCCTCGTATTCCGAAATGGCGATATCCAGCCCCTTATTGGAGACCAGCCTGCCTTCACATAAGGGATATTCGTCGGGATGCCGGAGGGCTACGAATTCATAATCCTTCTCCAGATCGGGGAAGGAGAATTGTGATACGAAACGAATCGTTTTCACCGAGGCGTCAATGCCCCATTTCAGCCTATCTATGAGGGGTTCCAGTTCTTCCCTGCTGGGAACTTTGTAGAAGCCGCCCACGCAGGCGCTGACGGGATGAATTTCCCTGCCGCCAAGCAATCTAACGATGTCGTTGCCCAGTTTTTTCAGGTCCAGCGCCATTTTCACCAGGTCGCCGTGATCTTTAGCCATCCGGATGGCGTCCTCATAACCCAGAAAATCGGGGGCGTGGAGCATGAAGATGTGCAGGACGTGGCTTTCTATCCATTCCCCGCAATAGAAGAGCCGCCGCAGTTCGCGGATCTGGGGATGAATCTTCACACCGAAGGCATTCTCCATGGCGTGAACGGAACTCATCTGATAGGCTATGGGGCAAATGCCGCAGATACGAGCGGTTATATCCGGGGCTTCGCTGTAGTTGCGCCCCCGCAGGAACGCTTCGAAGAAACGGGGTGGCTCAAAAATCTTCAGCTTGGCGTCTATGACTGTGTTATCTTTTATCTTAATGTGGAACGCGCCTTCGCCTTCCACACGGGCGAGGTAGTCAACTTTGATAGTCTTCGATTTACCGTTTTTCTTTTTAGTGGTTGATTTATCTTTCATAAGCTTCGCTCTCCTTCCGGAACGGTTCGGCGTATGAGTTAAATGTGCGGTACGCACGAATGATGTCATCGGTCTTCATTCCCAGTTCACCGAATCGGGCGCTCATCGAGATGGTGTTGGGTGTTTCCTTGGGCCCGAAACAGCTATAACATCCCCGCTGATATGCGGGACAGAGAGCGCCGCATCCCACCTGTGTGATCGGTCCCATGCAGGGTATCCCCTTCGCCACCATCACGCAGACATTCCCCTTTTGCTTGCATTCCAGGCACACGCTGTATTTGGGGACGTTCGGCTTTCTGCCGTTTAGAAAAGCGTTGATGGTTTCCAGAAGTTGATGTTTGTTAATCGGGCAGCCGCGCAATTCGAAGTCCACAAAAACGTGATCTGCAATGGGAGTTGATTTGGCCAGCGTTTCAATGTAATCCGGATGAGCATAAACGATAGCGGTATAATCCTGGACGTTTTTGTAGTTCCGCAGCGCCTGAATCCCCCCGGCAGTGGCACACGATCCGATGGTGATCAGAAATTTCGATTGCTTGCGGACCTTTTGTATACGTACAATGTCATGCGGCGTCGTGATGGAACCTTCCACCAGCGATACGTCGTACGGACCCTTGGATATGGCTCGCGAAGCTTCAGGGAAATTGGCGATTTCTATTTCACCGGCGATGGCCAACAGTTCATCTTCACAGTCCAACAGGCTCAACTGGCAGCCGTCGCAGGAAGCGAATTTCCAAACGGCGAGTTTCGGTTTTCTTTGCTTGTCCATTTTAGATCTCCCGTTTTTCCAGTAGATCCTTAATGCGATTATAAGGGAACACCGGGCCGTCCTTACAGGTGAAATGGGGTCCGAACTGGCAGTGCCCGCAGAGTCCGATGCCGCACTTCATGTTGCGTTCCATTGAGAGGTAGATTTTTTCCTCAGGTAAACCCCGCTTGAGGAGTTCCAGCACGGTGAAACGCATCATGATCTCCGGGCCGCAGACCAGCGCTATGGCATTCTCGGGATCGAAGGGGGCCTTGGGGATTAAGGCCGTGACGACGCCGACGTTGCCGCGCCAGTTGCCCGTGCCTCGATCAACGGTCACGTGGACTTCGAGGTCAAATCGCGCCCGCCATTGTTCCAGTTCGCGTCGGTAGAGGATGTCTTCTTTCGTCCTTGTGCCGTAGAGTAAGACCACCTTATTATATTTATCCCGGTGTTCTAATAAGTAGTAAAGCGCAGGCCGTAGCGGTGCTAATCCGATGCCGCCTGCCACGATGACCACATCTTTGCCCCTGGCATCCTCAACAGGCCAGTGAGTTCCGTAAGGCCCGCGAACGCCGATGATGTCATCCTGTTTCAGCTTTCCCATCGCGGTTGTGACCGTTCCCACGACGCGGGTGGTGTGCACCAGAATATCACCGTTCGTGGGATCGCCGCTGATGGATATGGGGACTTCGCCTACACCGAAGACGTATAGCATATTGAATTGACCCGGAGCAAATTTAAATCCCCCGTTATCCTTCAACCCTTCGAGATTGAGGGTGAAAGTATCGAACGTTTCGCGCTGAACCCGCGCAACTCGGAACGGTTGGGGGAGCATTGGGTCGGATCTTCGCGCATTCATTTTCCTGCCTTTCAAGAATGAACCCCGTAAACGTCGAGAAGTTGTAATCTGGTGGCCTGCAGACGCTGGACAATGATGTCCGCGAACCGCTTGTAGAATTCATATCCCAGCGCGTGATCTTCATCGCACTTTTTGCGCAGGCAGGCGCCATCCAGAGCGATGGCCCGTGTTCGTTCATACACTCGAGAAGTAAAACGCCATTTGTAAGGCGGCATCAACCAGGACCAGCCCAGAATTTCGCCTTCGTTGATGGTCTGAAGGGTTACCGGTCCTTTGTGGGGAACGTTGATCTCCAACCCGATCTTGCCTTCTCGAATGAGGAAAAATCGGTCGGCGGGATCGCCCTCCCGGTAGATAATCTGCTCGGGGGCGAAGACCACGTTCGACGCGCATCCCACTACGATCTTGAGATATTTGGGTTCGAGTCCCTTGAAGAAAGGATGTTCTGCTAAAATGTTTTCGATGGTTTTCATCTTGTCACCCCTCTGATTAGGCTGTCTTCTTCTCGAATGTCTGGTTTTTTCCGATCGCTTTGATCTCTTCGGTAATGTCAATCGCCGCCGGGCACCAGGTGATGCAACGACCACACCCCACACAGCCGAAGGTGCCGAACTGCTCCAGCCAATTGGCGAATTTATGTGTGAGCCACTGCCGGTATCGGGCTTCGGCTGAATAGCGAACGCTGCCGCCGTGGATGTAGGAGTAATCCATGGTGAAACAGGAATCCCACCTCCGTACCCTGACGGCTTCCTTTCCCTGCAGGTCTGTGTAATCTTCCACAGTGGAACAGAAGCACGTGGGGCATACCATCGTACAGTTACCGCAGGTTAGGCACCTTGAAGCAATGTCCTTCCATTGAGGATGTTCACTACTGCGGGAGAGCAGCACATGAAGATCGCTGGTATCCAGCTCTCGGCCCATCTGATCTGATGCGGCCGCGGAAATGGATTGTGCCTTGTCCAATTGTTCTTGACCGGCGCGGGTATGTTCTATCTCTTTTACAATCTCCGCACCGAGTTTTGTCCCGACCTCGACGACAAAGTAGTGCTCTTCATTTTCGAGCACCTCCGTCAAGGCCAGGTCAAAGCCGGATTTCGCCTTGGGGCCGGTATCCATGGAGGCGCAGAAGCAGGTGCCTCCAGCCACGCCGCAGTTGACCGCAATGATCAGCGTGTTCTGGCGCCTTTTCCTGTATCCAGGGTCGGAATATTCCCCTTCCCTGAAGACTCGGTCGAGGGCGTTGATCGCTTCGATTTCACAGGGACGCACGCCCAAAAAGGCGAATTTTAATTTCGGTTCTTTCGTCGAAGAGATCTTCCAACCATTTTGGGTGCGATGTGCCTCATAGAGTTTTTGGACGGGGGGATAGAGGAACTTCTTCCACGATTGAGGTCCGAGTGCGTATCTGAAGAGGGCTCGATCGCCCCGCTCGATGAGTCGGTACGTTGCAGATTCTTGTGAATCGCTCCAACCAATGGGTAAATCTTCAGTTTTGAGAATTTCGTCCAGTATGACGGCGCCGTCCTTTATCTTCGGACCTGCAATCTTATATTTCTTCGCTATAATAACGTCCAGAAGCTGCTGGAAATTCTCACGCTGTAAGATAACCGGATCGGGGGAGAGATCAGGTAAATCTTTCATAACTTTTCTCGCTGTGATATCGTTTGGTATGGCAGAGAGGTTTTATTTCATTCTTTGCTTGGATTAATCCGTTGTTTTTCTGAGGTAATCCTCGGGTTATAATTTACTAAATTCTTGGATTAATTGGATAAATATTTTACCAAAATTCTAATAGAATTCCGGTAATCCACGTAAATTTTTTTGGGGGATTGTATTTATCAGCTTTGAGGTTTCACAATATAGAATTCTAGATTTGGTCGGCACTCAAGATATCTTGAATTCCTGTCGGGTCCTTACGTCAAAATCCACAAGCCGATGTGAAGATCTTCCTTGGGATTCGATTTTGAGGATTATCGAGGTAGAAGATGCTTCTCCACTAAATATCGAAGAATGTTTTCAGCTAACTGTTGTGGTGACTTCTTTGCTGTCTGGATCGTCAATTCCGGATTCAGAGGCGGTTCATAGGGATCATCAACTCCGGTGAATCCCTTAAGTTCACCCTTGCGTGCTTTCTGGTAAAGCCCTTTTGGATCCCGAGCTTCACAAATTTCGATTGGTGTATCTACGAAGATTTCGATGAAAGTCAATCCGGCATCGGTGTGAATTTTTCTGGCCAGATCGCGATCCCTGCGGTAAGGTGAAATAAAGCTCGTGATGGTGATCAGGGCGGCGTCGGCGAAAAGCTTGGCGACTTCGCCGATACGGCGGATGTTTTCCTCCCGATCTTCGGCTGAAAAGCCCAGGTTTTTATTTAGACCGTGGCGGACATTATCGCCGTCCAGGACGTATGCCAGATGGCCTTTCTTCATCAGTTCGTGTTCTAACGTGAAAGCCGTTGTGCTCTTCCCTGATGAGGGAAGCCCGGTCAACCAAATCGTCAAGCCCTTCTGATTCAGTAGTTTTTCACGTTGTTCCCTGGCGACGTGACCCTCATGCCAGGTTACGTTAGTGGCTTTTGTAAAAGACATTATATTCTCCCAGGTCAGTATGTTATTATTTAGACAATTATTCATAAAACACACCAATAACAATATAGACAATAAATCCTTGCCTGTCCAGAGAAATTTGTGTAATTTTTCCCAAAGGTTTTTTACGCGTCATCCCATTGAATTTCCATATAGGCTATTATACTGATTTTTATGTCTATTGTATTCTGATAGCACGCTTTGATCTCCATAGTTTTTTTTTGTTTCTTTGTCTGATTTCTCTGGTATATGGACCCCTTTTCTATTATGACCTAATCTGGCAGTGAAGGCATTAACGCAATTCCAAAAGCGGAATTTCGGGTAATTATTACCCACATATATGTTATTAATACAACAATTAAAATGTATGGCGTTTTACGCATTTATTGGAGTGGTCTAGGTAGTTTTCCTGCAATCCTTCGCAATGTCCTTATGCTTTTGAGTTTCTTTTATTGGGCAATGCTGATCCTCGGAATTATCTTGACTATAATCGTGGATTTCACTATATTAATCGCACTGGCGCTTACGAGGATGGTCAATTTTCTGAATTCATCCATGCAATAACGATGGAAAACTCGAAAAATACACCATCAAGAGCAGGACAGATACATCGGGACAAATACTACCGGGAGCTGTTGAGCAGAAACCTGATCAGGTTGGTTTTGACTTACCTGGCTCCGCTGGTTTTGCTCACCATCTATTTTCATTTTCAGTACCGGGCGAATTACAACGCCAGCAGGCTCAACCACCTGAAATCCATCGCCGAATACCAGGCCAACACCCTGGATTTATTCCTCCACGAGAGGGTCGTCAACTTGTTCAACCTCATTGATGATCCCAGATTGGAGCTGCCCCCATCCAACAAAGCCATGCAAGCCTACCTCGAAAAACTCCAGAAGAACAGCGACACCTTTGTTGATGTGGGTTTCTTCGATTCCACCGGGGTACAAACTTCCTATGCCGGCCCACTGCCTTTTCTGGAGCAGCGGGACTACAGTAAAGAATCCTGGTTTGTTTCCCTGAAAAAGGGGAATGATGATTACATCATTACAGACATCTATCTGGGGTTTCGGCAAAAACCCCATTTTACCATCGGTGTGAGCCGCATCATCAACGGTCAATATGTGGTGCTGCGCGCCACGCTGGATCCGGAGAAGTTTTACAATTACATTGCATCGCAGGAAGGTTCGAACGAAGTAAATATCTCCATCGTGAATCGCGAGGGATTTTATCAGCTTGTTACCCCCCATCGAGGGAGCCCGCTGCAGTCTTCCGCCATCATACCACCCGATACTCCCAGGCTGGGTACCGAAGAGGTGAATCTCGGCAGTTCGAATGTCGATTATGCTTACGCCTGGCTTCGTTCGGCCAATTGGGCAGTCATTATCGAATGGGCCGAAACCGCTGGCGGCGCCCCGATCGTTGCTAATCAGTTGAGCTTTTTAGTCTTCGCCGTGGCGGTTTTCCTGGTGGTTTTATCCATTATTGTCATCCGCTCCAGGAAGTTGGTAGAGGCTCAGATCGAACAGGAGACGACCAAAGCTGAATTTGAACATGCCGCCAAGCTGGCCTCCGTCGGTGAACTGTCTGCCGGCGTTGCTCACGAGATCAACAATCCGCTGGCCGTGATCAGTGAAGAGGTAGGGCTGATCAAAGATATGATGAATCCGGAATTCGGTGAAAAAATTTCGTTTAACGATTTAGTGCCCTACTTAGACGACATTGAGGAAGCCGTTTTCCGATGTCGTGACATCACGCGCAAGTTACTCAGTTTCGTCCGCAAGACGGACGTCAAGCTGATGCCCCACGATATAAATGCCCTGATTGACGATATCGTGGATGCCTTCTGGGTTCATGAAATGGCTGTTTCCAACATAGAAATCGTCAAGGAGTATCAGCCAGATTTGCCGCAGATCGTAACCGACGCCAACCAAATAAAGCAGGTCTTTCTGAATATATTGAATAATGCGGTGGATGCCATTAAACCTCCAGGTCGCATTACCATTACCACGTACTCTGCAGAGGACGGCATCCACGTCGCCATCTCTGACACGGGGAAAGGCATTACTCAGGAGGAGATGGAAAAAATCTTCATGCCCTTTTTTACCACTAAGGAGGTCGGTAAAGGAACCGGTCTGGGTTTGTCCGTCAGTTATAACATCGTGAAGAGTTTCGGGGGTAAAATATTAGTCGAGAGTATTCCCAAAAAGGGGAGTACCTTCACTGTTGTTCTTCCTGTTAATTAATTCTTGAATCAGCCCATAAAATGATGGGATTTCGAAATATCATTTCTGTCTTTCCGACTTTATCCGTCATCTAGGATTTATTACCTGAAGGATTGTGTATCATGGAACCGAAAACCATAAAGGATATCATGTTACCTCTGGACGACTACGCCGTCGTTTCGGAAGACGCGACTGTGCTGGAGGCGATTTACGCTCTTGATGAGGCTCAGAAGAAACTCGCTCCGGGAAAGCAGCCCAGCCGCGCGGTGTTAGTCATTGACCAAAGCGGAAAGGTCGTCGGTAAAATCGGTCAACTCGCTTTTCTCAAGGGATTGGAACCGAAATACAACGATATGGGCGACTTAGGGGTGCTTTCGAGGGCGGGATTGAGCGCGGATTTCATCACTTCTATGATGGAAAACCTTCGCCTGTGGAAGGATAGCTTTTTCGATATCTGCAGACGGGCCAGGACCACCCAAGTGAAAGATATCATGCGTCCGGTAACGGAAAGCATCCAGGTGGATGCCCCTTTTAGTCAAGCCATCCATAGAATTGTGATGTATCAGACTTTATCGCTTCTGGTCACCCAGGGTGATAAAGTCGTCGGTATTCTGCGCCTTTCCGACCTCTTCGAGGAAATAGGTGATCAGATAAAGAGTTGTGCTGAATCCCAAAATCAAGAATAGGACGCGAGGTTAACGCTATGCCGAAAGTTCTCTTAGTTGATGACGAGGATAAATTTCGAACCTCCATGTCAAAACGGTTAGCCCTTAGAGGTTATGAAAATATCGCTCTAGGCCGGGGAGAAGATGCTCTGAAAACTGTGCGCAAAGATGTCGAAATAGACATTGTGATCCTGGATCGGAAAATGCCGGGGATGACTGGTGAACAGGTTCTGAAGGAAATAAAACAATTCCGGCCTGAATTGCAGGTGATCATGCTGACCGGATACGGCAGCGTGGAATCCGCCATGGAAACCGGCCGCCTGGACGCTTATTACTACTTAGAAAAACCCTGTGAGTTGGAGAAGCTGATCGAGGTAATAGAAGCCGCACGTCGGGACAAGTCTTTGGTATTGGAAAAACATGAAATACCGGATATTGAAAGAGGATCGCTCCGAAAGTGGTTGATCGGTTCTCACAACTACCGGCCCGGAATCATCATTTTGGGATTGTTGATTTTCGCAGCCATCGTAGCCATGCCCACCCCAAGGGGATTATCGTCCCTGCTTTCCTCGTCAAAGAAAGCGATGATCACCGATCCTGTTACCGGCAAAAAAAGTTACGATCCCTCCGACAAAATATTCGGGTACGCCAGCTATAAAAAGATGAAAGAGGGGGAGAGCATTCCCGAATATTACAGCCGTGCTTATAATCTGGAAAAGACCACGTTCGATGATCTGGGCAACAAGGTCAGCCGAGCTCTGACCAACCAGGAAGCTGCATTTCGCGCCAAAGTCATGTTAGGGGTACTGGCGGTGTGTGCGCTTTTCTGGGCGACCGGCGCTGTACCTGTTGGCATCACTGCATTGCTGGTGGGTGTTTTTATGTATTTCCTAGGCGTGCTCAAACCGGATGATATCGCCAAGGCTTATGCCAAAGATGCGGTGATTTTCATTTTCGGTGTGTTGGTGGTCGCTCTGGCAATCAGTAAAACTGGTTTGGATCGCCGTATCGGACTGCTGCTACTGTGGCCTTCGAAATCATTGTGGCGGTTGATGTTCATTTTTCTCCCTATGATCGGGATGACCTGCTCGTTTCTCTCAGAACACGCTATGGTCGCCTTCATTATGCCGCTGTTTATGATTGTCTACGCTACATCCGTGCGAGCTTCCGGCGTGGAACACGATCGCAACCTGGCGATCATGCTGATCCTGTCCCTCTGCTTCGCGGCCAATTGTGGAGGCCCCGGCTCACCGGCCGCCGGGGGACGCAATGCGGTGATGATCGGCATCCTCAGCGATTACGGCATGGCGCCGACATTCGGCCAATGGGTCAAGATGGGACTTCCCTTCGTGCCGGTGATGTGTCTGGTCATCGGAGCCTATTTCTTCTTCAGCTTCCGGGGTAAAATCAAGGCGAAGCAGCTTAATGTTTCTTCTATCGTTCAGCAAGCGGCGGCCAGAATCGGGCCCATGAACAAGACCGAGTACATCACTGCAGCCATTCTGATTCTACTCGTCACCCTCTGGGTTACCAGTAGCGATACTCTGGGTATGGGCGGTCCGGTTATTCTGGCTATCGTATTGTTGAACATCTTCCGCATCATCAACTGGGGGGACGTCGCCAAAATACAATGGGAAGTGGTGGCCTTGTACGCCAGTGCCTGCGCCATGGGAAAAGGGCTGGCGACAACAGGAGCCGCTCTTTACCTGGCCGACAGCTTCATTAATCTGCTTCCTGACTTTATGAGCAACGGCACAGGGCTTGCGATGGCCACCAGCATCTTCACCGGAATAGCCACCAATTTCATGAGCGATGGGGCTACGGTATCCGCCATCGGCCCGATTACTGTGCCTATGGCTACCATATCCGGTACTCACCCCTGGATGGTGGGACTGGCGACTGCTTTCTCTTCTTCCTTCGCCCATATGATGATCATCGGGACGCCCAACAACGCCATTGCCTATGCTATGGCGAAGGATCCGCGCACCGGCAAGCAATTGATTACACTGGGAGATTTTTTCAAGCACGGATTCATCATCCTGCTTCTATCCTGGGCGGTTCTCTGGGGGTGGTTATTCTTTATTTACTGGCGCTGGATTGGATTCTAAATACGCGAACCGGAGTTCGCCGGCGGAGATTTAAATCGTCGGAAAACGATAGGTTGCGTTTTGGAGGTATTAGAACTTATTTAATTAAATACTCTGAACTTTAGGAGATGGTTATGGCAGATAAAATCAGACTTCTCATCGTCGATGACGAGATAAAATTCCTGAATTCAATTGCCAAGAGACTCGAGCTGCGCGGCTTCGAGGTTGCCAAAGCGAGCAACGGCCAGCAGGCGGTTGATATCGCCCGCAAAGAAAAATTCGATCTGGCTCTCCTCGATCTAAAAATGCCGGGTATGGACGGTTCCGAGGTCCTCAGGATACTGAAAAAGGAGCATAAGTTCATTGAAATCATAATTCTGACTGGACACGGTTCCCTCGAATCCGCCGTCGAGTGTACCAAGCTTGGCGCATACGGGTACCTGCCCAAACCCTACGAACTCGATAATCTTCTGGAGATTCTCAAAGAAGCCTATCAATCGAGACTGAAGAAAAAATTCGAATTTGACCAGTCGCGCATGGAAAAAATTATGAGTATTGCTACAGGAAGCAGTGCTCTGGGCATATTGCGAGCGCTCCGGGAACTGGATGACGAAGAGAAGTAATTACCTTGTAGCAGATCACTGCACCTGATATGATCAGCCCTCCAGCGGTGGAAACTGCTGTTTTTTCCGCTGTATATCCGAACAGAAGAAGCAGAGGGTGATCTATTTCATCAGATGACCGTACAAACGGAAAGCGAGTACCTGAAATTTTCGGTATTCGCTTTCTGCCTCCTGATATTGTATCGGAAGGCTAATAGACGAATTATTATGATTTATTGTATTGCAGACCTGCGTAGAATTTGCTATTTTCTTGAAACTTCAACCTCACCCATAACTCTCTCCAATATTATTGCCATCCTATGCAAAAAAGAGGTAAAGAAGCGGGCTACCTGCTTTTCGAAGACGGAGCGCGTTTTGCCGGAGAAACCCTGTACGGCCCGTCACCGGTTTTCGGCGAGGCGGTGTTTAACACCTCTCACAGCGGCTACCAGGAAATTCTCACCGATCCATCCTATCGTCGCCAGATTATGGTCTTCACCACTCCTCATATCGGCAACGTGGGAGTAAATGACCTGGACGTCGA
>Ga0190347_1000533_pt1 | contig 12030 bp, 12 predicted proteins | sample 48721356_MG_FD_161652 | JGI IMG/M metagenome (GOLD analysis project Ga0190347, IMG submission 161652) | Hydrothermal vent microbial mat bacterial communities from Southern Trench, Guaymas Basin, Mexico - 4872-13-5-6_MG | ecosystem: Environmental > Aquatic > Marine > Hydrothermal vents >...
TTGCCCTTAACCTTGCCCTTAACCTTGCCCTTAACCTTGCCCTTAACCTTGCCCTTAACCTTGCCCTCTACCTTACCTTTAATCTCCAGCCCAAACTCTACATTCCTCAAAACAGTCCGCCAGGGGAAGAGCGAGAACTCCTGAAAGACCATTCCCCTGTCAGGCGAAGGACCCCTCACCGGCTTGCCGTCCAAAATAATCTCGCCGCTGCTCGGCTGCTCCAAGCCCGCGACCATTCGCAGCAGCGTCGTCTTGCCACAGCCCGACGGTCCGATAATGCAGAGAAATTCGGCTGGTCTGACCTCCAAATTAACGCCCTCCAACGCTTTCACCTCCCCCTCCTCCGAACTAAACACTTGCGTCACGCCGCGAATTTCAAGTTTGTGGTTCATTTTTTTCTATCATTTTTTTATTCTATTTTTCTATTTCATTTTACAATCTCTATTTCATTTTACAATCCCCTTCTTCCACCTAAACAGCCGCTCCTCGACAAAATGCCTGAACAGTCGGTCCAAGCACAACGCCACCAGCCCCAGAACGAGCATGTACGCCACCACGTAGTCCATTTGGTGCAAAAAATAAAATTTTTGGAACAGCCTGTAGCCAAGTCCGTAGTCGCTGACCGCGAACATCTCCGCAGCCACAACGCACATCCAGCCGACGCCCATTCCGACGCGAGTGCCGGTAGCAACCGAGGGAAGCGCGTACGGAAGAGCGACAAATCTTATCTGCTTTCGGTCGCCGATGCAGCCCAGCACCTTTCCAGTCTCCACCAAGACCTTCGGCACATCGCGAAACCCCGTGTAGCTGTCAATCAAGATTGGAAAAAAAGCGCCGATGAAAATGATGAACCCCGCAGCGTAGTGCGTCAGGTGGAACCAAATCATCGCAAGCGGAATCCAAGCGAGCGGTGGAATCGGTCGCAACAACTCAACAATCGGGTCTACGGCTTTGAAAACTCTCCGCGACCAGCCCATTCCAATCGCGAGCGGTAGTGCGACTGCGAACGCCAGCCCCACGCCGATCCCGAAGTGGAGGAGGCTGACAAGAGTGTCCGCAATCAAAACATCCCTGAGCGCGTAAATGGAAAAAACAACCGCAGAGAAGCGAGGCAATTTCAGGGGGTCTTTCACCACAAAGACCGCAGAAAACTCCCAGAGGAGAATGACCGCGACCAGCGGAACTAACCACAGCCCCTTCTCTTCCCTCGGTAGCCTCATTTCTCCTCTGTCGCCGTCACCGCGTCGTAGAAACTGGCGTCAAAAATCTCCTCCTCTCCAAGCACTTCGATCCCCTTCCCCTCGTACCTCTCCCTGTTCAGGTCGTAAATCACGCTCGCGTACTCGAGTCCCGACTTCACTGCAAGATGCGGGTCGTGAATCCAGTGCATATCTGTCGCCTCGAGGGACTGCTTTATCGTTGTGGGGTCCGCGCCCTGTCGTTTTGCGTAAATCTCCGCCGCCTCTTCTGGGTGCTCGATCTCGTACTCGGTGGCACGAATGTGCGTCCTTATTATTTGCTTAACCACCTCTGGGTGCTCCCGAATCATTTCCCCGCTCGCGACAAGACAGCAGCAGGCGTGGTCCGGCCACATCGAACCCGACCACTCAACGACCACGCCGTTCCCCTCCGCAGCGATGATTGTCGGCGTCGGGCTGGGCAGGAAGACCGCGTCCACTGTCCCCACTCCGATTGCGGTGGCAGCGTCGCCCGGTTTCATTTCCTTTATTTCTGTATCCTCCTCCGGATCGAGACCGTTTTCTAAGAGCCATTTCGAGAGGATTGTGTGTTGGATTGAGCCGGGAGGGAAAGTCGCAATTGCCTTGCCCTTCAAAGCCTGCGGTCCCTTCGCCTCGTACTCGGCAGCGAGCTCCGGGCGAACTACAATCGCAGAACCCTGCGTCTGCACGCCCGCGACAATCTTCGCGTCCAAGCCCTCATAAATCGCAGCAATCGGCGGTGCAACCCCCACATAAGCAAAGTCAAGGTCGCCCGCAAGCATTGCGTGCATCTCCGGCGGGCCCGACGGGAACTCCTTCATCTCAACCTTCCCCACACCAAACCTCGCAAGGTCCTCCTCCCACCAGCCCTTCTCGGCTGCTAACATCGCCGCAGTTTGGTGCGTGCTTGGCTGGTAGCCGATTCGGAGCGTCGTCGTTTCTTCTGCCTCTTCTACGCAGCCCGCAAACAGCGCCGAGACCGAGACAGCAACCGCCACTACGGCTACTACGACTGCTAAACTCGCTACACCTCTCTTTTCTCTACCTCTCCTTTCCATTTTATACATAATTCCCCCTTTGTGAAGCAGTTATTTAAGTTTTTTTATTTTATTTGGGTTGTCGTATGAAAATAGAAATAGAGCGGTCGGAAGAATTCATTGCCGTGCACGGCGATTTCAAGGTGCTGAGCTCCGCGGTCTACAATGGGGGTTTCGTCAAAGCAAAGACGATAATAAACTTGAACGTGAGCAGAGATTTTAGCGGAGACGCGTTTGAGGTCTTCGATTCCTTTTTCGAGGAGCGGGCTGAGGAGTTGGGTTTGGCTGAGGAGAGGGGTTTAGAGCAGAGAGAAAAGCAGAGAGAAAAGCAGAGAGAAGAGCAGAGAAAAGAGCAGAGAGAAAAGCAGAGAGAGGTTGTTGGAGTGATGACAGCGGTTCCGATGAAGAACGCAAAAATCGTGGAGGCAGAGCGAGAGCCAGTAACTGCAATTATCACAGCGGGCATCTCAAAGCCGACCGAACCGAGTTCAACCGTAAACATAATTCTGCTGGTCAGCAAGAACTTGTCGCAGTCTGCGATGGCGAACCTGCTAATCGTGGCGACCGAAGCGAAGACAGCCGCTTTCGCAGACCTCAATGTCCGAGATGAAAACAGCGATTTATTTACTGGCGACGCAACCGATTCGGTAGTCGTGGCTTGCACTGCCTGTTCTGGCGAGGGGGCGGAGGGAGAAGAGGAGGGGAAAGAAGAAGCGGGGAAAGAAGAAGAGGAGAAAGAAGAAGAGGAGAAAGAAGAAGGGGAGAAAGAAGAAGAGGAGAAAGAAGAAGAGGAGAGATTTGCAGGTAAGGCGACGAGGTTAGGGAAAGCGGTCTACGAGGTCGTTCGAGAAGGAGTGAAGGAGGCACTTTTTCTGCACAACCGGTTGAGCGTGGAGAGACCAATTCTTACGCGGCTGGAGGAGCGAGGGATTTTTTTGGCGGAAATGGTCGCAGCGGGGTTGGAACTTTATGTGGCTGCGGAAGGCGAGGAAGAGGTCGGGAAAGAAGAGTTAAAAGCGCGGTTGGAGGCGGCGATAAAAAGGGAGTGCTCGGATGTGAATGTGGCGTTGCTCTTGGCTGCGGCACTGCATTCCGAGGAGGAAGAAGTGAGAAAAGGGCGGGCGGGGGAAGCGGGAGCCGAGGACGCAGCCTGCATTGTCGCTGACGAACTCATCGGAATTGACATTGCAGAATACATCGGCGGCAAGAAAGCACTCTTTAATTTTTTCTACTACGACACGAGGAAGCCGGGGATTCTGAGCAGGCTGGGCGTTTTTATGGACGACGCTGTCGGCGGACTAATCGCAGGTTGCATGACTGCTCTGCTCTCCTCTTCTCCTCCTCTTAGGCAGGAGAGGTAAAATAGAAGAGGTAAAATGAAGGGAGTGTTGATTAATTTTGAGGGTGTTGACGGCTCGGGAAAACGAACGCAGTCAAGACTTCTCAAGGACGCGTTACTGCAGCGGGGGTTCAAGGTCGCTGTTTTTTCGTACCCTGACTACGGGTCTGAGTACGGAAAGCGAATAAAAGCGTTTCTCGAAAGGGAGGTTGAGTTGAGCGCGGAGGAGCAGTTCCTGCTCTTCTTGCTGGACATTGTTAAAGACCAAGGGCGGGTGAGGGGACTGCTTCAAGACGGCTGGGTCGTTATTTTGGACAGGTATTTCTTGTCTACCCTTGCCTACCAGTCTGCGAGCGGGTTTGACTACGAGGCGGCGAAGGAGGTGGTAAAATTGTTAAATCTGACTACACCCAGCCTCGTCTTTTATCTTGAAGTGCCAGTTGAGACCGCGTACCGCAGGAAAGGGGAGCAGAACAGGACAAACGACCGAGCGAACGACAGATTTGAGAGCAACACCGAGTTCCTCGAGAAAATTGAGAAGGTTTACGAGCGACTTTTTAACGACCTTCCTTTGAGTTTGGTGCGGCTAAACGGGGCAGAAGAACCCCACAAAATCGCTGAAAAAGTTCTTTTTGCGGTGGAGGCTTTAGTGAAAACTACCACTTGAAGTTGAGTGGCTGAGAGTGCCACCGCGTTGAGACGGGCGGGCGGGGCGAAAAAGAGGGGTCGTTGTTGCTTTTAGCTCTTCGGTAAAGGTGCAAACGAAGAGACGGCAAGGGCTCGACTACAGGACGGGCTGGAGATTGAACTTAAGACCGTAGAGGAGATTTTATAATTTATGACAATAAAAGTAGCGGTCGCGGGAGCGAGGGGAAGAATGGGCGGTCAGGTCGTGAAGAGCATTTTAGAGGCAGCGAGAGGTGGCGGGAATTTGGACTTGGAGTTGGTCGCGGGCTTTGACTTGAACGGCGTTGGCGAAGAGGTTGCACCGGGAGCAAAACTAAAAGTCTCGAGTCCCGACCCGGACGAGATGGAGAAGGTCTTGAGGGCGGTCGAGGCGGAGGTGCTTGTGGATTTCACGAACGCAGCGGCGGGGGTTGAGAATGTGAAAATCGCTGCTCGGAACAAAGTAAAACTCGTGGTCGGCACAACAGGCTTCTCGGCAGAGCAGTTCAAAACGATGGAGGACGCCGTAAAAGACCGCGTGCCTGCCATTTTCTCGCCTAACTTCTCAATCGGCGTGAATGTTTTCTGGAGGTTGGTTGCCGAAGCGGCGAGGCAGCTTCGGGCGTACCACTACCACGCCGAGATTGTAGAAATGCACCACTCGCAGAAGAAGGACGCTCCAAGCGGGACTGCGGTGAAAGCCGCTGAAATCGTCTCCAAAATATTCTCTGATTTCACAGGAGGAGCGGCAACCTTCGTCTACGGCAGGCACGGCTTAACTGGCGAGCGGACCGACGCGGAAATCGGAGTTCACGCAGTCCGAGCAGGCGACATCGTCGGCGAGCACACCGTCCTCTTCGCAGGCACTGGCGAACGGCTGGAAATTACGCACCGCGCACACAGCCGAGAAGCTTTCGCTCAGGGCGCGGTAAAAGCGATTGAGTGGATTTGCGGTAAGGAGAAGAGCAGGAGAGAAGAGTGCAGGATTTACTCGATGGAGGAAATGATGGCGGAACTGGAGTCTGGACCTGAAATATGAAAAAATTAGGCGAAATAAAGGAGGTTGAGTTGAGGGAAATCTGGGAGAAGGAGGACAAGGAATTTACGCCGTGGCTCAAGGAGAACATTGATTTGCTCTCGGAAAAGTTGGGCATTGAAATAATTGACGTGGAAACCGAAGAGAATATTGGCGGCTTTAGGTTAGACCTAATCGGAAAAGACGCCAACTCCAATAAGATCGTTGCTGTCGAAAATCAGTTAGAACCAACCGACCACCCCCACCTCGGTCAATTAATAACTTATTCCGCAGGTGTTGACGCGGGGTTCGTTGTTTGGGTCGCCAAGGAATTGAGAGACGAGCATAAAAAGGCACTGAAGTGGCTAAATAAAAATTGTTTCTCCGATATTTTGTTCTTTGGCGTAGAAGTTCACGCAATTTCAATCGACGACTCGAACCCTGCTGTTGATTTTCGAGTCGTTGTAAAACCAAATGACTGGGAAGGAAACATAAAAAGTTCAACTACGACGAGCGAGAGGGAAATATTTTATTTTAATTTTTTTTCTAAATTGGTCGATTCTTATTCAGAAAAAAATCCAGAGTTCAGAAAGCCAAAAGCCCTACCTCAAAATTGGCTGGGTTTTGGTGCTGGTAAGAGTGGGCTGTCTTTCAATTGGGCATTAAGTAGAAGGAGGAATCGCTTTTCGGTTGAGCTGTACATTGACACTGGCAACGGAACAGAGAACAAAAGAATCTTTGACGAGTTGAAGAGCCACAAAGCCGAAATAGATTTAGAAATTGAAGGAGTAGAGTGGGAGGAGTTAGAGACAAGAAGGGCTTGCAGAATTGTTATTTATCGAGAAAACATTTATCGAGAAAACTCAGGTATTCTAAAATCGCTGAACGAGGAGGAGAAAGAGGGTTTGGTTGAGTGGGGTGCCGAGCAGATGAAAACTTTCAGCGAGACTTTCTCCAAATATATCAAAAAGATTGAGTGAGGAGAATGATAAGTTTGAGCTTTGCGAAGGGAACGGTAGTAGTAGCCAGCAATTTCAGACTGCCGCACACTGCGTGGGACGAGCGGTTGGGGTGCTACAGGTGCCTCGCGATGTTTTACGAGGATTTGGTGGGCTACTTGAAACTTTCGGGGCTCGAGTACGAGGACAAGGTTCTGGACTTGCTGCCGATGCAGGATTTGAGCTGCTGTGAGTTGGGGTTGAGGCTGCACGACTACCAGGAGGAGGCATTAAAAAAATGGCTGCAGACGAGGCGAGGTGCGTTGGTCCTGCCTACCGGCGCGGGCAAGACAGTGGTCGGAATAAAGGCGATTTCGGTGCTGAATGTTCCAACGCTGGTAGTTGTGCCGACTTTGGAGTTGGTTCGGCAGTGGAAGAGGGAACTGGAGAGGCGGTTGGGGGCAGGGGGAGAGGGAGGGGGAAAGGGAGGGGGAGAGGGAGCTGAAGTTGAGGTAGGGACTTACAGCGGCGAGGCGCACATTTTGAAGCCACTAACAGTCTCGACCTACGAGACCGCGTACTTGAGGGCGGAGGAGCTGGGGAACAGGTTTCTCTTCTTGGTCTTCGACGAGGTTCACCACCTGCCTTCGCCGGGGTTTGCGAGCATCGCCGAGATGTTTGTCGCTCCGTACAGGCTGGGCTTGACCGCGACTTACGAGCGCGAGGACGGACTGCACGCAGACCTCGAGAGGCTGGTGGGGGGGAAGGTTTATGAAATCAGCGTAGAAAAGCTGGCGGGGCGGCATTTGGCAAACTACACGACGAGGCGGGTCGTTACCGATTTGACGGGGGAAGAGAGGGAGGAGTACGAAAAATACCACGCCGTTTTCACAGATTTCTTGAAGCAGAAGGGCGTTGTCCTGCGGTCGCCCCGGGATTTCAGGCTGCTCGTTATGCGAGCCGGTCGGGACGCGGGTGCGAGAGAGGCTCTGCTGGCGAGGAACCGGGCGAGGAGAATCGCTTTGAACTCGAGCACTAAGTTGAAGGCTCTTGCCGAAATTCTGGACCGGCACTTCGGCGAGCGAATAATTATTTTCACGGAGCACAATTCTCTGGTCTACGCAATTTCCAGAGAGTTCCTCGTTCCCGCAATCACGCACACCACGCCGAAAGAGGAGCGTGCGGAAATCTTGGAGAAGTTCCGAGACGGGAGGTACAAAGTGGTGGTAACTTCAAAGGTTCTGGAGGAGGGAATTGATGTTCCAGAGGCGTCGGTTGGCGTTATTTTGAGCGGGAGCGGGAGCAGGCGGGAATACAAGCAGCGACTGGGTCGGATTCTGCGGAAGACGGAGACAGGGAAAGGAAAGGGGGAGGGGAAAAAAGAGAAGCTGGCGATTCTCTACGAAATCGTCTCAAAACGGACGACTGAAGTGGGAATTGCGAGGAGACGCAAAAACAAAAACCAAGACAAAAATGTTGCCGGCTGACCTGCTAGTCACGAGGACGAAGAAGGACCGAATTTATCCAGTCTTCGCAAAGTTGGACGCGGAGCGTTTGGAGTTGGCTGCGGAGGTGGGAGCGGTTTATAAAAATTTCGCGGGCAGAAAGAGGAGCGAAATCGACGAAATATTTGCGGAGTTTGAGCAGGAGCAGGGCTTGAACTTCAAACTCGTCCGGGGCTTGAGAACGCTTCTGGAGCGGCGGTGCGTCTTCAAGTCCGAGTTTGCGGTTGAACCTGTACTGGCGAGGCGGGCGGTCTTCGAGGCGGCGAGCAGTGCGAGCAGCGGAAGAGTCACGAGCAGAGAAGCAAGGGAGGAGGTGGTTGAAAATGTTGCGGCGAGGTTAGGCGTCTCGGCTGCGGATTTGGAGCGGTCTCTGTGGTCGGACCTGGAATCGGAGGTTGTTTTGGCGGATTTTACGGCTTCAAGTTTAACACCTGAGGAGTTGTTGCGGTCCTACAACCTTTCGCTTGCTCAAACGCTGTTGTTCAAGTCCACAGGAATGACACTCGAGTTCAAGAGCAATTTCAAAGAGATTTTCAGGGCGATAAAATACAACGGCTTGATGTACTCGCCGAAAGGTGGGGGGAGTGGTGGAAAAATAAAAATAAGGATTGAGGGTGCGTCGTCGCTGCTGAAGTTGAGCGAGCGGTACGGCACGGCGTTGGCGAAATTGCTTCCCGCGGTAGTCCGCAGCGACGAGTGGGCGCTGGACGCTGAGGTTGTCGTCAGGCGAGGCAGGACACTTCAAATTTACCATTTTCTCCTGGACAGCAGCAGGAGCAAGGGTTTGCTGACGAGCAGACGAGAAGAGAGAGAGCCAAAGAAGGAGCAGCCCGTGTTTGACAGCCGCGTCGAAGAGAAATTTTACAACGAATTCTTAGCAACGCCGGCGGCGGAGAGCTGGGAGTTGGTGAGAGAGCCGAATGCGATTTTCACGGGCAAGGGCGTCTTCTTGCCCGACTTTAAGTTCAAGCACAAAGAGGCGGAGGGAGTGGAGGTTTATTTTGAGATCGTGGGGTTCTGGACGGCGGACTACCTGAGAAAGAAGTTCTCGAAGCTGCGGGCTCTGCCGTTTAACATTTTGGTCGCTCTTAACAGCAACCTCGCGTGCTTCAACCTCCTGAACTTCGATTTGGATCTTGGACACCCTACGATTCTTTACACCCGAAAAGTCCCTCTCGGCGAGGTGCTTTGGCATTTGGCGAAGATTGAGACAGAGGAGACGCGGAGGCAGGTGGAAAGTTTGAGTAGTGTGGAGATTTGTCTCGAGGGTGGGATAATTTTTATCAAGGATCTTGCTACGCGGTACAAGGTGGGTAAGGAGGCGGTGAGAGCGTGCTTGAAGGCTCCGGGTTACTCGGATTTTGTTGTGTTTAAAGAGGTGGTGGTAAAAAGGGGGTTGTTAAATGAGGTGGAGTGCAGACTTGCCGGTGTAAGGTTGTACGCCGAGGCGAGGCGGGTAATTGAGGGGTTGGGGTTGCCAAATCCTGACGAGGTGTTGGCAGAGCTCGGGTTTAAGGTGAGGTGGAAGGGGTTGGACCCAAACGCTGCGACGATTGAGTTGAACTAAAAAATGTACTCGGTCGGGTCCTCTACACCAGCTTCTCTAAACCCTCTCCGCCGACGAAGGCAGGACTCGCAGACACCGCAGTGCTTCTTGCCACCTAAGTAGCAGGAGTAAGACAGGTGCAACGGCGCCCCAACTTCTACCCCCTTCTTTACCACACCCGACTTCAACAAATCCGACAGCGGCGCCCTAACCGTCGGCGGCTGCGAAAAAGAAGCCACCGCCTTCTCCAAGACCGCGTTGAACCGCACAACGAACTCCTCCTCGTTGTCAGGGTACGACCTTGCCTCTTCGGCGTTGAAGCCCACGAACAAGGCGTCTGCGGAGACTACCTCCGCGTAGGCACAAGCAGTTGCCAAAAGAACCAAGTTCCTGCACGGCACCCAAGTAGACGGCGTCTTTGTCCCTGCTTCTCCTGCTTCTCCTGCTTCTCCTGCTTCTCTTGTTTCTCCCCCTGTTTCTCCGTTTTCATTTAACTTCACCTCTTCTCCAACTGGGACTTCTCTCTCGAGGTCTGTCAGTGCCGAGCCACCGAGTTCCTTCAAGAACGGAATTTCCGCGAATTTTAAATCCTTCGCGCCCACACCAAAGTAACCGGCGATTTTCACGACCGCTTCTTTCTCCTGCCGTTCCGCCCGCTGCCCGTAGGACGCGTGGAAGAGGCGCAACTCGTAGCCTTCGCGTGCGGCGACAGTCGCAGCGACCGTGGAATCCACCCCGCCAGAGCAGACGCAGACTGCGGTTTTGTTTTTTTGTTTTGGTTTTGGTTTTGTCCTCGTTTTCACTCTTCTCATTTTTAACCCCTCTCATATTTTCTGGAAAATGCAGCCCCAGAACGACGGTGCGACGAAGACGGCTAACAGCACGAGACTCCAAACCCGCCCGTTAAGAATGTTGTAGTCAGTGAGAAGAGTGCTCCAAGAATTGCCTGCCACAAAATGCCCGAAACCAAACTCAAAGACGACTGTTAAGACCACCCAAACCACTCCGACCAGAACCAAATCCGCCTTGCTGTAGTCAATTTCCAAGTTGGCGAGGACGAGAAGGAACAGAAAACTCCCTGCAAAAATAACGCCGACCAAAACGAGTGTGCTGAGAACGTGACTTGCGTGCTCGCTTACTTTAGGTGCGAGAAAGGACTCTCTAAACACCCCGTTCAGAATGCCTGCAACCGCAAAAGCACCCCAGACTGCGAGTGCCGCCAAGAACAGCTTCGCGTCCATTTTGTTCTTCTCTTTTTCTTCTTCTCCTCTTTTGGTGGGTTTATTTTGGTTTTTTATTTTGGTTTAAATAGGTTAGAGTAGTTTAAATAGGTTAGAGTAGAAATAAGAAAAGGGTGAGGAAAGTGAAAGTGCGTTTGCCGAACGGGCAGGAAATAGAAGCGATGGATGTGGACTTTGAGACGGTGAAAGAGGATTGGAACGAGTACAAGTTGGAGGACGGGACGGTGCTGCGGTTCAAGACGATTGTGAGCAGCATTATTCGGACCGAGAACTACGACCCGATGACGGGCGACCCGGTTTACCACGTTCGCTCTACGAATGTGTTGAGGGTGAAGGTGCCGCCGGAGATGAAGCGGTTGCCTGCTGGGACTGCCGGCGGGAAGAAGTCGGGTGCGGGAAGAGGGCGAGAAGGAGAAGGGGTTGAAGTTGGTTAAGGTGGTTGAAGTTGGTTTAGGTAGTTGGAGTTGGTTTAGGTAGTTGGAGTTGGAAGTTGGTTTAGGAACTTTATTAATTTGTCGTTATTTTTTAGTTGAGGTGAGAGAAAGAAGATGAAATTGGAAGGATTTGAAGGAGCTGGAGAAGGCGTAGAAATAGAAGATACTTTTGCGGAGGCGTTTCCGATAAAAGTTGCGCGGGTGTTGGTGACTGCGGTGAACGAGCGGTGGGCGTTGGAAGCGGCGAGGGAAGCGACGGGCTTCGGGACTTCGGTAATAATGTGCCCTGCGGAGGCAGGGATCGACAGAATTGCGTCGCCTGAAGAGACGCCGGACGGCAGACCGGGCGTTTATGTGATGTTCTGCACTTTCGGCTACAAGGCGTTGGACGAGCAGTTACTTGCGAGAATCGGGCAGTGCGTGCTTACCTGCCCCACGACCGCGGTCTTCAACGGGCTCACGAAGGCGGAGAGCGAGAAGGAGTTCAACACGGGCTTCAAACTGAAGTTCTTCGGCGACGGCTTCGAGACGGAAGAAGAACTCGGGGGCAGAGCAGTGGCGAGGGTCCCGATAATGGGCGGCGAGTTCGTGGTTGAGAAGAACTTGGGTGCGAAAGCAGGCGTTGCAGGTGGAAACTTCTTCATTCTCGCGAAAGACCAGTTGTCGGCGCTGACTGCGGCAGAGAACGCGGTCTCTGAAATTCGGCAGCAGGTAGAAGGCACAATCACGCCTTTTACGGGTGGCGTCGTCGCCTCTGGCTCGAAACCGGGCTCACAGAAGTACAAGTTTATGCACGCGACGATAAACGAGAAGTACTGCCCGACGCTGAAGGAGAAGGTCGCGGAGACGGACTTGCCCGCGGAGGTGAACGGCGTCTTTGAGGTCGTGATAAACGGGGTCAGCGAAGAGGCGGTGAAGGCGGCGATGAAAGCTGGGATAAAAGCCGCAGTGAAAGTGCCGGGCGTGGTGAAAATAACCGCGGGGAACTTCGGCGGGAAACTTGGGAAGTACCAAATCCGACTTCACGAGGTCTTGGAGTAGGGAAAGGTAGGGAAAGGTAAGGAAGGGTAAGGAAGGGTAAGGTAAGGA
>Ga0190347_1000535_pt1 | contig 11991 bp, 11 predicted proteins | sample 48721356_MG_FD_161652 | JGI IMG/M metagenome (GOLD analysis project Ga0190347, IMG submission 161652) | Hydrothermal vent microbial mat bacterial communities from Southern Trench, Guaymas Basin, Mexico - 4872-13-5-6_MG | ecosystem: Environmental > Aquatic > Marine > Hydrothermal vents >...
ACTTTGAGCGTGTTTCCGTGGGTGAAACAGTTCTCCCCAACTTCGTAGTCGTTCAAGCCCCGAACATCAGAGACAACCACCGCTTTCGGCATCGTTCCCGTAACAGTAGCAGTAGCAGTGGGAGAGGGTGTGGCAGCAGTAGCAGTGGGAGTGGGTGTGGCAGCAGCGGAAAAGAAGAAAAACACTAACAGCGTTAAGACCACTAACACACCTCTTCCCAGTCCCTTCATCTTTTCACTCCTTTATTTCATCCCGTTTAATTTTACTCGCTTGTTTTGTTTATCCTCTCGTCCGAGACCATTTAAGATTATCGGTTTTTTTATTTATTTTTATTTATTTAATCCGTCAAATAGATGAACTGATGAAAATCAAAATCCTTGCGTTCTTTGTCACGGCTGTAGTCGTCGCAGCAGCAGCCGCGTCCCTCTGTGCCTGTACTAGCACGGGTACAGGTGCAGGAGAAACAGGTGCAGGAACGGGGGTAGAAGTAGGAGCAGGGGCAGGAGTAGGAGCAGGGACAGCAGGAGCAGGAGCAGGGGCAGCAGGAGCAGGAGCAGGGGCAGAAACAGAGAAAGGCGAGACCGCAAACGAGGGAGTGCAAGAGGTAATTCCGCCAAATTCAAAAAATTTTATCGGCTCGTGGCACCCTGTGCCTGAATGCGGGCAGTGCCACGTCTCGCTCCTCTCAGAGAAGGCGTTGCAGTCAAAACTCGGGTCTTGCAAGTGCCACGACAAAGACTACACTACAGGAGGGGCGGTGGACAGAGAAAAAATCAGAAGGCTTGCACACGGCGAGAAGACCTGCGTTGACTGTCACATCGGAAGTGGGACAGTAGCCGGGGCTGCCGGGACTGCCGGGACTGCCGGGACTGCCGACGAGAGTGGAGGAGCGGGAGCGGAGATTCCATGCGACGAAATCCACCGTGTCCATTTGAGTGTGGAATGCCAGGCGTGCCACGGCGGAGAGAAAGAGAAGAAGCCAACAATTCCGAAGACAGCCAACTGCAACTCCTGCCACCTCGGAGACGCTCACTCAATTCACGGCGACAAGATAGGGAGTTTGTGCGTCGCCTGCCACGGCTCGTTTGGGCTAAAATACAAAGAGGAAGGCTACAAAATGAAAGAGGGTGTGCTTGTGCCTGCGAGGGTTGGGGGGGAAGAGGAGGAGAAATATCCCACGATTTTGAACATTTTGAAGTCGCTGAAGGCTTGCATTTTGACGGGCAAGGGAGAGGGAGAAGGGGAAGTAGAAGTGAAAGGGGAAGGGGAAGTGAAAGGGGCAGGAGAATGAGAAGGAGCAGGAGAATGAGAAGGAGCGGGGGAAGGAGAGGAGAAGGAGAGAGCGGATGAAAAATAAAAATATTTTTGCGTTTCTCGGTGTTACGGCTGCAGTTTTTGGTCTGATTTTCGCGAGTGGCTGCGTAAGTTTGGAAAAGGTCCCGGTCGTAAAATTACAGGCAAAGGTAGAGGTTTCCTCGACTGACGGGGGAGAAGCAGGACAGGGAGGAGAGAGCGGAGTGGCAGTTGAAATCGTTAGCGTAGAACAGGACACGGTCAGCCCTTTAGAAAGTCCAAAAGGCAGTTCCGCGGGGTTTCCAAGCGTGGACGCAAAAGCGATAATTAATTCGGGAGCAGGGGGCGTTAGTTACTGGGCGACAGAGAAGTTCAAGGGGAGTGGGACTTACGACTTTGTACTCGGTTTTGACCGGGGCAGGGAGCCGAAAAAGGGGGACGCAGTGAAGGTTGTCGTGCGGGTGGTGGACGAAAGAGGCGGGGTGTTAGCGAGTGCTGCACAGGTCGTGATTTGGGAATTGGGGAACGAGGGGAACGAAAAATAAAAAATGGAAACAGGAGATTTTTTTCTATTTTTGGCTTGTGTTTTGCTGTTGGCTGATTTTGCTCTGCTCTTCTTGAGAGCGCGAGAGAGAACGAAGCAGGAACTCTTTTTTCTGGCTTGCGTGCTAATTGTTGCGTCCTACTTCAGGCTCACGACTGCGTTCGTGACGGACAGTTTCTGGTTGAGCGAAGTTTACGCCTACAGTTCCTCAAGCTTGGCGGTTCAGTACAAACTCGGCGACCCCTGGATCGGTAGCAGCGGGTCAATGCTCTTTGTGGCGTTCGTCTTTGCCCTGCTTTATTTCGCGTACAGGTTTAGAAGGGTAGGAGCAGGGGCAGAGAACCGTGCAACTTCTTACAAAATCTTGGACATTTTCCTAATTTTTCTGGTCCTCCTCGTTCTACTGAAGAGCCCGTTCGAGATTCTGCCTTTTACACCGCCAGAAGGAGCGGGGTTAAACCCGCTGTTGCAGACTTTTTGGGTGCTCGTTCACCCTCCGGTCGTTTTTCTGGGCTACGCGTTTGTCTTCTTCGCGTTCGCACTGACGCTCGCGGGGATGAAAAAAGGGGAAGCAGGGGGAGCAGGAGGAAGGGCAGAGGGGGCGGAAAGAAGGACGCTGAAAATTTCTCTTTACGCGGCGTGGCTGTTTCTGACGCTCGGAATCGCTCTCGGCGGGTGGTGGTCTTACGAAGTGCTGGGGTGGGGTGGGTACTGGGCTTGGGACCCTGTGGAGACGGCTTCTTTGCTGCCCTGGCTCGCTCTCACTGCGTATTTTCACTTACCTGCGGGGAGGAAGGATTTGGGGAGAGAACTACTGCTCCTGGCTACTTTTTTTATGATTATTTTCGCTACTGCGCTGACGCGGGGGGGGTTGTTAGAGTCGGTGCACGCGTTTGGAGAGTCGCCAGTCGAACCCGTGCTGCTGGGCTTTGGCTTCTGCGTCGTTCTCTACTTTTTCTACCTCGCTGCGAGGGCGAACCGACCGCTCTACAATTTTGACCTCGACACTTCTTCGCTCTACTCGGTCTCGGTTTTTGCAGCGTTCTGGTCGCTCGTGTTCTTGCTGTTCGTCTGCTTTCTCGGTGACGCGGCGCCAATTCTCGGTGGCTTCTTCTCCGAGAACCCACTGACCACGAGCGTGGAATTCTACAACAAGTGGTGCTACCCGTTCACGCTCGCCTTCGTCGCGGCTCTGCTGGGCTGCAACACCGCCGCTGCTTGGGGTGGCAAGGAGGGGGGCAGGGAGAAAATGAGGAGTTTTGTGGTGTTACTTGGAGCAGTGCTGAGCGTAGGGGCGGTTTTAGCGTGGTTGGGGCAGCCAACGCCGAACCCACTCGCGAACTTCGGACTTCCGCTGCTCCTCGCTGCCGGTGCAGGGGTTGCCGTCGCTTCTCGTTCTCGCAGCGGCACGAAGGGCACGGGCACGGGCACGAGGACGAGGACGAACACGAGGGCGTGGGGGAAAACGTTCGTGCACCTCGCAGTCGTCGTCATTTTAGTAGGCGTCTTTGTCAGTTCCGCGGCGGAAGAAGAGAGCGGTAACATTCTCGTGAGCCCCGATTCTGTTGTTGAGGTCTTGGGGACGAGGTTGGAATTCCACAATTTCACGACCTACGCAGGCACAGGAAGCGTTTTTTACCCAAAGCATTCTTTCGCAGGACCCGAACACTCGGCTCTAAAACTGGATTTGGTTGTTGTTAACGCGGGGGGCGAGGAGGGAAAAGGAGGAGAAGGAGGAGAAGGAGGAGAAGGAGGAGAGGGTGGAGGGACTGCCCCCTCCCAGCAGCCCGAGTCCTTGTGGATGTCTTACTACGCAAACTACGGCGTGGTCTCTGAGCCTTTAATTCTTTCCAGCCTCGCAGGAGACCTCTACATTTCAATGCACGCCACAAACTCCAGTTCAGACGCGATGTTCTACGCTCTTACAGGCGTAGCAGCCGGAGAAAAACTTCAGCCAAAAGACGCAGTCGTCGTCGTAAAGAAAGTCCCCTTAATTTGGCTCGTCTGGGCAGGGGTTCTCTTAATGTCTGCAGGAATGCTTCTTCTGCTCTGCAGCGAGCTCAGAACCGAGCAGGGAAAAAATAAAAACCGGAGAAATAAATTAAATTAAAAATTACGGATGTTTCTCCGGTGGGTGGCAAGTGCCACAGGTCTCTTCCTTGACATTCACATCGTGGTCGTTGTGGCAGGCGACACAGCTGAATTCGCCGTAGTCCGGGCTTTCGTAAGCACTGTATTCTGCAATCGGGTGTGCCTCGTGCAAGATTGAAGAGTGGCACTTGAAGCACGAAATCTCGGGGTCTGCAATCTGCTCTGACGCAGCCCTAGCTTCACCTTCGCCGCCTCCTGGCTTGTGGCATTCCTCGCAGATTTCCCTCTTCGGCGACGCGGGCGGTTTCTCTTCTATTTCCTCTGCCATCTCCTCAAAAATCTCTTCGGAACTCTTACCTTCTGTCATTCCCACTACCATACCTTCCGCGTGGTGCAGGGCATGTCCCATAACCATAAAGATTTCGGGTCCGTGGGGCTTGTGACATTCATGGCAATCTACGCCTTCGTGCGCCGACTCTTGCAGCGAGTCGTAGTAAGGCACCATTTCGTGACAGTTCTCGGCACAAGCCTCTGGTTTGTGCATCTCCTCCATCATCTTCGGCATCACAACCGTGACACCAGCGACAGCGCCAACGACGACCCCGAGGGTCACCACTACGACCAGCCCAATAATTACCTTCTCGCCCGTTTCCATCTCAACCTGCCCTCCTAAATACCCCCTTTCCCTTGAGTCTCTGGTGCCTCTGATTTTTCAACACAACTTCCATTTTGTCTTCTTTCTTTTCTACCGTTTCTACCCTTTCTACCATTTTAACTTCCCTCTTTTTTATTTTTCTCCTTTTATTTAAATTAATTATTTTTGTAGAGGCAGGGCTTATAAATTTTTCTATTTTTTGCGTGAAAAATTAGGAAACTTTAAATAGTGCTACTCTTTTTTTAGCAGAAAAAGCAGAAGAAAAAGGAGAACGACGAAAATGGAATTGGGAAAAATACGGGGATTTTTGTTCAACCCGGCGAGACAGTTCGGGGCAGCAAAGGGCGACAGTCTCAGCGACGCTTTTAAGTATTTTTTGAGCCTGTTGGCAGCGCTCGGTGCAGTGTTTGGAATCGTGGTGGCAGCAGCGGTCTCAATCGCGACGGCAGTGGTTGAACTGCCTGAAATGCCGTTTCCAGTCAGCACGGCAGCACTCGGTCCGCTGCTCGGTGCAGGGATTTTTGTGGCAGTAGTCGCCGCGGGCGTTCTTCTCGCGCTCTACATTTCGGTTTGGCTGCACATTTGGGTGCACCTGTTTGGCGGTAGAAAGGGACTAACGCAGACCGTAAAAGCGGTTACTTACGGTGCAACGCCGTGCTTGGTCTTGGGCTGGCTTCCGGGACCGAACATTCTTGTCGGACCGATTTTGTCCCTTCTTGCAGGGATTAACGGCGTCGCGGAACTGCACGAACTCTCTCCAGGAATGGCAATTCTCGCAGTGCTCGCCGCGATTCTCGTGCCTGTGCTCGCGGTTGCAGCTGTTGCTGCAGTGGTAGTACCACTACTGCTGCCCTGCTGAAGAAACGCAGACAAACAAAAACGGTAGAGTTAGGTTAGGTTCAGGTTAGGTTCAGGTTAGGTTCTGCTCACTTTGTAGCCCTTCTCACCTTCAAGTTTCGTCACAATCCCAGCGAACTTGAGCCAATTCAGGAATTTCTTCGCGTAAGTCTTCTTCGTCAAGTCCGACCACCTCTTCTGGTACACTGTCTCCAAAAGGTTACCGACCGTCTCTACGGTTATTTTCTCGCCCCGCGGCAGTTGGGTCGCGCCCCTTTTGTACGGCGAAGCCAGCAGTCGTCTCCTAAATTCTGCTCTGCGTTCGCCCTCGCTCTTGAACCGCGAAATTATTGCCTTCCCTTCTCTTGTCAGTGCGTAAAAATTTCTGGACGGGTGCTTGACAAAACCAAGCGTCCTGCAGCACGCCAGCTCCTGACTCAGCCGTCGTTCTTGTGTCTTGAGGTTCTGCGAGAGAAAGAGAATGTCAGCGCCCGAGGGGGAGAGCAGGTTTAGAATTTTGAACATTTTCTCTGCGCTGAGGTAAGGGACAGGCATTGCCCTGCTCTCTACTTCTTTCTTCACGAGGCTTAAGAGTCCGCGTCGGTAAAAGCCGAAGCCCGCAAAATCGAGAACGCTCGCAACGCCCGCACCGTAAGTTTTTAAAGTCAGCGGACTCTTCCATTTCTTCTCGTACCGCAGGACAATCTGCTCCCCGATTTCAAAAATCGTGAGCCGCCGCTTCTCGTCGAGCATTTTCTTAAATGCCTGAAGATACTCGATTTTCTCTACCTGCTGCCGCAAGACTTTTTTCGCCTCTTCCTCCGCCGCTGCCCCTGCCGCCTGATTTTTTATAAAAATCGCGTAACTGTCCCCCTCTGCGGTAAATCTGAACCTCCTGCTGCCTTTAACAAAACCAAGCGATTTCAGTGTCGCGATAAAGTTGCTGGCAGTCGTCGGTCCTACTTTGACAGTTTCGGCTAACTTCTGGGCGGAGAACTCGTTCACTTGCGAGACGAGTTGCAAGGGAATTGCCCTCAAGAGTTCGTTCATTTTGCCGAGACGCAAATACGGAAAATATCCCCCTTTTACTACTTTCATCTTACTTCTCCTCTCTTCTCTTTTTAGTATTCCCTTTATTTGTTTTTATTTTATTTAATGTCAGGAATTTCAGGGTTGAGCCATTTGCTCACTTCCCTTCGTTCAGTCGGCGGCTCGCCCCGCTTCATCTTTCCCACATATTTCCGCAGTGCGTTCGCCATTTGTTTTGCCGCTGTGCTGAGCAGCCAGGTCTTGACGCACTCGCCTTTGGAGTTCTTGTTATTATTTTTGTATTTGCTCAAGAGTTTAGGGGTTACCTTCAAGTCGTGGTCAACGCAGGCGCCAAAGAGTTGCCAGTGCTCGGGCGTCATTTTTGCCATCGTAAATGTTCCTTCGCAGTTTAAACCCGAGCCACGCATTGAAACAAAATTCATTGGCACGACGAGCGACGAAATCCCTTTCAAGTCCTCCACCAACTCGACGCTTGCGACTACATCTTCTACAGTCTCACCCGGCAGCCCGTTTATAATTGTCGCCGCACAGAACCAGTTGTTGTCGTCGAGAATTCCGAACGCCTGGGTTACAATTTCGTGCCACTTCTCAGGCGGCGAGGGCGCCGCTTTTCCTCGCATATGCCTCGCAATCAGGCTCGCACTCCCGGTTTCTATTCCTGTCTGCGCCCCCAGCCAGTCTTGGTCGAGCGTTGAGTAGCAGATTTCAGAGACCGCTTTGAGAAGCTTTGGGCTGTGGTAGACGGTAGCGAGGGCGACGTGGCTCACGCCAACGCTTTTAATTCCTTCTACGCTCGCAACGCGCCTGAAGAGGTTCAAAACTCGCTCCTCGTCCGGCGCCAGCCCTTTGGCGCCGTAACGCAGGACATCTTCGGCGTGTAGTAAAATTGAACGCTGCCCCGCCTCAATATTTGTCTTCACATCCCTCAAAATGTGCTCGACGGACTTGAAGCGGAGTCGCTGCATTCCCGGCGTGCAGAAGGAGCAGCCTCTTCCGCAGCCGCGTGCAATCTCGACCAAGCCGTGAATTGTGGCGCCGCGAATGTTTGGAATCTCGTCCGCGTTCGACTCTCTTCCTTTTATTATTTTCGGCAACCGCTCGCCCTCAAGAATGCCCCTAAATAGTTTAGGAACCGTAATTTCCGCCTCGCCAAGGTGGACGTAGTCAATGTTCAGCCGTGCCATCGTCTCCTCGTCAGCCAACTGCCACGCCGCTTTTCCGCCCGCCACTACTGTCTTCTCCTGCATTACAGGCTTCTGCATCAGTTCAAAGAACTTAACGCGGTTGTAGGGTGGTCCGGTGTTGATCAGGTCAACGAACTCCGAGCTCGGCGGGTTAATGCCCAAGAAGTCGTGTCCGCTGACGCCGATTATTTCCGTCCTGCTCTCTCCTCCGCCAGCCACCTTCTCTAGATCGCGAGGGTGAACGACCGCGACCTCGTCCTCGCCAAATTCCTCTGCCAGCACGGCTTCAACGACCCGCAGTCCAAAGTCGGCGTAGACCGCCCTGCCGTCCTTCCGCGGCACTGGCGGCGAGAAGACGCTGAAATAGAACCAGTTAGGCAGAATTCCCTGCGGCAGGCAGGTAGAGAAGCCCACGAAAATCCCCCACCTGTATCTGCTCATCATTGTCTCGTCCGCGGTCAGCACGATTTTCGGGGCTCTAATTCTTCTCATTTTCTACCTCTCTCTGCCCGTTCACGCCAAGAATTAAAAGACCTTTTCATTCACCGACCGCCCCAACTTACCCAATCCTCTACTTTTATCTTCCTTCCCTCTTCTTCCGCCCCCGCCTCCGCCCCCTCCTTCGCAGCAGCACCAAACAGCATCTGCGTCACGCGCTTGACCGCAGCCGCAGCCTTGGGATGCATCATCATAAACAAGTCCCCGCCCGCAACCCCCAGAGTCAGCCCAGTCATAATTTCGTACAAAGGACCCCTGTAAGCCGCCGGTCCCCAGTCTGAGTCTTCGGCAATCGGCGAATTCTTCATCCACGCCTCCCTCGCACCCCACGCGTTCGTAATGCCGCAGGAAATCGGGAACGCCAAATCAGTGTCCCCTTTCAGCGCCGAGATTCGCATCCGCTCGATGTTAGTGAACGCGTAGTCCAGACCGTAGCCCAGTGCCGCGGTCGTCGGGTCAATCACGATGTCTTCCCGTGGCACGCCGAGTTTGAAGAGGTAGCGGTTCAGCGTCTTCTGCGCGTTTATGTCGAGCTGCGTCCACGAGAGAATTGTGTGCCCGTGCTCCTTCGCCGCGTTCGCTATTCGCTTGTAGTCCATATTCAAGTTCGCAGACGCGATTAGACACCGCTCGCCTTCGGCAGCCTCCGCAGCAGCCTCCAAGACCGCGGGGTCTTTCTCTGGGTTCCCCGACCCGCCGATGACAATCGGAACTTTTACAGCCTGCAGCACCTCTTCAACAGTCTTCGCCGCCTCCCGCGCCGGCGTGTCGTTTATCAGCGGGTCGGTGCTGATTAGGTGAATCGTGACCATATCCGCGCCGAACTCACGCACATTCTTCTTCGCCCACTCCCCCGGGTCCTGCATCACATCCTCGTAGTGCCCCCGCACCGCCTTCGCAAGCGGAATTGGGATGTCAAAGCAGTCCACCGAAATCACTGGTGCGTGCGGCATTTTGTGGTCGAAGTTGTAGAACGGCAGCGATTTCTCGCCCCCGATTTTCACCACTTTCTCCCTCGTGCCACCGTCCGACGAAGTAGCACCAAGTGTAACCTCTTCTACCTTCCCCACCCACTTCGCCTTCGCAACTTCAAACCTCGCCGTCGCTAACTCCTGCGCCTCTATTTTCCTCGCTGTCTCTGTCTCGCCTGTACCTGCCTGCACGCCGCCGCCCAAGACGGACTGCAGTGCTGCCTGAGCCACCTGCGCCAACGACTGCACGCCCAAGACGGACTGCAGTGCCTGCTGAAGCACCGAAGGAGGAACAGCCACACCGCCCGCCGCGGACAATTCAAACTCCAAATCGCCCTTTATCTCTACCCCCTCCAACTCCACCACTTCGTACTTCTCCAGCCGCTCCTCCAGGTCCGCTGAGGTTATTTTCTTCGCCATTTCGCTTACTCTTTGTCTGGCTGCCTTTTTAAATCTTTACTTTTTTCTTCGCTTACTGCGAGGTAGAGCGAAGCGGAGGCGAGTTGAATCCACACAAGTGCCACAACAACTCCGACAACGAAGCAGAGCAGTCCTGCCAAGACAACAGGAATTCCCAGCAAGCCGATGAAAAAGACAGTCAAAGCGCGTCAAACACATCTTTGACACTCGGCTGCTCGCCTCTGGCTGCTTTGAGGTAGGCGAACGAAATGCCGTAGCTATTTCAAGCAACGTTCCCTTCGGTAAATCTCTTTTATGAAGAGGAACCAGGTGGTAAAAAAAGGAGGGTTTCCTTTGACCCTGTCCAATACGAATCCTTCTTTTTCAAGTATTTTGATAATTTTCTGCGGTGTAAGGGAGGGAAGTTTAGGCATAAGCCTCCACCATTAGGGAATATTCCAAAATCCCTTCCTCTGTCTGCACCTCTTCTCCGTGCCCTCTCAAGCTCTCTAAGTATAATTTAATAGCTTCCTTCGCCATTTCTACGGCTTCTTCTATTGAGTCCCCGTAGGTTACACAGCCGGGAAGAGAAGGAACTGTCACTGTGTAACCGCCCTCGGGTTCTCTTTTGAACAGTAGTTTAACACTTTTACATTTTCCCTCCCCCTTTCTACTTCCTTTCTACTTCCCCTCTTTCCGCTTCACGATTATTTTCCCGATTTTGATTTCCGCGTCCTTCAAAATTATTTTTATCGGTGCAGAACCAGCCTCACCTCCCGCAACGCCGAACGCACCTGCCCCCGCCAGTGGCGGCACAAACGCGGACGCAGACGCAAGCGGAACTTGAGCCGCTGCCTGTGCCTGCGGCACTTCAACAGGACCCGCCTCTACCTTTGCTGCTTCTTCTACCTCTTCCTCTACCTCTTCCTCTACCTCTTCCTCCACTGCCCAGCCCTCGGTCACACGCACGCCGTCAACAGCGCGGACAACGCCTTCCACGACTGGGTGCCCCACTTTTTGCAAGAATTCCCGCAGATCTTCTACATCCTTCACATCCTTCTCGGTCGCGATCCGGTCTCGCATCTCCGCGGGAATAGCCTCCGCAACACGCTCCTTCAAGTCCGAAGCCATCCAGACAACGCGTCGCCAGCTGCCGTCTGCTTGGATAAATTTTGAGCTGTAAAAATATTGAATTCCGATTCCGAGGAAACCCTGCACCTGCTTACCGCCGCCGACCGAGCCTGCGATCGTCGAAAAAGGCAGTCCAATCGGCGTGTCAGAAACCCTCGAGCCCCGGTGCACCCAGCCGACGCCGTCGACTTCGGGAATGTAGAACCCCGCAACCTCGAAACAGCCGCAACTCGTGTGCGGCTTCTCAAAGAACGAGTGCAGTTTTATCGAGTCGTACTCCCCGCTCGAGAGCCGAACCGCAGCCTCGTTAACGCCCGTGTACTCCCCACCAACAGGGTCAAGACACTCGCCTTTTGGAATTGGTGCGTTCGGTCCCTCGGGGTCAACCCGAGCCGCCGCCCGCGAGTCGAACCAACTCATCGCACCGCACAACGCAAACCTGTCCGGCGAGACAACGCAGACGTTCGTCGGTGCAAACGACTGACAAAGCGTGCACTGGTAAAACTCGTCCACATCCTCGTCGTGCAGCCCCCGCGCCTTCGTGTCCCGCGCCTCGTAAATCCGGCTCGCCTCCTCTAACCGCTTCTCCACCTCCGCCTCGTCGGTAACGAACTCCACTGCCATTTTCTCGATGAACGGCAGTTCGGACTTGAAGAGCTGAATCGTCGCCCGTCCAATCTGCTTCAGCGACTTCAACCCTTTCCTCACCGCGTCCTTGCTTATCCGCACCCAAATCTCAGCACGCTGGTTCAGGTGCATGTAGCCCTGAATGTAGGACTGGTACTCGTGGTTCCGCCGTTCAATAACCGCCTCGAGGTCCTTCTCGAGCTGCTCGCCCGTGACCCTGTAAATCATTGCGTAAGCGTAGTTCCCGCCCTCCTGCATCTCCTCCAAGTCCGGCCCCACTAAACTAACCTCGCCGTCTTTTATCTTCGCAGGGTCGGGCTCAAAGAGAACCAGCTCGAACCCCGGCTTGCTCTGCCCGGCCAGCTCCACAAACATTCCCGCCTTCCGCACCCGCTCGCCCTCGTACATCGGGTTTATCTCAAACGGGAACTTCTCCTCTCCTTCTGCCGCTGCCATTTTACTCTTCTTTATTTTATCTGTTCTCTCGATTTCAGGTTTTCAGGTCTTTAAATATTTTCAGGTCTTTAAATATCTCTGAAGAGAAGGGCTTTAAAAAGATTTCTGTTTTTTTCTAAAAAGTTTGTGCAGCAGCGCCTTCTGTGCGTGCAGCCTGTTCTCCGCCTGCTCAAAAATCACCGCTCGGTCGCTGTTCAGCACCGCCTCCGTAATCTCCTCGCCCAAGTGCACAGGCATACAGTGCAGCACAATCGC
>Ga0190347_1000541_pt1 | contig 11860 bp, 8 predicted proteins | sample 48721356_MG_FD_161652 | JGI IMG/M metagenome (GOLD analysis project Ga0190347, IMG submission 161652) | Hydrothermal vent microbial mat bacterial communities from Southern Trench, Guaymas Basin, Mexico - 4872-13-5-6_MG | ecosystem: Environmental > Aquatic > Marine > Hydrothermal vents > Microbial...
AGTGAGCTTTGAAACCCGGGAAAAGGTAACCGCTTCAAGGCGGGATATAACGGGTTTACCGGATATTTACATTTTGAATTAAGGTTACCCCCCTTTATTAAATTCGAAATTCAACATTTATTTCATTAAAGACTCTCTCTGCAGATAGCATCAACTACCTGGAGCACCTGCCTGGTGAGGGCAACATTATGGACCCTTACCAGGTCCGCCCCTCTCATGGATGACGCCGCTACCGCACCCAGAGTGGCCACGTCACGCTCTTCCGCCTCTTTTATCCCTGTTATTGTCCCCAGAAATGCCTTGCGCGATACACCCACCACGACCGGCACTCCTAACTCGGTAAATTCCTGCAAATGATTAATTAAAACCAGGTTGTCATGAAAGTTTTTCCCAAATCCGATGCCTGGATCAATCAGTATCTTTTCCCTGGGTATGCCCTTGCTGTTTGCCCAGGTCACGCGTTTTTCCAAAAAGAGCTTGACTTCTCCGACTACATCCTCATAGCTGGGGTTTACCTGCATATATCTGGGGGTCCCCTTCATGTGCATAAGTATAACAGGGGCCTCAAGGGCGGATGCCACATCGGCCATCCTTGGATCAAAGCGCAGCGCACTGATATCGTTGATAATGTCGGCCCCCTCGCTGAGGGCGGCCTCGGCCATCTCGGCCTTCACGGTGTCAACGGATATCGGACAGTCACTGATTTTCCGTATTTCCCTTATGGCAGGTATTACCCGGCGCAGTTCTTCTTCCAGGGTAACAGGCTCTGAGAAAGGCCGGGCAGACTCCCCTCCTATGTCCAGGATGTCAGCCCCGGCGGCTATCAGTGAGGCGGCCTGCTGCTTAGCCCCTTCCGGGGAAGAGAATTTCCCGCCGTCTGAAAATGAATCAGGGGTCACGTTTATGACCCCCATGATATACGTACGAGAACCCCAGTGAAATGTATGCCCTTTTATAGCCAGACCGGGGAGGGACATCCTTGCAGTATCAGGCAGATGCCATTTGGATCCGAGTATTTTTTCTGCACTTACTCATTATCTGGTCGATACTCGATGCATCAAGGGCCTCATGTTCCAATAAGGCGTTGGCAATACCGTGAAGGCAATCGATATCCTCTTGAATTATCGACTTGGCCCGTTTGTATGAATCATGCACCATTTTCAGGATCTCTTTGTCTATTCTCCTGGCGGTTTCTTCACTGTAGTCTTTAACCTGGCCGAAGTCCCTGCCGAGAAACGGGTGTTCTTCCTTCCTGCCGAATGCTATCGGACCAAGCCCGTCACTCATACCCCACTCACAGACCATCTTTCTCGCCAGATGCGAGGCCCTTTCAATGTCATTCCCGGCCCCGGTGGTAAATTCATTCATTATCAGCTCTTCTGCCACCCTGCCCCCCATGAGAATTGCAAGGTTGTTGAGAAGATACGACCTTGGATAGCTATGGCGCTCATCTTCAGGAAGCTGCTGGGTGAGCCCGAGGGTACGGCCCCTCGGTATAATGGTCACCTTGTGAATCGGGTCGGTGCCGGGGAGAATCTTTGCCACCAGTGTGTGTCCTGCTTCATGGTAGGCGGTTACGCGCTTTTCCTCATCCGAAATGATAAGGCTTTTTCTCTCGGTGCCCATGAGCACTTTGTCTTTGGCCTTCTCAAAGTCAGCCATGCTGACGGTCTCTTTGCTTTCTCTGGCTGCAAGAAGGGCCGCCTCGTTTACAAGATTTTCAAGATCGGCTCCGGAGAACCCTGGCGTGCCCCTGGCAATTAATGCCAGTTCGACATCGGGTCCGAGCGGAACGCCGTTCACGTGTACCTTCAATATATTTTCACGTCCCTTGAGATCGGGTACGGGGACAACTATCTGTCGATCGAAGCGGCCGGGTCTCAACAGGGCGGGGTCCAGTACGTCAGGCCTGTTGGTGGCTGCAACCAAAATAATCCCTCCGGTGCTCTCAAAACCGTCCATCTCCACCAGAAGCTGATTTAATGTCTGTTCCCTTTCGTCATGTCCGCCTCCCAGCCCGGTACCCCTGTGGCGTCCCACTGCATCCAGCTCGTCAATGAAGATAATGCATGGTGCGTTTTTCTTTGCCTGGACAAAAAGGTCTCTTACCCTGGAAGCACCCACACCGACAAACATTTCAACAAAGTCAGACCCGCTGATATTGAAAAACGGCACATCCGCCTCTCCGGCTATGGCCCGGGCCAGAAGGGTCTTCCCCGTACCGGGCGACCCGATCAGCAATACACCCTTTGGAATTCTGCCTCCGAGACGGGTGAACTTCTTGGGATCTTTCAGAAAATCGATTACTTCCTCCAGCTCCTCCTTGGCCTCTTCTATTCCCGCCACATCTTTAAATGTGACCTTGGTATTCTGATCGGTAACAATCTTTGCCTTGCTGCGGCCAAAGGACAGGGCACGGCCACCTCCTGTCTGCATCTGTCTCATGAAGAAAATCCATACACCAATGAGGAGCAACATCGGAAACCAGGAAATCAGCAATGTAAGATACCAGGGGGTTTCCTCGACAGGTTTTACCTGGATGGTAATGCCTTTTTCTTTCAACAGGCGCATCATATCCGGGTCCTGTGCGGGTATTATGGTAAAAAAAGATGTCTGGCTCTCAAGCATACCCTCAAGTCTATCTCCCTGGATGGCAACACCGGTCACCTCACCTTTTTCAACTTGTTTCAAAAAGTCGCTGTATGGGATCTCCTGTATTGATTTTTGGGGCTCGTTAAAGAGATTGAATATAAAGACCATCACAAGGCCGATAACAAGCCACAGGCTCAGGTTCCTGTAAAAGGTATTCAAAAATTTCCTCCGCTTATGATATTCTTTATATCGTTTAAAATGTCATTTAAACATAAATCAAAAATTATAATAAATCAAAATAACGCAATTAATACAATAATTATTTTATATGAGCCCTCACTTTATCCACTGAAGTGAGAGCGCCCTTTTGCTCGTCTGGAGAAGCCTGTATGGATGAGCTATTTCAACCCCCACTATTGCCACCACCTCCTTTCCTCTGGCGAGCAATGGCAAAGAATCCCTGATCCCTTTGGGGACCTTGCTTGAGATCAGGAATTTCTTGAGCTTAAAAGGTCCCCTGGCGCCCAGGGGCCAAAAAATTTCTCCGGGCCTTCTTGTCCTGAGATCCAGAGGAAAACCGACGGCCTCAGGATTTAACCACAGCGGGCTGAAATAATCCCTTCGATTTCGGGACCTGTAGTTATCAGTGACATCCGAGAGCGAAATTTCAACGCGCCCCTTTCCGTGAGGAGCAGGCCAACGCCCAGGCCCGGTAACTCTTATAGAACGCTCCCTGTTATTCGAATTAAAAAACCGTTCTTCCCGGCCGCCGGCAGAAATAAAAAGCTCATCATAGCACCTGCAGGCCAGTACACCTCCTGGCAGCCTGCATGAGGCGCAAGGGTCTTTAGACGCAACGGCTAACTTATCCATCGCCAAGAGATGAGCGGCTGTCACCCTGCCGTTGAACAGCTTTAAGTTCCTCAGAGCCATTCTGTAAATCCTGCGGCGAATCGGCCCCGGATGCCTTTTAATCTTTTTTACACTGAAGGCCGGTTCTCCATCCAGGCCGGGATATGACAATGAATCCCGATATGCCTTTTCTGCGATATTCTCTAATAACCGGTGGTCTTCTGCCAGCATCTCTGCCGTACGATTGACAGTACGCACGATCGCCGGGTTGAAGCTCTCGCATAGAAGCGGCAGAAGGTCTCTGCGAATGCGATTGCGCAGATACGCCCTGCTGTTATTGGATCGATCTGTTACGAACGGGATGCCATGGGCTTTGAGATGATCCAGTATCTGCTGCCTGGTTACACCCAGCAGCGGACGGACTATGTGGCTGTCTCTCACCCACGGAATTCCGCTGAGTCCCGGAAGGCCTGCACCTCTGATTAACCGCAGCAGCACTTCTTCTGCCTGGTCGTCAGCGGTATGTGCCGTGGCAATATGTGTGCTCCCGGTATCGGAGCGCACACGTTCCAGAAATTCATACCTGAGGATCCGGGCGGCATCCTGAATTCCTGTGCCTTCTCTGCTGGCAAAGGCCCTGACATTGCCGTGCTCGAGGGAGAAACCAAGCCCGAAATCGCGAGCCAGCTTCTCGACAAAACGGGCATCGTCTCTGGATTCCCGGCCCCTGAGGCCGTGCTCAAAATGGGCTACTTCAAGGCCAAGCCTCCACCGGCTGCTCAATAAATACAGGATGTGCAGCAGGCAGACCGAATCCGGCCCGCCTGAAACCGCAACTACTACCCTTGTCCCGGGCCCAAAGAGATCCTTGCGCCTGATAGTCAGCCTGACCAGTGAGACAAGAGATGAAATCCCGGATGACGAATGGACCTTTTGCCCCTCGGATTTCAACAAGACCGGCCTTTTCCCATACATTTATTCAGAGTTACCAAGATAACGCAATCTTTTGTTGATAATACCTCATTTGCGGTGCTGTTTCAATTTCATGGACCGCCTGTGTGCTGCACATAGACAGAGTAACCGTTCACGGAAGGTTGAGATTGGAAATTGGAAAATAGAAATTGGAAATTTGGCCTTCATGCTTTTGTTTCGTTCTAATTTCTAATTTCAAGTTTCAAGCCGGGAGCGGCGACCCGGTGTCAGTGCCCGGAGGCCCTTACTTCCTTGACCAGCGTCAGCGGGATCTCCCATTTGTTGAGAGGACTGATCAGATAGAGTCCGTCAGCGAACGGAGTGATGTCGGCAATCAGCTTTCTGGTGAGGTCCAGGGCCGCCTTGCGCTGGTCCTCGACCTTTTCGTACTTCCACAGATGCTTTCGAACCTCCGTGGGAATTGAAATGCCCGGGATTTCGTTGTGCAGAAAGTCCGCATTCCTGGCGGATATCAGAGGAAAAATACCTGTGAAAATCAAGAGGTCCAGGTGTTGCGTCTGTTCCATCATGGATTCTACGACATCCCGGTCAAAAATCGGCTGAGTCATTGCAAAATGTGCACCCAGATCGACCTTTCGTTCCAATCTGCTGATTTGCAGATCAGGATTTGCAGGGTGATAGCTGAAGGCCACACCAATAGAAAAATTGGTCCGCTTTTTCATTGAGGCACCTGCCATGTTCAGTCCACGGTTGAACCGGCTTATCATCTGCACCAGGCCAAAGGAGCGGACATCAAACACGCCGCTTACTCCGGGCTGATCCGTGGATGTGGCCGGATCTCCGGTGACAGCCAGAATGGCTTCCAGTCCGAGGACGTGGGCTCCCATGATCTGTGCCTGGAGACCCAAGGCATTGCGATCCCGGCAAGTCAGGTGCAGCACTGTCTGGATCCCGGTTTCCTCCCTTATCCTGTGCGCGAGAGACAGATTGTCCGCCCGGAGAACGGCCAGGGGATGTTCGGCAAGGGTGATGGCATCTGCACCGGCCTCGACCAGGGCACGTGCGCCCGTGAGAATTCCTTCTATATCCAGATGCCTGGGAGGATCCACTTCCACAAGCACAGGGATGCGGCCTGGTCTCAGGCTCTCGATCATTCCGCCCCTGCCGATCGAGTCCTTTCTGTCTTCGGGCAAATCAGAGGATTTTTCAACAGCGGCTGCGACCGATACGGCTTTGTGTCTCTTGAGGCGGAGGTGCTTTCTGAATTCACGGATATGGTCCGGCGTAGTGCCGCAGCATCCGCCGATCAACCTGACCCCGAGCTTGACCATTTCTGTCACCTTTTCAGCCATATAGGACGGCGGTGTCGAGTATACCATGCGGTGTTCCACGACTTCAGGGAGCCCGGCATTGGGGAACGCCGAAAGGAAAACTTCATCTTTGAGGGGAGACAGCCGCTCAACTGCCGATAGCATGGCCTTGACTCCCCGTCCGCAATTGGTGCCAACGACTGTGGCTCCTGCAGCGGCTGTCGCCCTTCCGCAGGCCAGGGCGTCCAGGCCGATGGCTGTCCGCCCGTTGAACGGGTAGACCATCTGGGCCACAACCGGGATATCGGGTGCAATTCTCTTTGCTGCTTCAATGGCCAAAAGCAGCTCGTCCAGGTAGGTAAAGGTCTCGATAATGAAAAGATCCACCCCGCCTTCAAGCAGGGCAGTCATCTGTTCGACAAAGGCCTCCTGCACCGTGCCGGATTCAGTCTCATCACTCTCAAGCGGGAACTTTACACCTGTAGGGCCGATGGATCCGGCCACAAAGATTTCATCTCCTGCAGCCCGGCATGCCAGCTCAGCCCCCCTGAGGTTGATTTCCCGCACCCTGTGCTCCCGGCCGACCTTGAGCATTTTGAAACGATTGGCGCCAAAGGTGTTGGTCTCAATGAGTTCGCTCCCGGCCCGGATGTATTCTTCATGAATGGAATAGACCAGGTCCGGATCGCTGATGTTGAGCAAATCGGTATTCTTTGCGAGGTCCACTCCTTTTTCAAAGAGATAGGTCCCAAAGGCGCCGTCCCCCAACACGACTTTCTCTTTAAGGTGTTCTGCGAAGTTATCTTTCATAGCATAGGCCTGCCTATGTCTCCATCACCCATGAGACATGGATGATTTTCCTGCCTGCCAGCTGGTTTGTCAATCCCCTCCTCCCTATACATGACGACATAGACTCAGATTATGCAGCAGCCAAGTTTGCCGAAGATGCAAGGCGAAGGGCACGTAGACGTACTCCCTGAGAAAGGCAAAAAGCCCGATTCCTCTCTTTAGAGGAAGAACCTCTCCTTAGATACAGTAAAAGTGGCAGGGGCGGGGTCGACAACAAACAAAATCCCTTAAATCCTGTCCGGCATGAGAAGTGATCAGTGCCACATTTGATCCAGCTCCGGGGTCGCCATCCGTGCCATGTACCGCAGGAGCGGTTTGCCTTTTTTCGGGTTTCAAAGCTTACCTATTGCAGGCCGGAGAGGCAGTACAATTTGGTCCGCGATCGAAACCCGAAAAAAGGCAAACCGCTCCTGCGGCAGGATATAACTGGTTTACCGAATATTTACTTCATTTATGTTGTATAACTGATTCCGACGAGTTCAAAGTCCAGGTAGTAGCCAGGACTCAAGCCATAACCATTTGTGGTTCTTGGCACAGTGGAGAGTCGGAAAGAGAAAGCACAGAAATTCTTATCTGCTGGCAGCCATGCCCCGCTGTTCGGTTGCAGTTCCGCGATAACGTATTTATCGGCGTCTGGCGAGACGGCGTTGATAGTGCCGAAGAAGAAATTACCGTGGGCAGTCTCATCGTACACCAGATTAAGTGGCTGAACAGGTGCCGTAGTATCGCTCACAGGGACCGAATTATTAGACCCCCTGATAACGCTGAGGGTATAGCTTTTCACAAAGCCACCAGGTTGGTCAACCTTAAAGCGGACGGCCAGGGCCGCATTCGCTGAGGTTAGTTCGAATAAAGCACACTCACCGGGTGAGACCGACCCCATGGAAATGCTATCAATATCGCCTACAACCGCTCGGTTGTCTATCAATAACCTGATAGTGTCTTCTGCCCCGGATACCATGTCACCATCTTTGTTGTAACCTTCTATTTTGAAATCCACTGAACGCGGACTTTCATTAGGACCATAGAGAGCATTCTCATAATAAGAGCTGGACAACTGTATCTTTCGTAGCCTATGAGTAGCAATCCATTCCGGGTCCGACTCAATGTTAAGATAGGAAGGTACACTGACCTTAGGGCCGCCATCAACGCTCAGGCTCCTGGTATCGGGACCGATCTTGGTGCCTGTATAGTTGGGTAAACCTATATCGGCGATCTTAATGTGGGTATACAGTTCCTGGACAAAGCTCCAACTTTCTCCGGGGCGGCGAAAGCGTATCGTATAGTATTTAACATCCGGACGGTCAAGAAAACAGGCAAACATATCCAGCCTTCCAACCCAAGCTCCGCGTGTAATTTGCGGGCCGGTCGGGTTAGTGGCGGTTATGCGTCCGTCTGTATCCAGGGTGTTTCCCACGCCAGGAATTGTCCATATATTCCCGATCGACTGTATAGCCCGGCCTCCCTGGCAGGCTGTAGGACCAGGATTGAGGATTGACTCCGGGACACAAAGATTTATGCGCTTTAGATTGGGAATATTAGGATATAGTGCGGATTCGTAAAGAGTTCCAGCCGCTCCTCCAGAAATGATCTGCACGATAATATCCGGTCGTAGTTGCTGGGCAGTCGGTGGTCCTCCGGCAGCAATATCTTCGGTTTCAGCAGCGATATCTTCCAGGGTCTGGGTGAACCTGAATATGTAGTTTCCACGTTCATCTGTGACGGCAAGTCCAAGATTGCAGCGACTACCCATACCGGTATACGTTCCCCCCGCCAGCTCAGACGTGGTTCTGTCATATTCGAGGAAGCGCAGCAACAGACCCGGTTTTACCTCTGTAGTGCAACCTACCTTGAATATATCCTTAAATTTGGCAATCTGGGATGCATAAGGAGCTACTTTATTAAAGGTGCCGGCTCCCATATTCATCCGGACTGCAAGTGCTGCCGTTGACGACGTCAGACGGGCGGTATTTGTGTCTGAAACTTTATGCCCGGGATCAGATTCTTGGCTCAGTGTATGTACTTCCTGAGACTCTTCACCAGTTACCGAGGCCAATGGGATCATCAGCGGAAGGAAAGGTGTTGGGTCTGGCTCTGGTCTGGGAGGCTTTATAATGTCAGGCTCATCAAGGTATGGGCGGATACGCTCCGGGTAGATTTCTTCCAGAGCCTTTCGTATCTCAATATACTTAAGTAATTTCTTCAAGCTATAGGGGCTATCAATGACAGCCCAAGGGTACGGGTAGCAAGGATTGAATGAACAAAGTCCCGAGTAAGATTTTACGCTACCGTAAATAACATATTCTGAAAGACTAGCTGGCGCAGAACATGTCAGAATCAGATCGTTGTAATCCACATCGCCACCCGTGTCATTAGATTGAATATCAAATTTGATCTGGCCTGCAGAGATCGTTGGAAACGTTATCCTCTCCGCCGACATAATCCAGGAAATCGGTCCTTTTGGATTATGTTGAATTGTAATTGACCACTGAGCTCCGCTTGCGAATACTGGAGACGTTGATGTTGTACCGCTATAAGTCCCATTCCCTACATCAGCACCAGAGATTATGAACCGTTGGGGATATGCTGCGCTTTTGCTCTTTACGCTGACAGTCCATGAGCCTTGCATTGTAATAGACATTTCTTTTCTCCTTTAGGTGAGGGTGATGGAAATCGCTTTCCAGGGATTTGGGGGGGAGCAGGTTGATCAGGAACCGGTTAATTGCGGGCACATAAGCTTCTCAGATTCCATCTCTGCCAACTCTTATAACATAAGAATTGTGTATCACGACTGGGATAGGACTGTCAAGAGATCAGATGATTTTTAGGTCCTGAGGTATAAAAGGCATGAACCGGGCTCCTGTTTTTTCTGGCAGAAAATTCTGAAACGCGATCACGAAAACACGAAAGATTGAAAGTACGAAATAAAACAACATTCAGGCTTTCGTGTCTTCATATTTTCGTGCTTTCGTGATCAATTTTTTATCTTCAAACCTTTTTGGCCCCGGCTTATCCGGGTATAGAACCAATGTCCAATTTCTAATTTCTATTTTCATCCATAAACCGCCTCAATCCCTTCTTAATCAGGTCTCTGCTCAGAACTATCCGCTCCTCCTCCTACCTACAGTAATTCACACCACCGACTAAACGAAACCACGAATTACACGAATAATTTAGAGAATGGTTCAGGGTCTGGGTTCTCGCAGCTCCATTGCTGCCGTTGCTATCTCAAACTCTTCGCCAGGGATCTCTTTGATATGGCCTTGTTCCCAGACGACAACCGGAGTACCGGTTTGTCTGGCGCGTTGGATTATTTTCTTTGCTGCCTGTCGGAAAGCCGCATCGGCTTTAGATGACAACGGCATGTCTTGTACCTTTTTTTCGTTCATGGAATTATACCTCGGCACCCCGTTTGATTTTTTTGAAGAGATCGGAATTGAACAGCTGGAGTTCGCCCCCTTCTTCTTGAGCGACAATGGCCGGCGGGAGCCGTGATGCATCATAGAGCCAGCATGCATCCACCTTCATCTATCTTCGACCTTCTTGCCATCATGAACCGGCTCTAAAATACTTAGAAACTGTAAAACCAGAGATCGTCCCTTGGTTCTCTTTTCACTCAATACAGGAATCCGAACAGCCACAATGGAATTACGTTGCCGAAACCGACTTCAATTTCATCCCTCACCACAAAACCATTATCAGCATCCTTAACCTGACTTTTCCCCTTGGTTCTTCCGCCGATTTCAAACAGATATTTCCCTTCCACCAGGAAATCGCCACGGCTCGGGATGCGGACATTCGCGCCTGCGCTTTTCAGTTGATGGGCAAAAAAGGTTTCGCGCGCAGTGCCTGCCTGATCCTTTCCGCCAAGTTGTCCGGCCACCCCCCTTAGCAGGTTCGTGTTTTCCATATATATCTTAGAAGGCTTTCGCACGAGTCGGTAGCCTGTCTCCGAGGAAAAAAATCCGGAAAGTAGTTCGGCTCGCTCCAGGGAATCGAGATAGTTATAAACGTATTCCTTAGAGATTTTCAGGTTCCTGGACATTCTTTCAATATTAGGTGTGAACGGCTGCGATGTCGCTACCAGCCATAACATGCGTTTCAGCACGGGCACATTTGCCGTCTTAATGGCTATGGCTGCCGGAATATCTTCATAGAGCACTTTCTCCAGGACGTTCAAAAGCCTGGGAAGATAGTCATCTATCCCCTCCAGGAAGAAGGGATAGACCCCGTGATCGAGATAGTCATTGAAGCGTCCAAGGATCGGCCCTGCCTTCAAAAGTTTCGAGGCTACTATCGTATGGTTTTGTAAGAGTTCCGGCAGGGAAACCGCCTGAAATTCCAATCCATGGGCAAAGGATAGATATTCACGAAAAGAAAGCCCTGGAAGGTTGTAAAAGACAGCCCGCCTGGAAAGGTCTGCTTTTCCTTTTTGCAGAGCAAGAGTGGAACTTCCTGAAAAAAATATCTTTGCGGTTGGGAAGGAGTCGTACAGATTCTTTACTTCCTGCGACCAGTTGGCGTATTTGTGGATCTCATCTATCATAATAGTCTCTCCGCCAAGGCGGAAGAAATGGGAGGCGATTTCATAAAGGCCGCTTGCTTGCAGCCGGATATGGTCGGCAGAAACATACAAAAGGCGCTGGTCTTGTTCGGCCTCGGCCAGATGCTGAAGGAGTAAGGTTGTCTTCCCTGTCCCCCTGGCTCCGACAATGCCCAGCAGGCGGCTGTTCCAGTCAACATTTTCCCTGAGAAAGCGACTGCGTGACCGGGAAACCCGGCCGAGCAAGCTTGCCTGGATGCTGAAAAATTCGCTTAGATCTAACATTCCCTTATGTCAACCGTACTGAACGATTTATGACTATTTCCGTACAATATACTTTACGATATTCCTCAATAAGTGTCAAGCATATTTAACGCTTCTCTTTATTTTCGGCGAGAAACCCCTATCATGGACGTGGAGACATAAGACCTCGTTAGGGGCAATAACCGGAAAAGGAATTATCGGTTAGGCTCATAGAGAATATCCTACCGCTTTCTTAATCGGAAAGCCGTACCGGGGAAAACCCGACGTCCGGTTTGACGAGGGGGGGAGTGGAAACGGGCCACGACGGAGACCCTGCCGCTTGCGACAGTTAACATACATTCGATCCAGGTACCGCGCCACTCTTCTACTCTACTGTTGCCGGACGCTTCGCGCCCGGCAACAATCGCCGCGTATTACCATTCGCTGGGTGCTCGGCGCTCCGCGCCTCACAACCAGCGGATGCAGCAGACGATCCCGTCGGCAAACAAGTTTGCCTCCGGTCTCGCTCCTGATCCAA
>Ga0190347_1000544_pt1 | contig 11778 bp, 9 predicted proteins | sample 48721356_MG_FD_161652 | JGI IMG/M metagenome (GOLD analysis project Ga0190347, IMG submission 161652) | Hydrothermal vent microbial mat bacterial communities from Southern Trench, Guaymas Basin, Mexico - 4872-13-5-6_MG | ecosystem: Environmental > Aquatic > Marine > Hydrothermal vents > Microbial...
CGCGAGGAGCGAGCATAACGGGTTATGTGATCGACGAGCAACGAAGAAGACGGCAAAAAAGACATTAATTTGTTCAAGTTATTTATTGTACGTTCCTTAGCAGTCTTCTAAATAATTGTGGTTCCCTGGACCGGCAGCAGATTTCGATTACGCCTGATACCGCAAAGGCTTTTCCTTTTAAAGTCAAACCACGCCAACAGATGGCCCAAGACAGGCAAAAAATAATAGTCTAACAAGAAACTAATCATATGCTAACAGTCTTTTAAAATTGACTTGATACGAGTGCTCTACCAGATTTTTTTATTAGGCAGTTTACTTCCAAAAAATTACTCAAAGAGCCTTGGCAAAAAAACGCATTCTTATAATAGAAGATGAAGAAGATATCGCGGAGTTGATCTCCTTTAATCTTGGACAGGCGAGGTTTGACAGCCTTACTCTATCATCCGGGCATCACATGATTTCCCAGGCCAGACAGTATAAGCCCGAGCTGATTTTGCTGGATCTCATGCTGCCGGATTTGGATGGCCTGGAGCTGTGTAAACAGCTCAAGAGAGATAAGAGCCTCTTTAACATTCCTGTAATAATGGTGACAGCAAAGGGAACCGAAACTGACAGGATACTCGGGCTGGAGCTGGGGGCCGATGACTATATAGTAAAACCCTTTAGCCCCAGGGAACTGGTTTTGAGGGTTAAGGCCGTGCTATCCAGGGTGTATCCGGATGAAACCGCACCGGCCGATACAATATTACGGATTGGACCAGTTGAGCTGGATTCCCAAAAACACGTGGTTTATGTAAAGCAGATCCTGGTAAAACTCACCTTAACGGAATTCCGCCTTCTTCATGAATTAATGTCCCATGCCGGCATGGTGAGGACCCGCGAAATCCTACTGGAAAATGTGTGGGGTTATTCATTTGATGGCTATGGCAGGACCATTGATACCCATATTAGACGCTTGAGAAAGAAACTTGGCACAGCCTCCTCTTACATTGAAACAGTGAGGGGCCTGGGGTACTCATTTAGAGAAGACGCCTGAAGTCTTTTCCTTCCATTAGCTCAACAGTAAGCGTTCACGAAACGCTGAAATTGGAAAATAGAAATTGGAAATTTGGCCTTCATACCCTTCTGCCGGTTTGTAAATGTCCAACTCGTAGACTCGTTGCATCTCTCCCAAATTTCTACTTTCCAATTTCAAGTTTCAAGCCGTGAACGGCGACGCTTCTAACACATAAAAAAAAGCCTGGCGGTTGCCAGGCTTTGACAGGTTGGTTTATACCAGTTTGGTTATTTCACTGCCATAAGGTCCGGCACATCATCCACCACCTGGCCGGTGATGCTGATGAACTTGAGGGAGATGCCCTGTTCGTCAGCGTGGATGAGGGCGTATCCGTGCTGCGAGGAAAGGATCTCAGGCTGCCATGGGGTGTCCTCCCTGGAGTAATAGGGCGCCCCACCGGTTCCCACAGTAATGTGCCATGTGGGGTAGGCGAAGTCGGGATTGGGTGAGTACTGATCCAGGATTCCATCCCCGTCCGTGTCGTCGGTCGGGTAGACGCCCACCGGGGTCTCGCTGGTAATGAGGGTTCTGTGGTATTCATGTTCGTCCGCTGTGAGAACCGCGGCCACCTTGGAGGACTCGGCCACCGCTTCCCAAAAGCGGTTTCTCACTTCTATGATCCCCATGGCCTCAGGGACAGCATGGTCACCGTGTCGTGTGTACGCGCGGATGTTGTTGTTTCCATTCCACCACATGGCGTCCTTGATGTGGCCACCACAGGGGAACACCGGTTCCTGCGCATATAAAACGATGTACCTGATCGAGGGGTTGCCCTCGGCCTGAGCGAGGGTTTGTTCGATCCACTCGAGCTGATCCTCCATGATGTAGCCCTCAGGCGAACCGCCGTATTCCGGCACCTTGCTGTTAGAGGTGTACCAGTAGTTGTTGTTGAAGGCGATCGCCAGGAGCGGCCCGTACTGGAATGAATATACATTTTCGGTGTACTGGGGTCGTCTGGGATCCGAGGGTTCCAGGCCGTTGGTTGGGTTGCGGAACTCCTGGGCAAACAGCGCCTCGGCGCTAGAGGTCTCATAGGGCCACTTGTCCAGCACGATGCCGTAGTTCGATCCGTCATCGAAGGCATTAAGGAGGGTCTCATGGTTGCCCATGCCGGGATAGACTGGGTGGCTCCTCCAGAAGCCGGCCATGGCCTGCTTCCAGCCCTTGAGCTGGAGCGCGAAGTCCTCAGTGTCCGAGGTGTAGCCGTTGACGAGGTCTCCGCCGAAGATGAAGAAATCGGCCCCTTCACGGTCGGCGTCCATGCTGAGCTGGCTCAGAATCCGGAAATTGGAGCCCATGTAGTTCCGCTCACCGCCTCCGACTCCTTCCCTGCTGTCACCGGCAAAGGCCAGGGTGGCCGATCCCTCTCCGGCCTCAGGCGCGGTTTCCAGGCTGTAAAGGTTGGAGAGGACGCTGTCACCGGATTCCGTGGTGCAAAGTACGGTATAGAGATACGTGGAAGCGGGCTGAAGGCCTGTGAGCTCTACTTCATGGTTCCGGGTGCTCTCGCTCTCACTGAACATCACTGGATACTCGATTATGAACTGATGATGGGCGTACGAGATGACCACCCCGCTCTGCTCGTATAGATTTCTCCAGAAGGGGGGCATATCCGTGAGATCTACCACCTGGGCCGCATACACCACGCCCTGAGAGACTTCGTCAGTCTCCCAGGCCAGGGTAAGCGTGGTGGGATCGTCGCTCCGGACCATGGTCACAAAGGGACCCTCAGTGATGGTGAGGTTCTTGAGATAGGTATCCCCTTCTTTTTGGAAGCTCACCACACCTTCATAGAAACCGAGATGCTGGCAGCCGTCCTGGTCATCACGGTAAAGATCAAGGCGGTATCCGATGGTCGTCGTCATGGGCCAGATCCCCTGGGGCCAACTGTTGGCGTTGTATTTGTCCTTGAAAAAATCGCTGATGCTGAGTGTACCCGTTCCCAAGTTCAGCGCGCTGCTCTTCCGGTAGCGGGAATAGTCGTAGTCTGCGTCCCCGGCTTCGAAGGGATAGGGTCCGGTGTAGACCGTCCCGAAGAGGGTCGTGTCTTCCAGGTCGATTGTGAGCCCTTTCCCTGCGTCGTCAGGGCCCACGATGTTGTGGATCTGGCTGAAGGTGACCTGGTTCCGGACGTCTGCCTGGGTGGGCGGAAGGTCCGGGACTACCACGGGCAGCTCCTCGGCAGCGCTAGAAACCCCTGGGGCCAAGGCCGTTGTCAGGAAGACCAGGACCAGGCTGAGCACACCCGTTTTCAGCAAATGAAAGAATTTCTTCAGTTTCATGGTTTTCTCCTCCTCATGTGTATCTGTTGGATTTTGTCGTGTTATGTCTTCGTCGTTTTGTTTTCGTTTCGATCAATCAATCCCTTGCTGCGCCATAGCCATGCCTCCTTCTTTCCCTGGAATGTCACCTGCTGCCACCAGTACCGGAAAGGCTTGAGCCCTTCTGAGTGTGGAAAGAGCTGCTAACTGAGACCTTCCTATCAGACGGAAGTTACATGGAAGTGACGGGGGCGTGACATTTCGGTGAAACCCGCAAAGTCCGTAACTCTACAACGACATTTCGCTGCTCCTTCCCGAACTCTGAAGGAAGAAATGCAGGGTCACAGAGGATATTGAGTTTAAGGCCAAACAGCAGCTTGCGATAGAGATGTTTGAAAGACTTCAAGAAAGCGAAGAGTCAACTGACCTGTCAAATTCACCAAAATCTTACGACAATGTAACAATGTCTTAACAAATGGCATTCATAATTCGTAACTGGGCTTGTTGGCCTTGCCTACCTCGGTTAATGACGTTCAGAGATGATGGCGATGAAAAATTGGATGGCAGAACTTGCCTCATATTATGAAAAGACCCGAAGTCGTTATTCGCATGACAGGTTATTGATTGTCTTTGATATTGCCCGTCAGCCGTGTTGCAATGCCCAGTCAGTTTCCTTTACTAAAAAATCAATGGTTTTTGCTCCAGTTTGGTCTTTAAATAATGAAATGGATTTTTAGCCATATTAGACGGAATTAAAGGATTAGAATTTTTATGCCCTGGAATGCTGTCATTCCGGGGCATTTTTTTGCCATTCCTTTGTAATATCAAAAATTAATGCTCTGGATTGTCGAGATTAATATTATTGCTCTTGATCAAAAAAAGGATATTCTATAAATGTATAACTAAATTGACTGGTTCTGTTTGATCCGGTATAAACCGGCGAAAAGGAAAGGGCTTTATGGGTAAGGAGCGTGTATTAATAGCAAACCGCGGAGAAATCGCCCTCCGTATTATTCAGGCCTGCAAGGATCTTGGCCTGGATTACGTGGTCCTACATACAAAGGAGGACGAATTCTCAATGCACGTTCGAGTTGCACAACAGGAAGAAAGCGATTTTAAAAAGGCTTATCGCATAGCTAACTATAAGGATCCTAATGAGGTTTTCTCCGTGGCGGATGAGGCTGGATGTACTGCTATTCATCCAGGCTACGGTTTTTTTTCCGAGAATTACGTTTTTGCCAGAAGGGCCGCCATGAGGAACCGACCTTTAACTTTTATAGGCCCTAAATGGGAAGTCATAAGGGATCTCGGCAGTAAGATAAACACCAAACGTCTGGCAAAGAGCCTAAAAATACCAGTGATTCCAGGGTCTGACGGACCGATTTACAATGAATTAGAGGCTGAAGAAGTAGCGAAAGAGCTTTTTTTTCTTCAGAAGGAAAAGGGTGTTCAGCATCCATCTATCCTGGTAAAGGCATCTGCCGGTGGCGGGGGGATGGGTATTGAAGAGGTCAGTCATCTTGATGCCTTCAGGAGAACTTACCGGAGGATACAGAATTATGCCAAGCGGCAATTCGGGGATGAGGGGGTCCTTATCGAACAGTGTCTGATAGATTATCAGCATCTTGAAGTGCAACTTTTGTGCAGTTCCTATGGTGAAGTAGTGCATTTCGGGACAAGAAACTGCACTATACAGAGTACAGGCAGACAGAAGAGGGTAGAAGTGGCTCCCGGATTTGATCCTGCTGTATGTGAGTATCCTTTTGATGCAAGGGCAGTCCTTGACCGGATCGTGAAGTATTCCGTACGGCTGGCAAAACATGTAGGTTATGACAACATAGGGACGTGGGAGTGGATAGTATGCAGAGATGGCAGCCCTTACCTTATGGAAGTCAATGCCCGTATACAGGTTGAAAACGAGATTTCAGCATGTATTTCAAGATTAAATGGGAGTAACAGGCCTCTCAGTTTGATCAGGGATCAGATAAGAGTGGCTCTTGGAGATAGACTGGGTTTCAGTCAAAAAGACATATCTTTTGAAGGGACCAGCATAGAAATGAGGATTGTTGCTGAAGATACCAAAAGGGGTTTCGTACCATGGTGTGGTACCATTACACGCTTTGATTATCCGGATGAATGCTGGGCAAGGCTTTATTCGCATGTACCAAGAGATATGCCCTACAAGATTCCAACAGAATATGATCCTAACTTTGCCCTTGCTATTATCTGGGGAGAGGATACGCAACAGGCCAAGGAGAGGGCCAGGCAGTTTCAAAAAGGGACTGTCATAGAGGGTAAAGGGGTCAAAGAGGAAGGTATTATAACTAATATGGACTATCTCTATGACCGCATTGATGATGTGCTTCAATTTTGATTGTCGACAAAACATGAATGCGCATAGATCAGATACATATGGCGGATAGCGGCAAGTTACTCAGTCAACTCGCTGATCGGATCTTATATCTTATTGATATCAAGGGCAACAGTGAGTATGGCAATATTGGTGATCTTCTTGGACAGGTCCAGAGGCTTCGTCAGTCTCTTTTTGAAATAAAAGAGTCGGACCTTTTTGAGGAAATCGACCGCGTCGAGGACAGGGTCTCCTTCCTTGAAGATAGAGTCGCTGAAAAGCTCAGTCCTGCAGAGATCGTAAACATCGTTCGGAGCCCCCAGCGTTTTACGCTTATGGATATCCTGGAAAATGTGTACGATTCCTATACCGAGCTCGGCGGCGAGGGAGACTGTAATATTGATCCTGCGATAGTAGTCGCAAGGGCCAGCATATCCAGAAGAGTCAAAAACAGGCTTTATAGTCATCAGGTCATGGTCATTGGTCATGAAAAGGGTCGGGGAGAGGAATACAGGAATGCAGGATGTGCCAGGCCCTGGGGGAATAATAAGGCCCTGAAGTATATGAGGGTAGCTGAAACAGAAGGTATTCCCATACATTTCTATATTTTTACCCCAGGTTCATATCCCATTGAAGATTATCCGGGAGCTGCACAGCAGATAGCCCGCAATCTGTATGTAATGACAAAATTAAAGGTCCCAATGGTGTCGTTTATCTCTGAAGGGGGCTCCGGTGGCGCTGAGGCAATAGGGGCTTCAGGTCTCAGGCTTATGGGGTCAAGAGGTTATTACTCGGTCATTTCTCCTGAAGGTGCGGCTGCAATAGAAGGGAAAATAAGAGAGGGCGAAAAGCTCCCGAGAAAATTGTTGGAACACTGTGCTGCTCAGCTGAAGATAACTGCTGAAGACAACCTGAAACTTGGTACTATTGATCGTATTATACAAGAACCCCCACTTGGAGCCAGGCGGGATGATTTTCCCTTTTTTCGCAGACTTCGCTATGAAATGCTTCGTGCTACAGACGAAGTGGTATTGAAGACCAAAAATTTCAGGGCCTTCAGGGCTTATGCCTTGAAAAGGCAGGCAGAAGAGGGGAAAGACGTCCCGGAGGACTTTGATTTATTTATCAGTTGGAGTCTCACAGACCTTGAAAAGGAACGACTTCTTGAATTCAGATTCAAGAAATATATAGAGCTGGGCAAGGGATATTTTATTGAGAATAAAAATATTTTAACCCAGGGGATCCGGAAGACCAAGCTCTTTGCCAGCAGGACTTACTATGATCTAAGGTATGGCCTTCTGCGGCCCCATCACCGAAACGTTCAAAAAGTAATAGAAGAGGTGTCAGGTGAAGGTTCGGTATTTCTACGAAAGGTCACGGAGCCGGTAAGGGCCGCTTATGACTTTGTTTTTCCTCAGCCTGAGCGCCCGAGTAAAGTCATACGTTCCGGGGAGCCTGAACGTAAATCGATTTTTGCAGAAGAGTGGGATCCTTACGTCAGCCCGCTCGCCAATGAAGACTGTACAGTTACCTGTCCCAATGCTGCAAAACATGGATGTCTTGATCTTTGGGTCCCTGATCTGTATGGGGAATTTTGCGGGGTATGCCCGAACTGCGGCCACCATTTTCCACTTGAGTATCAATGGTATCTTGAGAATCTTTTTGATAAGAATTCAGTCCGTGAATTCAATGCCCATATAGCTTCATGTAATCCACTTGGTTTTCAGGGTTACAGTGTCCGTCTTAAGAAGGATATTAAACATACCGGTCGCAATTCCAGCATAATAACCTTTGATGCTGAAGTTTGGGGATTAAGACTCGTAGTGGCCATGCTTTTCAGCAACTTTAGGGGCGGGACGGTTGGAGCCGCTGAGGGAGAGAAGTTCATAAGGGCATGCGATATAGCCAGTACTACCCGAAGGCCTCTTTTGGCTTACATACACAGTACCGGTGGAATCCGTATTCACGAAGGGACACTCGGTGTGGTTCAGATGCCGAAATGCACCTTTGGAGTTAGAGAATATAATGACAACGGTGGTCTCTATATAGTCGTCTATGATAATAATTCTTATGCTGGTCCTGTGGCAAGTTTTCTGGGGTGTTCGCTTTATCAGTTCGGCATACGTTCTTCCAGAATCGGTTTTGCCGGCCCAAGGGTCATAAGGGAGACTACCGGTCAGGACGTTCCACCTGATTATCATAGCGCTAAGAATGCCCTGAGACGGGGCCACATTCAAGGGATTTGGGACAGGCGCGAGTTCAAAAAGAACCTCTATGACGCCCTGATGACGCTGGGCGGCCCCAACCTTTATTATAGATGAGTCTATTGAAAAATTTATGGATATAAATCTCAATGACCTGTTAAGGCGCTATCGTTCTCATCCCTTTGAGGACTATTTTGTCGAGACACCCCATACAGGTGTCGTGTTCTTTAAGGTAAAGGAGGGACAAACCGTCAAAGGACCTGGTGGCGAATGGCTCCATAGACCGGGGACCCTGTTGTATACCATCGAGAGGGAACGGAATGTAAAACGTATGACTGCCCTCTGGAGTGGACAAATTAGTGGAATCCGTCTTGATATAGAGGGTCGATTTGTCGAGGCAGGCGAACCACTCTTCTCTATCCGGCACCAACTGGATAAGGAAGAAATAATTGATCGCATTTTGACTCAAGTTCTATATATCTTTTCTGCCCCCCAGCGGGCCAGGTATTTTCTCACACCTGAGATTTCAGCAAGGATGGAAAAGCGGTCCAAAAAGGGTGTATCCGTGGAATTTGGGGAAGACGTGTTGATCATGTCCTTGATGAAAAGAGATACAGTGGTCAGTTATGAAGGCGTCCCGGGATCACTTTACAAAGTTTATTTCAATTCAGGAGATATGGTGGAACAGGGGGCTCCTCTCTTGGGAATCTGTTCTCCCGATAAGCTTCAGTATGTGCAGAAGGTAATCCATAGGATCCGCACAGAGTGGGAAAAGTAGGGAAGGAAATTAGCAGGCATCAGGGATTCGAATTGCCCTTGGTTTCGTTGCTCTTGAGAGTTATTAGCTATATCGGTCCGTTGCCATGCCTCAAATCCTTTCCAGGATGACTTTCTTCGGAACTCAGAAATCAACAGTTTAGATTTTTTTGGACCCTGAACCTTTTAAACATGCTTTTTCTCGGTTGAGGCCTTGTCAAGATCTATTATATTAATATTGCCAAGGTAATTCTTTGTCACATGGCAGGTTACATTACGAATCCTGGTAACAAGGTCACCGAGTTTTTCAATGTCTCGGCATATTGACTGCAGTATTTTAAAATTTGGGTCGTTTTCATTAATACGGTATCTCAATAGCTCACCCCATCCCAGAATAGACTGCATTGGTTGGCTTAACTCATGAGCTGCTGAGCCTGCCATTTCAATAACGCCCTTGAGCTTTTCCTTCTCAAGGAGCATATCCTGTGCCCTTTTGATTTCAGTTATATCCTGGGCCAGTTCCGCAACCTGTATGATATTTCTTTGGAGATCATGAATGGGGATTGCAGTCACCAGAAGCCATTGATCCGTTTTGTAATTATGGTGTTCTATAGATTGAGTCTTGCCTGACAACAACGCCTGTTTGACTGGGCAACTGGCACAAGGAAGAATCCCCTGGGGAATAACCTCGATACAGAGCTGCCCTCGAGAGAAATCTTCTATTTTATACTGGCTTTGGGCTATTGCATTCATCCAGTCCACGGTAAGGTCTGAATTTAACACGATCAGGGCAGCATTCATATTCTCTACTATTCTTTCCCATATATGCCTTTCTTGAGTCAGCCTCTGTTCTTCAGCGCTATCTCCCAGTGCCCTTTTTATATGCAGTTCCAGCTCTTTGGTATCAACCGGCTTCTGTAGATAGGTATATGCCCCTTGTCTGACTGATTCGACGGCATCATCCACTGTTCCATATGCAGTCATTATGATAATCGGGACATGTGGATCCCTGAGATGGATTTCATTTACCAGATCCGAGCCTCTCAGGCCTTCCATGCGCTGATCTGTGAGCACAATTGAAAAGTTGCCTTGTTCGAAAACAGACAAGGCCTCTTTTGGATCTAAACAGGTTACCACCTGATATCCCATAAGCTTCAGGCGAATCTCCATCACCTGCAAGATGTTATAGTCGTCATCTACTAACAGTATATTTGGAGAAACAGCATTATTCATTTTAAAAATGATAGCTAATGTCTTAAGGGTTTTCCTTGTTGTTTTTAACTTTAGTCACAAAATTATATGCAAAATTAATGCCATTCAGTTATGGGAAGTATTTACAATAAAAAAAGTGCCGACACGATCCCGCTCGAAACAATGCAGCGCAATGAGATTTTTGGTAATAAATTGTTTATCCTGTTTATGAAACTTATTTTTTGAGAAATAAGGAGATAATGCCGGGAATAAGAAATTTATTCCTTCAGTATCATCAGGCTTAAATCGCTTGCAGCGGCCGAATGAGTAATTAGCCCTACTGAGATTATGTTTACTCCTGTTTCGGCAATTTCCCGAACATTCTCAAGATTTATTCCACCTGATGCCTCAAGGATTATACTGGGCTTAAGTCGTCTGGCAAGAGATACGGCATCCCTGAGCATTGCCGGATCCATATTATCCAGAAGAATTGCATCCGCACCCGCCTCTATGGCCTCTTTAAGCTCTTCAATTTCTGTAACTTCTATTTCCAGTAAAAGCGTATGCGGCATCTTGGACCTGGCCAAGGTTATGCTCTTTTTTATAGAACCGCATGCTGTAATATGATTATCTTTAATAAGAAGCCCATCCGAAAGACCATGGCGATGATTATGACCTCCTCCTATCCTTACTGCATACTTTTGAAGCAGTTTCATTCCAGGTGTGGTCTTTCTGGTGTCCACAAGTATACAGGGAAGGTCTGAGAGTTCCCTTACAAAATCTCTGGTAAGGGTGGCAATCCCGCACAGGCGTTGAAGAAAATTAAGTGCCACACGTTCTGCCTGGAGAATAGCGGCAAGCTTGCCGTAAAGCCTCATGACCATATCACCGCTGGAGACCTCTGAGCCCTCTTCTCTTATTGCTTTAAACCGGATGTCCGTGTCCATTTGCCTGAAGGCTTCCTGAACTAAAAATGTCCCTGCAATAACGGCTTTTTCCTTGGCAATAATAACAGCAGAGCCGAGAATATCAGGGGGTACTATGGCGTCAGTGGTTATGTCACCATGTTCAAGATCTTCCGCCAAAGCTGCGGCTACCTGCTGATTGTAAAAAAAGCGGTGGGGAGGATAAATGTGTGAGGCCATTGTCTAGCTCCTGAGTATGGCTTCAAGGGTTTCCTTGTGGGAGACTATTTTTTCCAATTTGAGCTGAAATTTATTAATTTTGTCGAACTCCTTTTGTACGATTTCTTGAGGCGCCCTGGAAAGAAAATTTTCATTCTTGATTTTGGCCTCTGTCTTGATAAGTTCCTTGGTGAGCTTGTCTTCCTCTTTGGTAAGCTTTCGAAGTTCTTCCTCAATATCTACAAATCCCTCAAGAGGTATGAAAATTTCAATATCTTCAAGTATGACCGTCGCTGCACCTTTGGGACGCAGATCTTCTTTGCTCATAAGATCTAAGGTCTTGATTCCGACAAGGGTAGCTATGGCCTTTTTCTGAGAATTTAGAAAATCGTAAGCCTTTTTAGAGTGTGCCAGGGCCATAACAATGATTTTGGCCCCCGGATGTATCCCAAGCTCAGACCTTGCGTTTCGGATGGAACTTACCACCTCCATAACTTGTTTGATTATGTCTTCCGCCTCAACATCGATCCATGCCTCAACCTGCTTAGGGAAAGGAGAGACCATGATGTGATCTCTTTGCCCCGGCAGATGCTGCCAGAGTTCCTCTGTAACAAACGGCATAAAGGGATGAAAGAGCCTGAGGCTGTTATCAAACACAGTGAGTGCCACCCATCTGGCCGCCTCCTGTCTATCGGTTTCATCTCCTGTTAGTGCCGGTTTTGCAAGCTCAAGATACCAATCGCAGTACTCATGCCAAAAAAATTGATACAGTTCTTTCGCGGCAACATCAAAATCAAATTCATCCAGGGCCATCCGAACAGTGCCGGTGACTCGG
>Ga0190347_1000549_pt1 | contig 11699 bp, 11 predicted proteins | sample 48721356_MG_FD_161652 | JGI IMG/M metagenome (GOLD analysis project Ga0190347, IMG submission 161652) | Hydrothermal vent microbial mat bacterial communities from Southern Trench, Guaymas Basin, Mexico - 4872-13-5-6_MG | ecosystem: Environmental > Aquatic > Marine > Hydrothermal vents >...
GTGTCAAGGGTAAGACAAGGTAGAAGCTGATATAGAAAGAGAAGCGAGGTAGGAGCCGATATAGAACGAATAGCGAGGTAGGAGAGAAGCAGGAAGAGAAGCAAGGTAGGAGAAGTATAAAAAGAAAAGCAAGGAAAAGGGCAACAGGATAGAGTAGAGGCGAACCAAAAAAGAGGGGCTAGGAGAAGTATAGAAAGAAAAGCAAGGAAAAGAAAGACACAAAGAACGTGAATCGTGAGATAAGACAATAGCTACGAGATTATCACACCTGAGAGGTGCAGGAGTGTCACACATTTCCAAAATTACCCAAAAACCCCCTTGACAAAAAATAAAAATTAAATATTAATTATGCGATGCACTAATGCAATGCATTGATACAATGCAAAAAGAAGGAGGTAAAAAATGGCAAAGAGAGTTATTAAGAAGTATGCAAACCGACGGCTTTATGATGCAAAAACTTCCAAAACCTTGACGCTTGAGGAACTCGCTGAATTAATCTCTCAGGGAGAGGATATTCAAATTATCGACAATGAAACAGGAGAAGATATCACAAATATGACCCTTGCCCAGGTTATTGTTGAACTTGAAAGGGGTAAAAAGAGCGACAGACAGATTGCTGAAATCCTGAAGGATATGATTGCCAGTGGCTCCACTGCAATGGCTGACCTTGTGCAAAAATCTGTAGCAGAATCTATATCCTTTTTCTCTCTTTCAAGAAAGAAAGTACAGGAATTTGTTAACAAAATGATTAAGGAGGGAAAGGTTGCAAAGGGAGAGGGGGATCGTTTGATTGAAGAATTATGGGGTGCATTGAAGACATCAAGAAAAACCTTCTCTGAAAAAATAAAAGAGGTTTTGACAGAAAAAGAAGAAGATTTTGCTACTAAGAAGGAGATTGGGAAACTTGAAAAAAAGATAGATTCCCTTGAAAAAAAATTGAGCGAATTGATTAAAAAAATGAAATAATGCACGAACAATGCTTGCAAACCTTATAAAGAAAAGAGCCTGGGTTGTAATAACTTTAACAATTGCTTTAACAGTCTTTTTTGGGCTGTTTATAAAAAATGTAGGCGTAGAATCAGATGTAACATCTTTTTTACCTCCCAGTGATCCTATTGTCCAACAATTTAACAAAATAGGAAAAAAGTTTGGTGGAAACACCATAGCAATGGTAATGATTGAGAGTGATTCTATCTTTTCTTTCCCTGTTCTTTTTAAAATAAGGGAACTTGAAGAATCATATAAAAAAATAGAAGGCGTGGGCTTTACACAATCCCTGGTCAGTATAATAAATGAGAGGAAAGTTGAAGATGGTATAGAAGTTAGTCCCCTGATTGGAGAGAAAATACCCAGAAAAAAAGAGGTGCTTGATTCATTAAAACAATATGTCCTCTCAAAGGATCTATATAATGGTAGTATTATTTCAAATGATGGGAGATATACGGTAATTTTTGCGAGAATTAAAGAAGGATACGATAGAAACAAAATAGGATTAGAGATTAGAAAAATCACAGACCAAAAAAAAGGGAATTTGAAGATATATTATTCTGGCCTTCCTCTTACTATGACTTTTATTAATGAAATTATAACAGGTGATGTAAAAAAACTTCTGCCAATTACTCTGCTATTAGTTATCATTGTTCTTGGCTTTGGATTCAGGAGACCCGCTGGCGTTATGCTGCCAATTTCCAGTGTTCTTTTTGCGACAATCTGGACGGTTGGTATTATGGGCATTTTTCATAGGAATTTTTCAATTGTTTCCAATCTTATTCCTGTTCTTCTTATCTCTGTGGGTAGTGCTTATGGTATTCATATCATAAACAGATTCTATGAGGACCACGATATTGGAAATACAATAAAACATATAGCCCTTCCCGTTGTTTTAGCAGCACTTACAACTATGGTAAGTTTCCTTTCTTTTCTTTCATCAAATCTTATCCCCATAAGAGAATTTGGTATATTTAGCGCTATTGGTGTTGTTTCCGCCCTTATTATTTCTTTGATGTTTATACCCTCTGTTCTTTACCTTACTCACAGAAAGGGAAGGAGAGAGGAAAAAAGTATTCACCTCTCAAGGAAGGCTATAGCTCCCATTTCAAAGCTGGTTATATCTTTTAAAAGATACTTTATAATAGTAGGCGGTGCCCTCTTTGCTATAACAATTTTGTTTTCACCGACTATAAAGCGCTCGGTAAATATATTGGAGTATTTTAAACCAGGCTCAATGATAAGAAAAAGTATTAAAATCGGGGATGAACATTTTGGAGGTGCAAGCCCTATAATGCTTTATGTAAAGGGTGACCTAACAGATCCATCCGTTTTAAATACAATCGAATACATAGAAAAATATATGGAGACACTGCCATTTGTTAGTCACCCACAATCTATCGGTGATTTGCTTATGGAGACAAATTATAATCTTAACAATCTCTATGTAATACCTGAGAAGAAAAATAAGATTCAAAATCTTTACTTTTTTCTTGAAGGGCAGGATATCCTCTCGATGATGATAAATGATGAAAGGAATGAGGGGCTTGTTCAGGCAAACCTTGGCACAGAGAAAACAGGTGAAATAGAACTGGTCGTAAACAAAGTAGAAAAATTTATAAAAGGTCTGAAAAATAAGAAAGATTGGTATCGAGATGAATTACTATGGGACCTGAAGTATGCAGGCATTAAAGAGGTTGACGTCTCAATGGTCAAAACTCCCTATGTTCCAGAAGATGTTATCAAAGAAGGAATTATGAAATATTTAAATAGTGAAGATGCTGCTGTTGTATTAAGTAATAACCTAAAAAAACGAGTAGTATATGCGGCAATTAAAAATAATTTCCAGGAGATAAAAAGGATTGGTGGTAAGGATGGGGAATACCTTTTAAAGGATATAAAAACCATAATAGAAGATGTAAATATTTCATATAGCATAAAAACGATGTATAATGCTCTGGTAAAGGTCAATCTTCCAGAGGATAAAAGGAAGAGAATAGAAGGGGATTTATACTGGTTTCTGAAGGGTAAAGACATATCTCTATCGCCTTCAAAGGTTAGTATTGTTCAGACAGGTATGCCGAGGATACACATAAGACTGGATAAAAAATTACTTTCCTCATTGTTTGAATCAATGACTATAGCAATAATTCTTGTATTTCTTCTTCTTGTATGGCAACTAAAATCATTCCAGGGGGCATTTTTTTCTATTATCCCTATTCTTTTTACGGTTACTTTAAATTTTGGTATAATGGAGTTATTTCGTATACCACTTGATGATGCAACGATGTTGATCTCTTCTCTTGCGATAGGAATGGGAATAGACTACGTGATTCATTTTACAAACAGGTTAAAACAGGAGATAGCCATCGGAAGGGATCTTGAATCTGCTGTTAGTGAAACAATTGAAACATCAGGTCTTGCAATACTTATAAATGCTTTTTCAGTGGCTGTGGGCTTCCTCGCTCTTCTTGGCGCAAATCTTGTGCCCTTGCAGAGGTTTGGTATTCTTGTTGCAGGAACAATGCTTGTTAGTTCCCTTAGCGCAATTACAATGCTTCCTGCTCTTATCCTAAGGTTCAGGCCCGCATATATTGAAAAAATCAAAAATAATAAAAATCTGGAGGTGTAAATGTTTTACCTATTAATAGTTTTATCGATAACAGGCAATCAAATTATAAGTAAGGTGGATTCCTTGATGAATGCACCAAGGGATAGAGAAGCGACAATGAAAACCATTGTGATCGATAAAAATGGAAAGACAAAGGAGAGGGACACAAAGATGTATGAGAAGGGAAATTATAGATTAATAAGATTCCTTAGTCCTGCTGAGGATAGAGGGGTTGGATTTCTCTCACTCTCTGAAGAGAAGATGTATGTGTATCTCCCATCTTTTAATAAAGTTAGAAGGATTGCCTCTCATATTAAGAAACAATCGTTTATGGATACAGACTTTTCTTATGATGACCTTGGTTCATCTAATTATAAGGGTGATTGGAATGCAAAGGTTATTTCAGAGAACGATTCAACATGGGTATTAAAGTTAACGCCAAAACCAGGTAAGGATACAGATTACTCAATGCTAAAAATGGTTGTGAAGAAAAATGTTTATTTGATCAAAAGTGTGGAATTTTTCAAGGGGAACAAATTGAAGAAAAAAATGATAATGAAGGATTATAAAAAGATTAATAACTATTGGTCTGCTCAATACATAGAGATGAGAAATATTGAAAAAGACCATAAGACAATTATGAAACTTAAGAATGTAAAATTTAACCAGGGCCTTCCAGACAATATCTTCACAAAAAGGAATCTAAAAAGGATATAAGGAGGTAAAAGATGAAAAGGATATCTTTTATTTTTGTGTTTCCTTTTATGCTATTTGGTGCTGTAGATATTGGCGGGTATCTTGAGATTGGGAAAACTTCTTTTACTGGTTTAAGAAACTCACCTTACTTTCCCATTTACAATGATTTAAGGATAGAAGGGAAAACAGGTAGTCCGCATTTACGTGGTGTCTTGAGTTTTGATACAAGATTCTATGATTTTTCTACTGTTTCAAATACAAGGGATCTTTCCTCTATTGAGAGTCTTTATCCCCTGTCAATAAATCTTTATGAGGCGTACTTTTCTATAAGCGATTTCCTTATCAATAATCTTGATTTAAATATTGGGAAACAGAGAATTGCGTGGGGCACTGCTGATAAATTCAATCCAACAGATAATATTAATCCAATAGACCTTTCCAATCCATTTACATTTGGGGAGCATATTCCCACGTTCTCTGTCGAGATAAGTTATTATTGGAACCAATGGGCATTAAATGCTATTGGAATTCCGGCTTTTACACCTGCCCTTCTTCCATCTGATTCACTATTGATAGGGGCCATTCCTGTAGGGAATTCGCACCTCCCTTCGTTGCTTCCCAGGAATGGCTCCTATGCATTTAAGATATCTACAAATCTTATGAACTTTGATATGTCGCTTTCATACTATTATGGTTTTGATAAGTTCCCTGTTCCAGATTCAGTCGGTTACGTATCCAATGAGACATACGGGTTTGATAGAGAGAAAGTGGGTGGCTTTGACTATTCTGGTGAACTTTTCTCAATCGGTTTATGGGGCGAGTTTGCTTATTTTATGCCTGATAGGTATTCCACAAAGATAAATACTCCTGTGTTTGACACATTGGGTAACATCATTGCCGTTGTTCCCATAGATACTTCATACCTGAAAGATCCATATTTCAGGACAACTATAGGTATGGATTACACCTTCCCACATAATATTTACATAAATGTTCAGTATGTGCATGGTATGGATTTTGAAAGAAAAGTTATGATTGGAAATGATAAAAGCACTAATCCAGGTGATTATATTGTTGGAAGGATAGAGAAGGACATTTTTGATAACCTGAAAATGACCCTGGCTGGTATAGGTGAGAAGAGGGGAGATTCACTTGCATACAGTGTAATACCAGAAATAGAATTCCATCCGTATGATAATTGCAAAATTAGTACGGGATACTTTCAAACCTTTGGTAACAAAGGAACATACTTTGGTGGGATGAAAGAATACAAGATGGCTTATGTAAAATTCAGGTTCGAGTTTTAAAAGGAGACTCTTACTAAAAAGACAGGATAAAGAAAAGACAGGATACATATTAATGCGGAATTCAGAAGTAGGAATGCGGAAGTCATAAAAAGACCGTGATTCGTGAGAAAAGACAATAACCCCGAGATTGCCCCACAGAACTACGGGTGATAAGAATGTCTCGCAATGACATTGCTTAGAATCAAGGATTTTCCCCTTGATTTTTCAAATATTTGGATTTACAATCTGTAAGATTAACAACAGAAGAGAAGGAGGTAATAATGATATACTTAATTACTATCATTTTGTCTGTTGTCCCCACTGGGGAGATGAAGATGAATCTTCAGGTTACTGGGGATTATGGTGCAAATACAAAGACAGTGCTTCTCAAACTACAAAATGTGAAGGCATCAGAAATTGAACCATTTGTGAGGTCTCGCCTTACAAAATTTGGTTCTGTTCAGGTAAACGATCCGATGAATATGCTTATAATTACTGATTATCAGCCAAAATTGAGCGATCTCGTAAACTTTGTGAAGAAGATAGACAAGATAGGGACAAAAGGCTTTTTAAGATTAAAGACAGAGATGATTCCAGTTAATTACCTGACACCATCGAGTTTAATTGAGGCACTAAGAGAAAGGCTTTCCCCGGATGGTTCAATCCAGGCAAACGATGAGTTGGGTGTTCTTATTGTCACAGATGTTGATAGTAAGATAGAGGACATAGGAAATGTTGTGTCAATATTGGATACACCTCCAAGACAGGTTTTACTCAGGGGGAAGATTGTTGAAATTTCTGAAAAAAAGGCAAGGGAGTTAGGCCTGGATATCTTTCAAATAATCTCGAAATTCTCTCTGGGTGCTTCCTATAGAGAATATTTTTACCAGGGGAAAAGGACGGACCTGAATGTTCAAGGTAATTTTCATTTGTCTGATTTAGAGCAGATAGAGCAGAATGAAAAAAAGGGAACTGAAAGAAACGGAAAAGAGTTTTCTATTTTATTACTCAACAATCACGAAGGAGAACTTAGCTTGAATGATAACATATATTTGAATACAATTCCCCATATCGGGTATAAAGGAGATATTCAACTGGACATTTCGATTAAAAGAATGTATAATCAAATAGTTGAAAAGCCTGAAACACTTGAAAAACCTGCAAGAAAAATATACCCGAAAAACATATACCTATCTTCTCCATATAATATTTTTTATGGTAAAGATTTGTCTTCTACTGTTAGAATAACGGATGGAGATACCCTCATTATTTCAGGACTTAAAACTACAGAAAGGATAAAAGAAGAATCAGGGATACCTATACTTAAAAGTATTCCTATTCTTGGCTATTTATTTAAAAGGGAGACAACGAGGGATGTTACAAAAGATCTTATCGTCATTCTGTACCCAGAAATTGTTAAATCTAAATGATAGGAGGAAATATGAAAAAAGAAGGTTTTTTACCTGAAGATCTTTACAAGATAAGATATTTAAGGGAAGTAACGATCTCGCCAGATGGTAAAAGGTATGCGTATAGAGTGGAATATATGGACAAAAAAGAGAACAAATATTTCTCCGATTTATATGTAACGGATATTTCTGGTAAACCGAGATTATATATGAAGAGGAAGAGATTTAGCAATATTAAGTGGTCTCCAGACAATCGATTTATATATTTCATTCTTACAAAGGATAAAATTAGTGGGATTTGGGCTATACCTGTCGATGGGGGAGAGGCATTTTCCGTTTCAAAAGAGAAGGGAATTTATGGCGATTTTGATATCTCTCCTGATGGAAAATTGATTGCAGTAGAATACTTTTTGCCTGAGGAGATGAAGAAAGAAAAAAAGGATAAGAAAAAGGGGCCACCTGTATATAGGGATATTGATTCAGTGTGGTATAAACTTGACGGAAAAGGTTTCTTACCAAGGGAGAAACCCCATATTCATATCCTTAATGTAAAAACAGGGAAACTTAAAAAAATTACAAATGGAATAAATGGTGATCATTCTCCAAAATTTTCTCCTGATGGTAAGTATGTAACCTTTTCTTCCAATAGAAATAAGGATATTGTTGATCGATTTTTCTATATCGACATTTTTATTGTGGATACACTCGGAAAGAAGGAAAAAAAGTTAAAGACCCCTGATGGTCCTAAGGGTAATCCAGTATTCTCACCCGATGGTAAAAAGATCGCATATTTAGGGAGACTCCATCCTGATGATATGGGCGGTTGGAGAAATGAGTATCTATGGTTGGCGCCCATTAATGGGGAAGGAGCTGTAAATTTATCCAAAAAATTTGACCGTTCCTGTGAAAATCTCATAATTGACGATAGTGGTAATTCTGCGAATATGAGCATTAGCTTCTCAAAGAACGGGAAATATATATATTTCCCAGCATCGGATAAAGGGAATTCTTATATTTATAGTATCAATATAAAAAACAAAAAGATAACCCCTCTTATGAATGGGAAGTTTAATGTTTATAGTTATGATACGGATGGTAACGGAAATTTTGTTTTTGCAGCAAGTAATCCCATAGATCCAGGCAATATCTATTTAATAAATAAAAAGAATAATTTCAAAAAGGTTAGTGACATCAACCAAAAGTTCTTTGTAAATAAAATTGTTGTTGAACCAGAGGAATTCAATTTCAAAGGTGCAGAGGGTGACGAAATACAAGGGTGGATTATTAAACCCGTCGGATTTAAAAAGGGGAAGAAATATCCATTACTCTATGAAATTCATGGTGGCCCACATATGCTTTATGGAAATTCATTTTTCCATGAATTTCAGTTCCTTGCGAATAAAGGTTATGTTGTGTTCTATTCAAATCCTCATGGTAGTCAGGGATATGGAGAAAAATTTGCTAAAGCCCTACATAACCACTGGGGAGAACCAGATTTGGAGGATCTAAATGCTGCTGTAAAAAAACTCAAAAAATTAGACTATGTCGATGAAAAAAGAATGGGAGTACTTGGGGGGAGTTACGGAGGTTTTATGACAAATTGGGTAGTAGGGCATACAAATGTTTTCAAGGTTGCGGTTACTCAAAGGAGTATTTCTAATGTGATCTCTTTTCTTACCACTGACTTTGGCTGGCTTTGGCCAAAGGAATTTAAGGGCAACTGGTGGGAGAAAGGAAATTTTAAATTCTACTGGAATATGTCGCCTTTAAAGTATGTAGAAAATATAAAAACGCCTCTACTTATAATCCATAGCGAAAATGATTATAGATGTCCCATAAACCAGGGTGAAGAACTTTATGTAGCGCTCAAATTGCTCAAGAGAAAGGTCAAGATGGTTGTTTTCCCGGAAGAACCCCACGGCTTATCAAGGCATGGAAGGCCTGACAGAAGGATAAAAAGACTCGAATTTATACATAGTTTTATCGATGAACATATCGGCGAGAAAAAAACTAAAAGATGAAGTTTATAATTGAGCCGATTGGATTTATTCATACCCCTTTCAAAAATCCTGAGGATGTGGATATAGATATGAAAGAAAAAGGAGTAATTGAGATCCTTGAGAAATATAGTGAAGGTCTTGATGGATTAGAGGAATTTGAAGAGATTCTTGTCGTTTGGGGTATCCACTTGTCAAAGAGAGTGGACATTATGACATACCCACGTTATGCTCCAGAAGAGTTGAAAGGGATATTTGCAACAAGGAGTCCTCACAGACCAAATCATATAGGGGTAAGCGTTTTGGAACTGCAAAAAAGAGAAAAAAATAAACTTTATGTAAAGGGCGTAGATATGGTGGATGAATCTCCCGTTTTTGATATTAAGCCAGTAAGGTAATCAAAGTTTTTAAATGCTTAAGAAAGAAAAATGAATTTGACTTTTTAATTTCCCTGTGGTATTATTATGTGATGTTAAACGGTGATAAACTTTGGCAGGCTAATGCGGGAATTAAAAAGGAAGTCTCAGCACATTCGCTAAGACATTCATTTGCAAGTCATCTTTTAGAGGGAGGTACGGACTTAAGATATATCCAGGAATTGTTAGGGCATGCTCATAGCAAAACGACCGAGATTTATACTCACGTCGCGATAAAAAATTTAAGAAAGATCAGAAATCCGTTAGATTTGATGGTTGGAGGGTCAAGGAGATGAATAAGTTTGCATATACTACCGAAATCGAAGATAACACGAAGTTCGTATACCTTTCCAGATTGGAACGAAATGCGAAGTTCGGATATAATGAGCTAAGTGAAATTTTTGCTCTGCTCTTTAGTTAATTTTATAAGTGAATAACAATTGGAATTAATTTATGAAGAAATCAGTAACTAAAATGGTTGAAGAATTTAGGTTGTTTTGGAAAAATTACGTATTTCAGAGTCTTTTTGCTACTTGTGCAACATTCATAGTGTTTTTATTTTTGGGTTTACAACACGTGGTAATAATAGCATCAATTGGCGCTACCGCTTTTATTATATTTGCAATGCCAAAAAGCATTACTGCTAAACCAAGAAATGTTATAGGAGGTCATTCGGTAGGACTCCTCTGCGGATATTTATGTGCGTTAATTCCACACCATTTATTTTTACCTTCTATTATTATATACTCATTTGCTGTTGGATTCTCGATTTTCATAATGGTAATTACAGATTCAGAACATCCCCCTGCGTCAGGCACTGCTTTGGGAGTTGCAATTAGAGGCTTTTCCTTAGAAGTAACAATTGCTGTAATAACAAGTGTTATAATATTATCATTAACCCATCATCTTTTTAAGCGATACTTACGAGATTTAACATGATATTGATTTTTATTTTGACTTTAGTATTATTGTAAAAACTTCGCCCAACAGCCTGTTTGTGACGTTTTACTAAATTGCCTAAAGGCAACTCCGCAAACACGCAAAACGTTGTGCGAAATTGCCTTAAAAAGAGGAAAAGAAAAATGAATTATGAGGAAGAAAAGAAGAGGTATGTATCATTTTGTGGTTCTTATTGTCATATTTGTGATTGGCACACTGGCAAAATTCGGAGAACATTTCAGTCAGCTTTAGATACAGTAGAAGAATACGGATTTAAAAAACTTCTTGAGGGTAAGGTAGACATAGAAAATCTGAAAGCTGGATTAAAAAATCTTGCAAATTCGGGAATATGTTCTGGGTGCAAAGCAGAGATAAAAGAAAATTCAGAAGACGACAGGTGCAAAATTCGCCAGTGTTGCTTTAGTAAAGGTCTTGACCTATGTAACGAATGTCCTGATTTTCCGTGTGAGTTGTTGGAAAGTAATCCCGGGGTGATAAAATTTCATTGTGTTGAGAACCTGATAGAAATCAAGGAGAAAGGTCTTGAACACTGGGTTGATAAACAATGGAAGAACTACATAGAAGATGTACAAAAATGATGTTGGGGCAACTTCTGCTAACACATCATATACGCTACGTGCTATCCTCCATGCCCTTCGGGACATTGCTCCCTTCGGTCGCAAGGTCGTATATGCTGCAAAACGTTATATGAAATTGAGGTGAAGAAGATGATGAAACAATATTTAAAAATATTTACTTGTATACTCACATTAATTTTCTTGTTATTGCCATATCAACTTTTAGGCTGCACAATTTTCCATATAGTAGATAAAAATGGTAATGTTCTCGTGGGTAGGAATTTTGATTCGGAAAGAGAAGGAGGAAAAATATGGTTTATTTCTTCTAATGATAAATATTACGGCATGGCTATCTTAGAACAGCTTGGGCTGAATATGCCTTACGAAGGAATAAACGATAAAGGTTTGTTTGTGGGTATTTCTGCTGTGCCAAAAACTCAGACCCCTTTTTCATTTATTAAACCTATAAGAAAAAGTCTGGAAATGGTCAAACTCATTTTGGCGCAAGCGCAAACAGTTGATGAAGCGTTACGTTTATTTTCTAAATACACCGTAGCCTTTGGGGTTTTCTTGGGCAACCCTGTTGTTCACTATATGATAGTGGATAAAGCATGTAATTCAGCAATTGTAGAGTACGTGGATAATAAAATAGTTGTCATAAAAGATACCTTTGACTCCCGAATTATGACAAATCATTTTATATCAAAGCCTGAGGTTGGAAGTGATAACAAAACATCCTTTGAAAGGTATAATACAGTAAAAACCAATATAAGGAAAATT
>Ga0190347_1000552_pt1 | contig 11591 bp, 7 predicted proteins | sample 48721356_MG_FD_161652 | JGI IMG/M metagenome (GOLD analysis project Ga0190347, IMG submission 161652) | Hydrothermal vent microbial mat bacterial communities from Southern Trench, Guaymas Basin, Mexico - 4872-13-5-6_MG | ecosystem: Environmental > Aquatic > Marine > Hydrothermal vents > Microbial...
TGCCCTTTGAAGCAACAGTGGACCCCATTGTTTTGGCGAAAAAACCAGACAAGAAGTTTTTTGATCCTGCTTTCCTTAAGAAATATGTGGGCCGATATCAATTATTAGATCAGATAACAACTGTTTCTTTAAAAGGTAATCGTTTGACTCTCTCGGTGCCTGGTCAGCCAGAGTATGAATTAGTCCCCACTTTAGGTGGAGAATTTGTTCTGAAACAGGTAAAAACAATTCATGTTAGATTTATTGAAGATGAAAATGGCCAGGTGGTGGGGATGGAAGCTATTCAGCCTGAGGGCATCTTTGAGGCCAAACGGATTAAGTAGAAATTAGAAAGATATTAATTCCTCGCTCATAACTATTATGCATTAAAGGATACCAGAAGGTGAAATGGGGATAATCTTTACCCCGCCTTCTTTGTCGCCGAGATAAAATAAGAGAAAGCCTCTTTTTTATTTTTCTCTTTTCTAAATTATTGATAAAATGTAACGATAATCCAACATTGGATTAGAATTGGATTGGGACTAGAAGACGAGGTGACAGATAACTTGAATTGTCCTCGAAAGTAATAAGTGATGAGAATTTGCTTGTTGAGTTCATGGTTGAGAGAGTGAGCAGATTGGTCGGTGATAGCCACCTAAGTGACTCGAAGCAAACAAAATAGAAGGCTAAAATAACATTAAGCCTGCCTAGGGGGTTTAATGATTGATAATTGAATTTCATTGGTAAAAGAAAAAGGAAAAGAGAGTGGCTAACTGCTAAGAGCTAAATTTATCAAGAGAATATTGAGGAAAGATTAGAAGAAAATAGAACGGATGATAATTTGAGAGCTGAATTAGGGAGAACTAAAATAAATAAGGAGAAAAAAATAATGTCAACTTACAAGACAGGGATTATTTTGGTGGTTTTGGGCTTGGTTATGATCTTGATGATGGCTTGTCTGCCGGGTGCCAACGATTTGAAAAATGTCCCTGACCAGGAAGGAAAAGTGGCCGGATTCTGGCGAGGACTCTGGCACGGGCTTTTAGCTCCGGTAACTTTTATTGTCTCCATTTTCACCTCGAAGATTAATTTTTATGAAGTTCACAATAACGGCCTCTGGTATAATCTCGGTTTTGTTCTCGGAGCAGGTCTTTTTCTAAATGGAGGGATTCTGGGCTCGAGAAAAGCCCGGCGGGCGAAGAGGAAATGGAGTTAAGGAGAGATCAGTTGGGCAGATGGGATTAACAGGATAGATGAATTCAGAAGAATTTTATTATTGTCCCCGGTGTTCCCATCAGTTGGAGTTACGCTCCTGGGAGGGAAGGCTAAGAAAAATTTGCCCGGCATGTCAGTGGATTGGATATGAAAACCCACTTCCTTGCGCGGCAGCATTAGTCTTGAATGCTTCGGGAGAAATCCTCCTTGTTCGCCGGGGAGTTGAGCCAGCACGCGGAGAATGGGCCCTTCCTTCTGGATTTATGGAAATTGATGAAACCCCCGAGCAATGTTGCTTGCGCGAATTGGAGGAAGAAACAGGTTTAAAGGGAAAGGTGATTCGTCTGGTAGGTGTTTATGCTCAAAGCTCGGCCCGCTATAAGAAAGTTCTTATTGTTGGTTATGAGGTTGAAGCCAGAGGCAAGCCATCTCCTGGCTCTGATTCTCAAGCAGTAGCTTTTTTCCCTCCCGAAAAAATGCCGCCGATTGCCTTTTCGAGCCATCGCCACTTGATTGAGGATTTTCTTATCTCAAAGAATAGGCGATTTCAAAATAAAGGGCAGTCACGAAAGGAAGGACAGAAGGCGGTCAGCCAGGCAGGAGAAAAACAGGCAGGAAAGACACGCAGGAAGGACAGGCGGGAGGAAGGGAGAAAGGGAGAAAGAAAGAATGAATGAAAGAAAGAATGAATGAATGAATGAAAAAAGAAAGAGACCAATGAAAGATTTTGAAGCAAGTAGCCGTTAATTAAACTGATGGAGGAAATTGAGCATGAAAGCCTATCTTGATTGCTATCCTTGTTTTTTAAACCAAGCCTTAAAAACAGCCCGTTTGCACACCTCAGATGAGAAGAAAATAAAGCATATTCTGGATAAAGTGGCGGTGGCGCTTCCTCGAGTTGATTTTGCCGCTACTCCAGCTGAAATTGGCCGGGAAGTTTACCGGATTATTGCCCAGGAAAGTGGCATTGAAGATCCTTATCAGCAATTAAAAAAAATCTGGACCGATAAAGCCTTGGCCCTTTATCCTCATCTTAAAAAATTAATCCGCACTTCTGCGGACCCCTTATTTATGGCGGTAAGAGTAGCCATCGTGGGCAACGTAATTGACTTTGGGGTTAATCGGGCTTTTGATCTAGAAAAAGAGATAGAGCAAATTCTTCATCAGCCTCTGATAATCAATCATTACCAGCGTTTCAAGGAAAGACTGGAGAAGGCAAGTCGGATTCTTTATATTGCTGATAACGCCGGGGAGACGGTTTTTGATCGACTCCTTATTGAGGAGATGACTAAACCAGTGGTCTATGTCGTCCGAGAAAAACCGGTCATCAATGATGCCGTGCAGGAAGATGCCGAGGCGGCCGGAATTGCAGAGGCAGCCGAAATCATCTCTTCGGGTGTGGATGCTCCCGGCACTGTTCTTTCGCTTTGTTCTGATGAATTTCGGGAGATGTTTTTAAAGGCCGAGATGATTATTAGTAAAGGACAGGGAAATTATGAAGGACTTTCGGGGGAGCGAGGGCCCTTGTTTTTCCTTTTAAAAGCTAAGTGTGAGGTTATTGCCCGGGAGCTTAATGTGCCTTTGGGCAGTTTATTATTAATTTAGATATTTTGGTGAATGATGAGGGTTTATTTGTCTTCAATATATAATATTTTTCGGGAGGGTTTATTTCATGAGCAAATTTATTGAGTCATTTAATGGTGATTGCCAAGGTGAGCCAGGCCGGCGCAGTTTTCTTAAGTGGTTGGCCGCGGGCTCGGTAGCTTCAGTGGCGGCCTTGGAAAGGCTAAATGCTTCTCTTTATCAGAGTATTACCGAGCTAAACCAGAAATATATTCAAAGTGAATCACCAGATGGCATTTACTGGGAGGCGCTGCGGAAGAAGTTTCTTTTTAAGGAAGGCGTCATCATGATGAATAACGGCACCGTGGGCCCAATGCCCCGGCCGGTGTTTAATACCTTAATTAGATGTTTCCGTCTCCAGGTGGAAAATCCCTTTCTCTGTTACGCCTACCTCTCCAAGCAGAAAGATGAGGTTCGGCGAAAAGTAGCGGCTTTTATGGGAGCCAGTCCCGAGGAAATTGTTCTCACCCGGAATACGACCGAAGGGATGAATTTTGTCGCTAATGGCCTGGACATGAAACCAGGCGATGAGGTGCTTCTCTCCAGTATGGAGCATCCTGGCGGTACCCATCCTTGGCGTCTTAAGGCCAAACGTTACGGGATCGAAATTAAAGAAGTTCCTCTGGGCCTGCCCCCAAAAAGTGTCGATGAAATAGTGGATGCTTTTGAGAAGGCCATTACTCCCCGCACCAGAATCATCAGTATCAGTCATACCGTTTATATTTCGGGTTTGATCGCTCCCCTTAAAGAACTTTCAGCCATGGCCCATCAAAAAGGAGTTTTAGTCTTGGCTGACAGTGCTCACGGTTTAGGAATGCTTGATTTAAACATGAAAGAATTAGGGGTCGACTTTTTCGCCACCAGTCCCTACAAGTGGTGTGGTGCTCCGACGGGAGTTGGGGTAGTCTATGTCAAAAAAGAAGCACAGGATAAACTCTGGCCGACGATTGCTTCTTCAGGTTGGGATACATATAAGGATGCCCGGCGGTTCGAAACTTTAAGCCAGCGGGCGGATGCAATTATTGTCGCCCTAGGAGAAGCCATTAATTTTCAATCCCAGATAGGGAAACAAAGAATTGAGAGAAGAATTAAGGCCCTAGCTGGGTACTTAAAACAAGAGTTAAAAAAGATTCCGGGAGTAAAAGTTCATACCCCAGATGATCCTTATTTGAGTGGAGGATTAACTGCCTTTTCAGTAAAGAATGTTGATCCCGAGCTCATTGTCGATTATGTTCGGGGAAAATATAACATTGTTGTCCGCACGGTGGGAAGGAGAGAAAAAGGAACTTATGGCGTGCGGGTATCCACGCCGATTTATGTCACCTACCGCGATATTGATAATTTCTTGCAAGGAGTGAGAACGCTGGTCAGCCAGGCTAGTTAATACCTTCCTTTGGGAAAAAACTGAAAAAAACTGGTGACAGTTCACCTATTTACCATATTTCTTAGTTTATAAGCTCTGAGCATGATCGTGAACAGTGGTGACTCCTTACCTTTTTTCCTCTATGTTGTCCAAAGCTGGTGAGATATAACTGGTGACAATTAGCCTGTTTACATAGAAAAACGGGTATAAAAGCTATCAGCATGATAATAGATGAGCTTCACCTATTTATAAGACAAGTTGCAATTCACCAAAAAATGCTGCCGAAAACTGGTGAGATTTTATCTGTTTAGTTTATGAGCTTCCAGCATAATCGTAAAAAACCGATTATGCCCACTGGTTAATTTCTAAAATGGAGCGAAGCAAGCAAAATTTTGGTTTGTTTTTTTGTTATTCTTTTTTCCTTCGGTTTCGGGAGCCGCTCCTCTCATTTTATCTAGCTTGTCCTCGACCTTTCTTAGAGAGACTTTAGGGTGGTAACTAATTGTTGGATTCGGGTGAGTCCTTCCGTAAGGTAGTCCGGGGGCAGCCCGTAGCTAATTCTAATAAATTTATCTACCCCAAAATGATCGCCCGGAACAATTAATACACTTTTCTCTTGGATTAATTTAGTGGCCAATTCAGTAGAGTTTATATTTAAATGATAGCCCACGAAGGCAATGGCGGCCGCTTGCGGGGGAACCAAGTGAAAGACATCTTTTTGTTGCTCAATCCATTGTTGAAGCAGGGGAAACCCCTGGCGGATGTACTCTCTGGCTCGCTGAATCAGGCGAGGACGCACTTTAGGAGAGAGGGCAAACGCGGCTAGTTTGTTGGAGATAATGGAGGTGCTAAGGGTTATGTATTCGTGTCTTCGCCAGATATTTTCAATAATATTTGGAGGGGCAACGGCCCAACCAACCCGCAGCCCCGGTAACCCGTAGGCTTTACTCAAGCTGCCCACAGCGATAACTTTATCATATCGACCGTAAAAGGAGGGGGTTTCTCTGTCGGTGACCCTTTCGGCGCCAGCATAAACTTCGTCAGCCAGAATCCAGGCCCCTACTTCTTGGGCAGCATTAATGATCGTCTTCATTTCTTCTTCCGTGAGGATATGTCCGGTAGGATTATTGGGATTACAGACTGCGATCACTTTCGTCTTCGGGGTGACGGCTTGTTTTAGTTCTGCCTGATTTACCTGCCAGCCATTGCTTTCATCGAGATGAAAGGTGTTGATTTTAAGGCGGAGATTTTTGGCCACTCCCCAAATTTGCAGGTAGTTAGGGAGCATGATGGCCATTTCGTCTCCGGGTTGAAGCAAAGCCTGAATGGCGTCGTAATTGGCCTCAATAGCGCCGACCGTAACCATGACGTTTTCTGACTGGCAGTTAGGGTAAAGAGCGGCAATATTTGCTCTTAGTTCAGGAATGCCATTAGCATGAGCATAATCTATTTCCGTGTCGAATAATCTGTTGATTTCTTCGGGATTGTCAGCGAGGAGCTCTCTAAGAGTAATTGGGTGAACTCCACTTTCGGAAAGATTATAATCGACATTCTTTTCGTGTCGGGAAGCCATTACTTCATGTTCAAAAGGCTGGAATTTATTCATTTTATAAAATCTCCTTAGGTGGAATTTTTGAACATTTTCCGTAGCCCTAAATATAATATCAAATTGCAGAAGCTGACATAAGGAAATAATGAGTCAATCTTCTAGCTTAGGCCATTTTAGGAAAGATTTCCTGCTGAGTCAAAGCTTGGATATATTCAGGGAAAAGCTTTTTCTCAAGGAGAAAGATTGGCCGAGGCAATTAAGAATGCACTACTAGGTACACTACTCTGTATTAAAAATTGAGTGAATTTATTAGCCGAATTGAACCAAAGGCGGCTCCGGGGTTGATTGCCTTGTTGGAAAGGCTTAAGTAAGCCTGGTTGTAAATATCATAATTAGAAAGTTCACTACCATCATTTAAAATCTTCTATGATGATTTACCGCAAGTAAAATTTATAGCCTCCTTTCTCTTTTTCTTTACATTCTTTCAGCCTTAGGCCTTTTGAACAAATCTTCTATCCGTGCCCCTAACATTTCTGTTAAGTCCGCCCACACCTTAATATCAGGTCTCGGCCCCTTAACTTAACCTAACCTAATCTGTTCATAACCTGTAGACGTTTTTGAACTTAAAGACGGGGCCAGGTTTGCTTCAATATTTCTTCGAATTCAGCGAGAACCATGGCTGTTGCTCCCCATATTTTGTGGGCTTCAATTCGGTAAAAAGGAATCAAAACACGCTGCCCTCTTATTTTGCGATATTCGTTCTGTTTAGTGGAGGGAAGGAGAAGTTGGTTCAAATTCACCTCGATAATTTCTGCCACCTCATGGACTGAAGCTCGGAACTTGGGCCTTTCGGCCATTACCCCGACAAAAGGATAGAGGCAATAGTTAGATACTGGAATATAAAGAGGAGTTAGTTGTCCGATGATTTTTACTTCGGCCGGGTTTACCCCCAGCTCTTCTTGAGTTTCCCGCAGCGCAGTTTGAATCAACGTCTCCCCTTGCTCTTGGCGACCTCCTGGAAGGGAAATTTGAGAACGATGAGCCTCCACTTTCTCGCTGCGGACCGTGAGAACCAAGAACCAGCCACCCTCCCGGGGATAAAGCAGGATAAGAGCTGCGGCCGGCTGGCTTTGATCTTCAACTTCAGTATAAACCTGGTGCCCCAAGCGGGGATAAGTGATCATTTTGAGCTGGGCTTGGAGGCCTGGTTTAGGCTGGGCCAGCCTTTTGGCTAATTGGCAGATAAAGTCTTTCGCCGTGGCCCTCATAAAGATGATTATATTGAAAATGAATAACTTGAAAAGAGGTAATTACAATTAGTCAGCATTTTAGGGCTTCAATTTATTGACATTGAAAGCAGCAAGTTGTTATGGGAAATTAGAGGAATATTGCGAATCTTTCTTCTATTTATAGACGTTTAAACCAGCAACTTATTTATTGACATTTAAAAGTCAAGGAGTATTTTTCTTTATCTTAAGAGCCTGAGAAAAGAGCTGGTTTTCCTTCCGGAGGCTATATATGTCTTGACAGGAGCTTCTAAAATATCATATTTTAAACATCTATTGAGAAAATTAGAACCTATCTATCCAAACTATCATAAATCCAAACAAGGGAGGTCATTATGAAACTAAAGTATCGGCCTAAATCTTTCTGGCTGTTAGCTGGAGGTTTAGCTTTTTTCCTTATTTTTCTTCTTTTTCTAGGGCAAGGATCACCTATTCTGGCCAAAACCAAGGCCAAGAAAAGAATAATTAACACTGACCCAGCCTTGAGAATGAAATGGTTTAAAGAGCACCAAGCTCTCAAAGCTGCCACTCCCTTCAAAGATCACAAATGGCGTTTTATTGGCCCGGATAACATCAGCGGCCGCTGCACGGACGTAGTCGCCCCCCCGGGAAATAAAATGATGATTTATGTGGCGGCGGCCACCGGAGGCCTCTGGAAAACTGAAAATGCGGGCATTACCTGGGAGTGCTTGACCAAAGATTGGCCCACCCAGTCGATTGGCGATATTGCCATTGCTCCCTCCAACCCGAACATTATTTGGGTTGGCACTGGCGAAGCCAACATTTTCCGCGCTTCCACGGCCGGCTGTGGCCTTTATAAGTCAACCGATGGGGGCCGCACCTGGCAGCACATGGGTTTAACCGACACCAACACCATTGCGCGCATTGTCATTCATCCCCAGAATCCCGATATCGTCTATGTGGCCGCTTCAGGACATGAATGGACTTATAATCAAGAAAGAGGAGTTTTTAAGACTACCGATGGGGGGCGAACTTGGCAGAAAGTTCTTTACCTTAATGAAAAGACCGGAGCTATTGACTTGGTGATGGACCCCTCCAATCCTGATATTCTCTATGCTTCGATGTGGAATCGGATTCGGCTGCGCTGGAGTGATCCTACTCCCGGGGAAGGCGATGGCCTTTATAAAACAACCGATGGCGGCCGCACTTGGAAACCCATCAACAAGGGCCTGCCCGAGGATAAGTATGTCGGCCGAATCGGAATTGACATTGCTCGGAGCAATCCCAATGTTCTGTATGCTTATGTCGACAATCATACTCCGGGACGGGAGCCCAAGCCTGGGGAAAGAGATTCTTATGGACGGCCGATAACTAAGCGACGGGTAACAGGAGCCGAAGTTTATCGTTCTGATGATCAAGGCCAGACTTGGCGTAAGGTCAGTCCGTCCAACGAATTAATGGCCACCTTTGGCGGCACCTACGGGTGGGTCTTTGGGCAGATTCGAGTTGATCCCAACGATGAGAACACGATTTATATCATGGGCTTGAGACTGGCTCGCTCCCGGGATGGAGGCAAAACGTTTGAGATTATCAGTTACCCGGGACTTCATGGTGACCATCATGGTTTGTGGATCGATCCCCAAGATTCAAACCATCTTCTTAATGTCAATGATGGCGGGCTAAATGTTTCTTACGATGGAGGAAAAACTTGGCGTGATTTCCATGAAAACTTGCCAGTCGTCCAGTTTTACAATGTCGCGGTTGATATGGAGAAACCCTTTAATGTTTATGGTTCTATCCAAGACCATGGTACTTTCCGGGGCAATGTCAATCATCGTCCGACTCAGGCCGGCTGGTATAGTCGCCAACCTTCCCATTGGGAATATGCTCCAGGAGGAGAAGGTACTCAGATTGCTATTGATCCCAGTGACCCAAGAATAATTTACAGTTCTTCCTTTTATGGCCGGTTGATGCGTTCAGTGTATGACTATAAAACTAACACCTGGAAAACCAAGAATATTTACCCTAAGGCCAAGAAAGGGGAACCTCCTTTTCGGGGTCAATGGTTGGCTGCTACGACTATTTCACCCCACAATCCTATGATTGTCTATCATGGTTTTCAGTACCTTTTCCGTTCCCTAAATCGGGGCGAGAGTTGGCAGAGGATTAGTCCTGACCTTTCTTATAACGATCCTCAGAAACAGGGGGCCTGGCCTTATGCTATTCCTTATGCGACTATCGTTTCGGTTTCCGAGTCTCCGTTTAAGTTTGGTTTGATTTATGCGGGCACTGATGATGGCCGCGTCCATGTTACTAAGAATGGTGGGGCCACCTGGACCGAGATTACAGGGAATCTTCCTTATAATAAACACGTCGGAAAAGTGCTGGCTTCCCAGCATGATGAAGCCACCGTCTACCTAGTCCTCAATGGCCGCCGCGATGATGATTTCGCCGCCTATGTTTACAAATCAACCGATTACGGCCAGACCTGGGTGGATATTAAAGGCAACCTTCCTGGAGGCCCGGTTAATGTAATCCAAGAAGATCCCCGCGATCCGCAGGTGCTTTATGTTGGCACTGATTTGGGTGTCTATGTCACCTTTAACGGAGGAGAGAACTGGAGTTATCTAGGCACAGGTTTACCCAATATCTATGTCTGGGATATGGTGATTCATCCGCGAGATCATAAAATTGTTATTGCTACCTATGGTTGGGGAATGTGGGTTCTGGATAGATTGCCTCCTCTTCCCCAAAGAAGAAAATAAAGCCAAGTAGAACCGGCTGTCATCGGTCATGTAACAATAAGAGAAAAAGTGATTTCTGGAAAACTGGGGACAACTATGTGTGCCCCAAGTCAAGAGCCTAATAGAAATTTTTTTTAATTTTCAAAGAGCCAAGTCAGGAGAATGGACACCAGGCTTGGGACTTTACATCTATTCATTCCCAAGGCACGAAAAGGCGGTGTCACCTGTCAAAATTCAATGACCATTGACACAAAGATGAAGTCAAAGAGTAAGGCTTTTATATTTCACGTATGGATAGGGCTATTTTAAAGGTTGTAGCCATAGTATCTGATACCTTCCAATAAATGACCTAATAAATGACACCTCACCTGAAACCGTGTCGGCCACTCTCCAAAAGCCTCGTATGCTCACTCTCGCCCACCTCCAGGACGCCTATTCCCTCTTTTCCAGCCATTCAACACCAACATCTGACACAGACTCTGACATCAAGAAGCGGTAATTTATGTCAATCTATTGACACAAAATATTTAATTTATGTCAATACATTGACATAAATCGAAAATTTGGTATGATTTAAGTATGGATTTGAGTAAACTAAGGCTTCAAAATCCTCAGTGGGAATCGAAAGAAGCTTTTTTTGAGGATCCCTTCTTAAAAGAGCTCTCACGAATAAAATTGGTCCTTAAACATCCTGTTGAACAAAAAATCATCACAGAAAGAAATAGGCTGTTCATTCTGAGAGGGCCAAGGCAGATTGGAAAGACCACCCTCCTCAAGCGGTTACTGAAATCTCTATTGGAAAAAGGGATTGATCCTCAAAGAACTTTCTATTTCGCCTTAGATGTTGGAGGGGTAAAAGATGAAGAAGCACTTTTTGATGTGCTTCTTACATATACCGAATTTGCAGAGGAGAAGAAGGACAAACCCTTCTTTATATTTATAGATGAAGCTACTTATACTCGTGACTGGGCAATAGGAGTAAAAAAGGCCTATGATCTGGGAATAATAAGAAACTGTTTTGTTCTCATCACAGGTTCGTCTTCGTTAGAATTACAACGTGGAGGAGAAAGATTGCCCGGAAGGCGAGGGGTTTTTCCTCATGAGGCTGATTTGGAAATGGGGCCTCTTACTTTTAGAGAATTTATTCAGAATTTAGAGCCTGGTATACCTCTTCCTTCCCCTGAAATTTCACCTTTGCCTATTTATCAATCAGCTGAAAAGCTTTCTTATTATTCTCGCGAAATGAAATCACTTATAAGGAAATTTCTTCTCACTGGAGGATTTCCTCTAAGTATCAATGAGTTTATTGAAAGAGAAGAAATTTCTCCAGCTCCTTATGTTACTTATTTACAGGCCCTTCTCGGGGATCTGGCTAAGGCCGGCAAGAGGGAAGTTTATCTTAAAGAAATTATTTATACTATTATTCAAAAAAAGCTAGAACCACTAGATCCCACTCTCATCGCTCGGGAGACGTCTATAAGATCTCATAATACAGTTTCTTCCTACATCGATATTCTAGAGAATCTTTTTGTGCTAAGTACTCTTTACCATGCCAGAAATTTAACAGATCCAAGACCGTCTTTTAAGAGAAGAAGGAAATATTATTTCACCGACCCGTTTCTTTTCCATACTTTAGCGGCTTGGGCAGAAGGTGATATTAATCCTTTTAAATTTTCGAGAAAAATCTTGGAGGGAGAACTTGGCGGCAAAATAATTGAAAATATAGTGGGAGTTCATCTAGTCAAAAAAGGTAAGGTTCTCTTTTGGAGAGGAAAACAAGGAGAAATAGATTTTATTTTCAGTCAAAAACCAGTTTTTCTTGAGGTTAAATATCAGCCAAAAATATTCTCTGAAGATCTTAAAATTTTGAA
>Ga0190347_1000553_pt1 | contig 11591 bp, 8 predicted proteins | sample 48721356_MG_FD_161652 | JGI IMG/M metagenome (GOLD analysis project Ga0190347, IMG submission 161652) | Hydrothermal vent microbial mat bacterial communities from Southern Trench, Guaymas Basin, Mexico - 4872-13-5-6_MG | ecosystem: Environmental > Aquatic > Marine > Hydrothermal vents > Microbial...
TAATAATTTTTTCCTATTCATAATAAAATAGTATAATAGCTAAAGCAGATAGGTCAATAGATCGGGCTTTCATAACAATGCAACCTGTAACAGCAGTATCTTATAGCATAGATGTATAATAATCACACAAAATGCAAGAGAAAAAGAAGTGATTAAGGAGGTGATAATGAATTTCAGAATGGAGAGATTGGAACCTTTTCTGAGTTTGTAGAAGCATTACTGAATATGTTTATGGTATAAGATATGAATGTAGTTCTTAAGGATTCAGAAGGGAACAAAGAAAATATTTTTTATCCTGATTCACCGGTATTTGAAAAAGTGAGGAGTTGAAAGGGAAGACAGCACTAAAGATTATAGATTAGCATTTTCGAATTTTCAACCCCCGTCCCCGGTGGATACACAAAAAAAATTACACATATATGTAAAAAAACTATTGATTTTTTGGCACAATTATGTTATTATTCTTGAAAAAGGAGGTTTTATGGTGGAGCGGGAGATATTCAAGGAGGTGGTTAGCTGGCTTAACACAGATAAGGTTATAGTGATAAAAGGAGCGAGGCAAGTGGGAAAAACAACGCTTCTTTTGTGGTTGAAGGAGTTTATGGAGTCCCGGGATAGGAAGGTTGTGTATATTGCAGCAGATGAATATAGGGATAGAGAGCTTTTTGAAGATGCCAATTTATTTCTGAAATTTTTAGAATACGAGTATGGATTAAAGAAGAATATGGATATTCTTATAGATGAATTTCAGTATATAAAACAGGCAGGATTATTTATAAAAAATCTCATAGATATTGTAAAAAGAGAGAGATTAAAAATAAATATTATTGTTACTGGTTCTTCAAGTCTTGAGATTTCGCGGAATACAGAGTTTCTAACGGGAAGAAAGGTTGAATTTCTCCTTTTTCCTTTCTCATTTTATGAATATCTATCGTTGGATAGGCGTTTTTCTGTTAAATTTAATATAGATACTGAGTTTAAAGATGCCGTAGATTTTTACCGTATCTACAAAGATAAGTTAAAACAGAGATTTGTCTCTTACATCCAATGGGGAGGGTATCCAGAGGTTGCAATTGAAAAAGAGAATGAACGGCGGAAGGTTCTCCTGAAAGAAATTATTTCCACATATATAGAAAAAGATATTGCCGGATTTTTGCGGGTTGAGAATGTATCAGCATTCAATAAACTGGCAAGAATCCTCAGTGCACAGATTGGTTCTCTTGTGAATAAGAACGAACTTTCAAATACCCTGAATTTGCATCACAAGACTCTTACAAAATATCTGAACATACTGGAAGGAACATTTGTATTTTCATTTGTCTCTCCATTTTACAGGAATATCCGGAAAGAACTATCCAAGATGCCAAAGGTTTATATAAATGATCCAGGAATTTATTATTACTTTCATCCTGAGGATTTACTCTCATTTGATTCAATCAGAGGCAATGTAGTGGAAAATTATATATACAATAGCCTAAAAGGAATAAGAGGACTAAGCAGTGTCAATTTCTATCGTACAATTGCAAAATCGGAAGTAGATTTCATACTGCAAAAAGAAGGAGAAATTATTCCTATGGAGGTAAAATTCCGATCCAAGGTAAAAGTCCCTGTTTCAATAAAACACTTTCAGGAAAGATACAAAGTAAATAGAGGTATTATTATCACAAAAGATGAAATAAAAAAAGAAGGAGATATATACTTCATCCCTGCTTCAATATTTGGATTGATGAATATATAGCTGAAGGTATAGTGGATAAGGTATTAGGTATAGTAGAAAAGTTGAAAGTTTATGGCTGACCATGGAAATTGTAGATAAGAATTTTCAAATTTTCAACCCCCGTCCCCGATGGATATATCTCCTACTTCCTTCTCTAATGTGACATCTATAATAGTAAAACTTCGGACATCTCTAAATAATCACATTTTAAAAAATTTTTTTTGACTTATGAAAATTTTGCTTTATAATATTTATATGTTTGGCTATAGTGGAAAAGAAAAAATTCTTGATAAGGCGCGAAAACTTCTCTCCTCTGGGAAATCTAAGAAAGCACTTGAAATCCTTCAATCATCTTTTACGGGTGGAAAAGATGATTTACCTCTTATTCTTGAAATAATGAACATTTACCATTCAAATGGCAAAATGAGAGAGGTGGTAATATGGGCAAAAAAAGGTGAAAATATTTCCCCTGAAGTTAAGGAACACGTCATAAAAGAGGCTGAAGATCTTTTTTATGGTGGAGGAAAACCTCCAGAGCTTACTGAATATCTTATTGAGAAAAAGGCTGAAAAATTTAATTTTAACGAATTATATGAACTGGTTCAGGACACTGATAATGAAGTCCTAACAAAAATTCTCTCACGAGAGGAAAATATTTTAAAAAACATTAGGAAAAAGGAAAATTTTTCAAATAGGGACAAGATGCATTATTATATTGCTACAATAATAAATGAAAAAATTGATACAGAAAAGGCAATGAATTTACTGTTCGAGCTACTGGAAAAATCTGAGGAGGAAGAAAATAGAATATACGAAGAGATCGAAAGGATAAACAGAGCCCTTTATGGTGACCCGAATATTCTCCTTGCGCTTGGAAAAATTCTTCTTAAGAGGGGAAAATTTGAAAGGGGAATTGAGCAAATAAGGAGGGCAATAGAAAAATCTCCTGAAATAATTGATAAAGCCGTAGAAATACTTGAGATTTTCAAGGAAAAAGCACCAGAAATAATGAGTTTTTTAAGTGACCTCTACATCAAAAAAGGAGATAGAGAAAAGGCCCTTTCCCTTGTCTCTAGTTTTAAAGGAGAGGAAGCGATTAAGAAGTATGAACTGCTGTCAAAACAGGATCCTGAAAACTTAGAGATACTAAGGGGTTTAGCAGAGGCAAATTTAAGGTCTAAAAGATTTGAGGAAGCCCTTCGCACTTATAACAATATGATAGATATAGACCCTGATTCAGTCAAGATAGGTGATATAAAAGTTTGTTTAGAGGATATAAAAGCTGATGCTGATGCATTGTTTATTGCTGCAGATATTTTCAAAAAATTGAATGATTATGATAGCGCGATCGATGCATTAAATAGGTCTTATACGATCTCTCCTTACTCATTTGACGAAATCCTTCCTGTTTTAAATGAAATATTATCCTTGTCAAAAGAAAAAAGTATTGATGGCGTTATTCTAAAGGCAAAGATCCTTTCTAAAAGAAACGATGTGGATGGAGCTATTGATGAAATTATGAAATTTACGCCAGACGAGGCTGAAATAGATAAAGTTATTAATATATTGGAAAGTATTTCAAAAGAGCACCCCGAAAACACAAAGCCGAGAATTCTTTACTATCTACTCAACTCAGAGTCACAGCCCGAACGCGCTATAAATGGAATAAAAGATATTATCGATGAAAATCCAGAATCTATTCCTTCAGTTTTAAAAGAGATAGATGGCTGGATCCGAAAAAATAATCGATTTGTGCCTACTGCAATAAAGATCTACAAATCCTTTAAACCTGATATTTTTCCTCCATTCGTTTTACCATTTGCAATTGCAGAAGCATATATGATAGAGGGAAATCCTGAAAAAGCGAAACCTTTGTATATTAAGGCTATAAATGAATCCCCCGATAGGACGGATTTTGTCGTAAAGACGCTTCGGAAGAGTTATGGCGAAAATGCTGAAAACAATCTGCTAATTGCAGAGATACTTGTCTCTCTTGAAAAATTTGACGAGGCAATGGAACTTATCATCTCTGCTGTTAATCAGGACGAAAGCCTTAGAGGCAAAGCAATAACGAACCTTATCTCTCTCATAAATGAAGGCAAAAAAAACGAGCCCCTATATTCAACGCTTTTATTATTGCTTTCCAAGGGTGGATACGCAGAAGAAACTATAAAATACGGAAAGGATGCAGAAAGTTTTCTACCAGAAGACCAGAAGGGCTCTATCTATCTTAATATGGCAAAGTCATATTCCGAATTGGGGGATATATCACAAGCTATAACCTATACAAAAAGGGCTGTTGGTGCTGAAAAGAAACTTTTGAATGATGCCATCAACCTTATGGAAAACCTTGCAGAAAAAAATCCAGACACCCCTAGTATTTTCGTTATCCTTTCTCAATTATATAAATTCTCCAAGGAAATAAAAAAATCTTGTGAGGCCATTTATCATGCCTACGAACTTAATAATAATCTAATAGATAAAGCCATAGAGGAAATATCTTCGCTTATAGAATTATCACCTATAGAAGCAATTCTCTATTTGAGATATGGAGAACTCCTTATTGTTAAGGGAGAACATAAGGGCCTCAGGATAATTGAAAAGGCTTTAAAATTTGACCCATCTCTGAAGGACGAAGTCTTGAGGGCACTTTCATTAACAAAAAATACAGAACTCGACACCTCTGCTCTTATTTTGAAAGCTAGGTTACTAATTCAAGAATCTTCTTTTGACGCTGCTGGAGAAAACCTTATTCAACTCTACAAAAATTATCCAGAAAAAAGGAATAGTGTCCTTGATTTACTCACCAAAATTGTGGATAAGGTAAAAATTACCCCTGAAAACTTTAGGGAGTATATAGATGTATTTTATGAAGAAAAACGAAATAGATACATTCTTGAATTCGCAAATAGACTCGTGAATAGTTATCCAAATATAACTGATGAACTTCTTGAATATCTCGATTCCCTCTATGGGGAAATATACCCCACCCCATTAATGATTTTAAAAGGAAGATTATTAAAAGAGAGTGGCAAAATTGAGGAGAGTGTTCAGGTTTTTAAAAGCCTATTTCAGAAAGTTCCTGATGCAGCCAAAACAATTATTCCTTTTCTTGATGAGGATACTGACGATGCCAATCTGCTTTTATCCGATATCTTCCTATACCTTGGAGAAATTGAAAATGCCTATAAAGTCATTATCAAACTACCAATACAGAAAAGGATAGTGTACCTTAAGAAATTAATTGAGCGAGAGCCCAAAAATAATGTATTTATTAGAGAATTGGGGAAACTACTGCTTCTAACCAACAAATTGGATGAAGCACGTGAGACCCTGCAACAAATAGACAATCCGGAAGAAAAAGATAAAGCACTCATCTGGTTTGCAGGAGGCAATATTGAAGTACCTTTGAATAAAATTCCATCCTATAGAGAGTCCCTGTTAAAAGAAAAACTTACATTAGCAGATTCAACAGAAGAAAAGGTAGAAATCCTTGTAAAGTTGGGCGCCTTTGAGAAGGCTTTTCCATTAATATATTCCTTGCCTTCAGAAGTAAAGAAAAAATATCTTGCAAAAATCTATCTTTCTCAAGGTAAATTTTCAAATGCCCTGGATTTGCTTATGAATATGAAAAAAGAAGTTGATACACTTAAAATGATCTATATATGCAGTGTGAGATTAGGAAAACATCTGCTTGGCACTGCCGCTTTAGGCCTACTCGAGAATCAAGGTGTAGTTTTGCCTTCAGCTGAAAAAGTTAACAGGCACAAATATACTGTAATAAAACCAATTATTAGGAGGTCATAATGGCTACCTGTCCCTTTCTTTCAGGGTTTAAAATATTTGAGGAAGAAATAACCGATTCTAATGGGAATGTAACGGGCAAAAAACTTTCTTCGAAATTTGAAGAGGTCGAGTGCTTAAAGGAAAAATGTGAATTTTATGATGTAGAAAGAGAAATATGTAAAATGAATCTTATAGACATTTTTTCTATTAAACAAGCCCTCCAGAAAATAAATATTTCAGTACACGAGGATATATATTCGATAAGAATGGAACTGGGAGAAAAGATGGATAAAGCATTATCCCCACTCAATGATATAAATACTAAATTTGAAATAATTAAAGGCCTTAAAGATGCAATAAATAGCATAAAAGAAGAAATATCTCAAACAAGAGAAAATTTATCTGATGTCTCTAAGGGATTCATAGAGGAATTAAAAGATACAAAAACAGAGCTTAGCAAAAATATAGATAAACCACTCTCAGAAATTATAAAAAGCATTGAACAAAGCAATAATCAAATTGAAGAGAAGATCTCAGGAATTATATCGGGACTAAATACTGCATACGAAGATATAAAAAATCAAGTGAACAATGTTCTCTCCAACCTTCCTAAAAATTTGGACGAATCTGTAGGAAATATTAGTAAGAATCTTGATGGAATCAAGGAATTTATTTCTGATAAACTGGTTGAAAGCATTAATAATACGACAGACGCTATTGATAAAATTAAGGATAACATCTTACCAGAAATAACAGGCCTATCTGAAAAATTTTCGACTTATTCTGAATCTCTTAACTCAATCTCAGACAAAGTCGAAGAAACACTGGATAAATCTTCTCAATTTTTGGAAGAGGTTAAGAAACAGACAGAGATGAAGAATGAGGAAGAAAATAAAAACAAAGGAAAAAGATTAAATGATACTGGCGTTTTTTATTTCTATAAAAACAATCCTGGAATGGCAATAGAATATTTTAATAAGGCAATCGATTTGCTGGGTGATGTACCCGAGATACTTGCAAATTTGGGGATTGCACTTTCAATGAGTGGACAGAAGGAAGAAGCAATAGAACTGTTTGACAGGGCATTGGAAAAAGAGCCTTCTCTAATAACTGCGCTCATAGGAAAAGAAATGACTGTATTTGACAGAGGTGAAACAGATGAGGTAGTTTCACTGCTAAAAAAGGGTATAGAAGAGGGAATAAATCAGGGTATCGTTTTTGCAAATCTTGGTTTTGCCTTTGAAAAAAAAGGACAAATTGAAGAGGCAATAGAACAATGGAAAAAAGCAATTGAGCTTGATCCATCATTAATTGAAGCTCAAGAAGCACTTTCAAAATATGAGGAAAGGAGGCTTTAATGGTCGAAGATAAATCTCCCTTTGAAGAAATATTTAAAGGTTCAAATAATGAAAAAAAAGAAGAGAAAGACCAGAAGGATTTCTTTCACTTTGGTGAATCAGAAGAAGGTAAGCAGAAAAACACATCTTCAGAAAACCTTGACACATATTTAAATCTCTTAAAAGAGCTTATTTCGAATAAGTATTATTTTGAGGCAATTGAGATAATCAAGGAAATAGCACAAAAGTTTCCCGAATGAAAATCTTGCTACTAGCCGATTCACATCTTTTGACTGAGTGGAATGAAAAAGCTGCAAATGATTTAGTTGAATTTCTGAAAAACTCAGGCTTACATTATAATAAAATTTTTTTACTTGGTGACATTTTTGATTTTTATTATGAATATAAATATTGTATACCAAAACATTTTTTCCCTGTCTATAAAGTACTAAAGGAACTAATTGACAATGGCGTAAAAATTGAATATTGGGCTGGAAATCACGATTTTTGGCAGGGAGAATTTCTAAGAAAACTTGGAATAATAACCCATTCAAGGCCTGAAACTGTAAGCATTGATAACAAACAATTATTCATTGGTCACGGAGATTACCTTGGTGAAGCAAATCTTCTTCAATTCATATTAAGAAACGAATTTGCCCGAGCTTTCTTTTCCTTAATCCATCCGGACATTGGCTTCGGAATTGCAAAATTTATTTCAAGGTTGAGTAGAAACTCATCTGGGAAAAGCCTCCCTAAAATGAACAATTATATAGAATTTGCAAAAAAAGAATTCAAGAAGGGAATTGATCTAATCTTGCTTGGCCATATTCATCATCAATTTATTTTTAGACAGGGCGAAAAAAAATTGGTAATTGTTGGAGACTGGAAATATCATAAATACTATGCAGAATTAAAGGATGGCAGAATATTCCTTAGACGTGCAACCCAATCACCCAAATGATACACTCCATAATCTATCAAAATTTGCAAAAGTTTTTCCTTTTCCTTATCACTATAATGGGTACAATTAGAAAGCCTACCCTTTAAGATGCATTTAAAAATATCATACCATTTCCCCAACATAATATCTCCTTCGGTATAGCAATTTCTACATTTAAGTCCACCTTCTTTGATACTTAAAAACCCTGTGTCTTTATTTCCGCACACAACGCACTTCTTTATTTCAGGGAAAATACCCTCTGACTTATACAGATATAATAAAAAATAAAATATAACCTCTTTACTCTTCTTTTTTTCCAATACCTCAAGAGATCTCAAGGCAATTCTGAATATACTGCGATGAGAATGAGGGATGTGTTGAAGTATGAAACAAATACCATAGGCTATATTTAGAAGTTGTAAATCTTCTTTTATTTGGAGAAACGGCTCAATTATATTTGCTTCTTTTAATACGCCTAATTCTCTTCTTTCCTTCTCATAATAAGTAAATTCAATAAAAGACAATGACTCTGCATTGCCTCTCAGTCTACTCTTCGGTTTTCTTATCCCCTTGGCAATCAATGAAACAACACCAGATTTTTCAGTAAAAATACGGATTATCCTGCTTGAGTTGCTATAATCAATTCCTGTAAGCACTATCCCTTTTTCTTTCTTTATCATCTATTATGCGATTTTAAGTCCTTGGCCGAAATCCCTTTCCCAAAACCTCATGTACATTTGAAATAACCATAAAGGCTTCAGGGTCAACATATTTGACAAGGTCTCTTAGAATACCTTCTTCCCTGTTAGAGATAACAGAAAAAAGTACTGCCCTCCTTTTCCCAGTATACATTCCTTTTCCCTCAACTTTCGTTACTCCCCTGTTCATTTCCTTAATTATTGCATTAGCGACATCTTCACCTTTATTTGTATATATCGTTGCCTGTTTTGCATAGTCTCTACCCTCAAGAATAACATCGACCATCTTGCTTGAAACAAATAATGCAATGTAACTAAACAGCACAAGGTCAAAAGATCTAAAGGTAAAACCTGAAATAGTTATCACCACAGAATCAACGATGAGTATCGATATGCCCACAGAAAGGCCAGTGTGCTTGTTTATAATTCTGCCCACTATGTCTGTTCCCCCTGTACTACCACCACCCCTGAAAACAAAACCTAAACCTGCGCCAAGTAATAGTGCACCGTAAAGAGAAGAAAGCAGCAGGTCGTGTGTCAAAATTGGGGGTTTCAAAAAATACTTTGTGAAATCAGAAATTACAGCTATGAGGATAACTGAGCCAACCGTCTTTATTCCAAATTTTCTACCAAGCTCTTTTACCCCCCATAAAAAAATAGGGATGTTCAATAAGGCATACATCAAACCAAAGGGTAATTTAAATACATTATAAAGAACAATAGCAATACCACCTACTCCACCTGGGACAATCTTCATAGGCACAAGAAAAAGTTCGTATCCTAAGGCTGCCAATATACTACCAAGAATGATAAAAAATATTCTCATTTAAAAACCTGAACTTTTTTTATTTTTCTATCTGAAGCATCAAGGATCCTGAATTTATACTTGTCTATAACAATTTCTTCACCTTCATTGGGAATTCTCCCTATCTTTTGTATAATGTAACCTGCAACTGTGTCCTCTGAGCTTTCTATTCCAATAGATTTCACCTTTACTTCTCCCTTCAGAATTAGCGCCCCTTCAAAACCCAGATCATAATCAATGGAAGAACCCATTATTCCGAGAAATATATCATCAACCGTTACAAAGCCTGTTGTTCCTCCATACTCATCAATTACAATAGCAGCCCTATTGATATCAGATAAGAGTTCATAAAGTGCCTTTTCACAGGTTTTATTTTCCGATATAAACTTTACGGGTTTCAAAAACTTATCAAGTCCTTCTTTATTTCCATTTAATAGTTCTCTTATATGCACTATGCCAATTATATTATCGATAGAATCCTTATAAATTGGTATCCTGGAAAATCTTCTTTTTCTGAAGGATTCAAAGACCCCTTCAATGCCTTCATTTATATCAGAAGCAACTATATCAATCCTTGGAACCATCACCTCGGAGATATCCATTTTAGATAGAGATAGAACGTTTTTTAATATAGAATACTCCTCCTTTTTCATGATTCCTTTGATAACATTCTCTTTCATAGCAACTTCGATTTCTGCTTTATTCAAAACTTCTGGTTCTATTCTAAACCTAAAAATTCTCAGCAAACCCTCCGATACATATTTTACTACTATATGTAACGGATAGAATAAAATATACAAGATTTTTATAGGTAATGAAAAAATAAGAGTCAACCGCTCGGGAAATTTTAAAGTGATTGTTTTAGGAATAACCTCACCTATGAATAATATCGCCAATGTCGGAACTATAGAGGTCATTAAAATACTGTGGGATTTTGCGTACAATATCGAGAAAAGAACAATCATAAGATTTGTCCCAATAAGAACAACAGAAAAGTAGATCTCAGGCTTATTATAAATGGATCGTGCCATCCTGTAGACATATGATTTGCTTTTTTTCTTCAGAAAAAATGTTCTCCTTGCAGAAACATAGGCAATCTCTGCAGCATTAAAAAACATTATAAGTATCAGTATGATAATATAAAAATATATCGTCAATCTCTCTTCCTTACTCTTAACTTGTTTATTTTCTGGCCTCTTACGTCTGTAATCATAAATATAAGATTTTTATAGGAGAATACCTCTCCTTCTACAGGCACACGCCCCAATAGATTCATAATTAAACCTGATATAGTTGAAAATCTGTCATAATCTACACCATCAGGAAGAATTTCTTTGAGTTTATTAATATCGATTGAACCACATACCTCCCATTCGTTTTCATTGATTTTTTTTATTTCTTCATCTATATTATTCAATGACTGGAGTAAAATTTTTTCAATATCTTCGATGTCAATCATCCCTGATATACCACCATATTCGTCAATGATAAAAACAGCTTTCGCACCGGTCCTCCTAAAAAATTTAAGTAGAACTAAAAAATTACTTTCCTCATTTAAAAAATAAGGGGTGGCAACAAAATTCTTTACAATTCCATGTTCAAAAATAATGTTTTTAACATCAATAATACCCCTTATATTATCTATATTCTCTTTATAAATAGGAACCCTTTTTATCCCAGGTGGTATCTTTTTTAGAACTGCATCAACCTCCTCCCCTTCCTCAATAAATATCAATTCAGTTCTCGGTTTCATAATACTTTTTAATTTTTCTTGAGAAATAATGGAAAAGGCCTTAGAAAGTTTGTATTCTACATTCTCAACTGTGCCGTCCTCGTACCCTACAAGAATTATCTCTTCTGCTAATTCTTCTGATTTTACCCTTCTATCTTTACCTCTTTCAAAAAATGCTATGAATTTCTCTGTAATATAGGATAGGGGGAGAAAAAACCTGTAAAAATAAAGAATTAATATAGAAAAAAAAGACGAAATCAAAAGTCTCTTTTTAATCGCTACAATCTTTGGGATATACTCCCCAAAAACCATAATTACTCCCGCAATTATTATCGTGCTGTAAATTATAGAAATATCCTCAGGAATAATCCTTTCATATATACCTGATATCAATACGTTTACCAGGGTGTTAGACAAAACAATTGTAATAAGGAGTCTTGTTGGTGAACGAATTAAATAGAAAAGTCTGTCCCTACTTTTTTCACTGAGAGACGTAAGCCTATATGGTTGCAGCGAAAATATCGCTGTTTCCGAAGAAGAAAAAATAAAGGATAAAACAAGAAGGGCAATCATAAA
>Ga0190347_1000555_pt1 | contig 11553 bp, 10 predicted proteins | sample 48721356_MG_FD_161652 | JGI IMG/M metagenome (GOLD analysis project Ga0190347, IMG submission 161652) | Hydrothermal vent microbial mat bacterial communities from Southern Trench, Guaymas Basin, Mexico - 4872-13-5-6_MG | ecosystem: Environmental > Aquatic > Marine > Hydrothermal vents >...
CGAGATGTAAGAATAACAAGCTGAATTATTTTTTTTAATATTTTCTAAATTTATCTCTTTTTATAAAAAATAGATGAAAATTAGCAGACCTTAAATAATTGTGAAAAAAATAAAATTTATACAAAAAAACAGACCTTTTATTTAAAGAGCCCTTTTTCTTTTTAAAAGTATAACTTAAAATAAATAAAAGATCAACACACAGATAGTTGTTTAATCTAAAAATAAATGCTAAAATATCGTATAGTTGATATTGGTTGTCATTCTGAACTTGTTTCAAAATCTATTCTCTGTTATATTAATTGAAACTACAAAATATCATAAGTTTTTGTTAAATTACACGATAATTGTAATATAACTTAATAGCATTAAAAATAAATTAAATCTATACTAAAATTCCAAATTTTATTGAATTAAATATAAATTAAATCTACAATAACAAAAATTCTGAAACAAGTTCAGAATGACAATTTCTAATTCACCATTCACTATTCACTATTCAAATAAATGGCAAAAGATTATTATAACATTTTAGGAGTTTCCAAAGGCGCAAGTGACGAGGAAATAAAAAAAGCGTATCGGAAGTTGGCGCATAAATATCATCCGGATAAAAAAGGCGGGGATGAGGCGAAATTTAAGGAAATAAACGAGGCGTATCAGATTTTGTCGGATAAGAAAAAGAGGGCGCAGTATGACCAATTTGGAGCCGCGTTTGAAGGCGCGGGCGCTGGAGCCGGTCCCGGTTTTGGCGGGTTTGATTTTTCCGATTTTGCCAGCGCTTTTCGGGAGGGTTCAGGCGGGATAAAATTTGAATTCGGAAGAGAAGGCGGAGGATTTGAAGATATATTTTCAAGCATATTTGGCGGAGAAAGAAGAACGGCAAGAGAAAGAAAAACAAAAGGCGAAGATGTTTCAATAGACATTGAGATATCTTTAGAAGACGCGTCAACGGGAGTTGAAAGGGAAGTTGAAATGTATGTTTCGTCGGTTTGTCCGAAATGCGGCGGAAGCGGAGCTGAGCCCGGAAGCAAAATAAGCGCATGCAAAACTTGCGGCGGTACTGGTCAGATCAGAAAAGAGAGAAGAACGATACTTGGAACTTTCGCGCAGGTTGGCGTGTGCGAAGATTGCCGCGGCGAAGGAATAAAGCCGGAAAAAAATTGCGCGAAATGCGGCGGCGATGGAAAAGTGAAAGCAAGTAAAACTGTCAAAGTAAAAATTCCCGCGGGCATCGCGGACGGGCAAACTATCAGATTATCCGGACAAGGAGAAGTTGGATTTAGGCCTTTCGGAGGAAAATCGGTTCCTGGCGATTTATATATAACAATTCACATCAAACAGCATCCATTATTTGAAAGAAGAGATGACGATATTTACTATCGTTTGGAAATAAGTTTTTCTCAAGCGACTCTCGGGGATAAAATTGAAATTCCAACGCTAAATAAAAAAGTTAAATTGAAAATTCCTTCCGGGATTCAGTCGGGAAAAATTATTAAATTAAGAGATAAGGGACTTCCTCATTTGCAGGGCTGGGGAAAAGGGGATATGTTTGTTGTTGTTCAAATTAAAACGCCGGAAAAACTTTCCAGAAAACAAAAACAGCTTTTGGATGAATTGAAAAAAGAGGGATTGTAAATATGCTCTGTTGATTATCTCCAATTATTTCTTCTTTCCCCTCCTGACGGGGGGGGGACTGAGAGGGGTTGGGTTTTCTCTCTCCTGACAAGGGGAGCTGAGAGGGTTTCCGGTTATTCCTCCTTTGGATTTTGGAATTATTAAACTTGGAATGACGCACGCAGCGATAGCGGAGTGTGTTATCTTACGCTGATCAATACGCTGAAGTTGCGCTGATACTTTTAGCGTTTCAGCGTTTCAGTGTAATGTCAGCATTTTGATCAGCGTTATTTCAGCGGATAAAGAATAACAAGCTCCGCTGCGCTGCGTTTGTCAGTCCGAGATGTAAGAATAACAAGCTGAATTATTTTTTTTAATATTTTCTAAATTTATCTCTTTTTATAAAAAATAGATGAAAATTAGCAGACCTTAAATAATGAACCGAAGCAGATATTTCTTAGTTTGCAATTAATATCATTCGTGGTATAATAAAAGTATGCTAAAGTTTATATTATGGATATTCAAAATGCCATAAATAGCATCAATTGGACATCTTCTGGCTGGGACCTTTTTGTGATTATTGCTTTTGTCGCCGGAATCTTTTTGTATAACCTGAATTTAGGCAGAGATAGAGTTTTTGTGATTTTAATAAGCAGCTATATTTCTCTGGCTTTGGTAAGCAAACTTTCTTTGACGCAAGAAGCGCTGGGAATTCAGCTTGGTGATTCTTTTGCGGACAGCGCGATAGTTTTTGCGGGAGGAATACTTCTTTTGTTTTTTATTCTTTCAAATTCCGTTTTTTCTTCGGTGTTTGATCGAGGCCCGAGAGGATCGTGGTTTCAAACGACAGTTGTTGGTTTTTTGCAAATTGGCTTTGTGATCAGCGCAGCTGTTTCGTTTCTATCGCCGGAAGAAGCGGGGGCGCTTTCTAATTTTATGAAATTTTTCTTTGTTGAAAATCAAGCCCAATTTGCGTGGCTCGTATCTCCAATTATAGCGGTTATGATATTCAGAGGATAAATTAGGCCCTTCGGGCGCTAATTTCGCAGAATTTCGCGGAATTAACGCAGAAGAACGCGGAATATTGAAATTCCTTAACATTAAATTACTGTATTACTGTATTGTTATATTATCGCGCTATGCATACTATTTAACAATTTAATAATTTTAGGAATTACGCGTTTGAGTTTGTCATCCCGAGCGGAACTTTGGAGCGTTAGCGACAAAAAGCGGAGCGAGGGATCTGTGAGCCCCGTTCCAAGTTCTTGCAATTATCTCTATACTTATAGATCTTTTATCTAAACTTGGAATGGGATGAGCAAATAAAGCGTTTATTTTAAAGTATTTCTATTAAAAGCAAATTCTTGTGCTTGCAGATTCCTCCACTCGCTCCTAAAGCCTGCCCCGTACTCCGATACGGGGTCGCTCGGTCGGAATGACAGCAAACGCGTAATTTCTAAATATAATACATTTAATCCTTAAAACAAAAAATATGGAAAACGAAAACAACAAAAATTATTTGGACGAGAGAGAAAATCCTGTTGGGAGCAAACCCCCTGAGGATAAATCCGCGAATCTTGATCCCGAGAATGAGATTAAGAGCGGACCAAAGAGAAAATTGATTGATTTTTCTGGTAAAGATAAAATTGCGAAAATCGGAAAGGAATTTAATGAGACTGGCGGCGACGCGAGCGCGGAAAACGCGGAAAGTGAAAATATTAATAAATCAATTGGCGAGTCGGAAAAAAGCGGCAACGAGGTTCTTGATATGATAAAGAAAAAAAGAAGAAAAGATATGACAATTCCGATTATCTTGGGAATTGTTTCTTTGATAACAATTGTTATAGTCGCCAGCTTTTATTTTTTGAAAGATAAGGATATTCCCATAATTGAAAAAGAAAGTCCGCAGCAGAAGATTTTGAACGAATCCATGATGGCGATGAATAATATCGAAAGTTATTCGTTTGAAGGAGATTTTAATCTTAATTTTACTGAAGATGATAAAGAAGAATTTTCTTTAGCGACGAAATTTGATGGGCAGGCGGATGAGAGCGACATGGACAATATTAAAAGTTCCTTTAATGTTAAACCAAAAATAACTATTTCTAAAGAGGGCGGGAGCGAGGATATTTCTTTTGACTTTTCAATGAAATCGTTTGGTAAAATTGGAGAGGAAGTGTTATATTTAAAGTTAGGCGATTTTGACTTAGGCGCGGCGGGAATGATGTTCGGAGAAGCAATTATTCCTTACAAAAATAAATGGTATTTTTTGGATATGAAAGAGTTGCAGGAAAAGAGCAATAATTCTTTTAAGGATGGTGATTTTGATTTTAATAAAATGATAGAAGAAATCAAAGATCTTTCCAAAAAATATAAGATGATTAAATTTCAGGAGGATTTGGGTGATACAAAAATTGGATCGATAAGAACAAAAGCATGGATACCTCCAATATCTCCAACAACAGGAAGTAAAGATGAAGATATTGACACCTATCATTATCAAGTAAAGATAGATCCGGAAGCGGTTTTGGATTTTTATGTTGAAATTTTAGAGACAACGGCTCCCATTGTTGCTGGTGATAAATTAGCGATTGATGATGTGGAAAAATTTAAAGCGGAACTGGAAGAAAATAAAGAGGAAATTTTAGCGGTGATGGATGAAGTTTTGACTAATGTAAAAACTGAAATTTGGATTGGAAAAGAAGATAAAATGATTTATAAAATGGCGATGAGCGGAAAATTTGATGATGAGCTTGCGGGAAGGATAAAGGATAAAATGGAAGAGATAAATAAAGATAAGTATAATGAAATTAGCGTGTATGACAAATTATTATTTACCAATACGGCGGCGGCAATGAAACTATCTTCTCCTTCTAAATCTAAACCATTTGAATTATCTTTTGATATGTCAATAATGATGTCTGATTTCAATCAGCCAATCAATATTTCTAAGCCAAAAGAAGCGGAGGATTTGATGAAAGTTTTGGAAGAAATGATGATGGGGTTTATGGGCGGAATGATGACGCCAGAAATCAGTTTAGGAGATGATTCTGATCAAGACGATTTAACCGATGAAATGGAAGCGTTTTATGGCACTGATCCGAATAATCCCGACACGGACGGGGACGGGTTTAATGATGGAGACGAAGTAATGAGAGGATATGATCCGCTTCTGCCGGGAGAGGCGAAATTGGATTATGACAGATTGTTTGGCAAGTAATCTTTATTGTATTAGCCCCTCCCCTGATAAGGGGAGGCTGGGAGGGGTTAAAAGAAAAAGTGTAGAATTGTAAATTTAAAATGAAAAGATTGAAGTATCTTCCAACTTTCTTTTATAATTATAATCCCGCCTGTTTTCAAAACCCCCTCTAACTCCCCCTTATCAGGGGGAGGACAAAATTGTAATAATCCTTCTAACTCCCCCTTGTCAGGGGGAGGATAAAAATATATAATTTAATCAACTAACAAAAAAACTATGTTAGACATTCTATTGTTCTGGCTGATAATAGTAGTGCTATTCGTGCTATTGGTCAGCATTAAGCAAATCAACGAGTACGAGCGCGGAGTTAAATTCCAACTTGGAAAGTATATCGGCGTAATGGAGCCGGGCTGGAGAATTGTTATTCCAATTTTCCAGTCGTACCAGAAAATTGACATCAGGGTAAAGGCCGTTGATGTTCCAGATCAAGATGCGATTACCAAAGACAATGTCTCGGTCAATGTTAACGCGGTATTATATTACAAAATCGCTAACGCGGAATTGGCGGTTTTAAAAGTGGAGTATTTTGATTACGCTGTTTCGCAATTGGCGCAGACAACAATGAGAGATGTGGTAGGAGAAGGATCATTAGATGAACTGCTTTCTAACAGAGAAGAAGTTTCTCAAAGAATTCAGAAAATTATAGACAAAGCGACCGATCCGTGGGGAATAGATATTGTTTCGGTTGATTTGAAGCATATTGAATTGCCGGAAAATATGAAAAGAACTATTGCCAAACAAGCCGAAGCGGAGAGGGAAAAACGGGCGGTTATTATCAAAGCCGAAGGAGAAGTGATCGCCGCCAGCAATATGGCAAAAGCGGCAGAAATTCTGGCAAGCGTAAACGGAGCTTTGCATTTGAGAACTTTACAGTCAATAAATGATCTTAGTTCAGACCAGTCAAACACAGTTATCTTTGCTATACCGCTGGAAGTTCTGAGAGCTTTTGAAGGACTCAAGAAAAATATTAGCGGCGATAGGCAATAGAAAATTTTAAAGCAAGGCCAGTTTTGCGGGACTTGGGTCTTGCTTTATTTTTGCAGGCGTGATATAAAAAACATATAAACATATAAACAAAATTTTAAATAAATATATAAATACTTAAATGCTTATATGTTTAAATGAATAAGGGGCGTTAGCTCAGCTGGTAGAGCAGCAGCCTTTTAAGCTGAGGGTCACAGGTTCGAGCCCTGTACGCCCCACCCAAAGTCATTTTAACAACTAACATTTTAATATATTAACAAGATTTATTTAGTTTTTTAAGATTAATGTTGATCATTTTGATGGACTGGATATTAAAGTGTTAGATATTAGATATTAGATATTAAAACATTTTTGACATCATTGCATTTTAAAAAATGTTAGAATGATACTATGTTAATATGAATCTGGGCGCTTAGCTCAGTTGGCTAGAGCATCTCGTTTACACCGAGAGGGTCGGGGGTTCGAATCCCTCAGCGCCCACTAAAACAAAAGACACTTTTCCAAAAAAGTGTCTTTTTTCTTCTTTACGAAAAGCGACTTTTACTGTAAAATTAAATAGGGTCTGCTGATTTTCTCCAATTATTTCTCCCCTTATCCAAGAGGAGAGATAATCGGAAAAAATCAGCAGACTTCACAGTATCATAGTGCTGGCGAAATTTAAGAAATTCTTTTAAATGAGAAAAAAATGAGAAATAACCTTAAAAAAATAAAAATCCTTCCTACTATTACCACAATTTCTAATTCCGATGCCACAATTTCTGATTCTAACTGGAGAAGTAAAATAAAAGAAATACGCGATTTTAATATAAAAGAAGTTGCTGTTTTTCCGACTTGTCTTAACAAAAAAGAAAGAAAAGAGCTGTATAAATTGCTTGAAAATTCTCCCATAGAGAGCATTCCATTTGTACATTTAAAGGGAGATATGCAAACCGATGAATTGGAATATTTTATCAAGAATTATGGAACGGAAGTTTTTAATATGCACAGCGAGAGGGAGTATCCTTATGTTGAAGATTACTTAAAATTTAAAGAGAAAATATGTATTGAGAATGTTTATTATCCTTTGGACGAAAAGGAAATAAAAAAATTTTTTGGCATTTGTGTAGATTTTTCTCACTTAGAAAATGATCGTTTATTGTACAAAAAAAAGTTTGAGCATAATATGCAAATTATGAAAAAATTTCCTATAAAGTGCGGTCATATAAGCGCCATTAAAAAAGAAACGCGTATAGATTTTGAAAGCAAATATGACAGTTTTAATATTCGTCATGACTTTCACCGTCTGGAAGAATTATCAGAGTTAGATTATTTGAAAAACTATCCGTTGAAATATTTTTCAGGCTATGTTGCCATTGAACTTGAAAACAGCATAAAAGAGCAATTAGAGGTAAAGAATTATATAGAAAAGTTAAAATAGAATCATTAAAATAATTTTATGCTGAGGAATTTCAATATTCCGCGTTCTTCTGCGTTAATTCCGCGAAATTCTGCGAAATTAGCGCCCGAAGGGCCTAATTTATATTTCAGGTAAAACAAAAACAAGCGTTTCAATAAGTACCGCTTGCTCTTGATATTTTAACCCTTGCTTTTTGCCATCGTTTTGATACACTTAGTGCAAATGTTAATTTTTTCTCCATCAATAGTTTTTTTCTGGATATTTATATATTGTTTTCTTTTGGTCGCAATATTAGAATGGCTGCGCGTTTGGCTAGACCTTGTTCCTCTATTGCAAATTTGACATGTTCTGCTCATAGTATAGAATTAGATTATTATATTGCTACATTGCTACATTGCCATATTATTGCACTATGCATAACAATTTAGCGATTTAACAATGCAACAATGTAAGTATAACTAATTAATTAATTTTGGCAAGTATGTTGGAAATGTTACATATTTTTTCTTTTGTTGTTCTTATATTTTCAATTGTTATTCATGAAGTTTCTCACGGTTGGATGGCAAACTATCTTGGCGATCCGACGGCAAAATATATGGGGCGATTAACTCTTAATCCTATTCCGCATATTGATTTAATGGGATCAATTATTATCCCGTCTATTTTACTGATATCAAATGTGGGGTTTATAATCGGCTGGGCAAAACCGGTTCCTTATAATCCTTATAATTTAAGAGACAAGAAAAATGGTGAGATGCTGGTAGCTTTAGCCGGACCTGTTTCAAACTTATTGCTTGCTTTAATTTTTGGAATTATAATTAGAATTTTGCTGTTTCAAGGAATTGGAATAGATAGCAGTATTGTTTCGTTTTTTAGTATTGTGGTCTTCTATAATATACTTTTAGCCATTTTCAATTTAGTACCGATTCCTCCTTTAGATGGTTCTAAGATATTATTTCATTTTTTACCGTATTCATCACACAATATTAGAGAGGTTTTAGAAAAAAATGGAATGTTATTCCTGCTATTATTCATCTTTTTTGGATTTCGCCTTATCTTGCCAATAATGTTTTTTTTATTTAGTTTGTTTACGGGAATTCAGCTTTCGTTTTAGATTGTAATTACAGTAAACTTTTCCTTGACATATTATTAAACTTTTGCTAATCTTTACTTATTGTTAGAGGAATTAAATTTTTTCTTCTACGGTGCTTTAACGCACGGTTTGCAAGGTTTTAACTTTGTGAGATAAAGAAAACTCGTTAGGATAAATCCTAATAAACCCTCAGCTAAAGCTGGGTAGAAGAATATTATATATTTTGTGTGTATGCCAATAAATTAAACTTAAATTAAACGAATGCCAACAATACAACAACTAATCAGAAAACCAAGAAAAAAATCTGTGAAAAAGTCAAAGACGCCGGCTCTTTCACGGAATTTTAATTATATCAAAAACAAACCGACAACAGTAAAAAAAGGTAATCCGTTTAAACGTGGAGTGTGCGTTAAAGTCGCGACAGTAACTCCTAAGAAACCGAATTCCGCTTTGCGTAAAATCGCCAGAGTTCGTCTTACGAATGGTGTTGAAGTTACAGCGTATATTCCTGGAATCGGACATACTTTGCAAGAACACTCCGTCGTAATGATTCGTGGTGGAAGAGTAAAAGATCTTCCCGGTGTTAGGTATCATATTGTCCGCGGTGTTTTAGATACCGGCGGAGTTGAAGGAAGGAAACAAGAGAGAAGTAAGTATGGAACAAAGAGAGCGAAGTAGAACTTCTATAATAATCAAGATACAAGAAACAATAATCAAAAAATAATCAATAATCAAATTTTGATAATTTAAATAAAAGTTTGACTATCGGTCATTGAATTTTGAATTTTGTTTGGTTATTGTGTCTTGGTTATTGATTATTTTAATTTAAGTAAAAAATAGATTATTTGAGCAGTTACAATATTTAATTTTAACCATTAACTTTAAGTACTATAACTATGGGACGAAGAAAGAAAAAAATTGATAGAGGCATTAAGCCGGATTTTAAGTACAATAATACGACTATTGCCAGGTTTATAAATTATATAATGAAAAACGGTAAAAAAGCGGTGGCGACTAAAATTGTTTATAATTCTCTTGATATTATCAAAAAGAAGACAGATAGAGATCCTGCTGAAATTTTTGATTCAGCAGTAAATAAAGTAGCTCCTATTTTGGAAGTAAAATCAAAAAGAATCGGAGGCGCGACCTATCAAGTGCCGATAGAAGTTCGCGGAGACAGGAGGATACAGCTTGCTTTCAGATGGATAATAACCGCCGCCAAAGAAAAGAAAGGGAAACCAATGGCGGAAAAACTTGCCGATGAATTTATGAGTATCATAAATAATTCTGGAAACGCTTTAAAGAAAAGGGATGATGTTCAAAAAATGGCCGAGGCAAACAGATCTTTTGCGCATTTCGCAAGATAGAATTATAAAAATAACTAAAAACAAAAATATGTCAAAATCAAATCCGTTGGCTAATCTGCAGATAGTAACAAATTGTCCAATGTGTGATTTCAAATATGACAAGAGCAGCATAAAAGTAATTGACAAAAAAGACGGTATGATGGTTCTTTACTTAAATTGCCGCCAATGTAAAAGTTCCGTGGCGATGGCGATTATGATAGAGACATTTGGAATAACTTCTATTAGTATAATGACTGATGTTGTTGAAGATGATATTAAAAAGATTGATAGCGATTTTATTAAGTGCGACGATGTTTTGGAAATACATAAATTTTTAGAAAATAAATAGAAATTAAATTATGAGAACATTAGAAATTCTTGCTCAGTCAAGGGATTCAAAAAAAGTAAATGAACTAAGAAGAAACGGGTATATCCCAGGAATTATTTATGGTCCTAAGGGTAAAAGTAAAATGTTGAAAATCAACAAGAAAGATTTTAATAAAGTATTCCAGGAAGCTGGCGAGAGCGCGTTGATTGATCTTAAAATTGACAACAAAGAAATCGGCAAAATATTAATAAATGATTATCAGGTTGATCCCATTACGAACGACATAATTCATTTCGATCTGTACCGCGTTAGAATGGATAAAGAAATAATTGCTAATGTTCCGATTAAATTCAGTGGAGAATCTCCAGTCGTTAAAAGCGGCAGAGGCGTTTTGGTGAAAAGCCATGATATGTTTGAAATCAAGTGTTTGCCTGGAGATCTTATTCACGATATTAAAATAGACATTTCTGTTTTAGAAAATATAGACGATTTGATAAAAGTTAAAGATTTAAAAATTTCGGATAAAGTTAAAATTTTGGCTGACGCGGAGGAAGTTATTATATCAGTCATTCCTCCAAGGACAGAAAAGGAAATAGAAGATCTTGAAGAAAAGGTTGAAGAAAATATTGAAGACATTGAAGGCGCGGAAGAAAAGAAAGAAGAAGGCGGAGAAGATAAAAAAGATGAGAAAGATAAATCTGAAAGCGGAGGGAAAAAAGAAGACAAAAAGCAGAAATAAAAAACTAAATCATTTTATGGATTTAGGCAAACAAAATAAATTTTTCATAAATAACCATAAAGCGGTATTGCTTTGCGGTTTTATTTTTTTTATTTTATTATTTTCCGTTTTAATAACTATGGAAACGGCTAAATCGTCTGAGGATAATTCAGGCGCTAAAGAAGAGGTGAGCGCGGAAGAAACCCAAAATTTAATTAACCAGAAAAGGGAAGAGATAAAACAGGTACAAAACAAAATAGACAAGTATAGAGCGGAAATTAAGGAGAAACAGAAAGAAGGAAGAACATTAAGCAGGGAAATATCTATTTACCAGAGTAGAATAAGCAAAAACGAACTTGAAATTAAAGAAACAAAACTTGCCATAGAAGCAGCTGATCTTGAAATAAAAGAAAACGGGAATAAAGTAAGGGAAAACGAAAAGAAAATAGAAAAAGATAAAGATACGCTCAAGAATTTAATCAAAGCGCTCTACGCGTATGAACAGGATTCTATGTTGGAAATTTTAATGACAAAAAATGATGTATCAGATTTTTTTAATGAAGTTAACGCGGTTGAGTCGGTAAAAAATAAAATATTTCAAACGATAGTTAATTTAAAAATAGAAAAAGAAGAATTAAAATTAAGACAAGAAGAATTAGAGGAACAGCAAGAAGAACAAGCGCAGCTAATCCAGATGAAATATCAGCAGAATGAGTCATTGGATGAATTAAAAGTTCAAAAGAAGCAAATTCTTGAAGAAACGAAAGGAAAGGAGAAAAAATTCCAGCAGATACTTGAAGAGAACAAACAAATTTTGC